>JAESFJ010000107.1_pt1 | contig 91742 bp, 95 predicted proteins | sample 9266161 | NCBI WGS metagenome assembly JAESFJ01 (sample SAMN14506165, study PRJNA617096) | algae metagenome | isolation source: Calothrix sp. FI2-JRJ7 and co-occurring heterotrophs from granitic desert soil | place: USA: Red Pass Lake area, Fort Irwin, California | collected 2000-06-01
TTGTACTCGATGATTTCGGAACTGGATACGCATCTCTTAAATATCTCAAGGAATTTTCTGCCAGTAAAATTAAAATAGACAAATGTTTTGTTTCCGATATAGACCACTGCCCTGTATCGCAGGCAATTTTTAGTTCAGTCATAAAGCTAGCTCGATCGCTAAAAATGCGTGTAACGGCAGAAGGGGTCGAAACGGCAAAGCAATTTGAGTGGATTCGTTCCACGGGCTGCAACGAGATACAGGGTTTTCTTTTTGGGCGGCCGCTTCGAGAGGCCGATCTCATTCTATTCCTGGATCGGGTTAAGGACATGTCGGTTGACGAGTTTCTCGCTGACAATGGTAAAAATTGGAATTGACCTAATCGACTGGCGGAAAACCTGGTTAAATTCTTTGTTGGTTGGTGGGAGTCCGGCTGCGCTGATCTTGATGACCGTCAGTTTTGAAGCGGTGTTCGGCCGATAGGATTGCGGCGACGGCCCAACAAGGGAGCCTGGCATGGCGTCAGCGATCAGGACGATGCGACTGCCCGCGGGAGACGACGTTCCTGTTCTAGGCCAGGGAACGTGGGGCATGGGGGAAAAGCAGGTTAGGCGCATCGACGAAGTGGCTGCGCTCCGGTTGGGTCTGGATCTTGGCATGACGCTCATCGACACCGCCGAGATGTATGGCAACGGTGGCGCGGAAGAGGTGGTCGGCGAGGCCGTCTTCGGGCGACGTGACGAGGTCTTCATCGTCAGCAAGGTGCTGCCGACCCATGCGTCGCGGCTCGGTGTGACGACCGCGTGCGACCAGAGCCTGCGGCGGCTGCGCACGGACCGGATCGATCTCTATCTGCTCCATTGGCGCCTCGGCACGCCGCTCGCCGAGACGGTCGCCGGCTTCGAGATGCTGAAGGCGGCCGGAAAGATACGCCATTGGGGCGTCAGCAATTTCGATACCGCCGACATGGTCGAGCTTGCCGGCGTCGCGGACGGAAAGAACGTGCAGACCGACCAGGTGCTCTACAACCTAAAAAGACGCGGCATCGAGTATGACCTCCTGCCTTGGTGTCGCGAACGCAGGATCGCGGTGATGGCCTACTCACCCGTCGAACAGGGCGCCCTGGCGGACGACGGACGGCTCGCCAGGATGGCCGATCGATACGGCGTGAGCCGCTCGCAGATCGCGCTTGCCTGGGTCTTGCGCCAGGACGGTGTCATCGCCATTCCCAAGGCAAGCAAACTGGATCACGTTCGGGAAAATCGAGCCGCGCATGACATACGGCTTATTCCTGGGGATCTGCAGGAACTCGATCGGTCCTTCCCGCCCCCGACAGCGAAACGCCCGCTGGAGATGATATAGAGCGTCCGCGTCTGTTCATGGCAGCTTGGCTGCGACCACGTCGATCTTTTCGATCTGAGGCGGCATGCGAAAAAGCTCCTCCGCACGCATCCTCAATGCATCCGCAACCTTTCCAGCAAGATGGGCGTCGCGGGCGGCATCGTCCGGGAACACATCGAAGATGCCGTATGTCATGGGGCCCATCTTAATCGCGAACCAGGCTTTCGTTGACGGTTCCGCCTCCACCAAGGGCAAGGCGCTCTTGAGGAATTCTTCAACCTTCGTTTCGAAACCCGGCTTGGCTTCCAGCCGCACGTATAGCGCCTTTTCGACCATGATCGTCGCCTTTCTGGATGTTAATGTTCACGCAAACCAGTAATCGGAACGTAGACCCGGCCAATTCCCTCAGCGCTTGATGAGTTCCGCCCTGACCGTGCTCACAATGCGGGCTGCCTCGTCCTGCGTCTTTCCGCAGAACAACAGCGCCCGATCGCAAGGCTCAGGCCAGCCGCGAGATTTTCCGGGAACACTGCGGTCGCGTCGAGCTGCGAGAAGCGCGCCATGTTGAGATCGTCGGCAGTCGAGACAAGGGAGGCCCGCGCCGGGTCGAGTATCTTTATCTGATGCAGGATGCGCTCCACCGCCCCGTGATGATCGAAGGTGAGGATCACTAGTTGCGCTCGTTCCAGCCCCGCTGCCTCCAGAATGCGGTGGTGTCTTGCATCGCCGAACACGACCTCGTGACCTTGTTGGCGCGCGGCACGAAACCGTGTCAGATCCAGTTCGATGGCGATGTAGGTGATGTCCGCCGATTCCAGGACAGTCGCCACAAGGCGACCGACGCGACCGCAACCACAAAGGATGACGTGGTCGTGGAGCCCACCGCTGTGTGCACGGATCGATACTTCGGTCGCTGTGATGCGGCGATCACGATGGCCGAAAGGCCATTCGGCCCAGTGGTTGCGCTGTATGACGAGCGGGGCAAGGCCCATCGTGAGGGCCAGGGCAATCAGCGCGGGCTGGCCCAGGTCGGGCGACACGAGGCCGGATTGGAGTGCAAGCGTGATAAGGAGCAATCCGAATTCCCCGCCATGCGCAAGAATGACAGCGGTTCTCGCTGACGCCTCCCTATACGCCCCGGCAAGCAAGCCGGTCGTGAAGACCAGGAGAGCCTTTACCGGAACAAATGCGAGCACCCACAGGATGACGGCGCCGGGAAAGCGCGCTATGGCCGACAGATCGATGCTCATGCCTACGCTGATGAAGAACAGGCCCACCAGCACGTCGCGGAATGGCCGGATATCTTCCTCGACACGGTGGCGGAATTCGCTTTCGCCGATGACCATGCCTGCGACAAAGGCGCCGATCGGAGGGGCCAAGCCTGCAAGATGTACCGCATAGGCGGTACCAAGGGCGGTCATCAGCACCCACAGCAGAAAGAGGTCTGGGGAGCGGGTCCTGAGAACCCACGCGAATCCAAAACGGATCAAAGGCCGTGCGATGATGGCTGCGCCGGCAAGCAGTGCGGTGGCCACCGCCATTTGTTTCAGAATAGCTATCGGAGCTAGCGCTGCGGCCCGGGACCAGGCGTCTGCCAGGATGAGCAGGGGCAATGTGACCAGATCCTGGAAAAGCAGTATTCCCAGCGCGAGGCGCCCGTGCCGGCTGTTGATCTCGCCCTGCTCGGCGAGTTGCTTCAGCGTGACGGCTGTCGACGACATGGCGATTGCTCCGGCCATGATGATTGCCGGCTGGACTTGCACGCCTGTCGAGACAAGTCCGACAGCCACCAGAGCCATCGTTATGCCGACCTGCAGGGTGCCGGCGCCAAGCACATCCCATCGCGCGCCGAGAATCGTTGGTATCGAGAATTCGAGGCCGACCATGAACATCAGTAGGATCAGGCCGAGTTCAGCGAGAAAACGCGTATCCTCTGCGGAGTCGATCAGATCGAAGCCATACGGCCCGAGTACCACGCCGACAAGCAGGTAGCCCATGACGGCGGGCATTCGCGACGCGGTGAGGATGCCCACCGCCAGGCCCGACGCCGCAATGAGGATCAGGGTCCGGGTCAGTAGGAGATCGTGCATCGCTACCTTGACGGTGTGCGACGGACGCGGTCGGGCATGGGAGTGTCAGATGCGGACCGCTTGTCGGCGGAGCCACGGCCCGCCGGGGCATCGGCCTCCCGGGAGCCAGACTCCCCAAGGGATTCTTGTGTTGCGGGTGGGGCCGGGCTGCCGAGATGCACGGGAATCCACGAGGGCGGATCACTCGCAGGAAACGATTCGAGACTGGCTCGTTCAACCGGGTCTGGATTAACAGCATCCGGCAGATGAGGTTTCTGTCGCCGCTTGCTGCTCAAGTCATAAGCTCCTCTGTCGAGGGCTACCGGCCGGACCAGAAGAAGGCCCGGCTGGTATCCGCCTTGGCGGATCACGGGGAGATGGTGATCCGGTTCTCAACCTTGGTGACGCCGGGCGCCCGCCAGGCCGCGCGCTCGGCCTCCTGTCGTTCCGCCCAGGAACGCACCGTACCGGTCAGCACCACCTCGCCGCCGTTGGCGGTGACGGTAACGCGGTCCGCATCGACTTCCGCCATCCGCTTCAGCGCTTCCTCGATCCTGGCCTTGATCTCCGATGGAGCGACACGCGGCTTTAGCGTTATCAGGTTCGAGATGCCTTTGACGCTCCTTACTCTTCGCACCGCCGCCTCCGCGCGATTGCGCTGATATTCCCACTCGGCGGTTCCTTCGAGGGTAACCCAGCCGTTCTTTACAACGACCTTGATGTTCTCGTGGGAGTAGGGAAGTTCGCTCTTGATCGCCTCGACGGCGGCGCGGGCAATCTCAGGATCAGTCTTCTCGTGGACGGACGGCAGCCGAACCTCGATATCATTAGCGACACCAAGCACGCCCTTGACCCGCTTCGTCGCTTTCTCGGCCTGATATTTCTGGCTGTAGCTGCGGACAAAGCCGCTCAGCGTGACGACGCCATTTTTCACCGCCACTCCGATGTCGGAAGCATCGATGTCCGGATCCCATTTGAGTTCGCTTTCCACATCACGTTTGATGTCGCTATCTGTTCTCATGTCACGATGCTCCACATTGGATGATTGTCCTGTGCCGCGCAAAGGGCGATCCTGCCCTTGCAGCATTGCGAAGCTAGCTCATTTGCGCGGACTTCGGCCTTGACGGCCATCAGTTTTCGTCCGGGTGTTCGCCCCTGTCGAAAATGAAAAGTCCGCAACCGGGGGCGGTTGCGGACAATGAGGCGGGTTGCGGGGGGAGGGGAGGTGCTCAACCCGCCTGGACAGGAATGCGCTTTGTATCGGCCTGCAATTCCGCCGACTTTGGAATTACGATCGTCAGCACGCCGTTTCGGAAGGTGGCTTTGGCCGCGTTCGGGTCGATGCCGCCTGGGAGAGGCACGGTCCGCTCCACGGCGCCGTAGATTCGCTCCCTGACGAGAACGCCGTTTTCCTCGGCTTCACGATCGGACTTCTTCTCGCCGCGGATCGTCAGCAGGCCGTCGCTGATCGACACGTCGACATCCGCGTCGCTCATGCCCGGCAACTCTGCCGTGACCGCGACCTCCTTGCCACTGTCGCTGACATCCACACGGACAGTATCTGTCTGTTCCAACCGACCAAGTGAGGCGAACGGGTATGGCACCATGCGCCAGAAATGATCGAAAGCGCGATCGACATCCAGTTGCAGCGTGCGCATGGGATCCATCGGCGCGGGGCGATTTGCGACGTCACCCCCGGAGCCCCGCCATGGAATGAGATCTGTGATCCTCATCGAAGTTCCTCCATCACGCTGCTTTAACGCTGATCTTGGCGGCTGGCGACGGCGCCGCCTTCGGCAGGGTAAGGCGGAGCACGCCGTCCTTGAACACTGCCTCGATCTTTGCTGTGTCGATAGGCTCCGAAACCATGAAGCTGCGTTCATAGTTGCCGTCGCGGTATTCGGCGTGAAGCAATGCTAAGCCTTCAGGCGCACTGGAGGCCGAACGCGCTGAAATGCGCAGGACGCGATTGTCCAAGGTGACGTCGAGGCTGTCGGGGTCCGCACCCGGCATGTCGAGCACCATCTGAACGCCGGACGCGGTCTCAATGATGTCGGTCGGCGGGGTGTAGACAGGCTCGGTCCGCGTGGCTTCTGCGGGTAAGGTTCCGTTTGTTTCGTGGGTGGTCATGGCGGCATACTCCTCAGGAACGGCTGACGTTGATCTTATGCGGCCTGTCCGCTTCCGGCCGTGGCAGATCGAGCCGGAGCACACCGTTTCGGAACTTTGCCGTGGCATGGTCGCCGTCGACGCGGAACGGCAGGATGAGGTTGCGAGCGAAAGCGCCGGTTGTGCGTTCCTGGCGATGGACAACTGCGTCTTCAGCTAGCGGTTCGGCGGGGCGGCTGCCGCGCAGCGTAACCGTGTTCTGGTGGACGGCGATATCGAGTTCCTCTGGTACAACGCCGGGTATCTCGGCCGTGACCACCGCTCCGTCAGCCCCGGCCCAGATGTTCATCAATGGGAATTCGGGAGGCGCTGCAAGCCGCAGATTGTCAAACAGCCGGCTCATGTCCCTCTGCGCAAAGCGCATCTGGCGCAGCGGGTCGAACCAACGGCCCGTGTTCTCAAGGTTGTGCAGCATGCCAATCTCCTTTTGTGCTTCGCATGAAGCGTCGATGTCTGCACAAGGTGCATCCGCCCCGTGCAGACGACATTGATGACCGTCAGTTTAGCGCAGCGGAAATTCGGCTAGTTGCTTTCGGCGTCCCGATGCAAGTCACCAGCGGCCTTCCTGCCGAGGAGACGTTCGCGAAGAACAGGTCTGCGAAGATGCCGAGCAGCGGCGATCCCTACGAAATTATTGGCGTCAAGCGCGACGCCTCGCAGAAGGATATCCAGGCGGCCTATCGTCGTAAGGCAAAGAAGCTCCATCCCGATCTCAACCCCGGAAACAAGAAGGCCGAACAGGACTTCAAGGACCTGTCTGCGGCCTACGAGATTCTGCGCGATGAGGAAAAGCGCGGCCGCTTCGATCGCGGAGAGATCGATGCGACGGGCGCGGAGAGACCCGAACGTCGCTACTACCGCGACTTCGCCGACGCCGGCGCAGGCACAGGCACAGGCACAGGCGCAGGCGCCTACGAAAACGGCGCTGGCTTCGCAGATTTCGCCGCCGACGACATCTTTGCGGACTTCTTTTCGCGCCGCGGGCATAAGGGTTTCCGCATGCGCGGCGCCGATGTTCGGTACACGATGGAGATCGACTTTCTCGAGGCGGTCAACGGCGGCACTCGCCAGGTAACACTATCCGACGGTCAGACGCTCGAGATCCGCATACCGCCTGGCGCGCGCGACGGGCAGATTCTCAGGCTGCGTGGGAAGGGCGGCGCCGGCGAAGGTGGAGCGGAGACCGGTGACGCGCTGATCGAGCTCCGCGTGCGCCCTCATCCCTTCTACCGGCGCGAGGGTGACAACATCCGCCTGGATCTGCCGATCTCGCTTGCCGAGGCGGTGCTCGGCGGCAAGGTCACGGTGCCGACGCCTGCCGGCCCGGTGATGGCTACCGTGCCGGAGAATTCGTCGAGCGGCAGGACGCTGCGCGTGAAGGGTAAGGGCGTGGCTCGGCGAAACGGTACCCGGGGCGACGTCTATGCAATGCTGAAGATCGTACTTCCGGAAAAGCCGGACCCCGAACTGAAGGCATTCGTGGCCGGCTGGTCGGCCGGCAAGGGATACAATCCCCGGCATGGGATGGGGGTATAGGTGATGGACCAACAAGAATTTGCGCGAAATCTTCGTATCGATATGGCAAGGCTGCGCGTCTTCATCGAACGAGGCTGGATATCACCGCTTATCCTGGACGGAAGGCCAATATTTCGGGAGGTCGACGTTGCACGGGCCGCGCTGATAGCCGATCTCGCCAACGAAATGGGTATCAACGATGAAGGCGTCGATGTGGTGCTGGATCTTCTCGACCAACTTTATAGTCTGCGCTTCGCCTTCAGCAATCTGATCGACGCGGTGGAGGTTCAGCCTCGGGGCATCCGGCGCCACGTTGTGAATGACGCAAAAAAACTGATGCTGACCCAACGGGGATCGCGCTCTCCCCGTTGAGATCTCATTGAAAACATGGCTTCGGCAGATCCGTGAGTTCCTCAAATCTTTCAGGGGGCCTTCCTTCGATTGATCGAAAGCTTGGCCGCAGCCCATTCATCCCGCGGCAGGCTCACTGTTTTCTTCCGGAACCGCGACGCCGACCATCGCCGGACGAAGGACCCGGCCGTGGAGCATATAGCCTGGCTGCAGCACCTCGACGACGGTGCCTTCCGCGGCTGTCGGGTCGGCACGCTGGCGAACGGCGTGATGAAGGTGCGGGTTGAAAGCCACGCCGAGCGGATCGATGCGTTCCATGCCATGGCGGGCAAGAGTCGCCAGCAGCTTGGCTTCGGTGGCCTCCACGCCCTTCAGGATTGGGTTGACCGTCTCGTTGTCCCGAGCCTTTGGCGGCACGCTCTCGATCGCGCGCCGCAGATTGTCGAGCGTGTCGAGCAGGTCTCCCGTCAGCTGCGAGGCGGCAAACTTCACCGCCTCCTCGCGTTGGTGCTGCATCTGCCGGCGGATGTTCTGCTGTTCGGCCAGGGCGCGCAGCAGCTTATCCTTCGTATCCGCGAGTTCGGCCTGGAGAGCCGCCGCTGAACTTTGGTCAGCCTTGGTTTCGGAGGCCGGCATCTCGGGGCCGGGTGCCGATGCCGCGGGTTTCGGCCTAGGTTGTTGTCGGTGGTGCGCGTCAGCCATGGCGTTGACCGTCCTTGTCGTCGACTTCCTCGAAATCGGCGTCAACGACATCCTCACCGGACGAAGTGCCCGACGATTCCCCTGAGCTGGAGGTGGAGGCACCAGAAGCCTCATGCACCTTGGCGCCCAAATTTACCGAGGCGATCTGCAAGGCCTTGGTCTTCGCCTCGATGTCCTCCACCGAGTCTCCGGCTATTGCCGACCTGAGGTCGCCGATGGCTTTTTCAACGGGAGTCCTGTCGGCGGACGGAGCTTTGTCCTTCGCTTCGTCCAGCGCCTTCTGACTGGTCGCGATCTGAGCGTCTGCCTGGTTGCGGGCTTCGACCAAGGCACGTCTTTTTTTGTCGGCGTCCGCATTTGCCTCGGCCTCTTTGACCATTCGGTCGATATCCGACTGCGACAGTCCGCCGGAGGCCTGTATCTTGATCTGCTGCTCCTTGCCCGTAGCCTTGTCCTTTGCCGTGACGTTGACGATGCCGTTGGCATCAATGTCGAAGGTGACCTCGATCTGCGGCACACCTCGTGGGGCGGGTGGAATGCCGACAAGATCGAATTGGCCGAGCAACTTGTTGTCGGCCGCCATCTCACGCTCGCCCTGGAAGACACGGATTGTGACGGCGTTCTGGTTGTCCTCGGCCGTCGAGAAAATCTGGCTCTTTTTCGCTGGAATGGTCGTGTTGCGCTCGATCAGCCGCGTGAATACGCCGCCCAGTGTCTCGATGCCCAGCGACAGCGGTGTGACGTCGAGCAGCAGAACGTCCTTGACGTCTCCCTGCAGCACACCCGCCTGAATGGCCGCGCCGATCGCCACGACTTCGTCCGGGTTGACGCCCTTGTTCGGTTCCTTGCCGAAGATCTCGACGACGACTTCCTGCACCTTGGGCATGCGCGTCATGCCTCCGACGAGGACCGTTTCGTCGATGTCCTCAGGCTTCACCTTGGCGTCCTTCATCGCCGCCTTGCAGGGTTTCTCGGTGCGCCGGATGAGATCGTCGACCAGCTCCTCCAGCTTCGCCCGCCTGAGCTTGATTTCGAGATGCTTGGGGCCGTTCTGGTCGGCTGTAATGAAGGGCAGACTGACGGTCGTCTCCAAGGATGACGAGAGTTCTATCTTGGCCTTTTCTGCCGCCTCGCGAAGTCGCTGGAGTGCGAGCCGGTCGTTGCGCAGGTCGATTCCCTGGTCCTTCTGGAACTCGTCCGCCAGCCAGTCGACGATGCGCTTGTCGAAATCCTCGCCTCCAAGGAACGTATCTCCATTGGTAGCTCTAACTTCAAACACGCCGTCACCGATGTCGAGTAACGAGATGTCGAAGGTGCCGCCGCCGAGATCATAAACCGCGATCTTTCCGGTCTTTTTCTTGTCCAACCCGTAGGCCAGCGCGGCGGCGGTCGGTTCGTTGATGATGCGCAGAACTTCGAGCCCGGCGATCTTTCCCGCGTCCTTCGTCGCCTGGCGCTGGCTGTCGTTGAAATAGGCCGGCACCGTTATGACGGCCTGGCTGACTTTCCCGCCAAGATAGGCTTCCGCCGTCTCCTTCATTTTCACCAGGATGTGGGAGCTGATCTGGCTCGGGCTATATTTCTTGCCCGCGACCTCGATCCACGCATCGCCGTTGTTGCCCTTCACGATCTTGTAGGGGACGAGCTTCTTGTCCTTTTCCACGATCGGATCATCGTAACGGCGGCCGATCAGGCGCTTGATGGCAAAGATCGTGTTCTCGGGGTTGGTCACGGCCTGACGCTTTGCCGGCTGCCCGACGAGGATCTCCCCATCCTTGGTGAACGCCACGACGGACGGCGTAGTGCGACCGCCTTCGGCGTTCTCGATAATCTTGGCCTGCGTACCTTCCATCACCGCGACGCAGGAATTGGTCGTGCCCAGATCGATACCGATCACCTTGCTTGCCATGCTCGTATCTCCGTCGAAATCCCGCGGCCCGGCGCACTTGTTGCACCAGCGCCTGCATCCCGAGTCTTGCCGATGGCTCAGCTGCCGGCCTTGACGGTCGTCAGTTTCAGGTTTGAAGTTTCAGCGGTGAGCCAGCGGCTCGTTGCCAAGCCATGGATCGGGCTTGAGTTTCGAGAGCGGAAGGTCGTCCAGGTGCTTTTCGATCTCGATTTCGTGCACGCGGATCGCTTCGCCGCCAAACCTGGCCAGGATTTCCTGCGCCTGCGCTTCCTTTTCCGGATCGCGGGTACGCACCCACACCACGATACCGCCCGCCATCAGCTGAAGTTCCAGCTCTTGCGCCTGCTTCTTTCCCAGAAGATGGATGGCCGCCGCGCCGATGCCGGCGCCGACGGTCCCGGCGGCCGCTGCGGCGGCCGCAACCAGCGCCAGGCTTCCGCCTGAGGCTACGACCGTCATCGCCGCGGTCGCGGCGCCCAGGTAGAAGAGCATGCCAGCGACGCCGGCGGTCGCAGTGGCGATGTCGTCGCGGGCGATGTAGGCGCGGCGCGGCGCACCGGGGACGTCGGCGATTTCCTCGGGCGGTACGTAGAGCGCGCCCAGACGCCGGCGGACGGTTTCCACGTCACCCATGATGTCAACGTCGGAGCGATCGAACCCGGCGTGAAGCAAGGCCTGGATCGCGTCTTCCAGCACTTCCTCGCGGTGGAAGACGGCGGCGACCTCTCGGACGACGCGCCTGTCGAGTACGTCCTCCTCCTCAGGCATTCTGGTCTCCTCGTCGCTGATTGATCCGGATGCGGCGTGGACCCTGCAAGGAAATGACGCCGCGCTCCTGCAAATCCGTGAAGGCCCGGCAGACCGTTTCGGCGGAGATGCCCAGCATGTCGGCAATGTCGTAGCGCGACATGGGCAGTGCGAGGACGTCGTCCTTGCCCGTTGAAAGCCGGTTGTGAAAGTAGGCAAGGAATTCTCGAACCTTTTCCTGTGCCGTTATCGTGCCGGCGACCAGCATCTGCTCTTGCAGACGTCCAAGTGCTTCGAAAATTTGCGTTCTGATTTCGATGGCCGTCGCGGGGTCCTCTTCAGCGAGCGCCTCGACACGCTGGCGTGGGTAGCAGGCGACTAGTGTCCCGTCAGCGACGGCCTGAACGGCAAATTTGTGATGAACGCGGAAAGTAAATCCAAAAAGATCTCCGGGCAGGTAGATGTCGACAAGCTGCCTGCGCCCGTCGGCGCGCATGTGATATTTGCGAGCCGAGCCTGAAATGACACGGTACCAGGTGTCGCTTCGCTCCTCCTGGCTATAGATGTCCTGCTCGCGACGGAAGCGACGAAGATGGGCTAGGGCCCGGAGTCGGGGCGGCTCGGCCGGTGCGTCTGAGAGACGTTGCAAAGGGAAAGCTGTGGCGAGAGCGTCAAGCATTGTGGGATCCGTTCCTGGTTGGCGCCGCCCTACAGCTTAGCCATCACCGTTGACCCCAGTTCCTCGGAAGGAAATAGCGGGATTCCCCGTAGAGTAATATCCCTTACGCCATGCTATCGGGCGGTCTCGTTGAATACTGACGGCCGTCAATGCAGCCTTGCCCTTTAGTCCACAGCCTGCGGCGCCAAGCCTAAGTTCTCATTTGAAGGGCGGGAAAATGCCTCATGCTGGCATGTCTCACCGAGGCGCGCGTCACTGGGCGTTCCATATATACTGCTCTGGAAGATCCAAGCTCGGCAGTAGAGAACGAGGTGATCGTAACTATTTTCGATTGGCACGGGAAAGCGCCCGTGCGTGCGACAGTGGGCTGGAATGCGCATTCCCGGAGAGGAAGGGATGTGGGCTCCGACGAAGGCGCTGAGATAGACGTCGAAAAGGCTCTTGCCCAAGCTCATCGGCTCGTCGAGCGTTACGGTTTCCAGTGCATCGTCATCGTGCTCGAACATGAAGATCTATGGGATCCAAAATGGGGTACCCTCGTTCGTGCGTGAGACGCATTAAGCTTTGCAACTCACCACTGCCGATCGACTAATGTGCATCGCCATTGAGTGCTTCCAGTGCCTCGCGCAGCTCCTGTTCCTTGCTCCGGTCGAGTGACGTCCTGATGACCTTGCCGCCGGTCCCCTTGATCGCGTCGAGCAGCTTGTCCGTAGTCATCTTTCGTACAAGAAGGAAGAGTGTCGCGCTTCCCGGCTCTAAGCTGGCAGCCAGCTCCTTCATGAAATCGTCATCGATTCCGAGGTCCGACAAGGCGCCACCTATCGCACCGGAGGCGGCTCCGAGCGCCGCGCCGGAGAGTGCTCCGACCGCTGGCCCCATCACCGGCATGAGGAAAATCGCGCCGATGATCAGCCCCCACAGGCTGCCCTGAAGCGCCCCAATACGGGTTGGGCTGACAAGTTGGTTCAGACGCACATGCCCCTGCGGGCTTTTGACGGCGATCACAGCGTCGTCGAGTTCAATGAGATACTCTTTCTGTAGGTTCAGCAGCCTCTGCCGCATATCCTCGGCCTTGGCCTCGTCCGGATATACAATAGCAATGAGATCGGACATCGGGATCCTCGACAGCTTCGCAGTCGAAACATCGACGCGCTACACATGCTCAATACGAAAATATTGGTATGCCGCTCTGACGAACGTCAGTTTTTCACCTGCGGCCAGGCAATCAGCTTTTTGGGCAGGAACCCAGAAAACTCGTCAGCGCTGACGACCGTCAATGAAAAGAGCGCAGCACCTCCTAGACCTGTCAGCAGTCGTGACGCCGGATTCGTCGCACGAGGAAATTACTTACCGGCCTCAGGAGGCAGCAATGATCAAGGTGGTATTGGTCCGTCTCGATGGGACATCCGGCGATGAGTTCCGTCTGGCCGCATCGGAGAGCCTCGCCAAGTTGTTTGGTTCGCATCTGGTCGGCCTGGTCCTGAATATATTGCCGGAACCGGCATTTGCCGAATCCGGAGTGAGTGTGGAGTTCTGGACCCGTCTTCTCCAGCAGGCCCGCGAGCGGGGGAACGACTTGGAATCAGACCTCGGAAAACGGCTTCGAGCGATCAGTCCATCGTCGGAGTTGCGGCGCTTCGACGTCTACGCCCACGAGCAGGCGCGCGTTGCCTCACGTGAATCCCGTACCGCCGATGTATTTCTCGCCCTCAGACTAAGCGACGTCGACAAGACGGTGGAGCTTCATGATGTCGTAGAAGATATTCTGTTCGAATCCGGCCGACATCTGTTTCTCGTTGCCGACCAGAAGGATTTCGGAAACGGCTTCGAGCACGCGATCATTGCCTGGAACCGGAGCCGGGAAGCCGCGAGAGCAGTTGCTGAGGCGTTGCCGTATCTGTCGAAGACGCGTGCCGTCACCGTCGTCGTGATCGACCAAAGCGCTGTGTCCGATCCACTGGCGAAGGAGGGCGACGACTTAGTCAACTATCTCCGCCATCAAGGCATCAGCGCGTCCATCCATGTTGCAAAGGGGCGCGGGTTGGATACGTCCTCGGCGCTGCTCGACGTGATTGCCGAACAAAAAGCCGACCTCATCGTCATGGGGGGCTACGGCCATTCACGATTGCGCGAATGGCTTCTCGGCGGGGTTACCTACAACCTGCTGCGCAAATCGCCAGTGTCGCTGATCATTGCTCACTAGTGGGATAGAAAAATCGTGGCGCCGGCAGAAGTCTCTCCCTTATGCGGTCAGTGGCTCCGCATATGAAACAAGCCAACGAACGATGAATAGAATGTAAGCGGTGTTCTGATGCCACCTTTCGGACCGCGGTGTGAGGGCCGATGTTCGGAGCCTTTGAGGGCTTCGACATATGACGATTTCAGAGTTTACGCTTAAGTCCAGTGATCTGGAGCCGGTGCGCCGGTTCGAGGTTTTTACGGGCTCTGGCCGGCGGCGCGAATGGTCGCCGGAGGACAAAGCACGGATCGTGGCGGAAAGTTACGCGACCGACGAAACGGTTTGTGCTGTCGCGCGCCGATACGCTTTGTCGCCGCAACAACTGTTCGCTTGGCGTCGGGCCTCTCGGCAGCCGACAGCCGAGAGGACGGCGATGCCGGAATCGTTGTTCGTGCCGGCAGTGGTGGTGGCTCCGATACCGGAACCGGCGGCGAAGCGGTCGCCGATACGCAAAAGGAAAGCCGCCCGAGAGGCCGGCGTGATCGAGCTGGAGATCGACGGCGTCGCCATGCGTGTTGGCCGCGGAGCCGATGCCAAGACGGTGGCGGCAGTCATGTCAACGGCGGAGTAAAACCCGGCCACGGGGCGGAGCAAAAGTCGGCCACTTGTGGCGCGCGCATGAGGCCGCCGGGAGGGCGTAGCCCGAGTGGGGGTCTCATGCGCGCGTGGCGTTTTTTGAGGGGTTTCAGCCGGCCTTTCGGGCGCGGCTTTGGGCGAGACGATAGCTTTCGCCGTTCATCTCGAGGATGTTGACGTGGTGGGTGATGCGATCAAGCAAGGCGCCGGTGAGACGCTCCGATCCCAGGGTTTCCGTCCATTCATCAAATGGAAGATTGCTGGTGATCAGGGTTGCACCCCGTTCATAGCGATGGGATCACGAAGTACATAGCCGCTGTCGTTGTATCGCTCCGCCCACCCTTCTGGAAACCGCTGAAACAAGATGCGTGAAGGCATTTCGTCCAGCGGAACGGGGCGCAACGGAACAATACCGCCAAAAACAGATGTGAAGCCGAAACTTGCAGCAAATGCGAGCAGACACTCTTCCACTTCGATCGCGCTCTGCGCTTTCTCGACGGCTTCAATGAAACCCACTGTTTAGTAGAATCGGTCCGGCACCTGCGCTCCTCCAAATTTTGTGCATCTCCCTTGGCGATAGCTCCAAGCGTTCCGCTCGGAGGTCGTCGGTAGAGTTGGGTTTCGGATGATCAACTGGGATACGACGTGCGAGTTCGCGTCGAGACAACTAACTCGGGTTGATTGGAAACTATATGCTTGCGGTAGAGCCGCCTCTTGTTCGGTATTGCGCACGTTCGCCCCTGTCTCACCGGGGAAATGCGTTCGCAAGAATGGCTTCTAGCTTGGGATTTCTGTCGCGTTTGCCTGGCTGTTCACAGAGTCACGATTGGTCGCTTTCCCCTTGACGCGAAACCTTTCGATAAAGCGGAGAGCAGAATGCACACTTCCGCCCTCCGCTTTCTCATGTGCGCCGTTTCAAGGAGCGATGGTGATACGGTTATCGACCTTCGTGACCCCTGGCGCCCGCCATGCGGCCCGCTCGGCTTCTTGGCGCTCGGCCCAAGAGCGAACCGTGCCGGTGAGCGTGACCTCCCCCCCGCTGGCCGTCACAACGATCCGATTGGCGTCGATCTCGGCGCTACCCCGACATCGACGCCACCGACATCGGCATCGCGGTCAAGTCCGGCGTCGTGACGCTCACGGGTTTCGTCCGCAGCTATCTGCAAAAGTGCGAGGCAGAGCGAGCGGCAAAGCGTGTGTCCGGTGTCCTCGGCCTGGCGAACGACATCGAAGTGCGGTTGCCCTCCGAAAGCCAGCGCACCGATCCCGAACTCGCGCGCGAAGCCGTCGCCGCGATCAAGACCGAGCTTCCTTACGCGCACGAAAACGTCAAGGTGTTGGTGAAAACCGGCTGGGCGACGCTGGAAGGCTCCGTCGAATGGGATTACCAGCGCACACGCGCCGAACGCGCGGTCCGGGCGCTGAAAGGCATAAAGGGCATCTCAAACCTGATCACGCTGAAGCCGCGCGTCGCCCCGGCCGAAATCAAATCGAAAATCGAGGACGCCTTCAAGCGTCCCACTATCTGCTGGAGGGACGAAGACCGGCGCATCTCGTGTGGATTCGGCGGCCTCGCCTACACTGGTGTCCTGAGCGGCCATGACGGGTCTCCTTCAAGTCCGGCTTATTGCGATTTTGCGAGGCCGATCAGCGTCGGGGCGAGGGAGCTCGAGCCGAAGCAGCCCGTTCCGGAACGCTGCGGCGGACTTCTCCCCATCTACGCGGAACGGAAGGACAAGGCTGCGGGCAAAGGAACCCGCAACGCGCTCTTGGCGATGAACAACGGCGCCTTCGGTGACCGGGTCGGAGGCTCGTTTGCCACGAAGGGTTACTGTGTTCTGATGGACTGCGATGTCGAGGTCATCGGCAGCGACGCCAGGAATCTCCGCAGTGATCACGGCGCCGTCGGGGCCGGTCCAAATGTTGATCGGGGGAAATTCAGACGTTGTGGGGGGCTCGCAGGTTGTTCATCACGCGATTCACATCTTGTTGCATGAGTCGCATCTGCCGGAATGGATCGAACGTGCGCCCCGCATTTCCTGGATAGGCGAGCATTTGCCAACTCCCTTTACTGACGTTGAAGGGATCGTGGCGACTCTCCGCCAGATTGGCACTGATGACCGTCAGTTATTTCGCGATTTGGCTGCGCCGGGGCATTACCAAAGGGGACCGCCCATCGGCCTAGACGGGGTTGCCGCTCAAGGTTTGACCGAAAGGGGTAATTGTCCCAGGGTGCAAACAGGGCCGCGCCGGTGCTTGACTCTCGAGGTTCCCGGTCCGGCCCCAATTGTCGCTAGCCCGGCGTTAGCGGCGAACAAGATCGCCCCACGCGGGATCCCATAGGTCTTCGTGCTCAAGCACGATCACGATCCTACGGAAACCGTAACGCTGAACCAGGCGCTGCGCCTGAGCGAGTGCAAGGCCTACATCGACCTCCTCGCTCTCGTCCGGGCCAACGTGCGCGCCTTCTCGTGAATGCGCCATCCATCCGAGGGTGGCCCGGATGGGGGCCTTCCCTTGCCAGTCAAAAATAGTGACGATGATCTCGTTCCCGGCAGCTGACCCGGGATCATCGAGGAGGGTATATCTGGGTCGCTTCTTCGCAGTCACGTTTGTGTCCAACCTCATGGTCTCACTTTCGGGTTCACACTTCTCGCCGCTCCGTCTGGACAGGCCCTAGCCGCCGCTGCAAATTTAGTCCGTGGAGCGAGCCTGACAACTGCCTGCTGCATCTGATATGGCTAGTTGCACTCGGCTGACACGAACCCAACTGTAGCCGAAAACCGATCCTGATTGTAGCAGGCAAGAGCCGATCCGCAGGATCTGTCAGACCCCTGATCGGCGGAGACGCGAATGCCTGTGGAGGAAAATCAAAAGCTGGTCCGCGCGCTCGACGACCTCTTTCGCCTATCCGCTCTGCAAGCGGACTGGAAGGACTTAGAGGAGGACGCAGTCGTCGAAAGCCTGGCCTCGGTCCTTGTGAAGACCCTCAACGCCGACTTTGTATATATGTCGATAGCGACGCTGCAAGTCGTGGTTGAGCTCGTGTATGGGCCCAACGGACGTCTTCCGCCGCCATTCGTTCCGACTGTCCGCAACTCCCTGTTGGCAGCCATCACGGACGGGGGAAAGATCGTCAGCCCAGTCAGCGGCAACAAGGTGACTGTTCACGCGACGCCAATCGGCAATCACGGCGAGGCGACCGTGATAGTTGCGTCGGACCGGCCCGATTTCCCAACTGAGGTGGAAACACTCCTTCAGCGCATGGCGGCAAGCCAAGCCATGTTGGAATTGCGACGGCGCGAAGAAACTGCTCCGAACGCATATCTCGCAAGGCTCATCGCCGCTTCGTCCGACTTCATCGGCATCGTGAATCTTCAGGGCCGGCCGCTCTTCGTGAACCACGCTGGCCTTGAACACGTCGGCTTGGCTGATTTGCGTGAGGCGTCCGAACTTCATATTGCCGATTTTCTGGCGCTCGGAGACCGCGATCAGCTGCGTTATGGCGTTTGGCATCGGATTCTCTCCGACGGGCGTTGGACTGGAGTGCTACGGCTGCTCCATACCAAGTCGAAGGATACCCGACCTTTCCTGTTCGATTTCTATCGCCTCGATCTTCCTCCGGCTGGACCGGTCGCGATTGGCGTCGTCGGGAAGGAGGTTGCGAGAACGTCAAAGACGTTGACCGATTCAAAGGAGGGAGGATCCTCTGAGGTCAGCGACGAGGCGGCAGCTCGTGTGCAAACGCTAAGCGAGCGTGAGCGGCAGGTGCTCGTCCGGCTCGCGGACGGTCAGGCACACAAGGAGATTGCCCACGAACTCGGCATAAGTATCCGAACCGTTGAAGTTCATCGTTCGCGCATGTTGCGGCGGCTAGGAGTGAAAACCGTCGCCGAGGCGATTAAAATCGCGGTTCTCGCTGGCTTAAAGGAGTAGTGCCAAGTGATGCTTCACATCTAAGTGCTGACAAACCCGTCGCGCAAGGATAGCTGTGGCTCCCGCCGAGCAACAAGCTGCCACGTCGACCACTCTCCGAGCGAGCCATTTCCTTATGCGAGAATTCCCATAAGGTGAATCCACAAATAGCTCCTTACCCGCGCGTTTTTCTATCGTCACCACGGTCGTCCAATTGCTTGGACGGTGCCGTTGTGAAGGGGTGTCGATGGAACGTTCAACGCGGTTTGACGGCTCGGACTGCGAGCCACGGATCAACAAGAGTCCGAGAGACCTAAACTCTATCGCCATCCTCAGGACGTTCCAGCGCGATCAGGACATCTTCGAACACCACCATCGCTGTGACTGGTGGTATCGCATCGTTTCTGGAGCGACACGCAAATACCGTATCCGCAGCGATGGACGACGGCAAATTGCGGACATTCGTAAGCGGTGTTCTGATGCCACCTTTCGGACCGCGGTGTGAGGGCCGATGTTCGGAGCCTTTGAGGGCTTCGACATATGACGATTTCAGAGTTTACGCTTAAGTCCAGTGATCTGGAGCCGGTGCGCCGGTTCGAGGTTTTTACGGGCTCTGGCCGGCGGCGCGAATGGTCGCCGGAGGACAAAGCACGGATCGTGGCGGAAAGTTACGCGACCGACGAAACGGTTTGTGCTGTCGCGCGCCGATACGCTTTGTCGCCGCAACAACTGTTCGCTTGGCGTCGGGCCTCTCGGCAGCCGACAGCCGAGAGGACGGCGATGCCGGAATCGTTGTTCGTGCCGGCAGTGGTGGTGGCTCCGATACCGGAACCGGCGGCGAAGCGGTCGCCGATACGCAAAAGGAAAGCCGCCCGAGAGGCCGGCGTGATCGAGCTGGAGATCGACGGCGTCGCCATGCGTGTTGGCCGCGGAGCCGATGCCAAGACGGTGGCGGCAGTCATCCGCGCGCTGAAGGCGACGACGTGATCGGGCCGACGGGCGCGGTCAAGGTCATGGTGGCGACCAAGCCGGTCGATTTCCGCAAGGGCGCGGAAGGTCTTGCCGCACTGGTGCGTGAGACAATGGGCGCTGATCTGTTCAGCGGTGCGGTCTACGTCTTCCAGGCAAAACGAACGGATCGGATCAAGCTGATCTTCTGGGACGGCACCGGGGTCTGCCTTTACGCCAAACGCCTGGAGGACGGCGAGTTCCGCTGGCCGAAAGTGCATGATGGCATGATGCGGCTGACGGCCGCGCAGCTGTCGGCGCTGCTCGAAGGTCTCGACTGGCGGCGGGTCCATGAAGCGCGCCGGACCCGAGTTCCGGTGCAGGCGAGCTGATCCGCGACCAAGTGAATCAGCTTCGATTCCGCTGTCGCCCGGCGTCGGCGAATATGGTCTGATCCGCTCATGGCGATCACGGCTGACCAGCTTCCCGACGATCCGGATGCGCTGAAGGCGATGGTCCTGGCGCGCGACGTCGAGAATGCTCGCCTGATCCAGATCATCAAGGAACTGCAGCGTCACCGCTTCGGCCGTCGCGCAGAGACGCTTCCCGCGGATCAATTGCTGCTGGGGCTCGAAGAGGCAGAGCAGATCGAGGCCGCCAGCCGGGAAGCCGAGGACCAGTCCAATCCCTCCGAACGCCAGATCCGTGCTGCGAAACGGCGAACGAACCGCGGCTCGCTGCCCGCGCATCTGCCGCGCATCGAAACGATCGTCGATATCGACGATCACGTCTGTCCGTGCTGTCGCCACGGCCTGCATCGAATTGGCGAAGATGTAAGCGAGCGGCTCGACATCGTCCCGGCGCAGTTGCGCGTAATCGTGGTGCGTCGTCCCAAATATGCGTGCCGCGCCTGCGAGGATGTGGTCGTTCAGGCTCCTGCTCCGGCACGGCTGATTGAGGGCGGCCTGCCGACCGAAGCGACGGTTGCTCAGGTCCTAGTCTCCAAATACGCCGATCACCTACCGCTCTATCGACAAGCGCAGATCTATGCCCGGCAGGGCGTCAATCTCGACCGCTCGACGCTGGCTGACTGGGTCGGCCGCGCCGCCTGGCATCTGCGTCCGGTGCATGAGCGGCTGCTTGGCAAGCTGAAGGCCTCGCCGAAACTCTTTGCCGACGAGACCACCGCTCCGGTGCTCGATCCCGGCCGTGGCAAGACGAAGACCGGACAACTCTGGGCCTATGCGCGTGATGATCGGCCCTGGGACGGGAGCGACCCGCCGGGCATCGCCTATGTCTATGCGCCGGACCGAAAGGCAGAGCGGCCGATTGCACATCTCGCGGGCTTCAGCGGGATCCTGCAGGTGGACGGCTACGGCGGCTATCGCGTGCTGGCCGAGAAGAGCGGCGTGAGGCTCGCCATGTGCTGGGCGCATGTGCGTCGCCGGTTCTACGAACTCGCGGCAGCCGGTCCTGCGCCGATCGCGAGCGAGGCGCTGCGGCGCATCGCCGAACTCTACGGAATAGAAAACGACATTCGTGGCCGGCCAGCCGACGAGCGCCGGGTCGCGCGTCAGGAAAATAGCCGCCCGATCATCATCGATCTCGAGCCTTGGCTGCGAGAGAAGCTCGGGTTGATCAGTCAGAAAACCAAGCTCGCCGAGGCCATCCGCTATACGCTCTCTCGCTGGGAAGGACTTGCGCGCTTCATCGATGATGGCCGCATCGAGATCGACAGCAACACGGTCGAGCGCTCAATCCGCCCGATCGCGTTGAACCGAAAGAACGCGCTCTTCGCTGGATCAGACGGAGGTGCCGAGCATTGGGCGATCGTCGCTTCGCTGGTCGAAACCTGCAAGCTCAACGGCGTCGAGCCGATGGGCTACCTCACCGACGTTCTCACCCGAATCGTCAACGGCCACCCGAACAGCCAGATCGACGATCTCCTGCCGTGGGCCTACATCCGGCCTCCGGAACTCAAGGCCGTGGCCTGAGAACATCGCTTACGTTCGATCAGCGCCTCGCCGAGGATGACTGTCCGAAAGCGTCACGATTTCGACGACGCTGGTATTCAGGTGAAACTCCAGTCGAAATTGCCTGAAGTGCGGCCCGGGACGGCCTCTGAGCTAAAAACAGATTGGTCGGTGTGCTCTTTCGATAATTGACAACCATCAAGTTCCCAGATCGTCAGCCGTTCTAGTCTAAACCGCCTCCGCAAGGTCGCAGAAGATCCATGCACTGAAAGAGCGGTCCCATGAACTTTCGCCCACTTCACGATCGTGTGGCTATCCGCCGCGTTCTATTTGAGGAGAAGACGCGCGGTGGGATCATCATTCCAGATACCGCCAAAGAGAAGCCCCAGGAGGGCGAGGTGGTCGCTGTCGGCCCCGGTACACGTGACGAAAAGGGTAAGTTGCTTCCACCCGACGTACGGGTTGGCGACAGGGTGCTCTTCGGCAAGTGGTCCGGCACCGAGGTCGTGATCGACGGCGAAGACATGTTGATCATGAAGGAGACGGATATCATGGGCGTTATCGCGTAGGCGCTGTCGCTCGTCCGGCTGATTTGATCGGCTCAGGGCCTGTCGGGGCTCGACATCTTTGGGAGAAATTGAAATGGCTGCGAAGGACGTACGGTTCTCTGCTGACGGGCGTGAGAGAATGCTGCGCGGCGTCGACATCTTGGCGAACGCGGTCAAGGTTACACTCGGCCCGAAAGGCCGCAACGTCATTCTCGACAAATCCTTCGGCGCGCCGCGGATCACCAAAGACGGTGTAACCGTCGCCAAGGAAATCGAACTTCAGGATAAGTTCGAGAACATGGGCGCGCAGATGGTCCGCGAAGTTGCTTCGAAGACCAATGATGTCGCAGGCGACGGCACCACTACAGCGACCGTTCTGGCTCAAACCATCGTGAAGGAAGGCGCCAAATATGTCGCCTCCGGCATGAACCCGATGGACCTGAAGCGCGGCGTTGACCTGGCGGTCAACGAAGTGGTGAAGGATTTGCGCTCCCGATCCAAAAAGATCGCGTCATCCGAGGAGATCGCCCAGGTTGGAACGATCTCGGCCAATGGTGACCGTTCGATCGGCCAGATGATCGCCGAGGCCATGAAGAAGGTCGGTAATGAGGGCGTCATCACGGTTGAAGAGGCAAGGAGCCTCGAGACCGAACTCGAAGTCGTCGAAGGCATGCAGTTCGACCGCGGCTATCTCTCGCCCTACTTCGTGACCAACCCGGACAAGATGGTGGCCGAACTCGAAGATCCTTACATTCTTATCCACGAGAAGAAGCTGTCGAGTCTCCAGGGGATGCTTCCAGTTCTGGAGTCGGTCGTCCAATCCAGCCGCCCGCTCCTGATCATTGCCGAGGACGTCGAGGGCGAAGCGTTGGCGACCTTGGTGGTAAACAAACTGCGCGGGGGGCTGAAGGTTGCGGCCGTGAAGGCGCCGGGCTTCGGCGATCGCCGCAAGGCCATGCTAGAAGATTTAGCTATCGTGACGGGCGGCCAGGTCGTCTCCGAGGACATCGGCATCAAGCTCGAGAATGTGAAACTCGATATGCTCGGTACCGCCAAGCGCGTGCGTATCTCCAAGGATGAGACGACGATCATTGACGGGGCCGGGGCCAAAGAAGCGATTCAGGCGCGCGTCGCGCAGATCAAAGGGGAGATCGAAGAGACGACTTCCGACTATGACCGAGAGAAACTTCAGGAGCGACTGGCCAAGCTCGCAGGCGGTGTCGCTGTTATCCGCGTCGGCGGCGCAACCGAGGTCGAGGTGAAAGAAAAGAAGGACCGTGTCGACGATGCCTTGAACGCCACCAGGGCGGCTGTCGAAGAGGGTATCGTTCCTGGCGGCGGGGTCGCGCTTCTCCGTGCCAAGGCGGCGGCCGAAACCCTCCAGAGCGACAATTCGGATATTCGGGCAGGCATAAGGATCGTGCTGCGCGCGCTTGAAGCCCCGCTTCGGCAGATCGCCGAGAATTCGGGTGTTGAGGGCTCAATAGTCGTCGGCAAAGTGCTCGAAGGCAACGACTATAGTTTCGGCTTTGACGCGCAGACCGAAGAATACAAGGACCTGGTCAAGTCGGGCATTATCGACCCGACGAAGGTCGTTCGCACCGCGCTGCAGGATGCGGCTTCGGTTGCGGGCCTCCTGATCACCACCGAGGCCATGGTGGCCGAGCTCCCCAAGAAGGAAGCCACTCCCGCTATGCCCGGAAGCGGCATGGGTGGAATGGATTTCTAGCATGAAGGCATTGCCGACGGTATGATCAGCATCGCAAGCGGCGAGACACGCGGCGAATAGATTCCTGCACCAGATAAGACAGCTCGGCGAAACGCCGGCTTCCCTCCTCTCTGCTGCGGACGACCTCGACATGGCACGTTTCTCACGTCGCGGCGTCATCGCGGTATTCCCGGGAAACCTCGCGGTCGGCCATGTTCTCTCGACCCACCAGATCAGCGGGATGAGCAGATGCATTATGTCTCGACGGGTGGCATGCTGGTCAGGCGATTGGCCGGGTGGTCGGAGTCGCTCATCCCCGCATCGTCGAAGGGCGCAGCAAGCTTCACGGTCTTTCGAGGGGTGGGGCGTCTTCCTCCGGAACCGGGCTGTCGGCGAAGCTGAAGCCCCGCGTCGCGGGTCTTCACCCTCCGGGCGTCCATCCTTGACGCGGGCAGGGGGCGCCCGTGCAAGCTGGGCGGAGTGTTTCTGGGATGCTGAAGGCGATTTTGGCATGGGTGGAGGGGCGGCGTGAGATCCGTCGCCGATGGCGGGAGGACGCTCGGCACCTCGTCCGCCTCCACGGCCCGACGGCCTACTATGAGGCCCAACGGCTTGCCGCAAGAGCCCGTGCGATCGAAGACGGACAGTTCCTCCATTGGGCAAAGGTAGCTGCCGAGGTGGCGCGGATCGAACCGTCCGCCGAGATGGATATCGACGTCGTCAAGTCGATCGTCGATCGCGAACTTCGTCATCGGGGTCCTCATTCGGATCCTGAGCGGTGACGCGAAGAAGTAGGTCGCCTCGACATTTATGAGGGGACCATAGGTCCAATCTCTGCAACGGGTCTCTGCTACCGGGAAGGATGCGACAGGGCGTGGGTCCATCCACGCGCAGGTCCGTCCCCGCTTGCTGTGCTGGCTTCCTGGTCCAGGTCCGTCCTCCTCCAATCAACCCGCAAGGGGTCCACTACGCGAGCGTGCGGCCGCTGCGGCTTCGCCTTCGCGGTGATTGCGGCCGGGCCCCGGACCCGACGGGCGCCAGAGCGGGGATCGGCCCCGCGCCACAAGACGGAGCCCTTCAATGTCACACGATCTTGCCCTCGCACAGAACCATGCCTGGAGCCTCGCCCGAACCCTGATGGTGCCGGTCATTCTCTTCAAGGTCGAGGACGAATACGGCGCTTATCTGAACAGTCAAGCTGTCTCACTGGCATTTCGCTGAGCTCGCCGGCTCCCGGAACAGCGTCTCGATCAGCGGACATTCCCGCCGATTGCCTTCTGTGCATTGGGCCACCACGTCCTTCAGCACTCGCTCCATGCGTTTCAGGTCGGCGATCTTTTCACGCACGTCGTCGAGATGCGCGGCGGCAACGGCGCTTGCCTCGGCGCAGGGCTGGTCGCGCTCGTCGACGAGGCGCAGCAGTTCACGGACTTCATCGAGGGAGAAGCCGAGCTCGCGCGCCCGCAAGACGAAGCGAAGCCGTCGCTCGTGGGTGCTGTCGTAGCTGCGATAGCCGCTCGCCGTGCGCGGCGGCTCCGGCAGGAGGCCGACCTTCTCGTAATAGCGGACCGTCTCCAGATTGCACCCTGTGCGCTGTGCGAGTTCGGCGCGCTTGAGGCCTTTCACGCCAGCGTGATCGCGCATCCAAAAATACCCCTTGACCCTGTAGTTGCTACAGACCGCACATTAGCGCCTGGATAGGTTTTCGACAAGAAGAGCGAGGTCGAACATGAATGCATCCCGACACGGACCAGCAGACGTTGCACCGACTGCGGCAAACCTGACGACGCCAGAGCGAAGCGAGGCCGGGCGACAGCGCCTGGTCGCCGTCGGCGGCATACTCGGCGCCATCGCCGCCTCGTCCTGTTGCATCATTCCGCTCGTCCTGTTCAGCCTCGGCATCGGCGGCGCCTGGATCGGCAATCTGACGGCGCTTGCGCCCTACAAGCCACTGTTTGTCGCCGCAACGGCGGGCATGCTCGGCTACGGCTTCTACCTTGTCTACTGGAAGCCGCGACAGGCCTGTGCCGATGGGGCTGCCTGCACGCGCGCCGTCCCCAGCCGCCTCGTTCAGATCGCGCTCTGGTTCGCGACCGTACTCGTCGCCGCTGCTTTCGCCTTCGACTACGTCGCGCCGCTGCTGCTTTCCGCCTGACACCAAGAGGAGACTACCCCATGAGGAAGAGTTTGAGCGCTTTCACTTTGATCGCGTCGGTGATGACTGCGCCTGCCGCCTTCGCCGCCGAACGCACTGTGACGTTTGCCGTCGACAACATGACCTGCGCCTCGTGCCCCTACATCGTGAAGACCACGATGGCGGCAATCCCCGGTGTCGCGAAGGTGACCGTCTCCTTCGAGGCGAAGTCCGCGACCGTGACCTTCGACGACGCTAAGACGAGCACCGATGCCATCGCAGCCGCCAGCATGAATGCTGGTTATCCGGCCCACCCGACGCAGCAAGGCAGCTAGATGACTGATCGCGCCGTAATCCGCGCAGGTGCCGTTGGCGCCGTCCTCGCCGCGATCTGCTGCGCGGCGCCGCTCCTCGCCGTCGGCCTGTCTCTGGCGGGTCTTGGCACGTGGCTGACAGGTGTGGGTGCAGTGGTGCTTCCCCTGATCGTCGCGGGCTTCGGCTTCGGCGCGTGGGGGCCCCATCATCGCCGGGCAAGAGCCACGGCCTATGAGACGAAGATTCGCAAGGAAGGCGTGAAGCCATGAACGATTGCTGTGCAACCTCCTCCCGGGACAACCCGGCCGTTTCTCAGCCCGCGACACTGGCGAGCTTTGCCGTTCGACCGGGCGTAACGTTTCCGGATTGGTCGGCGGTCACGTCGCCTGTGGTCAAGAACGCTCTGCAGGCGATGGTCGGGTCCGACCACGTGCTCAATCGCTGGAGCGGTTACGATCCCGCCACCGACAGGGTGCGTGTTGCGTTGCTCCGACTCTACGCCGACCACGGGGGTGCCCCGACCATAAGCGCGCTTGCGGAGCGTACAAAACTCAGTGAGATGGTCATCCGGCCACTGCTCGACGAGCTCCGCCGGCGCGACCTCGTCGTTCTCGATGGCGAGCTGATCGTCGGCGCCTATCCGTTCAGCGATCATAACACCGGCCATCGGGTCACTCTGGACGGACGCACGCTGAATGCAATGTGCGCGGTCGACGCGCTGGGCATCGGTGCCATGACCGATCGCGACACCGCGATCGCCTCGCCCTGCGGCCATTGCGGCGCACTGATCCGGATCACCACGCAGGACCGAGGGCGGGCACTCGCCGACGTCGAGCCACAGTCGGCCGTCATGTGGCAGAGCGTCCGTTATGAAGGCGGCTGCGCCGCGAGCTCGCTCTGCGCGACGACCGCTTTTTTCTGCTCGGACGAGCATCTTTCCGCCTGGCGCGACGAACGTTCCACCGACGAGCCAGGTTTCCGGCTGTCGATCGAGGAAGGACTGGAAGCCGGCCGTGCTCTGTTCGGGCCGAGCCTCGCTGGTCTCGATGTGGCGTCGAAGAGCCTGGTGGTCGCCAACCGACCCTTGCGCACAAACGGTCGCAATGGAGGCGCTTACGATCTCGTCGTCATCGGCGCCGGCTCGGCCGGCTTCTCGGCCTCGATCACGGCCGCCGATCAGGGCGCACAGGTGGCGCTCATCGGCAGTGGCACCATCGGCGGCACCTGCGTCAATGTCGGCTGCGTGCCGTCGAAGACCCTGATCCGCGCGGCCGAGACGCTTCATAACGCTCGCGTGGCGGCACGTTTTGCCGGCATTACTGCTGAAGCCGAACTGACAGACTGGCGCGGAACCGTTCGTCAGAAGGACACGCTCGTGTCTGGGCTGCGCCAGGCCAAATACGCGGACCTGCTCCCCGCGTACAATGGTATCGCCTATCGCGACGGGCCGGCTCGCCTCCTCGACGGCGGTGTCGAAGTTGACGGCGCGCGTATTGCCGCTGGCAAGATCATTATCGCAACCGGCGCGCGGCCGGCAGTTCCTGCTATTCCTGGCCTCGAGACCGTACCGTATCTCACCAGTACGACGGCGCTCGACCTCGAGGAACTGCCGCGATCGCTGCTGGTGATCGGCGGCGGTTATATCGGCGCGGAGCTCGCCCAGATGTTCGCCCGTGCCGGCGTCAAGGTGACCCTCGTCTGCCGGTCCCGACTGCTCCCCGAGGCCGAGCCCGAGATCGGCGCGGCGCTCACGGGGTATTTCGAGGATGAAGGCATCACCGTTATCTCCGGCATCGCTTACCGCGCGATCCGCAAAACCGAGGGCCGAGCGTCACTGACCGTCACGCGTGACGGTCACGATGTCCAGATCGACGCCGATCAGGTGCTGATCACCACGGGCCGCACGCCCAACATCGAAGGCCTTGGGCTGGCCGAGCACGGGATCACCGTCTCGGCGAAGGGCGGCATCGTGGTCGACGACCGCATGCGCACGACCAAGGCTGGCGTCTATGCCGCCGGCGACGTCACCGGCCGCGACCAGTTCGTCTACATGGCCGCCTATGGCGCCAAGCTCGCCGCCAAGAACGCCCTCAATGGCGACAGCCTGCGCTACGATAACAGCGCCATGCCCGCTATCGTCTTCACCGATCCGCAGGTCGCAAGCGTAGGTCTCACCGAGGCGGCGGCGCGTGCGGCCGGGCATGAGATCCGCGTTTCGACGATCGGTCTCGATCAGGTGCCGCGCGCACTCGCCGCCCGCGACACTCGTGGGCTTATCAAGCTCGTGGCCGATGCTGCTGGCGGTCGTTTGCTCGGCGCCCACATCCTCGCGCCGGAAGGTGCCGACAGCATTCAGACCGCGGCTCTCGCGATCCGCCAGGGTCTCACCGTCGATGACCTCGCGGACACGATCTTTCCTTACCTCACCACGGTCGAGGGGCTGAAGCTCGCAGCACTTTCGTTCGGCAAGGACATCGCCAAACTCTCCTGCTGCGCCGGGTGAGCACAATCGGCGTCAAGGGCGTTTCCTGCCGATGATCGGTATGACGTCGGCGGTGCGGTTATCGCGCCGCCGTTCCATAAGCTGGCACAGCGCGCGGACTTGACGATGCTGGGCGAGCACGGTTTCGACGGCGCGCCGCTCCTGTTCGGCCCGGGCCGTCCCCGCCGGCCGATCCGTCGCGTTGCGCCGGGCTCTCGACTCGGCAACTGCATGGCGGAAGGCTTCCAGCACCTCGGAAGCGCGGTTCGCGGTCGCGCGACTGACACCTGCCTCGATGGCCAGATTCACAACCGTCAGCCTGCCATCAGCCACGCGGGGGCACCCATAAAGGAGGCGCGCCATCGCCTCACGAAGCGCCTGTTCCGTGGCTGCACTGACCGGCTTCATGATGTGCGTTCCTTCAACGGCGCGATGAGCCTGCGTTTTCTGTCGTTGTCCAGGCGCAGCGCTTCGCGTTGCAGCGGGGAGAGACGCTTGTCGGCGAGAAGATCCTCCGCCTGTGCAATGGAGGCTTCCCATGGCGGGAGATGTCGCTCGACGAGGCAGGCGTTGGGACATCGGTCGGGCGCGCATCGCGACAGGACCGGCACCGAGGCTGAAGGTTTCTCAGACTCCCGCAGGCAGAGCGCCGTCAATGGGTCGAAGAAGCAGTCGTTCAGATATCCGACATGCAGCGTGCGCGCCAGATGCGCCAGCATCGCCTTCAGGCGCTTGCGATCGGCCAGTTGCCCCGGAAGCGGGCCGAGTTCGCGGCCGACCCGCTCCAGTTCCACGCCGACGCGCTTACCGGCGGGTCCGCCTGGACCGTGACCGCGTCGATGGTTTTCGAAGTAGTCGATGATGTCGTCGAGTTGTCCGAGCGCCAGTTCCTGTTCGACCTCCTGCCTGAAGCCGGATGCGGACGAGCCGGCATAGCCGTTGAACATGGCCACGGAGGCGTGCTTGTACTGGATTTTGCCGGCGACAACCCCGAAGGGCCGGTTCGCGATGTACCAGGCCAGCGTTCGCCTGAACTGACGGGTGTTGAAGCGCCAGACGTCTTCTCCCACTCGGGGGATCACAGGACTATCGTCCGCGCCATATCGCTCATCGAGATGTTCTCGGAATTGGTTGATCTTCTTGGCGATGAGTATCGGCGTCTCGGCATTGTTCGTCTCGCGGTCGTCAAGGGCAAGCCATAGCCGCTCTGTCCCCGCATTCCGGCGGAATCGTTCCGAAAGACGCTCGGCAACCCGGATCGCCTGGACGGCGGCCTCGATGGTGATCCATTCGACCTGTTCGCCGCGAGCGCCGCGATCCTTCCAGGTCACGCCCTCGATCGCCAGCCTTTCTGTTCGCCCGTCCCGGTCGAGATTCCGTTTCAGGCAGCCGGATCGCAGCGACTGCACCTCACCGTCGCGCATGCCCGTCAGATAGCAACACACGATATAGGCGGCCGTCTGCAGGTGCCGTTCTTCCCGCGCCAGGCTGATGGCATCGAAGCGCTCCCGCCACGGTCGCCCCGTGTCGGGATCCGGGGAGATCGGCGTGTCCATCCCGCCCACCTCGAACCCAAGCTCGTCGACAGCATCATGAACCATCGACAACAGGGCCGGATCTTTGTGGACGGTGGTGAGATGCAGCCCGCATTGCATCGTCAGGAGCTTCAGATTGATGACCTCGCCATCAAACCTGCCGCCCCGCGACAATCTGCCGGTCAGCCCCCCGATCGAAAGAGGTCTTTCCCAGACAGGAATGCCTCTTCCTTCCTCGCGACGCTTGTCGATCCAGGAGGCCAGCATTACCGCGGGCCGCGTGTGGCGGGCGCGCGAGCGTGCTGCGAACCGGCTGTTCAGTGCATCGGCTTCAGCCCGGGCAGTGAAGATGTCGTCGCAGAGGTGCTCGACATATTTCAAGGCCCATCGCAGCATTGCGCCGATGACCGGCTCCGGGATGCGCGCGGTCCGGTTTTCCGAACAGCGCGTTCCCTGGCCGGTTGCCCGATAGACCGGTCGGCCGCGCCACGGGGTGAAGGTGATGCCACCGCACGTCAGATAGGGCGCCAGGCGATGAAGCTGGACGATGGGCCTGAGGCACACACCCACGCGCCCCGGCGTGATCGGCCGCGCCCGGTGATGGGTCGCGTATGCATCGATCAAATCCTGATCGACGTTTGCCAGATCGAGCTTGCCGATCCGCGAGCGCACGAAGTCCAGGAACCGGCGCAGCGTCGCAAGCGCAGTATGGCCGGAGACTGGCCGCAACCGCGGCTCACCGTCGGCGCGCCGTTCATTCATCCAGGCATAGATGTATTCCTTCGCAAGCAACCGCTCTGCCGCGCAGGGGATCACGCCGAAGTCGACCGTTCGAAAGGCCTTTCTGGCCATGTTGAACATCGCCGGCGCCATATCCCAGACATCATCGCCGAACCGCGAGAGCGCCGCTCGGTCGGTACCATCCCTGAGAGGCATCGAAGCCAAAACGATGTCGTCATCGACCCTGAGGCGTGAGACGGCACGCTCATCGTTCAAAGGAGAGGTAGTGGTCATGAGCCGTAAGCCTCCGGCGGAAGATAGAGCAACCGCGCCGAGGATTCTGCCGCCTCAACCCGTGCGCCTCCGACGACGGAGGACGGGAACATCGGCAGAATTTGCTCCGTGATCCTGCGGTATGGCCGATCGAATTTCTCGTTCCAGTCGCCAGAAGGCAACGCCTCCCGCAGCTCGTCCATGAACGCCTGGAACGCGATCAGCGCCGGTAGTTTCCGTGCGGTAATGACCGCGTTGGAGCATTCCAGGCACCCCCAGAACGGCGTCGGACAGGCTTCGCCTTCCCGACCGAAAGGGCTGACGCGGAAGTTGCTGCACGCCGCCAGCCAAAGATCCTGCTCTCCGTCCAGGAGCGGGCCGATCTTTTCCGACGGCACCGGCAGCCCGGTCGCGTCGGCTGAGGTTCGCAGCCGGGCTTCATCCGCGGGCACAACGATCCAAGGTCGTAGAGCCGGCGCCATCGCGTCGGTCAGTGCCTCGACTATCGTCTGCTCATGCAGATGCCGAAGGGCGGGGATGTCGGCATAATGGTTGGCCGCCACCGCTACCGTGTGGCCGACGGCAAAGTTCTCCAACTGCCCTCCGGTCCGCTTATACCAGTCAGCCTTCTGGGTCTTGCGCAGCCTGGAGAGATTGAGCGCCAGCGATTTTCCGGCGTCATCGACGATTCCGTACTTCTCGACAAACGCGGCCACGCAGGTCCCCAGCTTTTTCGGCGACGACAGGCGCCCCGGCTTCCAGGTGATCCAGAGCTTGCTCGATCCAGTGTGCTGCCGAGCCTTTTCCGTCAGCTTGATCGCCAGCCGCAGGACGGCTCCGGGCGTCTCCCGTCCGCCATCGCGGACACGCAAGCGCTTCCACTGGGCATGATGCGCGCGCCGCTTTCGATACTCGATCTCGACATAACCCCGGTTGGGATTGCGCAAGCAGTCAGCCTCAAGCCCACGCAGCGCTTCGATCTCCATGCCGGTCGTCAAGGACAGCCAGACGAGGAAGCCGACGACATCGTACCGGGTCAGATGGAAGCCGGCATGCAGTTCCTCGACCGGAGGCGGCTCGAGCCCGCATCTATGAGCGTGGTAGCGCAGATTGTCGAACAGCGCGCCTTCCCCGGCGACTACTCCCGCCGTCACAATCTGTTCGACCACTAGGTCATAGCGACGGCGCAATTCTGGATCACGGCCTACATCCAGAAGTGGGGGAGGCAGAGCCTCGCCCGTCGCTATCCGGTCGCGAGCCTCGATGATCTGGCGCATCGCTGCCTGCAGCAACGTCGAGGCAATCCTCCCACTGTAGGCATCGCGCGGCTTTGAGACGCCGTGCTCGCCGTGACCGATGTATTTCAGGCGCAACAGTGTTTCGGGCGGAAGCCTTTCAGGATTGAGCTCGGCGGCGACGCGCAGCACCCCGATCAGAGCACCGAGCACATTGCGCTGATTGGGTCGCTCGCCGCCGTTCTGCTCCAGCCAGTCCTCATAGGCATTGATTACCGCCGGAGTTAAGTCGTCGAGACGACGAGGTTTTACCGACGCCCCTTCCAGGAACAGCCAGAACCGCCGCAGACGGCGGATAAAGGTGCCTGCGGTTTTCCAGAGTGGTGCCGGCCCCATCCGGTGGAGATACTCCTGCAGGAATGGCGCAACCTCATGGGTCAGCGCCGTCAGCGGCCAGGAAGACAGATTGACGTCGATCCTCCCGGCATCTTCCGTCCGAAGGACGAAGACGAGCGGATTTTGCGGATTTTCCTCTTGAGTGTCGAACAATTCGATTCCAACTGGGAAGGTGGCACGACGACCGCGTTTCATCACAGGGGTCCACCAGCATTAACGCGCAGTTCCCAGGCCTCGACCGCAGCGTCGATCATTTCCTGGCTTTCTTCCATGCAATCCAGGTAGATGTGAGTGCTTTCGATGCGGCTATGGCCCAGCAAACGCTGCAACTTCAGAAGAGGATCGCCAATCAAGCGGCGGTACGCCGCGCCGATATGGGATCGGCGTTCGTCGAGTACCCATCCGATCTGTTCACGCACGAGCAGCGACAGCATATGAACCGCAAAGGTGTGGCGCATCATGTGCGGAGTGACGTCGAGGTCGATCCCGAACCGCCTGCACCGTACGCTTGCCCTCCGGAAGACCACCTCCCAAGCGGCCGGGGGCATGGGCCGCGCCCCTTCCGCCAGCCAAAGACACAATGGTTCGGATGTTTCCGCCCATACCAAGCGGCTGCGTTCGCGCGGCGCCAGCACGTCGACACTGGCTCGAACTGTGTCCTTTTCCAGAAGGAGCCTTCCCCGATCGTGGCTGACGACACGGATCGGATGTTCGATTGACCTATTGCGCGGTTGCGAAAGGCGCATGAGGACATTGGTCCGTTCCAACGCCGCGTATTCATGCAGACGCTTCAGCACGCGCTCGGGCAAGCGGATCTCGCGCCCCTTGCTACCCTTGGCAATGGCCGGCGCCAGTCGGAAAGATCGGCTCCTCAATGCACCGACCGGCTCCGTCCTCGGGAACTCGATCCAGAGCAGACTTGCCGCTTCCTGGAGCCGCAGGCCCGTCGTGACGAGCAATTCGGCGAACAACGCATTGCGCTCGCTGTTGCGGCCCTGCCAGGTGGGATCCTCGCTCCCGTCTGGAAGACGACCACGCAAGCCGATCTCGCGAAACAGGAGATACCGATCCAGGGAAAGGAACCGGATATCGCGTGTCCGTGCGCCGCGCTCGGTGGCAACATTGGCAGCGACCGCTATGGCCCCGCCGCCGTTCGTCCGTCGCCATGATTGCCGATAGGTGAAAGGCGATTTGGCGATCATTCCCTCTTCAAGAGCCCATCGGTAAAGCTTGTCGAGCGCTGCTACCGACCGGTTCCAGCTCGCGGCCGAGATGCGCGCCGGAGGAAGCGCCAGACGTCGCGCCGCATGGAAGGCTGCGACATCGTGCCGATCAGCCGCCCAGAGGGCTCTGTTGTCTCGGCGCTCGGCAAGAAAGCGCATCCAGATCAGGATATCCCAACCATAGGCGCGCAAGCTGTTGGGCGAACGAACCCCCAACGTGGGGCAAGCTCGAAAGAACCGGTTCAGGTCGTGATCGTAGCTGTCGTCATCGCCAAGAATGAACGGCATGCCGTCCACGAGGTTCAGCTTCTCGGCGGCTGCGACTTCATCCACCGACAGCCTGTGGACGACGCCATCAACCGTAACAGACTGCCGCAGCGTCGAAAGATCCGTGAAGAAGAGCTGGGGCATCCTGTTCTCCTCGGCCGCGATTTTCCCGCCGGGACGGGCTCGAGCCCGTCCCGGCGGGAAAATCGCATCGCCTCACCTCAAGCGAAGGGGAATGTCGTCAACGTTGATCGTGTGCTGCGAACGTCACAGCGGTAAGACAGAACACAGAGTCAGGATAACGGCGTCATTCCTGCCGACGAACTCGACGACGCCGAGGTCGAGCCGCTGTTCGAATATGACCCCTACAAGGGCGGTCGGCCGGCTCACTGAGCCGGCCTTCCACACACGCCAGGCGCCCGGCCCGTTAAGGCCGGGTTGCGCGCCGCATGGTCCTTTCCTGCCCGTGGGCGGACGCCCATGGGGCCTCATCGGGGACGAGGTTTTGCCGCTTGCGCCGGGAAGCCCGCAAGGGAGGCTGCGCCGCCCCGGCAAGCCGGTGCGCCCTTGGCAAGATTCCGGCTTCGCGGCCGACCTCGAGGCCTGTCGGAAGGCAGAGAAATCAGATCTGGAAAAGGAAAGGGCCGGACGCCCTGCGGCGCCGGCGGGATCGACCGATGGAACGGCATGAAATCGAGACATTGCGAGACAACGTGCCCTGCGCCGCCGTGCTCGAGCGCGAAGGCTGGATGGTGGACGTCAAGGAGAGCACGGCGCGCGCCGTGAAGTACCGGCGCGGGGAAGGCGAGATCATCATCGTCATCCATGGCGGCAGGGGCTGGTTCGATCCACTCTCGGATGCCAAGGGCGACGTCTTCACTCTTGCCGGCCACCTGGCCGGTATCGGCTTTCCGGCTGCTGTCGATGAGGTTCGCGGTCTGGTCGGCTATGTTCCAGCCACGCCGTCCTGGAGCCGCCCGCAGCGCATATCGCTACACCACTGTGGTGATGCGCACCGGTGCCGACTACGAGATCGAACTTCCCGTCACGGTCACGCCGCTCGGCGCGATTGCTCGCCTCGAGCATGCTCTGTCCAATTTCGAGGGCGAGCAGGACGATTATCGCCGTCGGCGGGAGGATGCCAGCCGGCGTCTAGCCTCCTATCGGCCGCGTATTGGCGAGGCCTTTGCGTTCGAGGCCGAGCTTGAGCGGAAACGGGAACAGTTGGTCGATCTCGAAGCCGATCTCGCGACCAGCACGGATGACAGTCCCGGCTTTGTGGTAGGGGTGGCTGATGGTGGAACCCGGCAGGCGGCGTGAACGGAAAGGGCCAATTTTGCGACAGATCACGGCCGGGGTCCGTCCCCTGTTCTTGGTCGGTCCTCCAGGAATTTTGAAGGGGAAGCGCTGACCCTGAACCGAAACTCGTCCCGGAATTTCGAACGACTGGGCTGTACTGATAATCGTCGTCCGAGCCACTGGAGCGCAACCCATCGTTCGCACCAGTGGTCGGATGCTCCTTACTCAAAGCAAAGCGTTGATCTTTTCGAATGCCGCTTCGAACCGTGCCTTCGTTTCCTCCGATATGCCAGGGGCGAGGGTCGCGAGGTTCTCAGCGAAGTACCGCGCCGGCCTGAAATGGCCGAACTCGCCGGACTTGAGAGGATGAGACGCGAAATGCTCGCTTATCGCTTTGACCGTCCGCGGAAGACGCGCGTTGAGCTTCGAGGCACTGATCTTGCCATTCAGTTTGACCTGAGCCCCTAGATCTCCTCCAGATTTTGGTAGAGTCCGCCGCAACAGAGGGCGGACGCATGAAGCGCAGCAGGTTCAACGAAGAGCAGATCATCGCGATATTGAAGGAGCAGGAGGCCGGGCTGGGGACGACGGACCTATGTCGCAAGCACGGCATCAGCAGCGCGACCTTCTACAAGTGGAAGGCCAAGTATGGCGGTCTGGAGGTGTCGGACGCCCGTCGGCTGAAGACGCTGGAGGACGAGAACACCCGGCTCAAGAAGCTTCTGGCCGAGGCGATGCTGGATAATGCCATCCTCAAGGATGTCGCAGCAAAAAATGTATGGTCCGCCTCGTCCGTGCAAGGGTACGCGACATCGTGAGCGACGATTCCAGTTGCATAAATGTATCCGGCCTCTCGCGAGTGGGCTGCGGTTGCAGCCAGGCCATGATGAGATCCGCACACGCCGTTCCCAATAAATGGTTCGGGCACGAGGCCCGCTTTTTTGCACAGGACTTACGGCATGTTGATCCACTGTTTCGTCATCACTATTCCCGAGCCTTGCAATCGAGCCAGGAGCGTCAGGTGAAGGCAGGGTCCCTGCGTTCGTAGAGCGCTCCAGGCTTGGTCAGGACGACCCAGACGATCCGGGCCATTTTTGCGGCAAGTGCGACAACGGCTTTGTTCGGGTGCATTCGGGCTTGGAGACCATCCAGCCAGCTTCCCAGTCGATCCTTTGTTCGGTCGAGGTGTCGGAAGCAGGATCGCGCACCATGGACCAGCAGTTTACGGACGTATCGATTACCTCGCTTGCTGATGCCGAGGAGCTTTTGCTTCCCTCCCGTCGAGTATTCTCGTGGCACAAGGCCCAGCCATGCGGCCAGATCACGAGCTTTCTGAAACTGTCTGCCGTTTCCAACAGCAGCAAGCAGTGCTGTCGCACCGAGAGCTCCGATTCCAGGGATTGTCATCAGCCGTCGTGCGGCATCCTCTCGATCAGCGTTCGCTTCGATCTCGCGTGTCACATCAGCAATCCGCGTTTCCAACTGACGCAGGTCGGCAAACAGTTCGCTGAGCAGTTTGCGCATTGCGGGCGAAAGATCATTAGTTGGATCCTTGAGAGCCTCGGGCAGGTCGAGCTTGAACAGACCTGCACCCTGACGTAGCGCGACACCGTATTCGAGGCAAAAAGCGCGCATCTGGTTGATCAGGCGGGTTCGCGTGCCGATCATTTGGTCACGCACCCGGTGCAAGGCTTGAAGGTCGGTCTGCTCCTCAGTCTTGAGTGCAGCAAATCGCATCGTTGGTCGCGTGGCGGCCTCGGCGATTGCCTCCGCGTCGATGATGTCACTCTTGTTCGACTTTACATAAGGCTTCACAAATTGGGCGGGGATCAGCCGAACCTTGTGACCGAGCGTCTGGATCTTCCTTGCGACCCACTGAGACCCTGCGCAGGATTCCATCCCCACAATCGCAGGTGCTGCCCGCTGGAAGAATTGAAGCAACGTGTCCCGTCGGAACCTAACCCGCTGAACAACCGTGCCGTCGCTCCCTAACGCGACGACGTGGAAGATGTTCTTACCAAGATCAATCCCATAGACCGCTGCGGGACGCGGCACATTGCGTTGCGGCATTGCAACCTCCTTCGGTTTGACCGCCTCATGATGCGGCAGGAGGACGAGGCGGACCATCCCATTAATGGTGACGCCCGACGCAAAGCGGGATGCGGTGGCTCATGCCTGCCTGGTGCATGGGGTGAGCCAGCGGCGGGCGTGTGAAGCTTTGGCTGTGGATCGATCGAGCGTGCGGTATCGCAGTCTGCGGCCGGATGATCGTGAGCTGCGAGAGGCGATGAAGACCGTTGCCGCCCAGCGGCGCCGGTTCGGATATCGTCGTATCTACGTGATGCTGCAGCGACAGGGTATCGAGATGAACATCAAGAAGCTCAGGCGACTTTATGCCGAGGAGAAGCTGCAGGTGCGCAAGCGCGGCGGCCGCAAACGCGCCTTGGGAACACGGCGTCCGATCATCGTGCCGGACCAGCCTAACCAACGCTGGAGCCTGGACTTTGTCAGCGATGCTTTCACCGATGGCCGGCGGTTCCGGGTGCTGACCGTTGTCGATGACCACACAAGGGAATGCCTCGCCTTGGTCGTAGACACCTCGCTCTCCGGGCGACGGGTGGTGCGTGAGCTCGATGCGATTATTGCACGAAGAGGCAGGCCCACGACGGTGGTCAGTGACAATGGTACCGAGTTCACCAGCATGGCGATCCTGCGCTGGTCCCAGGACCGGCAGATCGACTGGCACTACATCGCGCCAGGAAAGCCCATGCAGAACGGCTTCATCGAGAGCTTCAATGGCAGCTTCCGCGATGAATGCCTCAACGAGACGCTGTTCTCGTCACTGGCTGAGGCCAGGATGCGGATCAGTGCATGGAAGGATGACTACAACCACCACAGACCCCATTCCTCGCTGGGCAATCTTACGCCCAGCGAATTCGCCAGCAATCTGGCACTGGAAAAACAGGCCGCTTAGGGCCAAACATCAACCCAAGGACTCTCCGTAAAACCGGAGGGGACTTGGGGCTCAGGTCATCATTGATACCATAAGAATTCGATTCTTGAGGTTTGATGGAAAGTCACACCGCCGCCGCGCGCCTGGAAAACGTCATCAGAAGGATGCGGCGCGGATCGGCGCCTGAGAGGATCAGATGCGCGACGCGATGTGCCAGGGTGTTAGTCTTTCCCGAACCAGCCCCGGCGATGATCAGCAGCGGGCCGCCGACCTTGCCATCGGACAAGCCAACGCCGTGCTCGACTGCGGCACGTTGTCGATCGTTCAATTTTTCCAGATGCGCCGCATTCATCCCCGTCTGCCCCGTATCCGCTTGAGAATCCACAATCATCGGCGAATACATGAGCGTCCCCCAAGCTATTCTATGACCATGTCCTCCGAAGACTCTTTTGCGAGTCCGATTGACTCATTAGGCAATAGAGAACAAATAAAGAACATACCAGCGGAGAGACCCTTTGCAAAGCCTCAAGGAGCAGCCTTTTTCGATATGTCGGATTCCGTCGCCAGTCCCGTCATCACCGAACTTCGAGAGCGCATCGCGCGCCTCGAAGGCGGGACAGGCCGTGCCCGCAAGGTGCTGCCGTTCGGCGTAGCGGAACTCGATCGGAGGCTTCCGGGAGGCGGGTTGGCGCTGGGGTGCCTGCATGAGGTGGCGGGGGGCGGTAACGGCGCGGTGGATGGCGCTGCCGCTGCGCTATTCACGGCCGGCATCGCGGCGCGCACCAAGGGCAAGGTTCTCTGGGTGGTGACGCGGCGTGATCTCTTTATGCCGGCGATCGCGCAGGCCGGACTTCACCCAGACCGGCTGATCCATGTCGAGGCAGGCGATGAAAAGGCGTTGCTCGCCTGCTTTGAGGAAGGGCTTCGCCATGGCGGTCTCGGTGCTGTCGTCGCCGAGACTGCCCGACTTTCGATGACGGCTTCGCGGCGGCTCCAGCTCGCCGCTGAAGCCTCCGGCACAATCGGCATCGCTGTGCGGCGCTGGCGCCGCCAGACCGAGGCCGGCGATTTCGGGCAGCCGACCGCAAGCGTCACGCGCTGGCGGGTGTCGGTTCTCCCCTCTGCCCAGCTCCCCGTCCCGGGCATGGGCCGGGCGCGCTGGCTCCTTGAACTCATCCGCTGTCGCGCCGGCGACAGCGCAGACATTGAAGTGGAAGCTTGCGATGGCAAGGGTCGTATCGCTCTTCCTTCCGCGATGGCCGGTGGACCGTCTTCGAAGGAAATCGGGCGACGCATCGCCTCCGCGTGAGGCAGCGCTCGTCCTTATAAGCCGGGTTGGCAATCGGCGCGTCGTCACCGCCCTTGACGCGAACGCCGAAGCACTTGGGCTTCGCACCGGCATGCCGGTGGCGAAGGCACAGGCGCTCGCGCCGGGGCTGGTCGTCATCGATGCCGATCCACGCGCGGATGCGGAAGGACTGGAGAAGCTGGCGCTCTGGGCCCTGCAACGCATCTCGCCCGTCGTCATGGCCGATCCGCCGGATGGTCTGGTGATCGACACCACGGGCGCCGATCATCTCCATGGCGGCGAGGACGTCATGCTGAGCACGATCGTCCAGCGCTTTGCTGCATCCGGTGTCGAGGCGCGCGCCGCGATCGCCGACACATGGGGCGCGGCGCATGCCGGCGCGCGCTTTGCCGCACGCTCCACCCTGGTCATTCCTCGGGGCGAAACTGCGCCTCTTCTGCGGCGTCTGCCGATCGCGGCGCTGCGGCTGCAACCCGATATTGTCACAGGCCTGCGCACGCTCGGCTTCGATCGTATCGGCGATCTCCTGGATCAACCGCGCGCGCCGCTGGCGCTGCGCTTCGGTCCTGAAATCGGCCGCCGCCTTGATCAGGCGCTTGGCAATGTCGGCGAGCCGATCGAGCCGTTCCGCGAAGCCGAAATCGTCGAGGTCCGGCGCGTCTTCGCTGAGCCGATCGGGGCGGCAGAGACGATTGCCCGCTATACCGCCAGGCTTGTCGAGGCTTTGTGTCAGATCCTGGAAACCAAAGGCCTTGGCGCGCGCCGGCTCGATCTGCTGTTCCATCTCGTCGACAACACGAGGCAAGCCATCCGTGTCGGCACAGCGCAGCCGGTTCGAGACGCAAAACGTCTGACGCGGCTGCTTTGCGAGAAGATCGACACCATCGATCCGGGATTCGGAATTGAGACGATGGAACTGGCAGCGATCCTCGTCGAGCCATTGCGGGATCGGCAGACCATATCCTCGCTGGTCGAGGAACCGCAGGCGGATATTTCGGACCTGATCGATGTCCTTGCGAACCGTGTCGGAGAAAATCGCCTTTGCCGTTTCACGCCCGTCCAAAGCGATGTCCCCGAGCGCTCCGTCGCCTGTGTCCCGCCACTCGCCCCTGAAACGGGCGCGACCTGGGACGGTGACTGGCCGCGGCCGCCGCGCCTGCTGTCCCGGCCGGAACCGATCGAGACCATGGCGCTTCTGCCCGACAATCCGCCGGTGTGGTTTACATGGCGCGGCGTTCGCCGGCGGGTTCGCCGCGCCGACGGACCGGAACGCATTCGGGGAGAATGGTGGAAGCGCGACGCGGAAACCGCGACGGTGCGGGATTATTTCCGGGTCGAGGATGACACCGGCGAGCGCTACTGGCTGTTCCGGTCCGGCGATGGCGAGCGTCCGGAGAGCGGCAGCCAGCGCTGGTTCCTGCACGGGATCTTCGGATGAGCGGGCCGCGCTACGCCGAGCTTCAGGTGACGAGCCATTTTTCGTTCCTGCGCGGTGCGAGCAGTTGCGAGGAACTGTTCGCGACGGCCGCCACGATGGGCGTCGAGGCACTTGCCGTCGTTGATCGAAACAGCCTCGCCGGCGTCGTGCGCGCGCATGAGGCTGCCAAGGCCACCGGACTCCGTCTCGTCGTCGGATGCCGACTTGATCTTGCTGACGGCATGTCGGTGCTCGTCTATCCGACGGACCGCTCAGCCTATGCGCGCCTCTGCCGGCTGCTGTCCCTTGGAAAGGGCAGGGCGGGCAAGGCGAAATGCCATTTGGAATGGTCCGATGTCGTTGCCTACGGCGAAGGACTGATTGCAGTGCTGGTGCCGGACGTTGCCGATGAGACCTGCGCCATGCAGCTGCGCCGGCTGCGGGAGTCCTTTGGCAATCGCGCCTATATAGCGCTGACACTACGCCGGCGCCCCAACGATCAGCTTCGCCTTTGGGAGCTGTCCGACATGGCGACCGCCGTGCGTGTCCCCACGGTCGTGACCAATGACGCGCTCTTTCACGAGCCGGGCCGCCAGGTCCTGCAGGATGTCGTCACCGCGATCCGCCACAACGTCACCATCGACGAGCTCGGACATCGGCGCGAGCGTTTCGCCGATCGCTACCTGAAACCGCCCGAAGAAATGCACCGGCTGTTCGGCCGCTACCCGGAAGCGCTCGCCCGCACGATCGAGATCATGGAGCGCTGCCCGTTCAAGCTCGACGAGCTTGCCTATCAGTATCCCGAAGAGAAGCTCTATCCCGACCTTACCCCTCAGCAGGCGCTCGAAAAGTTGACCTGGGAAGGGGCCGTCGACCGCTATCCGGAAGGACTGCCTTGCAAGGTCCGGCGCAACCTCGAGCACGAATTACGCCTGATCGAGAAGCTCGAATATGCACCCTACTTCCTCACGGTGAACTCGATCGTGCGTTTTGCGCGCTCAAAGGAAATCCTGTGCCAGGGACGCGGCTCGGCCGCCAACTCAGCGGTCTGCTACGTGCTCGGCATCACCTCGATCGATCCGGATCGCAATGACCTGCTGTTCGAACGCTTTGTTTCGGAAGAACGCCGAGAACCGCCCGACATCGACGTCGACTTTGAACACGAAAGGCGCGAGGAAGTCATCCAGTGGGTCTACGAGACCTATGGACGCGACCGCGCCGCGCTTTGTTCGACGGTCATCCGGTATCGCTCCAAAGGGGCCGTTCGCGACGTCGGTAAAGCGCTCGGCCTGCCGGAGGACCTGACCAAGACATTGTCCTCGCAGGTCTGGGGCTGGTCCGAAGGCGTCGAGCAGAAGCATGCCGAAGGGCTGAACCTCAACATGGGCGATCGCCGTCTGAGGCTGGCGCTGGAGCTTGCGCATCAACTCGTCGGAACACCCCGTCACCTATCCCAGCATCCGGGCGGATTCGTTTTGACCCGCGATCGGCTCGATGAGCTCGTACCGATCGAGCCTGCGGCCATGGCCGATCGCCAGGTCGTGGAATGGGACAAAGACGACGTTGATGCCTTGAAGATGATGAAGGTCGACGTGCTGGCGCTCGGCATGCTGTCGTGCATGCGCCGCGGCTTCGATCTTCTCGCCGAACACAAGGACATCCGGCTCGACCTCGCGACGATTCCGGCCGAGGATCCGCGCACCTACGCCATGATCCGCAAGGCCGATACGCTCGGCACCTTCCAGATCGAGAGCCGCGCCCAGATGGCGATGCTGCCGCGCATCAAACCGCGGACCTTCTACGATCTGGTCATCGAGGTCGCGATCGTGCGGCCGGGACCGATCCAGGGTGACATGGTCCACCCCTATCTCAGGCGACGAGAGGGCAAGGAGGATGTCATCTATCCCAAGCCCGAGCTTGAGGCCGTGCTCGGCAAGACGCTCGGCGTGCCGTTGTTTCAGGAGCAGGCGATGCGGGTGGCGATCGAATGCGCCGGGTTTACCGCCGGCGAGGCCGACCAGCTCCGCCGCGCCATGGCAACTTTTAAGCACACGGGCGGCGTCTCGAAATTCGGTGAAAAGCTCGTCCAGGGCATGGTCGATAACGGCTATGATCGGGAATTTGCCGAGCGGACTTTCAAGCAGTTGGAGGGCTTTGGCTCCTATGGCTTTCCCGAAAGCCATGCAGCCAGTTTCGCTCTCATCGCCTATGCGAGCTCCTGGCTCAAATGCTGGCACCCGGACGTGTTCTGTGCGGCACTTTTGAACGCCCAGCCCATGGGCTTCTATGCGCCGGCGCAAATCGTGCGCGACGCGGTTGAGCATGGCGTCGAAATCCGCCCCGTCTGTGTCAATTCAAGCCGTTGGGATTGCACGCTCGAACCCCGGGACGCCGATGATGGCCGGTTCGCCGTTCGCCTCGGCTTGCGTCTGGTCAAGGGACTGGGAAATGCGGAAGCCGCGCGCCTCGTCTCCTGCCGTGCCGAGCAGCCATTCCGCTCGGTCGATGATCTTTGGCGGCGCGCCGCCATTCGCGCCGCGGCCCTCAGTGAGCTTGCCGAGGCCGATGCGTTCCGGCCCTCCATCGGCCTTGCCCGGCGGGAGGCACTTTGGTCGATCAAGGCGCTACGCGACGAACCGTTACCGCTATTCGCCGCGGCGGCAGTCCGGGAAGCCTTGCCGGTCGCCGAGCAGACGGAGCCAACCGTCTCGTTGCGGCCGATGACTGCCGGCAGCGAAGTCGTCGAGGATTACGGTCATGTCGGGCTGACGCTGCGCCAGCATCCCGTTTCCTTTCTGCGGAAGGACCTCGCGGCCCGGCGATTCCTGACCAGCGCCGACGCTGTCGCTTCGCGTGACCGGCGTTGGGTCGATGTCGCCGGCCTGGTCCTCGTCCGGCAGCGGCCGGGTTCGGCGAAGGGTGTCATGTTCATGACCATCGAGGACGAAACCACTGTCGCCAACATCGTCATCTGGGAGAAGGTCTTCAAGCAGTTTCGCCGGACCGTCCTTGGTGCCGGCATGATCGGGATCAAGGGCAGGGTGCAGCGCGAAGGCGAGGTGGTCCATATCGTCGCCCACCAACTCGTTGATCTCTCCGCGGAACTCGCCAGTGTCGGCTCGCGCGACACGAGGTTCCCTTTTCCGCACGGGAGGGGCGACGAGTTCCACCATGGATCGCCAGCCCCGGATTCGAGAGGTCTGCAGAAAGCGTGGGATCTCGCGCACGGCTACGGGCATACCGACCAAATCCAGGTGAAGACGCGGGATTTTCGGTAGGCAAAGCACGATTTCGTAAAAGAAAAATATGCTTCAGCATAAAGCCCGCTCTGATGGGGAACGCAAATGTTGCGAGCAAGGTTGACGTTTTCGGGCAACGCGCAGCCACGTCGAAAAAGTTGAATTCCCGACCCCGCGAATGGCCAGGCGGAAATTCAGGTAAACGAGACTGGGCCGTTGCTGACACCCAATGTCGGCAGCGGAGCGTCGTTGCCTGCGTCGCACGCGGCACGCCATTGGTCGAAGCGGCTTGACTCCGAATATGCGCAGCAATACATATGCATGATGATGCAACAAAGCATATTTCAGATGTTGGCTGACCCTACGCGGTTTCGTATCGTCGAGGCTTTGGCAGGCGGCGAGCGGGCCGTGGGCGACCTGGTTCAGGCCGTCGACATCGATCAGTCCGGCGTTTCGCGGCACCTGCGGATCCTCGACGAAGCCGGCTTCGTCACGATGAGGCCTGACGGGGCGAGGCGCCTTTATTCGCTCCGGCCCGAGCCGTTCCAGGCGATCGACGAATGGGTTCGGAGCTATCGCGAGCTTTGGGAGGGCCGGCTCGATCGGTTTGACGCCGCCTTGGCGCGACGGCGTGGCGCGCTGCAACGCGAGGGGGGAAAGTGATGATAGAGGCCAGCGAGCCGGGCGCAGCTACGATCAGGCTGGAGCGGGTTTACGACGCATCGGTGGACGAGGTCTGGGCGCTATGGGCCACCAGGGAAGGGCTCGAGGCGTGGTTCGCGCCCGAGGGCATGCGCTTCGAGTTATTGACTCTCGATCTGCGAGTCGGTGGTGCCTTCGAACACGTGATGACGGCGGTGGGCGCCGAGCAGGTCGCCTATTTTGCGAACCGGAACAGATCGTCAACGGCGCGGGTGAGCGGTCGGTTCGTCGAGATCGTGCCTCACCGGCGCCTGCGAATCCGCTTCGACATCGACTTCGTCCCGGGCGTCCAGGCCTATCCCTACGACATGATGGTCGAGCTTCACCCCGAGGCCGGGCGAGTCCGGATGGTGCTGACGGCCGATCGCCACCCGGACCCCGAGATGACACGCGGCGCAATCGCCGGACTGACCAGCCAGCTGCAACGGTTTGACTTAGCCATAAAAGCACGAGTAGCAAAGGAGCAACGACCGTAATGCGACCTCTTCTCTATTCCATCAACGTCACGCTCGATGGCTGCGTCGACCACAGGGCCATACCCACGGACGAGGCGCTGCAGCAAGAACAACTGCGTGCAACACATCAGCACGCCACCGAGAGTATCGGCCGGGCCGATGCTCTGCTCTTTGGCCGCGTCACCTACCAGATGATGGAAGAGGCGTGGAGGCATGAGACGCGGACCATCACGCCGCCTGACTGGACCGAGCCTTTCGCGCGCACCATCGACGCAATGAAGAAATACGTCGTTTCAAACACACTCGAGCGGGTCGATTGGAACGCGGAACGGGTTAGCGGTAACCTCGGCGAGGCGGTCCGGAAGCTCAAGCAGCAGCCGGGCAGGGCGCTGTTCACGGGCGGCGTAAAGCTGCCGATGGCGCTGGCGGAGCTGGGCCTGATCGACGAGTATGAATTCGTGGTACAGCCCAGGCTTGCCGGTCATGGGCCCACCTTGTTCGCCGGGCTCTCCAAATATATCGAGTTGAAGCTCGTCGACCGGCAAGAGCTCAGCTCAGGCGCTGTAGCGCTGCGCTACGAGCCGAGAAGGTAACGCGTGAGCCCGCCCCCTACATGGCCGGCCTGATCCCAGTTGTCCTAGTAGATAGCGTGCCGCGCTTTGCGCCGCGTCCCGAACTGGTAGGCGCGACGTTGGGCCTTGCTCGGCATCCTCTGAATTGCCCGAGGCTAGATGGTTGTTTCAGGGGAATGATTGCCAGATGCAAACCGGCAGCGAATGACCCCTGCCGATTGTCAGATTGATCCCGACGCTCATGAGGGGCGAAGGTTATCGAGTAGGCCGGCAATATCGACATTAAGCCTTCCAGCGATCCGGTACTCCCTTGCTTGACCTCGGCCCATTGAGTTTTTTGTCCAGGATCCTTCGATGAGTCCCCTTCTTCCAAGGGCGCCAAGAACCTCATCGGCAGCACCGCGCGTCATCCCGGTGACAGCGACAATATTGGAAATCGTTATCGGCTCGCCCTTGCAGTGCAGGTCTAGGATAACCGTTACCATCGCGTATTGCCGTAGTCGTGCGCCTGGCGTCTCGCCGGCCAGCGGGAATCCAACGACCTGATGCAGCATCACATCGTGAATAAGCTGGAAGCCAAGCTTCGCCCTTGCCTCGGAACTACCCGTTGTCATTATCCGGTTTCGAAGCCATCGCTCGCGGTGCGCCCCCGCTCTGCGATGCTCATTGACCCCTTGGTGATCGGGGAGTTCGAAACCGTACCAGACGGCCCCATGGCCTTTAGCTCGGTGAGCCTGTTGTATACGCCACAGGCTCCCCGACCATAAGGTCAAGGAGGTTGGAATCATCCCGGTTGATTCCATACCGCTGGTAAGGGTTTCGACGCCCTTGAGGCAGTGCGTCGCTGCCTCAACTGAATCCATACCGAAAACGAACGGATTTGTCGCGGTCTCTTCGCGTTTTAGACGAAGGAAGGCGTCCGGACCGGAGAAAGGTCGATGCTGGGTGGCCAGAGGCGAGGTCGAGGCGGCGCGGCAGGCTCGACCGTGTTTGCTGCGGGCGCTTTCGTCCGCTTTTTGCTTGGGGCAGTCGCGTTCGCGCGACCGCGCCTCAGTCGCCGGCAGCAGGACGGCCTTCGGCAATGAGCCGCAGAAGCTCAGCCCTGGGTACGGAACTGTTGCTGACGTAAGCGGCAACGATCTCCGTGGTCAGGCCGATCAAATTGGCTGTCGGCTTTTGATGGTGGCGACATCGTCGGTACAGGAAGAACCGGTCCTCGCAAAGACCTTGATGATAGCGGCATGCATCAGCCGGCGCTGTCTGCGGCATGAATCCGCGACGGTTCGTGCTGGAAATGCGGCTCAGGCGCAAAGACCACCCCCGCTCTTATCGGCTTATTTCCCTTGTTCCAGCCCGGACCTTGTCGATCAACCCGCGAGGGGTCGGACTACGCAAGCGTGCCGCCGCTTATGGCTTCGCCAACGCGGTGATCGCGGTCCAGGCCGGAACCGACGGGCGCCTGTCGAGCGGGGAATGGTCCCCGCAGCTACGGGAGTCACACCATGTCGCAAGAACTCAGCCTCGCTCAGAACCACGCCTGGAACCTCGCGCGCACCCTGATGACGCCGGTCATCCTCTTCAAGGTCGATGAAGACGCATACGGCGTTCTTCCTGCCGACGACCTCGATGACGACGAGGTCAACGCCCTCTACTTTTACGACCCCTACACGGGTGGCCAGCCGGTTCATTGAACCGTCTCTTGCCCGGCGTGCCGCTTGCGAGCGGCAGGCCGCAAGGGAAGCTGCGCCGCGGCAGGAGCCGCGCCCTTGCCCCCTTTGCTCTTCGCGCCGGTCGCTAAGGTGTTCCGCGAAGTGTGCGGAGAAGATAAACTGAATGAAAGGTCGGCCGAAAGGCCGCTGGGAGAAAAGAATGGAAAAAGCGGATATCGAAGAGCTGCGAGGCAGGGTGGGTTGTGCGGCCGTGCTGGAGACCGGAGGGTTCGCGATCGACTTGAAGGAAAGCACGCGCAAGGCGGTGAAGTATCGCCGTGGCGATGACATCATCATCGTTATCCACGATGGCAAGGGCTGGTTTGATCCGCTCTCCGACGCCAAGGGTGATGTCTATTCGCTCGTTCAGCATCTGGACGGCGGCGATTTTCTGGAAGCGTTTGTGCAAGTCGCGTCCCTGGTCGCCTTCGAGCCCCGCGAGCCAGAATGGAAACGACAGTCGCGCGAGGCGGAACCTGACCAATCCATACCGGATCGTTGGGGTGCCCGGCGCAAGCCCTGGCGCGGGTCGGCAACCTGGCGATATCTGCGCGACGACCGGCACATTCCCGAACAGGTCCTCCGGGCAGCCATCGCCCAGGACCTTCTGCGGGAAGGGCCGCGTGGGAGCATGTGGGCCGCTCATCAGGGTGCCGATGGCGTGGTCACCGGTTGGGAGGAACGTGGTCCCGAATGGCGCGGCTTTGCAACCGGCGGCAGCAAGGTCTTGTTCCGCTTCGGGTTCAAGGGCGCCGCTCGCATCTGCGTAACCGAAGCCGCCATCGATGCCATGAGCCTTGGCGCGATCGAGAAGGCCCGGCGCGATACGCTTTATGTCAGCACTGGCGGCGGCTGGTCGCCGGCCACCGACGGCGCCATTCGCATGTTGGGGGAACGGCCCGATGTCCGCTTCGTCGCCGCGACCGATGCGAACACGCAGGGCGAAGCGTTCGTGGCGCGGTTGCGTGAGCTTGCCGGTGAACTCTCCTGCGACTTCGAACGTCTGAAGCCGCGTGCGGAGGACTGGAATGCGATGCTGAAGGAGGGGGCAATCGCCTGATCGGGCAGACCGGCACCTCCAGCGCTCATGATGCGCGATCGAGGATCGCTGGCCCGACCTTCGCCGTCGTCATCTCGATCCGCAATGGCGCGCCAAGTCTTGACGCGGCCTCCAGCTTCGCAGCTTCCACATCGGCCGACTTAGCTCTGGCGTGTAGATCTCCAAGATGATCTCGCCGGTAGCGACGAGGATTGGGGCGAAGACGAGTGCGCGGCTCATCGGCGGATCAGCCCGGGCATGCGGCCGAATTGGGGAGGAAGAAGAAGGAAATAAAACGAATGAAACCCGGCTGCCGCATACCCGCCAGCCGCGTCAAGTGTGAAGCTTCGCCCGGCTCCGCCGGCACTTGACCCGGCCGGACGGAGAGGCGGCCGCTGGGGAGGGGTCAGGAAGGGCTGAAGATGATGGTGATCCCCGAGGATGCGTCGCGCTCCAGTCCGACGAGGCTGAAGGAGCCCGCCAATGAACCCCTCTTCTCCTATCCGCAAAGTCTACCAGGGTATTGCCGACCGCCGGCAGATGTTCCGCATGTTCGATCGCCACACGCAGCGCCCCAATCGTTTCGAGGATGCCGATGCCGGCCTCTATCGCGGGGAGTGGTTCGAGCTTACCGAGATCGAGCATGATTACATGTTCAACATCCTGCCGCCGCTCTTCATGAACGGCGAGATGTTCGCCATGCGCGAATTCCTGACGGGCTGCATCACCAGCGTCTTCTTCACCCTGAAGATCGACGACCGGATGCGGTTCTTCCACGCCTATTGCGACCTTGCCGACAAGGGTTCGCCCGCACACATGCGCGCCGCCATTGTCGAGCGGGAAAGCCGTCCAGTCCGTGCAATGACCCGCGAAGAGCGGGTCGAGCATATCTGGAGTTCAAGCCACGACGAATACCGCGGCTATGCCGATTGGCGCTTTCCGCAGGCGCAGCGCGGGCGGCGAACGGTCCTGTTCTTCGGTCGCGACCGAAGCCGCGAGGTCAAGCTGCTCGACGACCTCACGGATGCGGAGATCGCAGCCAAGCTGCCGGTGCATCTGCGCTACCTCCCCGACGCAATCGCGGCATGAGGGGAGGAGGCGATGTTCACCTTTTCCGTGACGGATGTCCGCGTCGTGATGATGCGCGGGCGGCTCGACGTCTACGTCAACGGCGGCTTCCGCAATCCTCATTATGGGCTTTATCCCGGCCGTGATGAAAAGCCCGGTGTCTGGCTGGTCGGCGACGAGGGCGTCTACATCCTCTCCAACGGCAAGCTCGCGGAAGGGCAGCGTCCGTTCGTCGTCTATGCCGAAGAGTGCAACCCGAAGACCAACCCCGATTACTGGCACTACAAGCGTCAGCATTTCGGCGGGGATGACGGAATCGAGTTTCTCGATGGCTTCATGCTCGTGAAGCTGATCGCGGCCAGGCCCGGCTGCACGCATCTGAAGATCGTCTTGCAGCCGAACTCGATGCAGCTCCTCGCAGTCCAGCAGGACTAGCATTTCCGCGATGGGCGCCGTCTGGCGGCCGCTCGCACCCCAATCCCGAACATCCGCACATGTCGAGCCTGCTGGAGGACACCAGCGGAGCGGCGAAGTGCGCCTTCAGCTAGGAGAAACAACATGTCGCACGACGACCCTTTCACCATCGATCTTTTCGGCAATACAGCCCTTTCGTCCGGTCTCGGTCTTGGCGTGATGGCCTTTGCCGGCAACTTTGAACCCGACGACGATCCCGACCCATCGTCCCCGGCGCCGGCGATGCCGATCGCAGCTGCCGCCCGCGCACCCTCCAAGCCCGTCCGGGAACGTGGTTCGAACTTCTATCTCACCGACGACCGAGGTCTCGCGCAGGGCTGGAAGGAGCGCGCCCGCGACAACGTTGCTGCGATCCGGCTCGCGGCGAAAATCGACGCGGATGAGCGCCCGGCGACCGCTGAAGAACAAGCGCAACTGATCCGTTTCACCGGTTTCGGTGCGTCCGATCTTGCCAATGGCGTCTTTCGCCGGCCTGGCGAGATCGATTTCCGCAAGGGCTGGGATGAAATTGGCATCGATCTGGAGGATGCCGTCGGCGAGAGCGATTATGCTTCCCTCGCACGCTGCACCCAGTACGCCCATTTTACGCCGGAGTTCATCGTCCGGGCGATCTGGTCGGGTCTCAAGCGCATGGGATGGCGCGGCGGGCGTGTACTGGAGCCAGGCATTGGCACGGGGCTGTTTGCAGCGCTCATGCCGGAAGGCCTGCGCGACGTCTCCCATGTCACCGGCATCGAGCTCGATCCGGTCACGGCGCGCATCGCGCGGCTGTTGCAGCCGCAGGCGCGCATCGTCACCGCCGATTTCGCCCGCACGGAATTGCCATCGAGCTTCGACCTCGCCATCGGAAATCCGCCCTTTTCCGACCGAACGGTCCGTTCCGACCGGGCCTATCGATCGCTGTCCTTGCGCCTGCACGACTACTTCATCGCGCGGTCGATCGACCTGTTGAAGCCGGGCGGCTTCGCGGCCTTCGTCACCAGCTCGGGCACGATGGACAAGGCCGACCGCAGCGCGCGTAAGCATATCGCGAAGTCGTCGGACCTGATCGCTGCGGTCCGGCTGCCCGAGGGAAGTTTCCGCGCGGACGCCGGGACGGATGTCGTTGTCGACATCCTGTTTTTCCGCAAGCGCAAGTCGGGCGAGCCGGAAGGCGACCAGTCCTGGCTTGACACCGAGGAGGTCCGGCCGGCCACAGCCGATGAGGGCGCGATCCGTGTCAACCGCTGGTTGGCGCGCCACCCGGATTTTGTGCTCGGCACGCATGCGCTGACCTCTGGTCCCTTCGGCGAGACCTACACATGCGTGCCCCGCGACGGCGAGAATCTTCATGCGGCCTTGTCGGTCGCCGTCAATCTCCTTCCGGAAGACCGCTATGACGGCGAACCCTCGGAAATCGATCCTGATCTGGATGGAGCGGGCAATCAGACCGGCGTCGATCTGCCCAATGGCCGGCATGTGCGTGAAGGGAGCTTCTTCTTCGACAACGCACGCGGCCTGATGCAAATCATCGACGGCGAGCCGGTTGCGATCAAGGCGCGCAAGGGCCGGGGCGGCGACGGCATTCCCGAAAAGCACGTCCGCATCATCCGCAAGCTTATCCCGGTCCGCGATGCGGTGCGCGAGGTGCTGAAAGCCCAGGAACTGGACCAGCCCTGTCAAGGTATTCAGTTCAGGCTGCGCATTGCCTGGTCGAGTTTCGTTCGTGACTTCGGACCGATCAACCACACCACGGTCTCGATCAGCGAGGACGTGGAGACCGGCGAGACGCGCGAAAGCCATCGGCGTCCCAATCTCCAGCCCTTCCTCGACGACCCCGATTGCTGGCTGGTCGCCTCGATCGAGGACTACGATCTCGAAAACGACACGGCCAGACCCGGACCGATCTTCACGGAGCGCGTTATCTCTCCGCCGGCGCCGCCGGTGATTTCCAGCGCGGCCGACGCGCTGGCCGTCGTTCTCAATGAACGGGGCCGGGTCGATGTCGATCATATCGCCGAGCTGCTGCACTGTGATCCGCAGGACGTTGTCTCCGAGCTTGGCAGCGCGATCTTCCAGGACCCCGCCGACGGCTCGTGGCAGATGGCTGATGCCTATCTGTCAGGCCATGTCCGCGACAAGCTGAAGGTCGCGGAAGCCGCTGCCCTTCTCGATCCAGTCTACGAGCGCAACGTCACGGCCCTGCAGGGCGTGCAGCCGGTCGATTTTCGCCCGTCCGACATCACCGCGCGTCTCGGCGCGCCGTGGATCCCCGCCCTCGATGTAGTGGCCTTCGTCAAGGAGACAATGAACGTCGACATCAAGATCCATCATATGCCGGAACTGGCTTCCTGGACTGTCGATGCGCGCCAGCTTGGTTATCTCGCCGTCGGCACATCGGAATGGGGGACCGGCCGCCGGCATGCAGGTGAGCTGCTGACTGATGCGCTTAACAGTCGCGTGCCGCAGATCTTCGACACGATCAAGGACGGCGACAGCGAACGGCGCGTGCTCAACGTCGTTGATACCGAGGCAGCCAAGGAGAAGCTCCACAAGATCAAGGAGGCCTTCCAGCGCTGGATCTGGTCCGATCCCGACCGCACCGACCGGTTGGCCCGTGTTTACAATGACCGCTTCAACAACATCGCGCCACGAGCGTTCGACGGTTCCCATCTGAAGCTTCCAGGCGCCTCGGGCGCCTTTTCTCTTTATGGGCATCAGATGCGTGGAATCTGGCGCATCGTGTCGGCCGGTTCGACCTATCTCGCCCACGCCGTCGGTGCCGGTAAGACGATGACGATGGCGGCCGCCATCATGGAGCAGCGCCGTCTCGGCCTGATCGCCAAGGCTATGCTCACCGTGCCCGGCCACTGCCTGGCGCAGGTGGCGCGCGAGTTCCTGGCGCTCTATCCGACCGCGAGGATCCTGGTCGCCGACGAAACCAACTTCACCAAGGACAAGCGTGCGCGCTTCTTGTCGCGGGCGGCAACCGCGACCTGGGACGCGATCATCATCACGCATTCCGCCTTCAAGTTCATCGGCGTCCCGTCTGCCTTCGAACAGCAGATGATCCATGACGAGCTGGAGCTCTACGAAACGCTCCTGACCAAGGTCGAAGGTGATGACCGTGTCTCGCGCAAACGCCTCGAGCGCCTGAAGGAGGGCCTGCAGGAGCGGCTCGAAGCACTCTCCACCCGCAAGGACGATCTTCTCACCATTGCCGAGATCGGCGTGGACCAGATCATCGTCGATGAGGCGCAGGAATTCCGCAAGCTCTCCTTCGCCACCAATATGTCGACGCTCAAGGGGGTCGATCCGAACGGCTCGCAGCGCGCATGGGACCTTTATGTGAAGTCCCGCTTCATCGAAACCAGGAACCCGGGTCGGGCGCTCGTCCTTGCCTCCGGAACCGCGATTACCAACACCCTTGGAGAGATGTTCTCTGTCCAGCGGCTGATGGATCACGCTGCGCTGATGGAACGCGGACTGCACGAGTTCGATGCCTGGGCGAGCACCTTTGGCGATACGACCACGGAATTGGAGCTTCAGCCATCCGGCAAATACAAGCCGGTTTCGCGCTTTGCCAGCTTCGTCAACGTCCCCGAGCTGATCGCCATGTTCCGCTCTTTCGCCGACGTGGTGATGCCGGAGGATCTGCGCCAATTCGTGAAGGTGCCGGCGATCTCCACGGGCAAGCGCCAGATCATCACATCTAAGCCGACGCAGGCTTTCAAACACTACCAGATGGTCCTGGCCGCGCGTATCGCGGAAATCGAGAAGCGTGACCGGCCTCCTGAACCCGGCGATGACATCCTGCTCTCGGTGATCACTGATGGTCGCCATGCTGCGATCGACCTGCGTCTGGTCGACGCCGACAATGACAATGAGGCGGACAACAAGCTCAATGCCCTCATCTCGAACGCATTCGATATTTGGAGGGCGACGGCCGGCAACGCCTATGTTCGCCATGACGGCAAGCCTTTCGAACTGCCGGGCGCCGCGCAGATGATCTTCAGCGATCTCGGCACGATCAGCGTCGAGAAGAGCAGGGGTTTTTCCGCCTATCGCTGGATCCGTGACGAACTCATCCGCATGGGCGTGCCAGCCGGCGAGATTGCTTTCATGCAGGACTATAAAAAGTCGGAGGCCAAGCAGCGTCTGTTCGGCGACGTGCGCGCCGGCAAGGTCCGCTTCCTGATCGGCAGTTCCGAGACGATGGGCACCGGCGTCAATGCGCAACTGAGGCTCAAGGCGCTCCACCATCTCGACGTGCCCTGGCTCCCGTCGCAGATCGAGCAACGCGAGGGTCGCATCGTCCGTCAGGGCAACCAGCACGACGAGGTCGATATCTTCGCTTACGCTACCGAAGGTTCGCTCGACGCCACCATGTGGCAGAACAACGAGCGCAAGGCCCGCTTCATCGCCGCGGCGCTCTCCGGTGATACCTCCGTGCGGCGTCTCGAAGATCTCGGTGAGGGCCAGGCCAACCAGTTCGCCATAGCCAAGGCCATCGCGTCCGGCGATCAGCGCTTGATGCAGAAGGCTGGGCTTGAAGCCGACATCGCCCGGCTGGAGCGGCTGCGCGCCGCTCATATCGACGATCAGCACTCCGTTCGCCGGCAGCTTCGCGACGCCGAGTGCGATATCGAGCTCTGCACGCGGCGGATTACTGAAATCGGCCAGGATATCGAGATTTTGGTTCCGACCGCCGGGGAGGCATTCACCATGACGGTGGTCGGCAAAGTCTACACCGAACGCAAGGAGGCAGGTCGCGCACTCATGAAGGAGATCCTGACCCTGGTGCAGCTTCAGCATGAAGGCGAGAGCATCATCGGCTCTGTCGGCGGTTTCGATCTCGAATATGACGGCCAGCGCTTCGGCAAGGACGGCTATCGTTATACCACCATGCTGATGCGCACCGGCGCCGATACCGAAATCGAACTTGCCATGACGGTCACGCCGCTCGGAGCGATTTCGCGACTCGAACACTCGCTCGACGATTTCGAGGGCGAACGCGAGCGGTATCGCCAGCGTCTCGCTGATGCCCGCCGCAGGCTCGCATCGTACCAGTCGAGGGACAATGGTGCCGAGTTTGCCTTCGCCGGCGAACTGGCCGACAAGCGGCGGCAGCTTGGCAAGATAGAGGCGGCCCTGTCGGCGGATGTGGAAACATCTGCTGAACCTTTGCAGGATGCCGCATAGTCGATTCACCCCCCTCAGTCCCTCCGTGAAATGGCCGAGTGGCAGATATCCGGCTCTCGCATGTCGCAGCGGGGATGTTCTTTGAGAGGAGGAGGAGGGAAAAAGAAAAAGGAGGATGAGGAATCCGCTCGCAGATCGGTCGGACCGCTGACGCTTGCGCTCAACCGCGCCGGCTCGCGATCCCGGCCGCGTCGGCCTTCGCAAGGCTGTTAGCCCCGCTTGTCCTGCCGGGCAGGGATGCTCGGCCGCAGTTGCACCGGTCCGTCCGCTCCGCGGGCCAGGGGGTGTCTTCGGGAAGAAGACGAAGAAGGACGCAGCGATTGGCTGTGTCCGGCAACCCCGTGAGGAGCATTTCCATGGAACTGAAGTTTGTCGATCCGCGCGCGCTGAAGGGAAACCCCGACAAGGCGCGTCGTTCCAAGTCCAGTCCGCAGGCTGACGCATTGCTGCTGGCGACGATCCGCGCCGTCGGTATCGTGCAGCCGCCTGTCGTTGCACCGGAATCCGATGGTGGCAACGGCTTCGTCATCGATGCCGGCCATCGCCGCGTCAAGCAGGCCATCGCCGCAGGCCTTGAAGAGATCGCCGTGCTGGTGATCGAGCGTGCCGAGGATGGCGGCGCAATGCGCTCGCTCGCAGAAACGCTGGCGCATGAGCAGCTCAATCCCGTCGATCAGTGGCGGGCGATCGAGCGCCTGGTCGCGCTCGGCTGGACCGAGGAAGCGATCGCTGTCGCCTTGGCCTTGCCGGTTCGCCAGATCCGCAAGCTGCGTCTGCTCGCCAATGTCCTACCGGCGATGCTCGACCAGATGGCCAAAGGCGACATGCCCAATGAGAGCCAGCTGCGCACCATCGCGTCGGCCTCGCTCGACGACCAGAAGGAGGTCTGGAAGAAGCATAAGCCCTCGAAGGCCGACCCGCAGGTCTCCTGGTGGAGTGTCGCGCAAGGCCTACAGAAGACCCGCATGTATGCCCGCGATGCGAGCTTCGGCGAGGATCTCGCCCAGGCCTACGGCATTGCCTGGGTCGAGGACCTGTTTGCACCGGCCGATCAGGACAGCCGCTACACGACCGACGTCGAGGCATTCCTGGGCGCGCAGCAGGAGTGGATGACGCAGAACCTGCCCAAGAAGGGGGTCATCACCGAGACCAACAACTGGGGCCAGCCGGAACTGCCGAAGAAGGCGGAGCGCGTCTATGGCAAGCCGGGCAAGTCCGACCATACGGCCCTGTACCTAGACCGCGAGGGGAAGGTTCAGACGGTGCACTTCCGCATGGCGGAGGCGAAGAAGCCGAAGAAGGGCGAACAGCCGGCGGGCGAGGGTGACGATACTGCGATCGTCGTGAAGACCCGCCCCGATGTCACCCGCAAGGGCATCGAAATGATCGGTGATCTGCGCACCGATGCTCTGCATGAAGCGCTGTCGCGGGCTCCGATCGAGGACGACACGTTGATGGCGTTGTTGGTCCTGGCGTTCGCGGGACAGAACGTGACGGTGGCGTCCGGCACGCGCGACATCTCCTACTACGGGGCGGCCGGCCTTGGCGAACATGCCGCGCGCCTGTTCGACGAGGAGGGCAAGCTCGACTTCGACATGGAAACGCTTCGGGTTGCCGTGCGCTCGCTGCTGATCGACGTCTTGTCGTGCAGGGAAAACCGTTCGGACAGTGGCATCGTTTCCCGCGTTGCTGGCGATGTGATCGGCGCCGACGGCTTCCTGCCGAACATGGGCACGGAGGAGTTCCTCTCCTGCCTGTCGCGACCGGCGCTGGAGGCGTCGTGCGCCGACACGTCGGTTCTTCCCCGGCAGAAGATCAAGGACACCCGCGCGGCCCTGGTCGAGCACTTCAAGGAAGGTCGCTTCGTCCATCCGTCGGCGCTGTTCGGTCCCGACCAGACCAAGCTCGCGTCGTGGCTGAAGAAAAACGAGCGCGTCGAGCAGCCTGAAGATGACGGCACGCCGGAAGGCGAGGACGAGCTCGACGGCGATGCGGTCGTCGAGCCGGCGCATGACTATGTCGATGAAGATCAGGCTGCGGCCGACCAGGACCTCACCGACGAGCAGCGCGAGGCCTACAAGGTGGCCGCCGAGTAAGCGTCACACCCTCTCTTCCGAACGACCATCCCGCCGCCGGTGCATCACCGGCGGCGGTTCTGTTTTCCACTCAACACCACGGAGAAACCATGTCCGCTCAGTTGATCTACGACCTCGTGCCCCTGGGCTCGACCCTGACATATTCCGACCGCTCCCCGCGCCCGCCGGAACGCCACCGCAAGAAGCTTGCCGCCTGGGAGACCCGCAACTCGGGCGGTCGCCTGATCCGCAAACAGGCCGGAGTACGTGTCGGCAACATTACGATCCCTGCCTCCATCACCCTCCACGAGGGGGACTATGGCAGCCAGGGGACGATTGTCCTGCGCGTCCACCGGACGTTTTCGGTGAACAGCGACCTCAAGTTCGCGGTCAAGGAACGGCCCGCGATCGGCTCGGTTCTCGTCCTCGATCGGGCCGGCGACGATGCCGAGCTTGTCCATCTTGCCGCCGATCGCACCGCCGCCGCGGAATGGCTGACCCGCCACGGTTATCCAAATGCCGTGCTGCAGGAAATCACGGCCGATACGGAAGCGGCGGACAGTGTCGAGGGGAGGGCAGCGGCATGAGCGCACCTGCTTTCGAAACCGATGTCATCGAAGCCCCCGGTTTTCCGTGGGTTTCTTTTGGCAAAAGTGCAGATGGCCTGCCCGTTGCACTCGTCGACGAGCACGCCTTCGCCATGGCCCCCGCCCGAGACGGGCGCCATTTCCTTGTAACCGGGTGGCGTATCCGGCGGCCCATGGCCGACTGGACGCGGAGCGACTTCTACGGTCATGGCGGCGACCTTGCCGATGAGAACGCCTTCCGGACAAAGGTTCTGGAAAACGCCGAACACCAGCGCGAGAAGATCGCCCTCGGCCGACGCGAGGAGCGATCCACGGCGAGTACACCATGGGGTCCGTCACAGGGGGCGACCGTGTATGCTGACGGCATTGTCTTCCACTCGACGGCTGGCCATGGCGGCTTCCTTCTTTCGCCCGACCGCAACCGCAAGGTTCATCCGTCGATCCGCGTCGCCGGCGGGGCCTATGAGGAGGATGAGGCCTGGGCGATCGTCGCCTTCAGCTTTCCGCATTTGTTCACCGCTTTCGAGCGCCGGGCTGCGGAAAAGACGATGAAGGACAGCTTCCCGGATGCGTGGGAGGCGATCACCGGCAATGTGCTTGGTGCGGGTGAATCCTGGACGAAGGACGAACGTGCATTCTTCGCGCAGCACCGCGACGACTGGATCGTCATCTGGGCGATCATCTGCGACCACCAACCCGGCTTCACCGAAGTAATCGCCACCCCCGGCGGTAAACGCGGGCCGGGTAGCGAGGAACGCCGGTTCCTCGTTCCTTCGGTTGAATATCGTGTCGGCCGCTTCGGCTTCGTCATCGATCCGGAGCGACACGCCGTCTATGGCGGGCCTTCGAGCTTTGTCGGCTGGCAGGGGAGACCAGCGTAATGGTCGCGCGAGGTCGCCGAGCGCGGCTCTTTCGCATGGAGGAAGCTCGCCGGCAAATCCAGCGTCAGCTGGACATGATCGACCGGCAGATCACGCGGCGCATGGCAGCGCTGATCCCGCAACTGCATCCGCGCCAGACCACGTATCGGCGCGGGAAGTCACCAGACCCTGGCGCATTCCTCGAACGGTATCGTGCCAATCTGGCTGCGATCACGGCGGAACGTCAGCCGGAAATCGACGCCTTGACCCGTAAACTGGCACGCCAGGAAAGCACTATCACGGCATTGCGGGCGCAGCTCGACCCGGAAGAACTGTGTGCGTGACGCGGATGTCGTTCTCGCCGCGGTACGACATTCATTCGTGGCGATGATGCTGGTTACAACCATGGTGACCAGATCGCTCCCGGCAAATCGTGGATGACCTTCGGCAGCGCGGCTGGCCATGAAACACCATGGCGGTGCGGGTCGACCGGGCGCTTACCGGTCTGCATGCCGGTGTCACAGACCATCCCTCGCCGCTCTTCCCGGCGGGTTTGTTGCGGTCTGAACCAGCGGCTGGCCCCTTCAAGGCCGCTATCGCGCCGCGGAGCGGCCGGAACCCCGCCGATCTCGGCAAGGCCGGCCCGCGTCCCGCGCAGGGACCAGTGAAGAACTGGCCCCGGCTTGTCCGCAAGCCGGCCTCGCTCGCCTGGCAGGGTCCGGACCCTGAAGCGTCCAGCTTCCGCTGGTTCCTTTCGACCGCACCCGCAGGAAAGACCGGCCGAGGGCCGGATCACCTGAAGGGCATCGCTAGAAAGGTAAGCTCAATGTCCTGTTCAACCCGCTCCCCCAAGTCCAAGGCCCGCATCGTCCCGCTCCGCAAGGGCACGACCCTCGAAATGGTCCGGCTTTGCTGCCCTGACGGCAACCAGGCCGCGCTCATCTCCGAAAGTTTCGGCCTTCCGGTCCTCGACAGCGACGGCATCCGCGACTTCCACCAGCGCAGCCTGATCGAAGGCGCCGATACCCTCTCCGAGGGGCTTTCCGACAAGGCGATGCAGATTCACCTGCAGCGGATCGTCGGCTCCTATGTCGGCTCCGCCTACGGGGCAGGTCAGTTCTACTCCAAGGCCGTCACCGAGGCGAAAGACGCCACGGCCAAGCTCGCCAACGACATCCGCGACGAGGATCTGGACGGACCGGTCGGTTTCGACAGCAACGCCCAGCGCAAGCGCGAATTCGCGGCCGACATGGGGCTTCAGTCCCACGCCCTGCGCATGGCCGCCGAGGGTGCCGTCGCCGCTTACGAGCATATCGTCGGCGAGACCTGGAAGCCCTACGAGCGTCAGGTCGAAAATCCCGGCCAGACCGTCAGCCGGCAGGCGGCCGACCTCCAGATGGCGGCGCTCGGCTAGCCAATCCCGGGCGGAGCTTCGGCTCCGCCCTCATCTTCCCATCGAGGCTGGTGTCCTTGCGGACACCGGCCTTTTCGCATGTGCGTCGCCAAGGAAACCCGACAAATGAAAACGATCCTGCAGGCCGCGCCAGTCGCGGCCGTCACGAATGTTGGTCCTGCTTCGGTCCTCGGCCCGCGAAACGGCTGCGCCGTCCTTCACTGACGTTGCGGCCCGCAACCGACATCTATCCTTTTTCCGATTGCTCTCGAGCGGGTTCGCGAACCTGCGGTCCTGCGCCTGCGGACCTCGTGACGGCCGCGACTGGCGCGGCCTTGAATGGAGGTTTTGGAAAATGAGCAGGAAAGAGAGCAAGCCCCGCGTCGATATCTACGCGAAGATCACCGACCGCATCGTCGCAGAGCTGGAAAAGGGCGTGCGTCCGTGGGTTCAGCCATGGAATGCTGGGAATACGACGGGTCGCATCACGCGGCCGCTGCGCCACAACGGACTGCCGTATCAGGGCATCAACACGCTGCTTCTCTGGTCGGAGGCGGTGGCGCGGGGGTTCGTCTCGCCCACATGGATGACGTTCAAGCAGAGCGTTGAACTGGGCGGTCATGTCCGCAAGGGCGAGACCGGATCGATGGTCGTCTACGCCAGCCGCTTCACCCGCACAGAAACCGACGCGAAAGGCGAGGAAGTCGAACGCGGCATTCCCTTCCTCAAGGCCTATACCGTGTTCTGCGCCGATCAGATCGACGACCTGCCGGCGCAGTACTACGGCAATCCCGCGCCGGTGGCCGATCCGGTCGAGCGCATCGAGCATGCCGATGCCTTCTTCACCAATACCGGCGCTGTCATCCGTCACAGCGGCGACAAGGCGTTTTTCAATCCGGCGCTCGACATCGTGCAGATGCCGCCCTTCGAGAGCTTTCGCGATGCTCCGAGTTATTACGCCACGCTCGGGCACGAGATGACCCATTGGGTCGGCTCGGAAAAGCGGCTTGATCGCAATCTCTCCCGCTATCACAAGGATCGCTCCTTCAGGGCGCACGAAGAATTGGTCGCGGATTTGGGCGGCTGCTTCCTGGCGGCCGACCTCGGCATCGTCCCTGAACTGGAGCCGAGGCCGGATCACGCGAGCTATTTGGCCAGCTGGCTTGAAATTCTCAAGAACGAGAAGCGCTTCATTTTCGCCGCGGCGGCGCATGCCCAGCGCGCCGTCAACTATCTGCACGATCTCCAGCCGGGTGCGACGCAGGTCGCGGAGGCGGCGTGATGCTGCATTCTCCGAACATCATGGGGGAGGGCGCTGAGCCTTCCCCGCTCCGCTTGCGCGCGCTATCGCTTGGCGCTGGCGTGCAATCCACCACACTCGCTCTGATGGCGGCCCATGGCGAGATCGGCCCCATGCCCGACTGCGCTATTTTCGCTGATACCGGCTGGGAGCCTCAGGCCGTCTACGATCATCTCGCATGGCTGATGTCGCCGAACGTCTTGCCGTTCCCGGTCCATATTGTCTCGGACGGCAATATTCGCGAGCAGCTGATCGCGGCCGGGCAGGGCAACCGCTGGGCCTCGATCCCCGCCTTCGCCAGGACCGTCACGCCGGCAGGCGCGGTGGTCCCGGTTTTTGACGAGGACGACGAGGGCGAGCTCATCGAAGTCGCCACGCGCCAGACGACGACGGAGACCGTCTCGATCGGCATGATCCGTCGCCAGTGCACTACGGACTATAAGATTGTTCCAATCCGTCGGAAGGTGCGTGAGCTGGCGGGCCTGACGCGCAAGCGCTCTCCCTCGTTTCCGGTCGTCGAATGCTGGATAGGCATCTCGACGGACGAGATTGTTCGGGCAAAGCCGAGTTTCGAGGCGTGGCAGGTCAAGCGCTTCCCGCTGATCGAAAAGCGCTTGAGCAGGCGGGATTGCCTCGCCTGGCTGCGTCGGCACGACTATCCCGATCCTCCGAAAAGCGCGTGCATCGGCTGCCCGTTTCACAGCAACGCCGTATGGCGATCGATGCGCGAACAGGATGCCGTTGCATGGCAGGACGCCGTCGAGGTCGACCGGGCGCTGCGGACAGGACTCAGGGGCATTCGCGGCGAGGTATACCTGCATCGATCCTGCGTGCCGCTCGAGGACGTCGATCTATCGACCGCCGCTGACCGCGGGCAGCTCGATCTCTGGCCGAATGAGTGCGAGGGCATGTGCGGTGTATGAGGCCGGCTTTGCCCCCGTAACGTTCGGGCCCATCACACGCGAGGAGCTTAACGCCCATCTCGTTCTATAGGGTCACAGGATGGGCGAGATCCACCGCCCGACGCGCGGCTGGTCCTACGGCCTGCGCCACGAGGGCCGGCTGCTTGCCGTCGTCGCGACCGACACGCTCATACGTGAGCGTGTCGCCGGCTTGACGCGGCACGATGCAGTCGAGCTTTCGCGCCTGTGCGCAGCAAAACCGGATCTCTGCCGCGTGGCGCTGCGCCTCTGGCGATCCTTCGCCTTCCCGCAATTGCTGTCGCACGCGGCTGCCGCTGGGCGGTCAGCTATCAGGATGCCGCCCTCCACAGCGGCAATCTCTTTCGGTTCGACGGGTGGGTTACACTCGGTCGATCGCGGAGCGGGACCGACTCCCGGTCCGGACGCCGGGGCCGAAGAAAGGTCATCTGGGGCTGGTGCGACGATCCGCAAATCAGGCGGAGCCGGGCCGTCGGTCTGGCGACGACGCCGACGGAGCGAAAGAGCGGACCGATTACCTTCAACGCCGAGGATGGCGTCGCGGCTGTTCCCTTCCAGATCGGCGATCTTGTCAATGTAGACGAGAATATCTACATTACTGGCAAGAATTATCTACATGGAGGCCCCATGCCAATCAATGTCAATAACCCGGAGGCTGATGCGCTGACGCGCAGGTTCGCCCATATGGCCGGCGTCAGCATCACCGATGCGATCGTCATCGCGATGAAGGAGGCGATCGAGCGCCGGCGTGATGCCGAGAGCCCGCTTCAGACGGCTGCACGGCTTCGTGAAAAGCATGGCGTGTCGCTGCGCAAGGCGGCGAAGAAGCCGCTCCCGCGCGAAGCTTTCGACAAGATGTGGGAATCGGAGTGATGTTCGTCGACGCGTGCGCGATCATCGCCGTGCTGTCCGATGAACCGGAAGCGGGCCGCGTCTCCGATGCCATCGCTTCCGGGAAGAATGCCTTCACCTCGCCGGTCGCCGTGCTTGAGGCGGTGCTCGGTCTTGCGCGTCCCGACAAGTTTGGTCTTTCGGTATCGGAGGTGGAGCCGATCGTTGCCGAGTTCCTCGACGAGCGCGGGATCGAGGTCCGGGATCTGCCGCCTGCAGCCGAGACCACCAGGCTGGCACTGTCGGCGGCTCACCGGTATCGCTCCGGCCGCCATGGCCTCAATCTCGGCGATTGCCTGCATTACGCCTGTGCGAAATATTTCGCGGTGCCCATTCTGGCGACGGCCGATGAGTTTCGGCAAACCGATCTCGCCACGGTTCCCTGACGGGCGCCAGGTCGGCCCCGGGACCCGGAGGCGCCGCGCCTTCCCGCTGTAGTTTGTCAGGTCCGCGATCGGAACCCCGCCTGTACGGTCGTCCCTGGCGGTTAGCCATTCAGCTTGAAACGAGAGCCAGGATAGGCAAATTGTCGGTCGCCTCTCCCGATAGCGCGCCATAGAAGCAGCGTCGGTTCAATGCATGGGTCAGCCTGGCGCGTAGCGTCGGGCGCTTGTCTCGCTGATCTCCCGGTGCGTCACCGTTCGAAGCCGGTGCGAGACAATGGGGCAACGGTCCCTGTCTTTGGGATCTGAGGCGCTGCGTGGCTTGACTGCGACCGCGATGGGCTCTCGACCGAACAGCCTCTGGCTCGTGGTATGACGCCGTCGACGGAAACGCCGGTCTTCATTCCGGTTTCCACAAAGGCCACGTCCATCTGCGTCCTCGATGTGACTGGTCTGACCGAAGGCCGATCCCGCTATTGCGGGCTCTCGATCTTGTCCCGGCAACGGCCTTCACGACTTTCTTCCCCTGACGGCTGCGCCGCCATTCCTCGCGGACCAAGAAAGCCGCTCCCGGCCGCCTTCCACTTTGTTCCAGCCCTGCGGGTGCCAGTCGATCGCCTCCGGTCCACCGACCGTCATCGAGGTCGCGATGGGCGCGGCCCGAGCAACAAAGGAATGAGACACATGGCTACCATCGGCACCTTCGCTTCCACGGGCAACGGCTTCAGCGGCTCGATCAAGACCCTCAACCTCAACGTCAAGGCCAAGCTGGTCCGCATCGAAAACCCCTCCGACAAGGGACCGCACTTCCGCATCTTCTCCGGCAATGTCGAACTCGGCGCCGCCTGGCAGAAGGTCTCCGCAGAGGGCCGCGACTACCTCTCGGTAAAGCTGGACGACCCGAGCTTCCCCGCTCCGATCTACGCCACCCTGATCGAGGTGGAAGGCGAGGAAGGCCTGCAGCTGATCTGGTCCCGCCCGAACCGGGACTGAGCATCCCGCCAGAGGACCCCGCCGCACAGGCGGGGTTCCTCTCAGCTATAGAGAAGCCGGAACCAGGCATCGAGCCTGGCCCCGGCTTTTTGCTGCCATCCGGTTGGGGAAGGTCTGCTCAGATCGTCCGAGGATGCCATGGCGTTCCGAAGGCCCCAAGGACTTCGTGGTACCCCCAAAATGCTGACGCATTTCGGCTCCCCCACTCGCCGGCTCCGCCGGTCGCGTGCCGCGCTCCTTGACCCCTCCGGCCCACCATGACCGCCGGTGTCATCTTTCACCAACATCAAGGAGATGAACATGTCGATCGATCAACACATCGAGGAGCTTCGGGCCGAGGCCAGAAATGCGATCTGCCGGGACGAGCGTCGCTGGATCGAAGAGGAGCTTGCCAGGGCGCTGGCCGAGCGTGAAGCCATCTGGGCCGAGCAGGAGGCGCTGATGAGCGCCGAGCCTCCTTTCTAGGGGGCTTTCGCCCTGACACCTAACCTCATAAGCCGGATCGACCGGCCTATGAGGTTCGCCGAGCCCGGCGATCATGCGGCCGGCGGCCCGTTCGTGGACCGTAACCGCGCGTGCGTTTGCTGCGCAGCAGCTCCAGAAAGAGCTGCACCGCGTCTTCCTCTTTGTTGAAATGATGTTGCATGATCTGCCCACGCGCGCCGATGCGTCCCCATCTGCGGGTCAGGCAGACGTCTCCGAACAGCGTCGCCTCGATCGACATGGCATAGAACCGGGCCATGTTCTTCGTGGGATCCATCCGCTCGACGTAAAGCTGGTAGGGTTGCGCGATCATAGGGACAGAATCGCGCTTTACGATTTCAAGGTCCAACGACTTCTATGAATCGGTTGCCCACGGCCGATTCATTCCGGTGATGGGTCAGCGCAGCGGCTCTGCCGTGGCCCTGCCATCGACGATTAGGCCATTCCTCGATCAACGTCGCGTCCTGACTATGGGCCGTACGTCCATATCAGGGCGTATCAGGAAAGTGGAAGATTCCCTTTCCGGTCGATGCTTCAACGATGCGCACAGGGAAGTTGGGCGAGCCCCTTCGGGGACGGCTCTACTCGCACCGCAAGAGCGGTGCTCCCGGAGCCGCAAGCGGTCTCCGCGCAGTCGCGTGACGATCCTCTCGCGGCCACGGGACCGTCCACAAATGATGGCTTTCGAAGCACCGCTTACCGAGGAAGATCAGGCACTGGTCCTTCCGCGATGTCCCATATCCAGGAGTCCATTTCACTCTCCGAGACAAGCAGATCGAGCGTCTCGCGATAGGCGCCATCCGCGTCATCGGGAACGATGTACATCGCGATGGGCTGGCCGCCTTCACGGGTCAGCACGACGCTCGCCATCGGCTGTGCCGGCGGCAAATTGTAACGCAACCCCTTCACGAATATGGAGCCGTGCTTCGTGAGCGCGTCAAGCAGCATGCCTTCGTATTGGCTCTCGAATGGAATCCACCGTTCGCTGACCATCATCAGCGCGATCGCCTCGATGGCTGCGATGCCGGATACCCCGACCCCGAACGTTGCCGCTGCGATGAGATGCGATTCCGGGCTTGCCTCCCAAAGCGCGAGTTCGCGAGAAAAGACCTTGTTCATGCGGCGGGTGACGTCGTCGGCCAGCATGAACGGATACCGGGGGGCGTGTTTGACGATCACACGCGATCCGGACCGAGACGGTTGTATCTCCTTCAACTCTCCGATCAGGATCGCGAGCGAACGGCGGTTGCCCTGTGACTGAACGGCTCTGCTCAGAAATGCCTGGCGGCGCTGAACGATTGCGTCGGCGCGCTCCGGATCGAACATCTCCGGAATATAGAGTGCGTCGGAAAGCGGCTTGCCCTTGGCGCTCGAGCTCGACGCCGCCTCGACGACGAACTTGCGCACCACCGCCCAATTGCGGCGGCCGGCCATCGCCGGCCGCCAGCGATTGAACTGCGCCCGGTCCCACAGGAAATGCAGCATCGCCTTTAACGACAATCGCGCCCCGTCGGTCCTGACGTCGCCCGGATCAGCGCTGTCCCCGATTGCAGGCGCGGTCCGTCCGCCGAGCTTGGACAGGCTGAACCCGAGCTTCAGGGCCGTTGTGCCGTCCTGCACATTCTCGACGATTGCCTCGCCCTCGACCGCGCTCAGGCCCGAGAGGTCGGATGGCGGCTCGTAGGACTCGCAGTCGGGCGCGTGCTGCGCCCCGGTGCCCGGCATCCGTTTCAGGATATGGCGGTCTTCAAACCGCGCGATGTACATCTGCACGCCGTCCGCCTGGCAGCGGCAAAGCGGATGTTCACGACGCGAATAGGCATCCGCCAACCGATCGTCGAACGCGGCATCAGCGATGTCGACATCAAGCCCGCCCATGCGGATATGCCGGCTCATGGTCTTCCGGTTCCTGCGGTCATCATCAGACTGGTCTCCTCTTCACTTATTCTGTTTCCGTTTGCTCCCGCGGTTTCGCCGGCCTGCGGTTCTTTGCTGTTCTTCTTCCGTCAATTGAACTCCGCCGATTCTCATTCTTCCAATTTCAGCTACAATGACGCTCACCGCGAAAGGACAACGGATGCGATCTCCCACAAACGGCAATCACGACGCCCCCAACGCTGCCCCTGCCGACGCGCGGCCAACGTTGCGCCCGATGCCCTTCCTCGTCGCATTGCCCTTCAACGTGCTCGAGGCCATTGGCCGCGCCGGTTTCTACACCACCTGGCATCTGCTCTATTTCGTCGCCTGCGCGTTCCGCGCCTTCACCGGCTTTCTGTTCGTCGCCGGCATCGTCATGTTGCTCGTATCGATCGGTGTCTTCGTCAATCCGAATGCTGCGCCCATGCCGTGGTGGTTTTTCCTTTCCTCCGCGCTCGGCATGTTCGTCTTTGCGGTCGGCTACAATCTGTTCCTCGACTGGTTCGCGCCGCCCGGCGCGGAAGATCCGTTCGACCGGTACCGCCCTTCCGCTAAACGGCGGACTTGACGAAACGGTTCGGACTGGCCTGCGCATCCATGTCCTTTCTCCGGAAGTAGATCGCCCGCCCGCAGCGGATCGGGTCGTGGCCCTGTACGATGATGATCTGCTCGTCCTTGCGCATCTGCTGCGTGATTTCGTGCGGCATGATCAGAGGGCGGCGTTGCAGGTTGAGGCTTTCCGAGCGCCGCGACCCGCTGTTGGAATTACTCCACCCGACATTGCGGGATTTGCCCTCGACCTCGACGGTCATCTCGCCGCATTGCGCCGAAACGTTCCGCGCGGTCTCCAGCGCCTTGATCGCGGCATAGGAGGCGAAGGCGCATCCATCGATCCATGACGTCGCGCCATCCTTGCCAAAATGCCGTTCGAGCTGGCCGACCGACTGGTACATGAGCATCAGCGTGATGCCGTATTTTCGACCGCGATCGCGCGCCTCTTCGAGAACGCGCATATAGCCAAGCAAATCGACTTCATCGAGCATGAACAGGGCCCGGCGCTGAAACGCGCCGTCGGCCTGTGTCATGGCATTGATCAGGGAACCGATGATCACCCGGCCAATGCCCGGATAGGAGCGCAGGATGGCGGCAGGGATGTTCAGGAACACGTCCCTCTTTCCGGCGACGAGATCGCTCGATTTGAACGATCGGCCGCAGACAAGCGCGGCATAATCGTCGAGCGACAGCCACTGCGTATCCTTTGATGCCGTGGAGTACACGCCGGAGAATGTCTGCTCGGTCATGTTGGTGAAGACGCCGAGCGTTTCGCGGATGAAGGCGGACGCCGATGTCTCCTGAATGTCGCGCAGCATGGCGAGCACGGACGGTTCCGGCTCGGAGACGATCTGGCGCAAACTGCGCAGGTTCCGCCGACCGGCATATTCCGGAGAGAGCACCACATGGGCGAGCAATCCGGTCAGAAGATTGTGCGCCTGGTTCTGGAAATAGCTGCCGGTCGAGGATTCGAACCGCGCGCTTTCCGACAGCAGCATGTGGGCTACCGCGACAATATCCTCCTCCTTGTGTTTTGACGTTTCGATCCAGTCGAGAACGTTGAACCCCGTCACTGGATTTGTCGGGTCGAGGACCATGCACTCTCGCCCGAGCGATTGCGTCCGGTGCTCGACGACCATAGGTGCGACTTCGGTCGACGGGTCGAGGCAGATCAATGGCCCGGTATAGCGCAGCGCCGTCGGCACCACGTTGCTGGTGGTCTTGAATCCGCCTGAGCCCGCAAAGAACAGCATATGGGTGGAATCGAAATCCTGCTTATAGGTGAGCAGCGGCGCGGTGCCGCCGCTTCCCCATGTCTCGCGGTCGGCCGGATCGAACGGCACGTCGCGGATCGTTTCCTTGTCGACGCGGTAACGTTCGCCGACGACGATCTCGCCGTCTGGCGGAAACAGCTTTGCGGCGGCCGACATGGTGAGCCAATCGGCATCACCGAAGGTTCCGCGCTTGGCGCGCTTCACCGGATCGGACACGACGACCGATATCCGCGCCGATATCGCGACGATGACGAAACCGACGGCCGCAGCAATGACGGCGAAGAAGTCGAGATAGGACAGCACCTCGTCCCAGGTCACCGAGCCGCTCTCGACGGATGGGGACAGCCGCGCATATTCGCGCAAAGCGTAAAAGCCGGCGACCCCGAGAAAGCAGATCAGGCTGACCATCGCCACCGGCCGGCGGCGGTGCATCGGCAGCGCGAAGACAGTGATCAATCCCGCGATCGGACCGAAGAGCAGATTGGGAACGGGTGCTGAGCGTAAGAACCAATAGGCATTGGCAGGCGAGAACCCGCCCGCCATTGCCTGCCATCTGTACGATGTGATCGCCAGGGTCATCGCTGTCACGACGGCAGGCACGATTGCCCATAACAGCGCCGGCTTCAGTTTCGTCTTTCCCGCCATGACCGGCTTCCTCTTGCTGGCGCTTAGTCGCCGTTTGCCTTCTCGGAATCGTCGGAGACGGGCGATCCCGCATCCGCCGCTTCGGCGTCCTTCATGCGGTCGCGTTGGAACGCCATGCCGCCTTTTGCTTTCAGCCGATGATGCTCGGGCGATCCGACGCGTACGGTCGCGGCTTCCAACAGGACACCGAGCAGGAACGCCCGGTCGGCCTGTCGCAGCCCGGCCTTCACCACCAATCCGCCGAGCGTGATCTTCTCGCGCGCGTCTTTCTTGCGATCCTCTGTCATCGTCTGCCGCCGCTTTCGTTCCAGGGCCACAATCCGCCGATCGAGGCGCTTAAGCAGATGCGCCTGAAGGCCCCTTGGCGCTTTTGCGAAATCGCGCGGCGATCTCCTCGAAGACAGCGTCGAGCTCATTGTCGGGAATATCCATCTCGGCCAGTCCTGCCTTGGCCGCCGCGCGCGCGAAGCGCTCATTGGCCTTGGCGAGGATTCCACGGCGTTTTTCGCGTAGTTTATCTATCTGGGCGTCAATCTCTGAAATCGATGATTTAGCGCGCATTTTCTACCTTATCCTTTCCGGAAGCCTTCCTTTGCACGGCGATTATACCGTGTAGAAACGCATAGTAAAAGATGCTAGTTTGCGGCGAGCCGTGAGGCTCACTTTTGGTCTGCGCCCGCAAGGGCGCATCCCGAGAAGCGGCATCGGTCCTGCGGCCCGATCTGTTCGAGGGCGCAATATACGTCGCGGAACGCGACATGCTTGGGAGAGGGTCTGATCGCATGGCGATCATGTTCGTACGGGCACAGGTGATCAGCCGGGGAGCGGGACGCAGTGTCGTCTCGGCCGCGGCCTATCGCCATCGTACGAGGATGGACGAAGAGCAGACGGGGATGAGCTTCCGGTATGAGGGCGGCAAGGCCGAGCTCGTGCATGAAGAGCTGGCGCTGCCGGATCAGACGCCGGCATGGCTCCGCACCATGATCGATGGGAGGACGATCGCCGGCGCCAGCGAGGTGTTGTGGAATGCCGTCGATACCTTTGAGAAGCGGGTGGACGCGCAGCTTGCCCGCGAGATGATCTTCGCGCTGCCGGAGGAGCTGTCGAAGGCGGAGAACATTGCCCTGGTGCGCGAATTCGTCCGCGACCATCTGACATCAAAGGGCATGGTCGCCGACTGGGTCTATCACGACAAGGACGGCAATCCGCATATCCACCTGATGACCACCTTGCGGCCTCTGACCGATGATGGTTTTGGCAACAAGAAGGTCGCGGTTCTCGGCGATGACGGCAAGCCACTGCGTGTCGTCACCCCGGATCGGCCGAAGGGCAAGATCGTCTATCGGCTGTGGGCTGGTGACAAGGACACGATGAAGGCGTGGAAAATCGGCTGGGCGGAAACGGCCAACAAGCATCTTGCGCTTGCCGGTCACGATATCCGCCTGGATGGGCGCAGCTATGCCGAGCAGGGCCTCGACGGCATCGCCCAAAGCCATCTCGGTCCGGCAAAAGCGGCCTTGGCCCGAAAGGGCAGGGAGATGTACTTCGCACCAGCCGCCCTGGCGAAGCGGCAGGAAATGGCCGACCGCCTTGCCGATGAACCCGGCCTTTTGCTGAAGCAGCTCAGCCGGGAACGTTCGACATTCGACGAGCGGGAAATCGCCAAAGCACTGCATCGCTATGTCGACGATCCGGCGGTCTTCGCCAATATCCATGCGCAACTGATGGCGTCGTCGGATCTGGTGACGCTGAAGCCGCAGCAGATTGATTCGGACACAGGAAAGGTTGCCGACGTCGCCGTGTTCACCACACGCGCCATGCTGCGCACCGAATACGATATGGCGCAGTCGGCGCGGGAGCTGTCGCGTCGATCGGGCTTCACGGTGACGTCCGAAAAAGTCGGTAACGCCATTCGCCTGGTGGAGAGCCGCGATCCGGAGAAGCCGTTCAGGCTCGACGCCGAACAGGTCGACGCCGTCCGGCACGTCACCGGCGATAGCGCTATATCCGCCGTCGTAGGGTTGGCCGGTGCGGGCAAATCCACCTTGCTCGATGCGGCGCGCATTGCCTGGGAGGCGGACGACCGTCGCGTCGTCGGAGCGGCCCTTGCCGGTAAGGCCGCCGAGGGTCTTGAAGAGAGTTCCGGGATCAAATCACGCACGCTCGCCTCATGGGAACTGGGCTGGGCGGACGGTCGGGACACGCTGCAAAAGGGCGATGTGCTGGTTATCGACGAGGCCGGCATGGTGTCGTCGGAACAGTTGGCGCGTGTCTTGAAGATTGTCGAGGACGCTGGAGCAAAAGCGGTGCTGGTCGGGGATCCGATGCAGCTCCAGCCGATCCAGGCGGGCGCGGCGTTCCGGGCGATTGTCGAGCGCATCGGCTTTGCCGAATTGACCGGTGTTCGTCGCCAGCGCGAGCAGTGGGCGCGCGGTGCCTCCCGCCTGTTCGCGCGCGGGAAGGTCGAGGAGGCGCTCGACGCTTATGCGCAACATGACCGCATCGTCCAGCTTGAAACCCGCGATGCGGTGATCGAGCGGATCGTCGAGGATTGGGGGCAGGCGCGGGCGGATTACCGGAAGAAGGCGGAATCGGAAAGCCGCGTTCTCACCGGTTCGGAACTGCTGGTTCTGGCGCAAACCAATGATGATGTCGGAAAGCTCAATCATGCGATCCGCACCGTGATGCGTCGTCAGGAAGCGCTTGGCGAAGACCGCGCGTACCAGACCGAGCGGGGCGCGCGGCAGTTCGCGATTGGCGACCGACTGATCTTCCTCGAAAACGCCCGCTTCTTTGAGAAGCGCGCCGAGCATCTCGCTGTTCAGCAAGTGAAGAACGGCATGCTCGGAACCGTCGTTCGCACGACGAACGAGCGGGGCGAGACGCTGCTCACGGTAAAGCTTGATGCGGGGCGGGAGGTAACCTTCGGCCAGGACACCTATCGCAATGTCGACCACGGCTATGCGGCCACCGTGCACAAATCTCAAGGCGCGACCGTGGACAGGACGTTGGTTCTGGCCACCGGCATGATGGATCAGCATCTCGCCTATGTTGCGATGTCGCGACATCGCGATCGGGCCGATCTCTATATGGCGCACGAGGATTTTGCGCCGCGCGAGAAATGGGGCAGGGCGCAGCGCGTCGATCACGCCGCCGGCGTCACCGGTCAACTGGTCGAAACCGGCGAAGCGAAATTCCGTCCAAACGACGAAGATGCAAAAGAGAGCCCATATGCCGACGTCAAAACCGACGACGGCGTGGTCCATCGCGTCTGGGGTGTCAGCCTTCCGAAGGCTATTGAGAAAGGCAGCGTCGAGATCGGCGACACCGTCACCTTGCGCAAGGACGGAGTTGAGCACGTCACGGTGAAGATACCGGTCGTGGATCCCGAAACCGGCAAAAAGACCTTCGAGGAGCGTGAGGTCGAACGCAATGTCTGGACCGCAGAGCGGGCCGAGACCGCGGATGTACGCCAAGAACGTCTCGCGCAGGAAAGTCATCGTCCGGAACTGTTTAAGTCATTGGTCGAGCGCCTGTCCCGCTCCGGCGCCAAGACGACGACGCTCGATTACGAATCCGAAGCGGGCTACCAGGCACAGATTGTCGACTTCGCCCGCCGCCGCAACATGGATCATGCCATCGAGCTTGCTGCCGGAATGGAGCAGGGGATGGAGCGGCGCCTGTCGTGGATTGGTGCACAACGTGATCGCGTGGCGCGGCTTTGGGAGCGCGCCAGCGTCGCACTCGGCTTTGCGATCGAGAAGGAGCGCAGCGTCTCCTACGACGATCGGGCGGTTCGGACGCAAACGGTGGATCCGGCATATGTCGGTGTATCTGGAATTGCGCCCGCGCAGATTGGGGCGGCTGCCGAACAGACGCGATATCTGCTCGCGCCACAGGCGAGTTTTATCCGCTCGCTGGACGAAGACGCGCGGATCGAGCATCTTGCGTCGACACGGTGGAAAGAGCGCGAGGCGATTCTGCTCCCCGTGCTCGAGCGTATCTATCGCAATCCTGCCGCTGCCCTCGATCGTCTGAACGCGGAGGCGTCGGCCTTTGAAGTCGAGCCACGGCAGCTCGGTGAAAAGCTTGCTCGCAGTCCCTCGATGCTTGGGGCCATGCGTGGCAGCGACAGCCTGGTCGACGGCCAGATAGCGCGGAAGGAACGGGCTGAGGCCGTCGCCGCTGTCGCAGAGCTCGGCCCCCTGGCGCGCAGTCACGCCGAAAACTTCAAGCATGACCGGGCCAATTTTGAGAACCGTGAGCATGCGCGCCGCGCCGCCATGGCGCTTTCGGTCCCGGCACTGTCCCCGCATGCGGTGGCGCGGCTCAATGAAGTCGAGGCGGTTCGCGAGAAGGGCGGCGAAGGCGCCTACAAGACGGCCTTTACCTATGCAGCGTCAGAGCGCTCGCTGGTGCAGGAGATGAAGGCCCTCGGCGAAGCGCTGACCGCCCGCTTCGGCTGGAGCGCCTTTACCGAAAAGGCCGACCAGTATGCCGAAAAGCAGATGGTCGCGCGCATGCCCGAAGGAATGCCAGAGGCAAAACGGCAAGAGTTGACGACGCTGTTTGCGGCCGTGCGCCGTTTTAACGAACTGCAATATCTGGCCGAGCGGCACGATCCATCGCGGGTCATAGCGCCGGCGGCCTACGATCCGGCCACGGCTCCAGAGATGTCCAGGCCACCCGCCTTGCCGATGCTCGCGGCGGTCACCGAGTTCGCGGCAACTGTCGATGATGAAGCCAAAAAGCGTGCGCTGGAGGTTCCCCGCTATAGGCAACAGCGCGCAGCACTTGCTGAGGCCGCGCAGCGCGTCTGGCGCGATCCTGCGGCGGCCCTTGCGACGATTGAGGCTCTGGTCGTCAAGGGCGTCGAGCCCGAGCGCATCGCGCGTGCCGTCGCGAACGACCCCGCGGCTTATGGCGCACTGCGCGGTTCCGACCGCGTTGTGGATCGGCTCATGGCCACCGGGCGGGAACGCAAGGCTGCGGTCGAAGCCGTGGCGAGCGCAGCCGCCAGCGTCGTTGCAACGGGCAAGGCCTGGCAGGGCGCGTTCGACGCCGAGAAGGCGGCCATTGCCGCAGATCGGGAGCGAATGAGCGTACCGGTGCCCGGACTGTCACCACGGGCGGTATCCGAGCTGGCCCGCGTGACGGCCACAGCCGAGAAGTCTCCCAAGGACATAACCCGGCTCGTCCGTTCTCTGGATGCAAAGGTGAGAGCGGAGTTCGCAGCCGTCAGCAATGCGCTCGACAAGAGGTTCGGGCCGAACGCGATTGCACGTGCGCAGGCAAACGTCATCGATCGGGTGCCGGCGGCGCAGCGCAAGGTCTTCGAGGCCATGCAGCCCCGCCTCAAGGTGCTGCAGAATGCCGTTCGCGCCGACAAGGCCCAGGACATCATCGCCGAGCGCCAGATGCGGGCACTCAACCAGACCAAAGGCATCACGAGATAGCAGAAGGGACAAGACAATGGCCGGACAGATAACAACGCTCGACGCGATTGTGCGGGCCGAGCTCGCCATCGAAATCATGAATCAGGCGCGTGGGTTGGTATCGGAACGCGTTGCCGCCATCGAGGCGAACGATCCGGCCGGCGCCGAAGCGCTGCGCGCCAAGCGGCGGGAGTTGCTTGCGGTGCAGAACCGCATTCGGGTCGGCGATCCCGAGCAGATCGAAGCCGTGATCGCGGAATGGGGGCCGCGGGTCAAAGACGCGGCCGCGTTCTGGCGGGAGCTCTGATCCATGGCGGACGAAGCTACCCTCGGCCGGCTGTCGGAGGCCCAGAACGAACACATCTTTCGCACGGAAATCCTGCCCGACTATCTCCCCGACGATATCGGCAAAGCGGACCGGCCGACCCTGATCGTGCTCGGCGGCCAGCCTGGTTCCGGCAAAACAGCTCTGCTGACGGCGAGCCTTACGGAGCTGGAGGAAACGGGTCCCGCCATCCGCGTCGTCGGCGATGATCTGCGATCCTATCATCCGGGTTTTGTCGCTCACCAGAACGCCGATCCGATGACGGCGTCGCGCTTCACGCAAGCCGACGCCGGTATCTGGAGCGAGAAGCTGCTCACCGCTGCCACCGGTCGCGGTGTCCATGTCGTGTTTGAAACCACGATGAGGACGCCCGACAATGTCGAGAAAATCATGACGGCCGGACGATCGGCCGGCTATCGCATCGAAGCGCGCGTGCTGGCCGTCAGTTCGCGAGTCAGTTGGCAGGGTTGCCACTACCGCTTCGAGGAATTGCATCATGCCGGCGCAGCGGCGCGGATCCCGCCGCGCGCCGTCCATGATGCCGCCGTCACCGGCCTTGCCGAAAGCCTGGAGCGCATTGAGCGCCGCAAGCTCGCCAGCCGGGTCCTGATTCAACGGCCCGATGGCGAAGCGGTCTATGACAATGTTCTGTCCAATGGACAGTGGCGGGCGGCCGCCATGGCGCGCCAGGTGCTCGAGGAGACGCGCAGCCGACCTTTGTCCCGCGAGGAAATCGACGCCTTCGCGCTTGTCTGGGCCAAGGTCGTGGATCGTATGGAGGCTCGTAGTGCGCCGGCGTCCCTGCTCGATGAAGTCAAGGCTCACTCACGCGATGACCTCGCCTGGTTTCTGGCGGATCGGCGTCGCTCGGATGATGACGATGCCATGAAGACCGCCCGGGAGGTCAAGCAGCGGATCGGCATCGACCGGAGTCCCATCATTCCAGGCGGCGAAGACCCTCTGGCGCGTCCCCTGGTCCGTGATCGTGAGGAAGAGAAACCGGAGCGGCAGGTTCGACCGGGAGAGGTCCTCATTCCCGGGCGGGACGTGCCCGATCTGAGCGAGGCCGAGATCGGCACCAAGCTGCGGCAATCCTCACGGCTGGAGCAAAAGCGTTCTGAAATCGAACGGCTATCCCAACTGGTCTATGGAAACGCCGCTGCTACATCGGCGACGGTCGAGAGCATCGATGGCGCCATGGCGGGCTCCGTCGCTGGACAGGATATCCGGGCTGGAAAGCTTGGACCCATGGCAGGCGAGGGCGGTCGGTTCCTGCGTGCCGAAAGCCCGGAACGCCAGACCGCGAAGGCACATCTGCCGCAGCTTGCCGCCGCAATGGAGGATTATGGCCGCACGGTCGATTTCGAGCGGCATCAGATCGAGACGAAGCATCGTGAGGAGCAACATCGCCAGCGTCAGGAAATCCGAGCGCCATCGGTGGGATTGACGGCAATCCTGCAGGCGCCGGCGCACGAGCAGGCCGCGAGGCTGCACGCCGCCCCGCAGTTGCGACGGGAGCTGGACGGCATCGCTTCGTCAATCAATCGGCGGTTGACGCCCTCTGACCGAAATGCCTTGAAATCAGGGGATCTCGATCGACTGTCACGAAACCTCGCTGTCCCTCATGAGCGTGTCGCCACGCTCGCGCGCGTGCAGTCTCAGGTGCAGGCGGTGCATGGTCAGACCCAGCTGCAGCGACAGCAATTGGAACGCGGCCGCAATGCTGGGATCTCGATAAAGCGATAAGCTTGCCTGGCGGGGTCCCGGCCACCACTGGAATCGCTGGGATCAGGAAATCAGATCATGCTATCGCATCGCCTCATCGCCTCATCGCCTCATCGCCTCATCGCCACGGCGAGCGCGCGGCTCTAGTAGGCGGTGATCTGGCCGGACTGGATGACTGCCCGGACGGCCGCAAAGGGCTCGTGCTCCGCCTGCACCCACAGAACATGTCTCGGCGCATCCTCTCGAGACGCTCTCAGGGCAGACTCGAGTAACATCTTCGTTCCAATGCAGGTCAGCAAATCGGACGCGTCAACGCGTAGCCACAGCATTCCCGGAACGGGCCGGATGATGGCACGGGAAGAGTCGAGCTCGAGAATAAGATCGTCACCCTCTCTCATTTGTTCTCTACAGTAACACGCGAGAGCCAAATTGATGGATTGAGCGAGATGCTCCCCTTCGGAGACGGTCAGACATGCTTCGTTCGAGGTGCGCATACGAAGACACCTTTCTGCAGACCTTGCGGTACCGCAGGATAAGTTTGTCGCAAAATGTACGGGGAGACTGGCCGATCGCCGACGGCGCGCTGTTTTCATAAGATGGTCCAACTTTCTAAAATGCGGATCTTGCCTAGCCCGCACGCTATGGATTATGGCGCGACCCCTCCAGCTGAAGAGATGCGGGCGGTCGGGGCAATGGCGTCAGCGAAGTAAATCTCCGTCACCCGGAACCTGCCGCCGACCCTCTTGCACTGCACGATCACGTCGATCGAAATCTTCAGCAGGTTTCGGATGTCTTCCCGGTCGAGGTCCTGTCCCCCCTCGGATTCTTTGACCAGGAGTGTCAACTGCTCGAACGCCAGGCTTGGTGAATCCGCATGGACGGTGGTGATCGAGCCGGGGTGCCCGGAATTGATGTTTCGGATGTAGTAGAACGCAGTGCCGTCACGCAGCTCCTGCAGGAGGACCCGATCCGGGCGCATGCGCAGGCACGATTCAAGCAGATCCTTCGCGCCGAGCTTTGCCAGCCCCTGCCCGCCCTTGGAATAGAACAGCCGGACATGGTTCGGCTGCGGGATCGTCAACTCCGGTGTGTCTTCGATGCTGATGAGCCGTTCGTCGTCTGGAATGTGCTGGATTAGCGCCTTCGAGATCGTGGTCTTGCCGGATCCCGTGGCGCCAGAGATGATGATGTTCTTGCGCGCAAGAACCGCACCTTCGAGAAAGACGCGATACTGTCCGCTGCGGTAGCTCGCTAACAACGGATCTTCACGAGAGGTCTGATCGGCGCTCGCAACGACATTCTCGAACAAGCCGCCCTCCTCCAGATCAGCCGTGGACAGCGCAACAGATGAGGGCTTGCGGATGGTGATGGAAACGGTGTCGCGTGTCGTCGCCGGCGGGATCACAATCTGGATGCGTTCGTCGTCCGGAAGGGTGGCAGAGAGAAGCGGGCGCGTCTCGTCGATGCCCTGATTTGAGTAACTTGCCACCGCGCGGGCCAGCCGCATCAGCTTGTCAAACGACAGGTCCGGCAGCTCGTGGCGTTTCCAGCCAGCCGTTCCTTCCGTCAGCACTTCGCCGGGTCGATTGATGACGACCTCGTAGAGGCTCTCGTCTTTCAAGAAGCGATCGAGCGGCAGAAGCAGTTGGCGGACGACGCCAGCATCGGAGTTTTCCGCCATCCCCTGCCCTATTTCGTGACCAAATCGGATTTTGGATAGAAGTCGCCTATCACGGCGCGGTCGTAGATCGTGTTGCGCGGCTCGGTGACCCGCAGACCATAGATGCTTGAGAAATCGAGATCGCGCGCCACGAAGATCGAAACGAGTGACCCCTGGTGCTTCATGAGCGTTGGCGGAATGTTGATGGACTGCTCGACGGCGATCGCGGCGGCGTCTTTGCCGGCGCTTGTCGTGCCCTGCGCCTGCACATCACTGCGCTGTAGTTCCTGACCGGCATAGGTGGCAATATCGCCGACCACCGACAGAAGTAGCGCGCTTCCGAAGCGCTCCCACCAATGCGTATCGACGTAACCATCAAAGCCAGCCCGGCCGATCGCATCGGTTGCCGGCGAGGCCAATGTGATGATGACGCCTGTGGGCGTCTTGGCTCGGTTCCAGAGCACGAACAACCGGCTTTGGCCGCGGCGCAGTCCGCCACGATATTCGCCCACGACCTGGGTGCCTTTCTCCATCAGCACGACCCGGCCGTTGTCGGAGAGAATATCTCGGGTAATCACGCAACTGGTGAATCCCGGCTGATCGGATGACAGCGCGGTTTCGAGCGCGCAGGGGATCGAGGTCCCCATCGCCACGATGAAGTTCCGGTTGCCGAGATGTCCGGCCTTCGATCCTTCCAGGACAGTTGGCTTCAGCATCCGGTTGAAGCGCTGATCCTCGTTCTCGCCCTGCCCCCCTCCTCCCAGGAGGCCGTCAACCGGGACGAAGTTTGGATCGGTCGTCGCGTCGCCCGTATTGGAAGGCCTGGCATTGTTGCCGGACTGACCGCCGCCAAAGGCCATCACCGGCGCCCGTCTTGCCGCATCGAGCAGTTCATCGACCGGGGGCGTCTCCGCCGTCTCGACGGCCGGCGTCGGTAGTTTGATCTCGGGAACTGGCAGGGCCACGGGCTCGGGTTCGGCCCGGGCCGGTTCGAACTCCGTCGTCTGACGGATCACTCCCGATCCCGGCTGCTCGACGTCCTCCTTCGGCCCCTGGCGCATCGACCACATGGCGAAACCCATGAAGGCGACGACCGCCAGCACGACCGCGCCTCGCTTGAGCAAGGGATTGCTGTCGACCTTGCGTGCCGCCGAGGTCTGACCGCGTTCGCCGGGGATCGATGTTTCTGGCGTATCTGTCATGGCGGCTCCCTTATTGTCCGGCGGCCGGAACCTTCACCACTCGTTCGACCGAGGGCGAGGTGGTATTGGTTCCCGGATCGACGCCTACCGGCGAATAGGCCTCGTTGAAGATGCAGAGCGTGTCCGATCCACGCCGCAGGATAAACTTGCGGCTGATCGCATGGACCAGAACGAGGTCGCCCTGAACCGTCTTCGGCACCAGGCTTTCCGTCCCGTCGGAATTCTCTATGTAGATCGCGGGCATCTCCTGATTGCCGCTGAAGGCAAAGGTCGTCACCTTGCCATTATCGTAGACCGCCTGCGGTTCGATTGCGGCGGAGCCTTGCGCCGAATAACGCCAGTTTCGTGGGCCGTATTGTTCATGGATGCCGAGGACCTGATCGGCATAACCAGCCTCGGCCGCACGCTTCTTCGCCTCATCCTCGAGGCGTCGCCGCTCTGCTTCATCGGCTGGATAACGGTACTTCACATAGAAATAGGTATTTTGCCCGGCATCGACCGACCCGTCTCGAACGACCAATTCCATCTGATAGCTGCGCTTGGAGCCGTCGCGCCGTGTCGTCACAACCGAGATGTTGGTGGCGGGTTGGTTCTCGCGTGGTTTGAGGAACAGGATGTGGCCGGCAGGTGCGACTTCCCAGGCAACGGTATTGCCGAGTGCCACATGAGCGATTTCCTCGTCTGGCGCGAACTCCACCTGGACCGAAGAACGGATCGTGCCGACGATGCGGGTGATATTGTAGGGTTGGTAGCTGACGAAACGCACGCGATTGTCCTGCTGCGCGCTGGTCGGAATCTCCAGGGCCTGAACAGGGAATGCGGTCAGTGCCGCGATGATGGCCACGGCAAGGAACGATCGTTTTCTCAATTCAAGGCCTCCGGATCGGCCCGGTACTCGCTCACCACGAACCCAAGCGGGTTCACCAACCGGTCGCTGGAGGATATTGGGGCATTGGCATAGGAATAGGTGATCGTTGCCACCCAATGGGTTGTGCGGACATCTTCGCCGCGTGTGATTGTCCGCGTGTAGCGGACTGAAACGACATTGCTGTTGATGAGTGAGATTGACTTGATCCCGATACGGGACGTCGCCGAGCGCCCATAGACATTCTGCGGAGATTCCGGATTGCCGCCGCGATACGCGGCCGCAAAGCGCTGCTGCTCAGCCGCGTTCGACATCAGCGATGCGGTCCGGAAATTCTCTTCCGCTTCCGACCAGACATAGCCTTCGCGTGCCCGGACGTAACGGGCGGCGAAATATTTGGTGACCTCCTCGTCATAGTTGCCGGCGGTCGACGCCATGGCTGACACGACGTCGACGATGCCGGTCGAATTGTCGACGCGGATGACAAAGGGTTCGACCGTCTTGAGCGGCGTCAGCGCGACCACGGCGGCAACCGAGACGCAGGCCAGCACGCTGGCGACGATGGCGACGAACCAGGCGAGTCGTTTTGAGCGCTCGGCGGAGACCATCCGGTCCTGATCGAAGCGGCGCGCCTTGTCGAAATATTCCTTGAGACTGTCTGTCGTCACCATGCCCCCTACCCTGCCCGGCAAGCGGCGTGAGAGCCGGCTTCGTCGAATCCGGCGAAGGCTACGGTCGCGACGGTTGGTTCATGCTCGGCGAACGCCAAGGCTAACGCGTCGCCACCAGCGCGCGAGGATTGCTGTTGCGGATTGCCCTGTGCTTTCCCGGCATCCCAATCCCACATCGAACGATTGAGCGGACGCTTCGCGTAACCGTCGCATTTGGGCAGCGGGTAACTTAGCGTCGCGCAGCCGGAGACCGCCGCCAGCAGCCCCATCATTGTTACAACTCGAACTATATGCACGCTGAAATACCCCTCATGGTAATGGCGTCAGGCTCCTCTGCCGGTCAGCCTGCGCCAACTCCAACCGATCGCGCGCACTACGGTGTTGTTGTGCCCATCGCGCGCCGCGGTATAGCCATAGGTCAGCGAGGCACCGCCGGAGGCGAGCGCCGAGGCAATACCTGGCAGCTGATAAAAGACGTACAGTGACGCAAGCCCGATGGCGCCGACGGCGATCGGGCGCATCAGGACGTCGCTGTAAGCCTCGACAGTCGTAAACATGGTCGCGAAGCTGGTGACCAGCAGCGAGCCGACCGCGACAACCAGAACCTGCAGAATGACGAAGTTGGCGAGCTGCCCGATCCACGCCTCGGTGAAGCGGCGTGTCGACTGGAACATGGCCAGTGCGATGAAGATCGGTCCGATCGCGAGAACGATCGCAAGGGCGACCCGCGCATAGAGTGAAACAACATAGCCGATCGAGGCCACGACAAAAGTCACAAACACGACGACAAGACCGGCAAAACCGGTCAGCGGATCGACCGGCCATGAGGCCTGTGCCCAAATATCATTGGCGGATTTCTGACCCTTGTCGAGCAGACTGTCGAAGGTCGTAGCGCTCGGCGCGCCGCCGGTATTCAGTGCTTCGGAAACTTCCCTGGGCAGAATCTCGAAAAAGACGTTAGTCACATAGGTCTGATATTCGCCGGCGTTCCTCACCAGCATCAGTATGATGGCGAGCTTTATCGCCCGGAAGGCAAACTCCATGATCGGTTCCTGCACCGATCCGCGCAGGATCAGGAAACCGTAAAGGATCACGTAGAGTGTCAGCGCTGCTGTCAACGGCCCCGTCACCCACGCGCTGATCCCGCTTGTACCGGAACTGATGAAGTTCTGGAGCGGCGTCGTGAACTGGCGATCGAGAAAGTCGAAGACGGTGTACATGGCGCTATCCCCCCAGCGCCCTGTTCATGCGCTCGAGCCGGGCCTTGCCTTCCGCCTCTTCGGCATTGCGGCAATTGGGCGTCTCCCCGAGTTCACCGGGGTTCTCGCGGCACTTTCCGATATGATCAGCGCGCAGGCTCTCGTCGGCGAGAAATTCGCTGACGGTGATGACCGTAGCCGGAGGCGGTTCCGAACACGCCGCCAGCAATGCCATCATGACGAGAGCCGCGACATGCTTCATTGCGACAGCGCCGTGTTCATCGTGTCGATGCGCTTGCGCCAGTCTTCCGCCTTGCGCTGATCCTCGACCTGGGCCTGCGCCTGCTGGACCATCTGCAGCCCCTGCATCCTAAGGAGATCGGTCTGCAGGAAGGCACTTTCGGCCTGAATGCGCGCCTGGAGATCGGCGATGTCCTTGGCATCGCTTGCCGACGATATCTGCTGGCGCAACTGATCGATCCCATCGATGCGCTTGGTGGCGGCATCGTAAATCTGCTGGCCAAGGCTCATTTGGCCGGCATTGCGGTTCTGAACGCGCGCCAGTTCCTGGGCGTAGAAATCGTTGGCCGAGGTCTGGTAGGTCGAGTTCTCGCCGAGGAATTTCGAGGCGGCATCGCCGAACGCACCCGAGCCGTTGCCGCTGAGCAGGCTTTCGATCGCCGCAAAGTCTTGCGGTAAGGCTTTGCGGATTTCCGGCTGGTTCAGGAGGGAAACAACATCGGCCATGTTCGTCAGCTTGTTCAGCGATCCGAACAATTGCTCGGCTTGGGTGATTTGCTGATTGAGCGCGTCAAGCTGCGACTTGAGCTGGGTGATGCTCTCAATGTGCTTCAGGATCGCCGTCTGGTCGATCACGGGAATCCCTTGCGCGCCGGCGCCGCTGGCCGACAGGACAAGGATGGCGGCAGCCATCATCGATTTGCGCATACGCATCAGCCTGCACTCCTTTGCTGCTGGAAGAGAGGAAGCCATGCTTCCGGATCGTCGCCGGTCTCCGCCCGGATCGTATCGGCAAGTTCGACGTTGGCGGTGCGACCGGAGAGCACGGCGAGTTCGTCGTCGAAGCCGCCGAGATTGAGCTCGGCGACGACGCTGTTATGACCCTGCTTGACGATGAAGCGGCGGCTCTCGTTGGAGAGCTCCCGTGCGATCAGCTCATATTCCCGTTCGGTGAGCTTGAAGCCGTCGACGTAGTCGGCTCGACTGCCACGCGAGTTGGGCATGAAGACCTGGGTGGGGCACTGCTCGATGATGGTGTGCGCAATCGGAGAGTTGATCGCATCGCGCGGGCTTTGCGTGGCGAACAGCATGAGCCCATTCTGTTTGCGGATGGTCTTGAGCTTGTTCTGGGCGAGATCGCGAAAGCCTTCGTCGGCAAGCGCCTTCCAGAACTCATCGATCACGATGATGATGCGGCGGCCGTCGATCAGCTGCTCGACCCGGTGGAAGAGATAGGCCATCAGCGGCGTGCGGATTTCCTCATTGTCGAGGAAGTCGGTCATGTCATAGCCGACGAACTTGCCGCCAACACCGAAGTCTCCAAGGCCAATGTCCTCAATGACGTTATCGAATACCCAACCGAGCGGCCCTCCCCTCTCCCAGCGGCGCAATCGAGATGCGATGCCTTCGGGATCGGTGTTGTTGAGAAAGGTGCGCAGCGCGCCGATCGTGCGCCGCTCTACCGGCAGATCGGCGAGCCCATCGATGGCATTGGCGATGTCGCGGGTTTCCGCGACGGAGAGTTCTCGCGTTTTCGAGCCGACAAGCTTGGTCACCCATTGCGCCAGAAACACTTTGTTCTCCGGCGTCAGTTCCATGCCCTTCAGCGGGGCACAGCCGGTCGGCCGGCCATTTTTTAGCGGCAGGTATGTGCCGCCGGCGGCGCGCACGAAAAGATCGGCGCCGCGGTCCTTGTCGAAAAACACAATATTGGCATCAAACTTCTCGCCCTGCGACAGGATGAAGTTGAGCAGCACCGTCTTGCCAGAGCCGGAAGGTCCGCCGATGAAGGTGTTGCCGAGATCGCCATAGTGAAGATTGAAATAGAGCGGAGATCCCGACGCCGTCTTCAGCATGGCAACGGCAGGTCCCCATTCGTTGCCGTCGCGCTGACCGACCGGATAGGAATGAAACGGCGAAAAGGCCGCGAAATTCTTCGAGGTGATCGCGCCGGAGCGGACGCGATAGCGGAAGTTGCCGGGAAGCTGCGCCCACCAGGCCGCTTCCAGCCCGAGATCCTCGCGCGCAACGACCGCGCCGCCGTTGGTCAGATGGGTTCGGCTCTTCGCCAGATTGTCCGTTAATTCCCTCACCGTTCCGGCGAAGACCGTAAGCGTCAAGTGATGGTTACCCAGCACGAAGCGGTTGGATTCCAAATCGTCCAGCGCATCATCGAGCTCCTCGAGCTGCGACCCGGCCTTGTCGCCGGCGCTGACCATCTGGTTCTGCTTGCGTCCCATCACCGTCTTCGCATCTGACTTCGACAGGAATGAGAAGCTCTGGGTCAGGATCAGTTCATAGGGGACGGTCAACAAGCCATCGAACATGCCGGGCCGCGTGCGGGCCGGATATTCCTTGAAACCGAACATGCCTGCATAACGGCTCGATCCTTCGTGACGGATCTCGACCGTCTCGCGTCCGACAATGACGCGGTCGGAATAAATTGCCGATGAAACGCGGCCCTCGGTCAGCGGCACGGCTTCACGGCGGCCGCCCACCAGTTGGTGCAGCACTTCGCTCGGCTCCGAGAAGACAAGGCCGTCGCGCTCTTGAAGGGTGAGAACGCGCGGGCCGAAACGCTTCAGGCCGGCTGTAACGTCGACGATGGTGTCGTCGAGACGCTTGAGGGCATCCACATCAAGCTCCACCCCGCGTCGCCGCGCCTTGCGCAATCTCGACAGGAACGCTGCCACCCGCTCGGCTGCATCCTTGCCCGGGTGCCATACGAGGCTGAGATACAGATCGTTGCGGAACAAGTCCTCGCCGATCATGCGGTTGCGGTACTTGTCGTTCAGCGTGCGCGAGAAGGCGTTCGCGAATTCGCCGTCAGGATACTCGTTGTCGCGTCGCCGAACGACATGCGTCCACAGCGCCAGCCGCTCATCCGCGATGTTGCGGTAGAGCGTGTTGAGGTCCCGGTGCAGCGCATTGAGGTCCAGCGTGTCGGCCGTCTCGAACGACACGCCTTCGAGCGCGATGACCACCATCAGGGCACGGGAGTCAAGCGCGATCACCCGTTCATCGATGTGGCGGACGTAGGGGATGAAGGTCTCGGGTTCGAGCTCACGGCTCCTGACGGTCGCGGTACTAGGCAAGGCCGAGATCCCTTTCGTCATAGCGCCGAACGAGCTTCATCGGAGTGAGACTCGATCCGCCCCAGAACCCGCTGTTGCGGGTTCTGCCCCGCGTCTCGATCCAACCGAGCAGCACGCGGAACATATTGTGGTCGTGCTTGACGATGGCCTTGAAGATGACGTGGAACACCAGGCCCACGAGCGCGTAGGCCACGGATCCCGCGACTATGAAGAGGATCGTCGTGAAGATCATGTTGATCCCCATCGCCTCCATCGTCACGCCGCCAATCATCGCCGGCCTGGTGCAGGCGAGAAACAGCGTGTCTTCCTCAAGGGCAATCCGTTCGGTCACGCACTAGCCTCCTGAGATCATGTTGACGATCTCGGTCGCACCGAAGATGATTCCGATGCCAAGCACGACAAACGCCGCCTTGCGAAGATCGAGGTAGCCGAACATCCATGCGATCCCGACAATGATCACGGCGATGATGGCCAGCAGTCTGGCGACATTGCCGGTGAGCATGTTGACGATATTCTGCAGCACACTTTCGATGCCGCCCGCCTGGGCGAAGCTCGGCTCGACCAAGGACAGGGAAAATACCGCCGCCATCGTCGCGGTCGCCGCGAATGGCCTTATGCGAGCCGATAGGTTCATGGGCTCATCACTCCTTTTGCTCGTTGGAAAAGACGAGGACGGAGGATTGCCGCCCCGCGTTATAGACGTCCCATCGCGGCACTGAAGCCTGCGACCTCTGCTGGCTCTTCTCGGCCTGATCGCCTTCGGCCGTCGCGGCAGACGACTCCCCTGCCCTCTCGCGTGCGGGCAACGCCTGCGCCTTCGCTTCGACAATCTCGATACTGTCGAGTTGGTTGGACAGTCGCGCGCGCTCGGCCAGCACCTTTTTGTCGTAGCGCACCATTTCGCCGACTGAGGGGTCGCCATTGCCGAAATAGCTTCGCAGCATGACGGCTTCGGCCTGCGCCGTCGTCGCGCCGCCTTGGAGCGCTATTTGGTAGTAATGCTCAAGGAGCGACGCGCTGGCCTTGATGTTGAGGCAGAAGTCGAAGGTATCGCTGACGGAAAGGCCGAGCCGGCCGAGATTGCCGGAATTGATCCCGGCAAGTCCGAGGTCAATATCGTGGCCCTCGGCAATCAGGGTTGTCGCGGTTTCGATTGCCTCGGCTCTGGTTTTGGGCTGCTCGGCGAGCGGACGATCTGTGTTGATGCGGATGGCAAAGGGTTGGAAGCCGCTCTCGACGCTCACGACAGCCGCGATTGTTTCCGTGGCGATCTGCGGCGCGCAGTTTTGAGCGAGATCGAGGAAGGCAACCGGCATAGGTTAGAACCACACGCGCTGGCGGCCGGCGCCATCGATGGTAACGTCGACGTACCTCGGCTGCTCGCGCACATAAGGATGTTGGGTGACCAGTGCCTTGCAAACCCGCTTGCCGTCCTCGAAATGCCAGCGTCCCGAGGCGCCCCCATTGTCACGATAACTGCACATGGCGCTGCTAACGACTTTGGGTTCGGTGGAGACGCAACCGACTTCATTCCGACGATCCCCCGAACGCGTGACGAGACGGAACCCGGCATCGCAATAGTACGGCTCGTAACGGGGCTTCGTCGCTGTGAAGCCGACACCGCTGCAAATCGGGAAGGAACGGCCCTTCGCCAGATGCGACCACAACCGCTCAATCGGGGGGCGGCACTCGGCGTACTGCGTTGCGCCACCGGGATTCGAAAGGCATAGGAGAACCTGGCAACCCCAATCATCTGCCCGCGCAATGGAAGACGAAAACGTGTACAATGGAACGCAGAGTAAAAAGGCAGAAAGTGCCCGAATGACCGCATTTTTCATGCCCAAACTCCCGTTTGTCTCTCCACTGGCTCGCCGTCCGTGAGGCTTCACCACCTTGTCATACTGCACGTTAACGAATAGATAAGAAGATGCCAAGCCCATTAAACCAACGCTGGCACAACACGGTTTTTGCGACCTTGGCTACGCACGAGATCATGTCAAAGCCCCTGCCCGACGAGACGCCGAATTCGCGTCTGCGCCAGCTCGGCATGATGAATCTCCTGTACACGCTGCAAAAGGCAGATACGGCGCTGACCATAACGAACGTGACGGAAGTCACTGGAATGACAAGGAAAGCAGCGCAGGAAGCCATTGATCCGCTGGTCGTGCGAGGGCTTTTGAAAGAGTCCTGGGGGCGCACGTCAATCGGGCGTGGCAAGGCCCGGCAGTACGAGATCGCGCCGGAAATCTTCGAGAGGCTTCAGGGCGTTTACGGCTCCTAAACCGCGCTACGTGATCCTCAGTCGTTTGAAAAGTCGTCTTAAAAAGACTTCCATTACATGATGAAAACGCACAGTATTGCTTGCGCATAAGCGCGCTAGCATACTTCGCGCAACGACTCACCTGCTCTCACGCGCAGACTGATTCGTTTCGCGTAGACAAACCGTGTGATGGAGAAGCTATACGGCAAAAAAGGAACGGCCCCGGAAGTTGACGCTTCCAAGGCCGGTTCACTGAAGATCGAAATTCTTTGCTGGGGCTCTTTGGCGAGAACCGCAACCTGTGACGGGTCGAATAATCGCAAAAGCCCAAATTTGTGTCAAGGCAAAACGCCACTTCGGCGAACGATCCTGCTTGCCGTTTCGGGAGGTACCGGAATGAGCACTACTGAAGAATTTGCATCGGCCGAAGGATTGAAACCAGTGGCCGGTGTTCGTCGGATCACGCCCGCCGGCCTGGCCGCGCACCGGGCAGCTCGGGACTATGCTGGCGATCGGACACTGGCCGTAAAGCGGATTGAGGCATTGCAGTTGGCTAAGCGCGCGGCCGCCGCGTTGGGACTGAAGGCGGCGAAGATTGCGATGATAGACAAACTGTTCGGCTATTCGCCCGCGGCCGACTGGACCTGCAAGGACGCCAGCCCGATCGTCTGGCCCTCTAACGAGGCCCTCGCGCGGCAACTCGGCTTATCCATCTCTACGGCCCGACATCATCTGCGCGGGCTGGCCGCGGCAGGACTTATCGCGCATGCATCGCACCCCACCTACCAGCGTCGTGGTGTTCGGGACGACCAAGGCAAGATCGTGGAGGCGTTTGGGATCGACCTATCGCCGATCATCATGCGTTATGACGAACTTCTCGAGATCGCCCTTGCCTATGAGCAGGAAGGACGCGAGCGCAGGACGCTCTCCTATCAGCGTACACAGATCCGCAGAGAGATCGAGGCTGTCCTGGTGGCGGCGGAACGCGATGGGCTCGTGGGCAACTGGCAACACTTCCACGCGAGGCTGGATAGGCTGCGGGAATGCGTGCCGGGTGACCTGGGCCAATTCCGCGAGTTGATCGAAGAGTTGACCGTTCTCCGTGAGCAGGTTGAAGAGGCGTACCGAAGCGCGTCGCAACGCTCAAATTTAGACACCGCGGTGACGAGTTTTCGTCAGGTACAAACTACAGCGGATCTTCCCTGTGTAGAAGAAAGTAGAAACTCGCCCCCCGCCGTAACGGACAGACTTATTTCAGGCGCCCCACCCCGCCCCACCCCACTGACTTCCGGAAGAAGACTGGCAGATGCGCTAGCGGCCGCTGGAACGGATGGCAGGCCGGCGCTGAGCCCGGTTGACGACATCGGCAATGTATCGCTCGGACTGGTGCGAGCCGCCTGCCCTGCCCTTCAAAAGCACGTCCCCGAGGTCTTCGACAGTTGGACAGCGCTGCGGTCATCAGGCCGCCGGCTGTGCGCCGCCGCGACAATCAATGCCCAGGTATGGACCGAGGCGGAAAACGATCTGGGACCGGACGCGGCGATCGCCGCGCTTGCTGTCACCGTGCAGCGCGCAGATGATGGTCAGGTCGCCAACCCCGGCGCGTATCTTCGGAGACTCATTCAGCGAGGCAGAAACGGGCAGTTGCGAATTAGCCGGTCTTTGTTTGCGCTTGCCGGCGCGAAGGGCGGCGGCGTCGCAATTCATTCCTCGCGCCCGGTACATCCCTATCGCGGCTTTCCTCAGGACCGCATCAACTGGTCCGGTTGGGCGGAGCTGGTTCGCGAGCATGCGCCCAAACCGACGCCTGATGTCGAGACCGTGGCGGATGCCTTCAGGTCCTGGTGCCGCAAGGGGAATATCGATCTCGCCCAACCGAGCATCGAAAAAGCATTTATTGGGTTCTGCAAGAAGTGGCGGATGCGTTGATGAAGGTTCGGACGAGATATGTGGAAAGCCGAGGCTGCGGGTGGGGTCCGGCAGCCTATGCGATCGCCATTGCATTCAGCTTGTTCTCGACCGCCGGCGGCGTCGCCGCCCAGGGTTTGCCGGAAACGGTCATAGGCAAAGCGCAAATCTACGATGGCGTCACGTTCGATTTGATTCAGGACGGAGGACGATATCGTACTGCGACCCGAATCCGCCTGGAGGCCGTCGATTCCTGCGAACTCCGACAGAAGGCGCGTCTTGGAAATGTGGACTGGCCATGTGGCGCAGTGGCTACGGCGTGGCTCGCGTCTCGCACATTGGTCAAGGAGGTCGAGTGTCGGCCGACCCGCGTTATTCCAGGTGGAGGGTATCGAGCGCAGTGCTACGTCGACGCGATCGACATAGCAGCTTTGGGTCTCGGGCAGGGGATGTATGTCCTGGCTGTGTCAAAGCATGAAGATCCGCTGCCCGGCTATGCGGAGATCGAGGCGAAGGCAAAGGCCGCGAGCGCAGGGATTTGGTCGAGTAATTTCATGACTCCTGCGGATTGGCGCCGCGCTAATGGCACGTATAATCCTCTCTCGCCACAACGATGGTGATTCTCGTAGGCGCCATCGCGGTTGGGCTCCGTCGACACCGTGCGTGGCTGTGGCCCTGGGGCGGACCGAGATTACCAGTTAGCCGCGGCTAACTTCCCCGACTGAATGCTGGTACCCCGGGGCATTCATATCTCGTTAACCCTTATTTTGTTGCAGAACAGAAAGAATCGGGCATAGTTCGCTCACCTGCGGAGTTTTTCGCAATCTCGTAAATTTTCCGCAACTACCGCAGGAATGGAAGAACCTGATGGAGACCACTGCTAAACCGCCAGCGTCAACCGACGTGACCAATGAGCTCAAGACCCTCATTCAGCGTCATTCCGCGGCGCTGTCGTCCGAGCTCCAAGCACATCACGTTAGCACATTTCAACCAGGCGCGGAAAAAGGCATTCGCAATTTTTCGCCGGCCGAAACCGCGAAGCTGATCGGAATCACGGAGGGTTACCTCCGACAGGTCGCTAGCGAGATGCCGGACGTTAGTAACGTCTCGGCGGGGGGGCGCCGTACATATTCGGTCGAGGCGATCCATGAGATTCGGAAGTCACTGGACAGTGGGACTCGAGGAAACAAGCGATACTTACCCTGGCGCACCGGCTCCGAGCAACTCCAGGTCATCACTGTGATGAATTTCAAGGGGGGGTCGGGAAAGACAACGACGACGGCCCACCTCGCTCAGTATCTTGCTCTTCGCGGCTACCGCGTCCTAGCTATCGACCTGGACCCGCAAGCAAGCCTCTCCGCGCTGTTCGGACACCAACCCGAGCTCGATGTCGGGCCCAACGAAACGCTCTACGGAGCAATCCGGTATGACGAAGAGAAGCGCCCGATCGCCGAGATTGTCAGAGCAACGTATATCCCAGATCTCCATCTGGTGCCTG
>JAESFJ010000124.1_pt1 | contig 89929 bp, 91 predicted proteins | sample 9266161 | NCBI WGS metagenome assembly JAESFJ01 (sample SAMN14506165, study PRJNA617096) | algae metagenome | isolation source: Calothrix sp. FI2-JRJ7 and co-occurring heterotrophs from granitic desert soil | place: USA: Red Pass Lake area, Fort Irwin, California | collected 2000-06-01
GATTGCAACCGGACAGGAAGGGCCCTCGGGCCCTCCCTGTCCGGCAGAGAAGAGGGGGCTCGGATCATGTGTCCTGCTTGATTGGCAGAAGAGGACAGAAAGGACACGTTATGGATGGGACCTACCATGAGCTGTCGCACTGGGTCGGCCACCCCTCGCGTCTCAATCGCGATCAGAGTGGTATCTTCGGATCGCCCGGCTATGCGCGGGAAGAACTTATTGCAGAGATTTCAGCAGCTTACTGCTGCGCTGCGCTGGGAATCGCACCCACCGTCCGACACGCCGATTATATAGGCTCCTGGCTTGAAATCCTCAAGGACGATCATCGCGCCATCCTGCGCGCCGCCAGTGCTGCCTCGAAGACGGCCGACTATCTGCTCGCCTTCCGGCCTGAATCCGCGCTCGCCGCCAATGACGACGATCCGGACCCCGATCCCGACTGCGCCATGGCGCTCGAAGGGAGGGCTGCGGCATGATCCTCCTCACCCCAGAATTACGCGACCAGCTTCGCGCCAACGACCTTGCCCGGTGCGAAGCGCTTCGTCGCGGCGATCGGGCACCCGATCCGGTGCCGGTGGTCCGTTTCTTCAATCCGGTCGGAGCGGCCACCTGGCTCGCGACCGAGCTGGATGAGGACGACATTTTCTTCGGCCTCGCGGACCTCGGTTTCGGCTGTCCGGAGCTGGGTAGCTTTGCGCTGGAGGAGATGGAGGCGATCCAGCTGCCTTTTGGTCTCGGCATCGAGCGCGACACCCTGTTCGAAGGCGCGTTTCCGCTTTCGGTCTATGCCGAAGCCGCCCGCCGCGCCGGCTCGCTGATTGAAGGCGAACGCATCCTCTATCGGGCTTCCCGGGCCGCGAAAGGTGGTGCGTGATGCGCTTCGCCAAATGGCCCCGGCCCACCGCCTATGAGGAGACGTCGCGCAAACGCGCCGCCTTCGCCCATAAGCAGCGGCGCGAGCGCGAGGCGCTGCCACTCTTCGCCGATCTGATCGCCAGAGGGCAACATAGCGTCGAGGAGGAGATGGCGCGCCGGGCCGAATGGTGGCCCCGCCAGCAGCAGGACCGGCGGGACGCGCGCGCCGCCGTCTGGCGCTCGGCACGGGCGAGCCTGTTCGCCTTTCCCGAAGCACAGCGCCGGACGATCCGACGGGCCTGGCGGGATTGTCCCTATCCGGGCGATCCCTCAAGCTTCTCGGACCTGTTGCACCAGATCCGCATCGGCAAGGTCGATCCGGGACGGCCGCCGTGGAAATATCATGCGCGTCCGCAGGCGCGCATGATAGCGACTCCTGTCCGTTTCGGCGACGCCTTCAAGCGGGTCGGCCAGCGCAGGATCGAGCCCGCACCCGGCTTCCCTCCAGTCGAGGCGCCCCAATATTGCGGTCATCTCGGGCATGGCATCCTGTTCATCGACGCAGTGCCGCCGGTCGACGCCGATGGTCTTACAACCTTCCAGGTCCGGGGCGTCTGCACCGATGCCGATATCGCGCTGATCGGCCGACTTGCCGAAGCAGAGCGGCAGCAGCCGGTTCGGGTGGTGCGGGTCGATCTGCCGCATACCCGCGCCACCGGTTTCTCGCATCGCCTCCTCATCCTCGCCTGTTCGGCGACCAAGCGGCACGATCCGGGATGGATGCCGGCCTGGGAGCGCTATGACGGGCCGCTCTGGCAGACTTGGCGTAGTGTCGATCCCGATCGCAAGCTCGCGCGCGTCAGCTTCCTGTCGGCGCGCTACGGCTTCGGCGCGGGCGACCGGCCGATCGAGGATTATGATGCGCGGCTGTCGCCCGATCTCGCTGACCGTATGATCGCGGGTGGCATGACGATGCGCTGGCCACGGCCGCCGAGCCCGAACAAGCCCGACAATTATGGCTCGCATCCCGGCTGCGAGATCGCCAGCCTCTGCTATCATGGCACGCGGCCCTTCACTGACGTCGCGCTGGTCGGTGGCGGCCTCTACCTCAAGGTCATGCGCGCCTTCCTCGAAGGCTTTCGCGAGATGCGCTGCATCACCCCCGATGCCGAGATCACCGAAATCAACGCCGGGATCGGCGTGATGCGCCAGCGCCTGCGCGCCTGGCTCGAACAGGGGCGCGGGCCATGAGCGATCCGCGCGCCCGTGTCGGGCATAATGGCGGGCCGGCGCTCGACGAGGAGGACAACGGCTCGCCGACCCCGCGCTATTGCAAATACTGCCGGCACTGGTCGCCGCCGTCCGATTGGGACGTGCGCGCCTATGATGCCTTCCAGCTTGGTCTCTCGAAAAGGCGGGTTAAGCGTCCGTCTGGCACCTGCGACCGGGTACTGATGCAGGCGGGCAAGCCGCTGGCTTTTTCGGCGACGGTCGACACCTTCGGATGCCTGAACTTCTCGGCGAAGCCGCCGGCGCCGATTGTGCGCGGGCGCGGGTTCGTCACCATCTATGAAGGCGATCGGATCGTCTGGCAGGGCCATGAGGAGGATGTGCCCGAGGAACATCGCTGAGCATCCCGATCCGGCGCATGCTATGGAGGGACCGTCGTTCCGCTGGAGTCGCGCCGATGCCCAAAAACCGTCAGACCTTTCACGATCCGCTGGACGAACTGCCGCCGGTGACGATCGAAATCCTCAAGGGTGACATATTGCGCTTCACCCAGGTCGACGCGGATGGACGGACCAACGTCGTGACCTTCTCCGATCGTCTTGCGGTCCGGCGGGGCGTGTTCGATGCCGCGCCTGTGGGCACCGAAAGGCTCAGAGCGGAAGCCTGAGCTGATTGATATCGGGCGCGGGCACGCCTTCCAGTTTCTCGATGATCGTTGCCGCGAGCGTATCGGCGGCCCGTTCACGCATATGTTTATCGGGCATCGTCAGCCCAACGGGTGCCCAGCCCGGCGCCGCCAGCAAGATGGCGGACAGTTCCTGTCGTTCGATTCGTTCCATGTGGACATGAGAACAAATAACGAACATTCTGGCAATCGACTTGCGATGAATACCCCCGCCGCCGTGCCTTGACGCGCGCTCGCCAAGGCTGACTTCAACGGCGCTGTCAGTGCGCGGCGAAGCCTTCATGGTAGGAAACCTCGCCCGCGCAAGGCTCGCCTGACAGGATCAGCGACTGGAAATATTCCGGCGGAACATCGCCATAATGCAGTGCATGATCGCTGCTGAACCCGAAGCGACGATAATATGCGGGGTCGCCGAGCAGGACGCATCCCGCCGCGCCCCGTTGCCGAAGTTGCTGCAATCCCTCCCGGATCAAGGCGCTGCCGATGCCACCGCACTGGCGGTTGGGCCAGACCGATACCGGCCCCAGGCCGAACCAGCCCAGATCCTTGCCGCCGATCAGCACCGGCGAGAAGGCGATATGCCCCACGATCTCGCCATCCTGCTCCGCGACAAGCGAGAGGGTGAGCGCGCCGGCAGCTCTGAGCGCGTCGACGATCGCGCCTTCGGTCTGGCTGCTGTGTTCGGCATGTTTGAAGGCGGCTTCGGTCAGGGCGCGAATGGACGAGATGTCGGCGGGTGTTTCGGCGCGAATGATCATCAGGCTCGTCTGGCGGGTCCGTCCCGCTCGGGCAACAGCAACATGCCCGTCAGACCGTGAACAGCGCTCGACATGCGCCCGAGCATAGGGGCGTGGGCGGCCTGCCTGCGGCGGCGCCCAAGAGCGAGAGGATCCCTGCGGGTCTCGTGACGGGCAGGAAGCCGGGAGAGAGTCTCGCGGTCGCTCGTCATGGAGAACCCCATGACCCAAACCACCTCTTCGCATCCTGTCATTGCCCGCCTGCGCGCCTTTGTCGCGGCCTGGCTTGTGATGGAAGCAACACCCGACATGGACGCCGCAGATTATGAGGCGCGGGTCCATGAAACCCGCCTGTCGCCAGGCTTGTCGCTGCTGGTCATCCTTCTGGGAGCGCTCCTGTGCTGGGCGGCAGTTCTGGTTCTGGCCGGTATGCTGTGAGGGCGCCGGGTGGTGTCGGGGGTGAGCGACACGGGCCTGCCGGTGGCAGGCCCGGAAGAGGAAGAGGGAAGCCGGGGCTTCGTGACGGGCTGGGAGCCGGGAGAGAGTCTTCCGGCGGCCCGTCATGGAGAAAACCCATGGCCAAAGCGCCTCAAAAGATCATCCTCAGCGGCTCGCGCGACATCCCGTTCGACCGTCTGGTCCTGTCCCAATCCAATGTCCGGCGCGTGAAGGCCGGCGTGTCGATCGGCGAACTGGCCGCCGACATCGTGCGGCGCACCCTGCTTCAGAGCCTTAATGTGCGGCCCATCCTGGACGCGGCGGGCCAGGAGACCGGCCAGTTCGAGGTGCCGGCCGGTGGCCGGCGGTTCCGTGCGCTCGAACTCCTCGTCAAGCAGAAGCGGCTCGCCAAGGACGCGCCCATCCCGTGCGTCGTCAAGGCGGCCAATGATGCCGTATCGGCCGAGGAAGACAGCTTTGCGGAAAATACCTTCCGCGAGCAGCTCCATCCCCTCGACCAGTTCCGTGCCATGCAGGCGATGGTCGACAAGGGCGAGGGCGTGGAAGCGATCGCCGCGCATTTCCTGGTGACCCCGGCGGTCGTCAATCAGCGCCTGCGCCTCGCCAGGGTCTCGCCAACGCTGCATGACATCTATGCCGAGGACGGCATGACGCTCGAGCAGCTCATGGCCTTCGCGGTCTCCGATGATCATGCGCGCCAGGAACAGGTCTGGGAGATGCTGGCGCACAGCTATAACAAGTCGGGCGCTTATATCCGCCAGAAGCTCACCGAGAATTCGGTGCGCGCGGGCGACAAGCGGGTGCGCTTCATCGGTGTCGAGGCCTATGTCGCGGCGGGCGGCTGTGTGATGCGCGACCTGTTCGAACCCGATGATGGCGGCTGGCTGACCGATCCCGCGCTGCTCGATCGTCTGGTCGGCGAGAAGCTTCAGGCCGAAGGCGAGACCATTGCCGCCGAGGGCTGGAAATGGGTCGCGACCGCCGTCGACATGCCCTGGGGCGTGACTAACGGCCTGCGCGAGATCGACGGGGTCGAACTTGCCATGACCGGTGAGGAGGAAGAACGGCTCGCCACGCTCCAGACCGAGATCGAGGAGCTGGAAGCCGAATGGGCCGATGCGCCCGAGGTTCCCGACGAGGTCCAGGCGCGTATCGAGGCCATCGATGCCGCGATCGGCGCTCTGATCGAACGGCCGATGACCTTCGAGGCGCAGGACATGGCGATCGCCGGCGCGTTCCTGTCGATCGAGGTCGACGGCACGCTTTCGGTCGAGCGCGGCTATGTCCGTCCCGAGGATGAGCCGGTGGTCGAGGCCGATGGCGAGACGGATGCCGGTATCGATGGCGATGCCGACTATCGTGCCGGTGCTGATGGTGACGATGAGGAGGAAGGCGTGGCTGGCCCCGCCGTCTCCAACGTGGTCGCTATTGGTGGTGTGGGCGGCGCGGCGTCGAATGACGACGGCGATGAGGATGGTGAGGTGGTCAAGCCGCTGCCCGACCGGCTCGTCGCCGAACTCACCGCCTGGCGGACGCTGGCGCTGCAGGATGCGTTCGCACAGTCGCCCTCGACGGCCTTCGCGGCGGTGCTGCACGCCTTCGTGCTCGACTGCTTCTACTCTTCGACCCGCGAGTCCTGCCTGCAGATCTCGCTCAATGAAGCGTCGTTCGGTTTCTCGACGACGGGGCTGCGCGACAGCGCGCCGGCGCGGGCGATCGCCGAGCGGCACAAGCGCTGGGCCGACCGGCTTCCGGATTCCGACAAGGATCTGTGGGACGTGCTGCTCGCCTTCGACGGCAATGAGCAGGCGGCGCTGTTCGCGCATTGCGCCTCGCGGGTGCTCAATGCCCAGCAGGAGGTGGTCCCCAAGTACGACAATGGCCGCATCTCGAAGAGCAGCATCGAGCGCCGGGTCGAGCATAGTCATGTCCTTGCCCGTGCGGTCGGACTGGACCTGGTCGGCGCGGGCTGGCGGCCGACGGTGGCGGGCTATCTCGGTAGCGTCACCAAGCAGCGGATCATCGCCGATGTGGCCGAGGCCAAGGGCGCGAAGTTCGCGGAGATGATCGACCATCTCAAGAAGGCCGACATGGCCCGCGAGGCCGAACGGCTGCTCGAGGATGGCGACTGGCTGCCCGAGCCGATGCGCACGCCGGCGTTGGTCGATGGGCTCGCGGTCGATGAACCGACTGCGGTTGAGGAAGCCGAAGCGCTTCCGGCCTTCCTCGACGAGGAGCTGGACGGGGCTGGCACCGCTGCCGACAATGACGATGGCGAGGCGCTGCCGGAAGCGGCCTGAGCGTCCGGGCGGGGTGGCATTCGCTGCCCCGTCTTTTCTTTCATTCGTTCCTGAAGGATCGACCCATGTCTGCTGCCAATCTTGAGACCGCCAGCGCCGACCGTCTGGCGCCCATCCTGCACGCCGCCTTGCACCGTCTCGGTCAGTTGGGCCGTGAGGGGGCCGTGGCGCTCGCCCGGCTCGTCGAGGATGATGACACCGATTTCGACGAAGCGGCCGAATGGATCGCTGACATCGCCAACGGGGCTTTGCGCGAATGACGCACCGTCCCCGATTTTCACCGTCCCGTTTTTTCCAGAAAGCCCGGTCACAGCGCCGGGCTTTCGCCGTTCAGGAGATCCGTCATGACGGACACCACTCAGCCCACCATCGACATGGATGCGCTCATGTCGAAATACGCCCTCTGGGAAGCCGCCGCCGCCGCGCTCGTCCCAGACAACAAGGCCCGGCTCTTCGCCTTCCTCGCCTCAGCCCGCATCACGCGCGTCACCGTGCTCTTCGACGGTGAAGGCGATAGCAGCCAGATCGAGGATATCACCGCCTATCAGGGTGACGCGCAGGTCGCGCTGCCCGACGGCAAGGTGTTGAGCCTCGATCTTCCCTATGGACAAACCCAGCCTGTCGAACGGCAGCACAGTGCCGAACTGGCGCTCGAGACCATGGCCTTTGACCTTCTCAAGGAGAAGCATGATGGCTGGGAAAATTCGGACGGGGCTTATGGCGAATTCACCTTCGACGTCGCCGCCGGCACGATCACGCTCGACTACAATGAGCGGTTCATGTCGTCCGAACATCATGCCTATAGCTGGTGAGGAGGAAGCGATGGGACCTTGCTATCATCACGCGCTCTCTTCGGTTCGCAAATGGGGCGGCGTGCCGGAAGACTATCTGGCCCTGCACCAGTGGTTCGATCAACCCTCCAAGGAGATCATAGCGGATTTCCGTCATCGTGCGCTCCGGCACCACGCTCAGGGTATATTCGAACTGGAGAGGGCCTTCGGAGCGACCGTCACCGTGTCGACAGGCCGGGTTGTTCCGGTCCGGCAGATAGGCGAACAGCACGTTCGAGAAGATCTCGGGTTCATTCCCAGCTTTGCGGACTGGGTGCGCTGCATCCGTCCCGAACCCTGGATGGGCCGGGCGCAGCCGATCCATCGCGATGTCGATCCGTTCGCCACCGGAGATCCGGAGCGGCAACCCGCTGCGGTGACGCCCATAGCGGGAGAAGGACCATGACCGCCATCTATCCTTTGCGGCTCTTCCTCGATTGCTCGACGGCGCACCTCTCGCCTGATGCGCGCAGCTATGTCGACAGGACGGACGTGATCGCGTCGTCGACGCCCTATGGCTGGTCCGTCTGGGCCAGCGAAGAACCCGGCGAGGATGTACCGGACGATCTTGCCGCGATCATGGCGCACGCCCGCTCGCTCGGCGCGGAATATATCAACTTCGACCGCGATGCAGACGAGATCGACGAACTTCCCGTCTTCGACTGGGGGTAGCCGGGCGCCCCCCTTCACCTTGTTTAACCACCGAGCCCGGCCGTCGCGCCGGGCTTTTGCATATCTGGAGACCGATCATGACTGATTACCATTCGCCGACCGTCGTGCGCCCGAGCATTCCCGCCGGAGCGATTACGCCGCTCGAACTGGCCCTGCTCACCGCCATGTTCGAGCATGAGGCTGATGGCGACGCGCTGTATTTCTTCGCCAGCGAAGGTGCGTCGAGCAGTGTCTCGCTCGACATTGCGGAGGCAAAGACACTGCTTGCCGCCGAAACCATCGTTGAGGGAGAAATCACCGCCTTTGTGCGGGATCGACTGGCCCAGGCCGGTCCCGATGACGTCGAACTGGAACTCGACCTGTCCGATCTGGACGAGACGCATATCTTCCAACCGATCGTGCGGCGTTGCGATGCCCTCGATCATGTCGTCATCACTTCCGCCTGGACCTGCACCAGGATGCAGCCCGATGGTTTTGGTGGCAGTGTCACCGTCGTGACGGCGGGCCATGTCTTCTGGAGTTCCACCCACGAGATGGAGGCGCAATTGCTTGACCGCGCCGACTATGGCGATCCTGGCTGTGCGCCCGGGCACGGCAAGCATCCCGTGCTGACGCTCGACGAAGCCGAGATCCGCTCCATGGTGGCGGATATCCAGCAGGCCTATGAGGGCACCGATGCCGCCGGTGTCACGGTCAGCGACGAGCAGATCCGCCAGGCCTGCGCCGCGCTGATCCCGACGCTCGACCTCGACGAGCAGCTTCGCGGTCTGGAATTCAGCGCCGCCATGGCCGCCATCCGGCTCGCGCGCGCCGCGTCCGCCTGATCCTTTTCCCTTCCCCAACCACCCCCTCGAAAGCCCGGCCATGCGCCGGGCTTTCGCGTTTCAAGGAGCATAAAAATGTCCGCACAGCATATCTATGACAGCGCGCCGCTCGGCAGCCTGATCACTTTCTCCAATGGCGAGCCGCGTCCGCCCCAGAGGTTCACACGCAAATTGCGCGCCTGGAACGATGAGAATGGCATGGGGCGTCTGGTCGAGCGGTCTGCCGGTCATTCCGGCCGCTTTGTGTCGCCCGCGACCTTCGCGCTCCATCTCGGCAATTATGGCAGCCAAGGCATCATCACCATGGTGGTCCGCCGGATCTACACCGTCACCAGCCAGCTTCGGTTCGAGATCGCCGACCAGCCCAAGGCCGGCATGGTCCGTATCCTGTCGCGCCGCGATGGCCGCGAGGAACTGCACCATCTCGCGCCCGACTTTGCTGCGGCCGAGGCCTGGGCCGCGGAGCATCGCTATCATGGCGCGGTCATGGAGGAGGTCATGACCCCCGACAGCGTCGTGCCGCCCGTTCGGCTCGGGAGGGCGGCATGAGCAGGCTGCGTCATTTCGTGCATGTCTATGCGACCATCCGGATCAAAGTGGCGGTCGATGCGTGCGATCATCGCGCGGCCATGCGCGCCGCTGACGCTGTGGTGTTCGGTGACCGGAACGCCGTGGGACTGATTCCGGTCCATCCGGCCGTGATCGACGCCGACTATGCCGAGGAGGTCACCGAGTATCTGGTCGACGAGGCCGATGATCCGAGCTTCGCGCGAACGCGCAGTTACGGTCCCGACCATGCGCCAAGGCTGGCTTATGGCGACAGGAGGGTAGCATGAGCGCGGTCCTTCCGGACTATGGCACCAGCGCCGACGGGCACCTCGCGGCCCGGGTCGGCGACCTTGCCTATATCGCGCTGCCGGGCGCATCGGGTCTGCGTCTCGCGTCGGGATGGCGGCTGCGGCGTCCGATCGGGGAATGGCGCGAAGCCGATGTCTATGGCAGCGAGGGCATCGTGCCTGATGCCGCGGGCTTTCGCGCGCATGTTGAGGATGTCGCGCGCCATCTCACCCAGCGCGAAGCCCTGGGACGCAAGGAGGTGCGGCTGCGTGTCTCGACGCCCTGGGGCCTGTCGCAGGGCGCGACCATCTATGCCGAAGGCGTGGTCTGCCATTCCACCGCTTCGCATGGCGGGTTCAAGCTCGATCGCGCCCGCAACGCCGCGCTGCATCCGGCCTTGCGGATCAAGGGCGGGTGGTATGAGGAAGACGGAGACTGGGCGCGGGTGGCGGTCGGCTTCCCCGACCTCTTCACCGACCGGGAGAAACGATCTGCCGACCGGACGCTTCGCGACTGGGAACCCGATGCCTGGGAGGCCGTCCATGGCCGAGTGCTGAGCGCCGAGGATTCGTTCACCCGTGGCCGGCAGCGGTTCGAGCGCGAACACGCGGCGGACTGGGTGGTGATCTCCGCCGTCACGTCCAAACAGCATCCGGGTTTCGTCGAGACCATCGCCGCGAATGGTGGTCGGCGCGATGCGTTGCAAACCCGCGCCTGGCTCGTGCCCTGCGCCGAATATAGCGCCGGACGACACGGTTTCGTGATCGATCCCGCCCGACACGCCATGCTTCCCGCCTGAGCGGAGCCCGTCCCGGTTATCGGGACGGGCTTTTTCTATGCCTGCCGGTCAGAGCCAGCCTTATGTCGCGGCTTTCGACTTTGTTTCGTCAGCACTAAGCGAACAGCTGTTGGTCGGAACTATCGCTTTCTTAGAACTCCGCAGACAGGCAGGAGCAGAGCGATTGCGACGATCGTCAGGCTGGCGCTCCCCAAGAGTGCGAAGATCGCCATGGCGCCGCCGATGCAGGCATGCACTGCTGACAGAAGAAGCAATAATATTCCCGTCCGCCTGCACGAGCGCGACAGTGATGGTTGCAGCGTCCGTCCGATGACGTCGCGCTGGTGCCGCTTCATCGACAGGCACAGAAGTAGCAACGCAAACGCCACGCCGATCTGCATCACGCCGTTCACGCGCGTTGGGGCCGAAAGAGGGACACCGAAAGGCTCAGCAGGCCAGCCGCCAGCAGCGCCCCATCGACCATTAATGGTGCTGCATTGCCTCGCGCTATCCAGGCAAGAAGACCAATACCGGTCGGTTCGATCGGTATGAAAGGCGTGGCAAGACACAGAATGCCGAGCACGACCCCTTGTTGCCGCCATGCGCGGGCTGGTCGAACGCAGAGCGCATGGACCAGCATGATCAACCAGGCCAGGAAGAACGCTGCCCCCTCAAGACTGGCGCGCCCTGCAAAGTCGGAAGGGATCAACCGATTGGCGGTCAGCAGCGATGCGACGCCGATGGGCAGGCCTGCGATTACCGCGACATTGATCCGCGCGGCAAGATTCTCTGCACTATCCTCGCGCGCCGCGCGCTTTTTGACCCAGAGTATGAGGCCGGTGGCGATCATGGCGGTCGCGAGCAGACCCGATGCGAAAAAGAGAAACCGCATCGCCTCGCTCGAGAAACGCGCCAGGTGAAAGCCGTAGAGCCATTGATAGGCGGCGACGGCCGGCCCGCTGTTGTCATGCGCGTCGATGAGCGCGCCGTCTGCCCGGTAGCGCCGCCAGGCAAGATCATAGGAAATGCTATCGCGGTCGGCCCGTTCGATCGTCGTGAGGGCGTCAGCTGTCCCAGGATGCTCGACAAGGATGCGCCCCGGCGCTGAGCCGTGCCAATGGCTGCGCGCGTCCGTAAGCATCGCATCAATCCGAAGCGGCGCCCTGGGGCCCGCTGGGAAGGTGATCGGCGTCTGCTCCGCAAGTGCGCTACGGAACGCGCTGACATTGCCTGAAAAGGCCTTGTCGATGCCCCAGGGCATGAACATCGTCATGAGCGCGACTAGCCCCGTGAAACTGATCAGGAGATGATAGGGCAGCGCGGCGACTCCCGCGACATTATGAGCATCGAGCCAGCTGCGCTGTCCTTTGCGGGGACGGAAGGTGAAGAAGTCGGCGAAGATGCGGCGATGGGTTACGATCCCGCTGATGAGCGCCACCAGCATGATGATCGCCGCGAAACAGACCAGCCAGCGGCCGCCGCTGCCCGGCGCATTGAGATCGAAATGGAAATAGAACAGGAAGTCGCCGCCCATGGTCTCGCGCACCCGGAGTGGACCGCCCGTTCGCGGGTCGAGCAGCTGCGAGGCGAAGCCGCCATCGCCTTTCCACAGGACTTCGGTGACGGGAGTGCGCGGTGTCGGCAGGTCGATGCGCCACAGGGTCGCCCCCTGCCCATGTTCGCCAAGCCATGCGAGCGCATGGGGTACTGCGCTGGGATCGGCGGTCACGCCCGTCAGCTCCGGCCGCATCCACTGTGTGATCTCCTGCCGATAGTAGGTCAGCGAGCCGGTGAGGAAGACCGCATAGAGCAGCCAGCCTGGAATAAGGCCTGCCCAGCCATGGAGGAAGGCCATGCTTTGCCGGAAACTGTCCTTCATCGGCCGACCATGCTGCCCAGCGCAAACAGGGCCGTGGCTGCGCCGGCGACGCTTGCCCAGACTGTCCAGCCGCGCCTGGGGACAAAGGCCCAGAGCGCGACGAGGACGAACAGAATATAGGCCGACAGCGAGGCAGCAAGGCTTGCTTCCACGGCAGGGCCCGGCAGGGCGATGGCGAGGAGCGACGCCCACAGGCTTGCCAGCAGATAGCCGCCGCCGAGCGCTGCGATCGTCCGGCCGAGCACTGCACCCCGCGATGGCCCGCGCCGATCTACCATCGCCATGAGAGATCGGCGGTGACGTTGCGCGCCTGGCCGTAATAACAGCGGTCGATCCCGCTGCAGGACGCGACATAGGTCTTGTCGAGCAGATTGTTGGCCTTGACCGAGAATTGCAGGCCCTTGAGCGAGGTGATCCAGTGCCCGAGTTCGAACCGGAGCGAAGCGTCGACGAGGACGTAAGCCGGTACGCGGGAAAGGTTCGCGTCATCGCCCCAGCTCGCGCTGACATAGCGCAGGCCCGCTCCGGCGCCGACCCCGGCCGGCGCATCATAGTTCAGCCAGAGAGCGGCCGTATGGCGCGGCACGGCGATCGGGCGCAGCCCCTGCTGGGCGCGGTCCTCGATCTGCCGCGTCACCGGATTGATGCCGCTCACGCTGTCGTTGCTGCTGGTCACGCGCGGATCGAGCAGCGTGTAGCTGCCGATCAGGCTGAAAGTCTTGGCAAGAGCGACATTGGCTTCAACCTCGAAACCGCGCATGCGAATCTCTCCGGTCTGGCGGGAAAAGTCCGGATGATCAGGATCGGTGGTGAGAACATTGCGGCGGCGCAGGTCGAAAATGGATGCGGTTACGAAGCTGCGACCACCCTTGGGCTGATATTTGATCCCGGCCTCGACCTGTCGACCATGTTCGGGCGCGAAAGCGTTGCCTTGCCAGTCCGTCCCATCCTGCGGCGTGAAGGATTCCGCATAGCTCACATAAGGGGCCAGCCCATTGTCGAAGAGATACAGGAGGCCTGCGCGCTTGGTGAGCGCGTCAGCCTTTTGCGTCTGGCTGAGACCGCTGGGATTGTCGCGCGTGCGGCCCGATGCCCAGTCCTGGCGAAGCCCGATCAGCAGGCGCCAGCGATCGAGGGCGATCTGGTCCTGGAGATAGAGACCGGTCTGCTCGTTGCGATAGGCCTGGTCGCGGAACTGTACGCGGGGAGGAATCGTCTGGCCATAGACTGGCGCGAAGATGTCGAGCGTCGGTGCGACCGCGAACTCGCGCAAGGTGTCGCTCTTCAGCAGCTGCCAGTCGACACCGCCGAGAAGCTGATGCTGGAGACCGCCCGTCATGAACCGGGCCGAGAGGCGGGTGTCGACGGTGAGATCGTTCGAATGCTCGAGAAGTCCGAAGGCCTGCCGGTTGGCGGTGCGCAAATCGGCGGTCAGGCGCGAGATGTATGTGTTTTGATTGTCGAGCCGGTTGTGCGTGAAGCGTAGCGCCTGGTTGAAGCTGACAGCGTCGCTGAAACGATGTTCGAACTGATAGCCGATCGACGCCGTCGTGCGGTCCCAGCGCTGGTAATTGGGGTCGCCCGTGAAGAGCGTCCGCGACACCTGCCCATAAGGGTTGGCGATGATGGTGCCGATCGTCGGCAGCCAGTTCAGCGTCGATCCGGCGAAATCGTCATGCTGGTAATGGCTGAGCAGCGTGAGACTGGTGCGCTCGTCCGGCCGCCAGGTGAGCGCAGGCGCCACCATGACGCGCTTCCTGTCGGAATAGGAATAGATGTCATGGGTCTCGAAAGCCGTCCCCGAAAAGCGGGCGAGCAGGCTGCCGTCCTGCGTGACCGGGCCGGTCACGTCGAGACCGACCTGCTTGCGATCGAAGCTGCCGTAGCGGAGCAGCAGTTCCCCGCCGAACTCCGCCTGTGGCCGGCGACTGATCATGTTGATGAGTCCGCCCGGCACCGACTGGCCAAACAGGACCGATGCCGGTCCTTTGACCACCTCCACGCGCTCATAGAGCCATGGATCGAGCCCGGCCGTCACATAGCCGGTGCCGCCAAGACGGAGGCCGTCGATATAGGTGTTGATGGCGGCGCCTGTCGTGCCGTCATTGCCGAAGCCGCGCACCGCGACGGCATCGCCGCCATAGGTGTTGCCCTTGCCATTGGCGAAGACGCCGGCGCTATAAGCGACCGCGTCGCCGACCGACAGGACATTGCGCATCCGCATCTCGTCGAGATCGATGACCGAGATCGACTGGGGCGTCTCGATGAGCGGGATGGCAAGCTTGGTCCCACTGATCGCAGCGGTGTCGGGCAGAACGGCCGTCACAATGATGTCTTGCCTGCTGCGGGCGGAGCGTCCCTCCGCGCTTTCGGAAGCGGTGCTGCGGCTATCGTCGGCAGCGGGCGTCGCGCTGACGAGAACCGGCTCGAGCGCCAGTGCGGCACGGGATGCGCGGACCACGGTAATTGTCCGGCCGTCCAGCCAGCGCCAGGAAAGCCCCGTGCCCTTGAGCAGCTGGGACAGCGCCTGCTCGGCGCTCATTCGTCCCTCCACACCGGATGTGGCTAGCCGTTCGGTCAACCCCGCTTCATAGGAGATCTGCAGTCCGCTCGCTTCCGCGAGGCGATTGAGCGCAGCGGTGAGCGGGCCAGCCGGGATGGCATAGGCAGAGACAGATGTGGTCTGTGTCGTTTGGGCAAGGGCTGGTGTGGCAGCAAGCGACGTGGACAGCAGCAAGGCGAGCGCGGACGCTGGACGGATCATCATTCCCCCGAATATTGCGGCCGGCCGCGACATGCGACCGACACTCAATAGCAAAGACGGGACGGTCTCCGATTTGGGTATGTGTCGCGCTCAAAAAATCAGCGCCGCAGCAGAATGAGCCGATCCGTAAGCCGGGTCTCGCGAAGTCCCAGGCTTTTGCGGACAGCCTCGATCGCATCGTCAGGCCGGGTAAGGTCGAAGACCCCGCTGACCCGGATCGTCTTGGCCTCGCCGAGGGCCAGGACATAACCGCGCCGATAACGTCCCACTTCGCGCAGGACATCGGTGAGTGGCATGCCAGCTGCGACGAGTTTTCCCCGCGTCCAGGCCTGGCTACCATCGATATCGACTGCCCGGACGCGGCCGACCTCGCCATCCTGCCAGTCGACCGCGTCGCCCAGCCCCAGGCGTTTGCTGGTATTTCCCGACCGAACCTCGATCCTATGTTCGGTGACGACCGCAGAGGCTGTGGTCCCATCGGTCGCCACAATGAAGCGTGTGCCCAACGCTGTCGCGCTGCCGTTCGCAGCTTCCACTACGAAGGGGTGGTCCCTGTCTGCCGCCACAGCGAAAAGCGCGCGGCCGCCGATCAACCTGACCGCCCGCTTCCTTGACGTAAAATGCACAGCGATAGCCGTGTCGCTGTCGAGGACGACCTGAGAGCCGTCCGCCAACGCGACGGTTCGCACGGTGCCGGGTTCGGTAACATAATCGGCGCCAAGGCGGGCGAACCAGTGACCGCCCGGACCGAGCCATAGCAGGAGCAGGCTGGCCGCGATGGCCCATGGCACCTGGGACCATCTCACGAAGCGGCGCGGATGCGTGACGGCTGCGGCCACCGGTCGGGTTTCGACGCAACGGTCGAGATCATACCAGAGCGCCTCCATGCGGCGGAGCGCGTCCTCATGGCGAGGGTCAGCGGCGCGCCACGCATCCAGAGCATGTTCGTCGACCGCGCTGAGGCCCTCCTCGCGGCGGAGGATCCAGTCGCTCGCGGCTTGGGCGATCGCTTTTGGAAGGGGCGTCCCGGTCACGCTTCCGCCTCCCCGATCCGGGCGGCGATGAGCATCATGGCGGATCGCAGATGCTTGTCGACCATGTTGCGGCCGATGCCGAGCCGTTTGCCGATCTCGATGCTGGAGAGACCTTCCTGCTTGCGCAACAGGAACACGTCGCGGCAACGTGGCGGCAGGTCGTCGATCGCTTCCGAGAGCAAACGCATCCGCTCCCGCTCGATGAGCAACGCTTCAGCGTTTGGCTCAGAGCTGGCGATCTCGAACCTTTCGGGAGCATCGCAGATGATTTCCGTGCGCTTGCTGGTGAGGCGAGCATCATCGACGATCAGGTTCGACGCTACACGCTTCAGATAGGCTTCCGCGTTGTCGATCCCTCCGCGCGCCAGGGCCGGTCCCGCACGCAGCCAGGATTCCTGTGCGATATCGTCCGCGTCCGCCCGCCCGCCGAGCCTGGAACGCACCCATTGGCGCAAGCCAATATGATGAAGGCCGGCGTGTCGGCCCCAATGTCGGCTGCTCTGGCTCACCGGCTCGCGACCTGTCTGACGGACGTGCGTTCGAGAACGAAGACCACCGGCACGCGGATATCGACGAGATCGGGAAGTGCGGCAGGAATGACGGGGAAGGGTTCGGCCCGGCTCACGGCATCGCGCGCTGCCGCATCGAGTGAGCGATGGCCTGAGCTTTGCACCACTTCCAGGTCGGACACGGTCCCGTCACGGTGCAGGACGAAGGCGATCTGGGCACTGCCTTCTTCACGCGCCTGCCGGGACGCTTCCGGATAGACACGGGCTGCGACGATCCGGTCGTGCAGCGAGCGACGATAAGCGTCCACATCGACGGAATCCGTATTGGCCGTAGGCTCGAGCGGTGGATCGGCCAGGGCCTGCAATCCGACCGTATTTGCAACGGGCAACGGGGCCGGCATGGATCGCGGCAAGGGTCGCGGAGCGACTGTGCGGCCGATCGTCCCCTTTATCCCTTCGTCCGGTTGAGGACGAGGGGCCGAACCATGGCTTTGAAGATCGAACACAAGCGGCTGCCGCGACGGTTGAACTTCGCCCGGAAAAACGACGTGGAAGGCTGCGGAAATGGCGGCGAGCAGCACCCCGTGGAGTGCGAGCGTCAGAAAAATCACCCCAAACCGGGATGTGTCAAATTTCCGCCCTTCGACGAAGGGCCTGGTAGTCCCGCCCTGTCGATCCACGGTTCCGTCCTTCATGCACGATGCGGACTTTACAATTTTTGCGAGCGAATCGCAATAGCGTCGCGGTTCCACGACTCATCCCTGGCTCAACGCCTTGCAGCCTTTACTCCAAAGCTGCTCAAGCGACGCCGGGGGCGCGATCTGCCATTCCACCGCTTCCCATGGCGGGTTCAGGCGAAGAAGCGACCGCCATGTTCACGATCTTCGGGCATGGTCATCTGCCTCTGCACGGCTCCATCCCGCCTGACCGACGTCCGGCAAGAGGTACGGCCTCATGTCCGTCAACCCGCGAGGGGTTCCCCTCTCTGACGCTCGGTGACGGTCTCGTCCGGCCCTTGTTTCCGGCATCTGCGGGGATTGTCCCGCACGAGAACGGAGACGACCATGACCCAGGACACGCAAGCCTATCACCGCGACGACATTGCCGTCTGGCCTGATGGCGTCTGGGCGACACTCGGCGAAGTTTGGGCCGGTCATTTCACGCACAGGTCAGACGACTATGAGATCGTGCGCAGTGACGATCATGCGCGGCTCAAGGCGCTGGGCGTCGAGGAAGACCTCGATATCGAGCCCGGGTGAGAGGGAGAGGCTTGGCCGGGAAGGGGGAACCCGGCCGGGCTTAGAGAGAGCGTCCGGCGGGCTTCGCCCTTTCGCGCTCTCCCGGAGACTTGCCCCCATGACCCACACCCTGTCCGACGCGGCGCTTCGCGCCGCGCCCCTCGCGGCTGCACCCGGCCTTGCTCCATCCGGCTTCGCTTCGCAGGGCGTTGCCCTGCTCACCGCCGCGCGTGGCATCCTGCCCAGCCTGGAGGCCGGGCGACCGATCGACGCCGCAACCTTGCGCGCGGCGATGTCGCGAGCCTTTGGCGGGACCGACGCCGAAGGCGCGTGGGACTGGAAGAACGCCTATGATGCCTGCGAGGCCGCCGAGATCCTGTTCCTGCGCCGCTATGGCCAGACGATCATCGGCCGTGCGCCCGCCAGCGCGCTGGCGCTGATCGAACGGATTGCCACCCTGCTGCCGACGCACACCCGCCGCTCTGAAACCTCCCATGCGCTCCAGCAATATTCGACACCGCCCGGCCTTGCCTATGTCGCTTCGGTCGCCGCGGTGCTCGTGCCCGGCGATCATGTGCTCGAACCTTCGGCCGGCACCGGCATGCTCGCCGTCCATGCCCTGCTGGCGCGGGCGGGCCTCACGCTCAACGAGTTGGCCGAGACCCGCGCCGAACTGCTTGGGGCTCTGTTTCCGGGCATCGCCGTCTCGAACCATGATGCCGCGTCGATCGACGACCGGCTGCCCGGCGTCGTGCGCCCGAGCGTGGTGCTGATGAACCCGCCGTTCTCGGCGGTCGCGCATGTCGACCGCACGATGAAGGACGCGGCATTGCGCCATATCGCATCGGCGCTGGCCCGGCTCGAACCGGGTGGCCGGCTGGTCGCGATCACGGGCGCGAGCTGTTCGCCCGATGCGCCGGCCTGGCGCGATGCGTTCGAAACGTTGCAGGCGTCCGCGCGCGTGGTGTTCACCGCCGCGATCGACGGCAAGGTCTATGCGAAGCATGGCACGACCATCGACACGCGGCTGACCGTGATCGACAAGCTCCCGGCCGACGATCCCACGGTGCTGCCGGCGAGCACGGGCATAGCGGCCGATACCGCCACGCTGCTTGGCTGGGTGCTGGAGACCGTGCCGCCGCGGGCACCAGTTACGCCGTCGCCGGCAGCGGTCCTGCCGGTCACCGCATCGGCTTCGCGCGCTCCGGCGAAAGCACCGATCACGGCCACACCTTCGGTTCCCGCCGTCCCGGAGGCCGAAGCGGTCGAACTCGTCTATAAGACGATCGACTGGACGCCGCCCGCCGACCGGCTCGGCGAGAGTATCTATGAGCCTTATGCGCTCCAGTCGCTCGTGATTCCGGGCGCGGGCGCGCATCCGACCCCGCTGGTCCAGTCCGCCGCGATGGCCTCCGTCGCGCCGCCCAGGCCCTCTTACCGGCCGCATCTGCCACCGCAACTCGCCACGCTGGGTATCCTCTCCGACGCGCAGATCGAATCCGTGATCTATGCGGGCGAAGCGCATAGCGGGCATATGTCGGGCGCCTGGAAGGTGGATGCCACCTGCGACGTGGTCACCGCCGCGCCCGAGGATAGCGAGGGTAGTGTCCGCTTCCGGCGCGGCTGGTTCCTCGGCGACGGCACCGGCGCGGGCAAGGGCCGGCAGGTTGCCGCGATCATCCTGGACAATTGGCTCAAGGGCCGGCGCAAAGCCTTGTGGCTATCGGTCTCGGATCGGTTGCTAGAGGACGCGCAGCGCGACTGGACCGCGCTCGGTCAGGAGCGCCTGCTGGTGACGCCGCTCTCGCGGTTCAAGCAGGGCAGCGATATCCGGCTCGACGAGGGCGTGCTGTTCACGACCTATGCGACGCTGCGCTCGGCTGAGCGCGGCGGCAAGAAATCACGGGTCGAGCAGATCGTCGAGTGGCTCGGCACCGAGTTCGACGGGGTGATCGTGTTCGACGAGGCGCACGCGATGGCGAATGCCGCCGGCGGCAAGGGCGAACGCGGCGATGTCGCCCCTTCGCAGCAGGGCCGCGCCGGACTGCGTCTGCAGCATGCACTGCCCAATGCCCGCATCGTCTATGTCTCCGCAACCGGCGCGACCACGGTGCAGAACCTTGCCTATGCCCAGCGTCTGGGCCTCTGGGGGGGCGACGACTTCCCGTTCGCGACGCGCGGGGAGTTCGTCACCGCGATCGAGAATGGCGGGGTCGCGGCGATGGAGGTGCTCGCGAGGGATCTGAAGGCGCTCGGGCTTTATGCCGCCCGTTCGCTATCCTTCGACGGTGTCGAATATGAGATGCTCGAGCACCGGCTGACGCCTGAGCAGGTGCGCATCTACGACAGCTATGCCTCGGCGTTCGAGGTGATCCACAACAATCTCGACGCCGCGCTCGAAGCCGCCGGGGTCACCAGCGCCAGTCACGGCACGCTGAACCGTCAGGCCAAGGCGCAGGCCAAGTCGGCCTACCAAGGCATGCTCCAGCGCTTCTTCAATCATCTCATCACCAGCATGCAGACGCCCGCTGTCATCGCCAGCATCGCATGCGATCTGGAGGCGGGCCATGCCGCCGTGGTGCAGATCGTCTCGACCGGCGAAGCGATGCAGGAGCGTCGTCTCGCCGAAATCCCCGCCGACGAGTGGAATGACGTGTCGGTGGACATCACGCCGCGGGACGGCGTTCTCTCCTACCTGCAGCACAGCTTCCCGGTGCAGCTCTACGAGCCGTTCACCGATGGCGAGGGTAATCTCTCGTCCCGGCCGGTCCATGACGCGGAGGGCAATCCGATCGTCAACCGCGAGTCGGTGCGCTTGCGTGATGCGATGATCGAGCGGCTTGCCGCGCTGCCGCCCGTTCCCGGTGCGCTTGACCAGATCGTGCAGCATTTCGGGACGGAGATGGTGGCGGAGGTGACGGGCCGCTCGCGGCGCGTGGTGCCGAAGCAGCGGGACGACGGCACGGTGCGCTTCGCGGTCGAGAACCGTCCGGCCTCGGCGGCGCTGCTCGAGACCGACGCCTTCCAGAACGATCAGAAGCGCATCCTGATCTTTTCCGAAGCGGGCGGCACGGGCCGGTCCTATCATGCCGATCTCGGCGCGGTGAACCAGCGCCGCCGCGTGCATTATCTGCTCGAAGCGGGCTGGAAGGCGGACGCCGCGATCCAGGGCTTCGGGCGGACCAATCGCACCAATCAGAAGCAGCCGCCGCTGTTCCGGCCGGTCTCGACCGATGTGAAGGCGCAGAAGCGCTTCATCTCGACCATCGCCCGGCGTCTGGACTCGCTGGGCGCGATCACGCGCGGCCAGCGCCAGACCGGCGGGCAGAATATGTTCCGTCCCGAGGATAATCTGGAAAGCTGGTATGCGCGCGATGCGCTGCGCCAGCTCTATGTCCTGCTCGCGCGCGGCAAGGTCGAGGGCTGCTCGCTCGCCCGCTTCGAGGCAGCGACCGGCCTGTCACTGCTCGACAGCGATGGCGGGCTCAAGGATGAGCTGCCCGGCATCAACATCTTCCTGAACCGCATGCTGGCGCTGACCGTCGCGATGCAGAACCTGCTGTTCGAGGCGTTCGAAGGTCTGCTCACTGCCCGGATCGAACAGGCGCAGGCGTCGGGAAGCTATGAGGTGGGCCTCGAGACCTTGCAGGCCGAGAGCTTCCGCGTCGTCGGCCGCGCGCCGATCTACACTCATCCAGGCACCGGCGCACAGACGGCGCTGCTGACGATCGAGCGCAAGGACCGGCTGACCCCGCTGTCGCTGGCCGACGCCCTCGCACAGGCCGAGACAAGCGGCGCGAAGCTGCTGGTGAATGCCAGGACCGGCAAGGCCGCGATCCAGCGCCGGGCGCGCAGCGTGACCGATGATGACGGTGCGATCCATGCGCGCGTGCGCCTGGTCTGGCCACTCACCGACAGCGTGATCCCGGCCGAGATGCTGCTTGCCGGCCACTGGGAGGAAGTGGGGCGCGATGCCTTCAGCGCTGCCTGGGCAGCCGAGCTTGCCGGCTTGCCGAGTCATGAGGTCTCGACGCTGCATATGGTCTCGGGCCTGTTGCTACCGATCTGGAAGTTGCTCCCGGACGAATCGACCCGCGTTTACCGGTTGCAGAGCGATGACGGCGAGCGGATCATCGGTCGGCGCGTCTCTCCGGCCTGGGCAGCGCGCGTCGCCAATGATGACGGCCCGGTCAAGCTGACGGGCGATGAAGCCATGGCGCTGCTGATGTCGGGCGAAGCCGCGCTGCTTCTGGCGCAGAACCAGAAGCTCCAGCGCGTTCGCGCGATGAATGACTGGCGGATCGAACTGACCGGCTTCAACGATCTGGGCGTCGAGCGCCTCAAATCCATGGGCTTGATCTCCGAGATCGTCTCGTGGAAGCTGAAGCTCTATGTGCCGACAGGGGCTGTCGGCGTCGGCGTGCTGGAGCGTCTGTTCGATCGTTTCCCGGTCGAGCGGATCTCCGGGCGCAAGGCCGCCTGAGGAGCCCCATGATGCCCACCAAAATGCTGACAAGTCCGGCCAGCCAGATTGCCGTTGCTCTTGCCGACAACGCCGAGGCCGTGTGTCGCCATTATCTCTCGAAGGGCCATCGTGAAGGCTGCTACTGGCTGGTGGGCGATGTGCGGAACACGCCGGGACGCAGCCTCTATGTCCGTCTCTCCGCGTCCCCAGACGGGCGCGGGGCGGCGGGCAAGTGGACCGATGCGCAAAGCGGCGATCATGGCGACCTGCTCGACGTGATCGCCGCGGCCTGCTCGCATCACAGCCTGCGCGAGACGCTCGACGAGGCCCGGCATTTCCTGAGCCTGCCCATGCCGCCGCCGGTCGAGAACGAGCCGTTCAGACGGAGCAAGGCGCCGACCGGAACGCCCGAGGCCGCGCGGCGGCTTCATGGCGGATCGAAGCCGATCGGCAGCAGCCTGGTCCGAACCTATCTCGCGTCCCGGCACATCACGAATCTCACGGGGTGCGAGGCGCTGCGCTTCCATCCGCATTGCTGGTATCGGGCATCGGACGACGACCTCCCCGATGTTCGTCCCGCATGGCCGGCGATGATCGCTGCGGTCACCGATCTCGATGGCAGCATCACCGGAGCGCATCGCACCTGGCTCGCGCTCGACGGCTCCGCCAAGGCGCCGGTCGCCTATCCCCGCCGCGCCATGGGCGACCTGCTCGGAAACGGGGTGCGGTTCGGGCGTGCCGGCGCGGTGATGATGGCCGGCGAAGGCATCGAGACCATGCTGTCGCTGCGCCAGGTCATGCCGGTGATGCCCGCGATCGCCGGGCTCTCCGCCGCCCATCTCGCCGCCATCCTGTTCCCGGCAGGGCTGAAGCGCCTCTATGTCGCGCGCGACGACGATCCTGCCGGCGCGGGGGCGTTGAAGACATTGACCCAGCGAACGATCCCGGCGGGGATCGAGATCGTGCCGCTTGAACCGAGGCTCGGCGATTTCAACGACGACCTTATGGCCTTCGGGCGGGAGCGTCTGGCGGCAGGGCTTCGAGGTCAACTGCGGGCCGAGGATGCCGCGCGCTTCCTGACGCTCGGTTGAGGAGCAGCGGATCACCGTCTGCGCTGGTGGATCATCGCCATCGGCTCCGGCCTTTAGGAGACGCCACGCCACCGGCCTTCGGGAGAGGGCGACTGCGGCAGTCGGCCCGGGACGGCAATGGCTGCGCGGGGGGCTATTTTCCGCCGGGGCTGAAGCCCCTTTGCATCGCGAGGCAAAATAGCCCCCGCTGCGCCATCCTCCGCTTTGCTCCGGCCGCACCCCAGGGGCTGCGGTGCAGTCCCGTTCCGCCCGCCGCTGGCCGTCGCCACGAAGGCCGCGAGAGGCGCGGCTGACAGGCACGGAAGACTTTCGATGACGCATGATGACCAGCCCCAGGATCCGCAGCCCGGCTCCACCGCCTATCTCCTTCAGGAAATGCAGCTTTACGGCTACCGGCCCTATGATGATGAACCCGATCATCGCCCGCTGCCCGACGACCGCATCGCCGGCGGCGCGGTCGCCGAAATGTTCGATGCCCTGGTCTCCTGCCTGATCGACACGCGAATCGAACCCGACCTTGAGGATCTCGCCTGGGGCATCGTCAATGTCTTCCACCGCGCCGGCGAACGTGTTGAACGCGAGCTTGACGACAATGAACAGGCGCAGAAGCGCATGCAGCGCGAACAGGATGGCAGCGAGGTCAAGTCGGTCGAGCTGGAACGCGCGATCGCCGAAGGCATCACCATGATCGAACGCCGCGACACGATGGAGTTTTTCCGCGATGCCGCCGCCGACCAGTTCCGCATCCATCTGCGCAAACCCTGGCTTCCCCGTTCCGGGCCGATGGTCAACCACAAGGCGCTGACCTCGGCGGTGCTCGACAGCCGCAAGCATGTCGAGAAGCGCGGCTATCAGAAGCAGCGGCTGCTCGATCCCGAGGGAGTACGCATCGTCTTCACTTGCGGCGCCGACTACAACGATCACCAGCGCATCTATAAAGTGCTCGATAAGGTCCATCAGCAACTGCCGACGATGATCCTCAGGCACGGCGCGACCTCGACCGGCGGAGAACGCATCGCCGCCTGCTGGGCACGTGATCGCAATGTGCCGCAGGATCCGTACCGTCCCGACTGGAACCGGCACAAGAAGGCCGCGCCGTTCAAGCGCAACGATGTGATGCTGGCGGACATGCCCAAGGGCGTGATCGTCTTCCCCGGCACCGGCATCCAGGACAATCTCGCCGACAAGGCCCGCAAGCTCGGCATCCGCGTCTGGGATTTCCGGAAACGGGCCGGGTGATCCGGAATTTGAAACGAAACAAGAACGAAAATCTTGCGCTCATGAACGTCGATGCCCTATCTCATATATCTGCCGCACGGGCTGGCGGACTCTAGCAGGGGATTTTCGATGACGGGCAAGGCTGCTCGCAACGCCGAGCTTGAAAGGCTTCATAGCGAAGGCGCCAGTTATGCAGCGCTCGGTCGCCAGTTCAACCTGTCGCCTGCGCGCGTGACACAGGTGATCGCGAGGGTGAGGCGCATGCGCAAAACCACGGCGCTGCGTCTGGATGCCCCTTTGCGTCACACGACATGAGCGTCCTGTTCACGCCACCTGATAGGCAACCACGCTGCCTCTGGTGCGCGGCGTCGAACGACTATATCGCCTATCACGACAGCGAATGGGGTTTTCCGGTCGATGACGATCGCCGCCTGTTCGAGAAATTGAGTCTGGAGGGCTTCCAGTCCGGCCTGTCCTGGCGGACCATTCTCACCAAGCGCGAGAATTTTCGTGCGGCCTTTGACGGGTTCGATATCGACAGCGTAGCGGCCTTCGATAAGGCCGACGTCGAACGCCTGCTGCAGGATGCGGGCATCGTGCGGCATCGCGGCAAGATCGAGGCGGTGATCAACAATGCCGCCCGGGCGCAGGACCTCGTGCGCGAGGCCGGATCGCTTGCTGCCTATGTCTGGAGCTTCGAGCCGCAGGGCGCGGATATCCCGTATCTCGCCTCAACCTCGCCTGCGTCCATTGCGATGTCGAAGGATCTGAAGAAGCGCGGCTGGGCTTTTGTCGGTCCGACTACGGTCCATGCCTTCATGCAGGCGATGGGCCTCATCAACGATCATGCGCAAGGCTGCGTCACCCGCGCGAAAGCGCAGCGCGCCCGTGAGGCGTTCCGGCGGCCGGGCTGAGCGGATCTTCCCGAATATCGTCCGGCCCGGCCCATGGCGATGGCGCGATGCAGCCGAACCCGATGCGGCACGAACAGCGGTACGATCGCCGAAGGTCTGCGGGAAAGCGTTGCGCCGCAACCTGGCGACGCGCCGCGCCTGATGCGCGGCGGGCTGATGCGATGCCCCTGGGGCGGCGGTGGGAAGGCCTGCAATTCTGGGGCTGAGGCGTGCGATAGGCATGCGCCACTGCAACCGATCTTCAGACAGGTCGGCTATGGCCACAGCGGACTTTCTCCGGGCTGCTGGAGACCAACCCCTCTTTTGTCGCCTGATACGAGCCTCGGCCGCCTTGTTCCGTCAACCCGCAAGGGGTTCCCCTGCGCTGACGCTCCGGTGACGTCGGCATCCGGTCTCTCCTGTGGGCGCCATCGGGGATGGTCCCCGAGCAACCACAAGGAGTTTTCGTCATGGCCACGATCGCCAACCTCACCGTGAAGAATGACGGCAGCATGGAGGGCATGCTCGCCACCCTGACCGTCCAGGCCCCGATCGCCATCGTCCCCAACGGCCGCAAGGTGAAGGACAGCGAGCCCGACTACCGCATCTTCAGCCGTAAGACCGGATATGAGCTGGGCGGCGGTTGGAACCGCTTCTCGCAGACCACCGGCGCCGAATATACTTCGGTGTCGATGATGGCGCCGGAGTTCGACGCTCCCATCTACGGCAATATCGCCAACGCGCCGGGCGACGATCCGACGAAGAAGGTCATCATCTGGAATCCGCCGGCCTGACCCCCAGGGCCTGCGGCGGCCCCGCCTTCGGGTGGGGCCGGAACCTTGCCCTTGGTTCTGCATCGCCATTGTAAAGCCCGGCGGCCGTTCAACCGGAATGGCCGCCGGGCCGAGATTTCTTCTGCCGCGCCATGAATTTCTGGACAGCGGGATGCATGGATTCATACAGGGCCGGCTCGGAATCGCGGGTCCATTTATCGTTAAAGACCAGCGGCTCGTTCCGCTTCCAGGCATCGATGTCATAGCCTTCGGCGCGCAGGGCGGCTTCGGCGATGTCCGATAGCTCGAGTTCAGCCGGCCTCATATGCGCGAACATGATCGTCGGCATCGCTTCTGCCGACTGCAGGCGATAGCCGCGGCTATTGGCGCGCAAGACCGCTTTCGGCTTGTTGTGCCCCGCCGCGACCTCCCGGCGGATGGTGTCGTAGGTCATGATGGTGAGATCGCGTTCGGCGCCATAACCGGCTAGCCGCAATTTGCGTGCATCATGATGCTCAAATTCCGCCGAGCGACCGATCACCAGCACGTAGCGGACCGACAGCCGGTGCTGCGCCATCGGCGCAGGCACCATCAACGGACGCAGCTTGTCGCGCAGGCGATCGGGATGTTGATGGACATAGTCGCGCCAGACGTCGACTTGCGCGACCGCGTCGTTGAATTCGGTGCTGAAGGCAACATTCTTGCTGGAATTCTTGAAGATCGGCTTGCTGCTGTCTTCCAGTTCCACCAGCACCAGGCGCCACTCGATGCTGGATTTGGTCAGATAAGCATAATCGGTCGATCGTTCGCCGACGGGAAACTTGGCGATCACGCTGTTCATGTGGACCCGATGGTTGAGCATGTCCGGCGTCGGCATGAACATCGTGTTCGCCTCGAGAAATGCCTGAATGGCGTTCTCGTTCGCTTTCGGTGACGCAATCAGCTCGTCGAATTCGGCCAGCCTGGTTTCAATCTCGCAAGATAAGGATTTCGGCAAGCCCATTGTCTCCCTGAACTGGTCATGCGGTCATCCTGAATCTGTACGCGGCTCGCGCATGTGCTGACCATCAGATTCTTTGCGCCATAAGCGAGCGACCGGGCGGCGCGGCATGGGGCCTGCCCGTAACGCAAAAGTCCAACCTCGCTCGTGTGTCGGCGCTGATCCCTGTGGCCGAAGTCCGGCCTCCTTCAATCAACCCGCAAGGGGTCCGCTACGCAAGCGTGCGGCCGCTTGGGACATGTCCCGGCGCGGTGATTGCGGCCAGCCCCCGGCCGGCGGGGCACCTGTCGAGCGGAGGATGGTCTTCCGCTCCTTCCGACAGGAGTATAGTCCATGCCGCTCAAGACCGCCCAGTCGCTCGCCTGGAACCTCGCCAAGACGCTGATGACGATCATGGTCATCGTGCGGACCGGCAATGGCTATGCGGTGATGCCCTGGGACGAGTTCGACGGCAATCCGGCCGAACTGGTCCGCGAATATGATCCCTTTTCCTGATCGAAAAGGCGACCCTGCCTTGTCGAAGCGACGCAATATCTGTTTCGCTTCGGCCCTTCAGGCGCTATGTTGCTTCTTGCAAGACAAGCGCTGTGGAGGTGGTGGCGGGCGCGTCCGACGATCATTCGTCATGCAAAGGACGCTATCCATGACCATCTTTCTCGTTCTCGGCCTGTTTGCCGGCCTCTATATGCTCTGGCTGCTCTTCAGCCTCGCCGTCTATGCACTGCCCCTCTACGCTGGCATCGGCCTTGCCTTCTGGATGCACGGGGCCGGCTGCGGCTATGCGCCCGCGATCCTTGCCGGCTTTGCGGCCGGGTTCGCGACGCTGTTCGCCGGGCAATTGCTCTTCGCGCTGTCGGGCTCGCCGCTGTTGCGGCTCGCGCTTGCGCTTCTCTTCGTCCTGCCAGCGGGCATTGCCGGCTATCAGGCCGTCCATGGTGTGTTGGGCCTCGCGATCGATCCCGGTGCGACGCTCACCATTCTGAGCGGTCTGGGCGCCGCCCTGATCGCGGGCACCGCCTGGACCCGGCTGACCGGCTTCGAGCCGGGCGGACAGGTTCAGCAGCCCATGATGCCATCGCTTCCCGCCGCCGAATAAGGCGGCGCGAGAGGGCACGGAGGGATCGCGGCAAAGCCGACAGGCCGGTCATTGGCTGCATTCCGGGCGGCAGGCCCGATGTCTTCCACAGTGACGCGGTGGCTGGACGCGACGGGCGTCCCTGTCCGGTGCCAAGGAAGGCTTAACCCATGTACCGGGGCATCCGTTGTCTCCTGGTTACCCGACCTCCAGATGCCGGAATCGCCAGCCTGTTGGCGCCTTTGCCCGCCCGCGCCAGAGCGGCCTCGGTTCGATGCGCGTCATGCCGACAGGATCGCGTACCGCTCGACGGGCTTGCCGCAACGGCCTTCCGCCCATTTTCTTCCCCCGGCGTGCCGCCGTTCCTCGCGGATCCAAGAAAATCGGCAGCCGGCCGTCCTTCGCTGCGCTGCGGGCCGAAGGCTGCGGCGCCCGTCGCCTGCCGGCTCCCCTTGCGCATCGAGGCCGCGATGGTCGCGGGCTCGAAGCAAAAGGAACAAAGGCAATGGCAAAGATCGGCAGCTTCAAGAAGGTCTCGGGTGAACTCAAGGGCGACATCGTCACGCTCGGGCTTCAGGCCAAGGCGGTTCGTTTCGTCCCGGACAGCGAGGCCAGCGGCAACGCGCCCAGCCACCGCATCTATGTGGGAGACGCCGAAGTGGGCGCCGCCTGGGAGAAGCGGACCAGCGACGACCGCCCCTATCTCTCGGTCAAGCTCGACGATCCCAGCTTCGTCGCCCCGATCTTCGCGCAGCTCTTCGCAGCAGAAGACGGCGGCTATGATCTGGTCTGGAACCGGCAGACCCGCCGCGCGCGGGACTGAGCCGGACAGGGCGCCACCCGGCACCGGCCGGGTGGCGCCCCGACGCGTGCAGCGTTCAAGGTCAATCGTCGGGCCGCACCAGATCGATATGGCTGACGCCCAATGCACGGGACAATTCATACAGGATGATGACAGAGCGTGGCCGGCGCTATGCCTCATGACCGGGTGGGGAGAAGCGAACCAGCAAATCAGAAGCTTCTACGCCCAATTCCCGTGCAAGCCGGTCGACCACCTCGATGCTGGCGGCATAGACGCACCGCTCCAGCGCACTGATGTAGGTGCGATCTATCTGCGCTCGATGGGCAAGTTCTTCCTGCGACAAGCGAGCAGCTCGCCGATATTTGAGCAGGTTGGCGGCAAAGGTTTCCCGGATTTCCATGACCGGAAACACGCACTCTTGAAGAGTATTTAACCACGGAGTATTCTCTACATGACGCGCTGAAAGCCAGTGTGCCGCATGGCTGTCGTTGTTGGAAGATGAACGGATTATGTCGGTAAATACCGAACTCGGCGACGGTTCTTGAGCTCTTTCCCGCTTGTTGCCGTGATCGAAGCGAAGCGCGACCTTCACGTCGGTTCGCCTTCTTCCAACATTTTTGGCCCAGTCCGCAAATTACCGACAAAATGCGGTCCGCTAAGAAACTCGAAAAGCTCAGCTTTTTGGCGACGGAGATTAGAGAAACTCCCAACACCGACAATGGCTATCGGGAGGGGCTCTCGTGGATTCTGCCAGTAAGAATGAGGCCAGGCTGGAGATTTTCTTGCTGAACCTGATCGCGATGGCAGTCAGGCGACTCGCGCGAGACGCCGGCGAGGCTCCCCTCACGTCATCGACAAATAATTTGGCCACCGGGTTCGAGGCCTTAACCCTCTCTAAATCCGTGAAAACTAGCATCCGGCGAAAGAGTCGTCCGGGCGCTGTCAAGGCGCTAAAATCAATCGATCCAAAATGGATGGTTCACAGAGGCGAGGAAATGGCACGCGTCTGGCCGCGTGGCGCACGGCATGACGCGTCAGCCTTGGGGTGAGGGAAGGATGTCTGCACATGTCGATCGTGCCTTTCGAGGACACTCCGCCGGGCAGTGATGTGCTCACCGCTTATGATCTCGCGCATCTCGACACCTATATCCAGTTGCTCGATGCGGAGAAGGCGCCGGGCACGTCCTGGCAGCACACAGTGGAAACCCTGTTCGGAATCGACGCCGCGCGCGAGCCCGTCCGCGCACATCAGGTTCATGAGGCCCACCTTGCTCGCGCCCGCTGGATGACCGAGGTGGGCTACCGGCAACTGGCCGCACTGGAAATGCGGCGTAGCGAATCGCCGAAAAAGGACTGAAACAGTCCTTCCCGTAGCGTCCCTGACGCCTCGAGGCGCATTATTCGCCTTTCCCGTGACGCGATAGCCTGCCTTCCCAAAAAGATAAGGGAGGGGACCATGTCGCCAGCCGACGCCTGGCGCGCGGAGGAACCCGCGCGTCTTCCCGACAATGCCGATATCGGCATCGCCGCTTTCGAGTTTCTGCGGCGCAATCCTGCATACCACCATGATTTCGATCAAATCGCCCGCCGGAAAAATCCCGATCGAAAGGAGGAAGCCGTCACCGCCCAGCGGTGGGGGCTGCGATTTCCTGGTCGATCCATCCCGGCCGGCACCTGACCGCCGCATCATCTGGCGCGCTGACGTCAATCGCTTCACCGTGCTGATCGGCCGCATGCCGGCGCTCTTCGCCGGCGTGGCGCCGATCGAACTGGGCAGGTTGCAGGGCCTGACCATCGTCGAGGAGGGCGAGGACGGTCTCCATGCCATGATGGGCGAGCGCGAGACGATCGTTCATCTGCGCATCGAGCCCGATGCGGATCGCTGGGGTTCGATCCTGCTGCCCTTCGAGCCGTCGAACCGTACACGCGCCCGCACCGCCCAATGGCTGATGGCGCGGATCGGCGGCGAGATGCGGGAGCCTTCTCCCGAAGGGCTTTGGGATACGCTGGCACGACGATCGCATCTCCATATCCTCCTGCGCCTGCTCGATGGCGCGCGTCTTGGCATTCCCTTGCGCGACATGGCCGCAGTGCTCGTCGATCCGTCCTGCGCCCGCATTACGTCAGGCGACTGGGTCGACAGCGCCGAGCGCAAGCGCCTGCGCCGCTGGCTCGCCGAGGCCATGCGACTCGTCGAAGGAGGATATCGCACCCTGCTGGGCGGCCCATAGGGACATAATTTCTTTTTTTGTCTGTCCCTTCTTCGACGCCATCGCGCTCGCCAATCCTGCCCTCCTCATCGCCGGTCAGCGCCGTTGCTGCCGGCTCTTGTCAGGAGGACGATCATGGAGCCCGAGCCCACCGCCGCTCGCCCACGCTATCTCGCCGAGCCCAATCCGGCCGCGATCGTGCGGCCGCGCTATCTGAAGACCCCCGATGCCGCGACGCATCTCGGTCTTTCTCCCCGCACCCTCGAAAAGCATCGCTGCTTTGGCACCGGCCCGGTCTATCGCCGGCTGGGCGGTCGCATCGTCTATGCGATCGACGATCTTGACGCCTGGGCGGCGCGGGGAACGCGCAAATCGACCTCCGATCCCGGCGTCGGCACCGTCCTGCCCGCGCAGCGCCGGTTCCGGCAGGATTGACCGGCGATGTCGCGCGCCGTTTCCCCCCTCTCCGGCGAACGCGCCCAGCTCGACCTGTTCCGGTCGGTGCCGGGCGACATCGCCCCGCGCGATGCGCAGGATCTCATGTCCTGGCCCTTCTTCAGCCTCGCCAAGCGCAAACGCACCGCGCCCATCGATTTCCGGATGGGCGAGACATGGATCTCGGTCGAGGCGGTGCCGGAACACGGGATGGCGACCATCTGGGACGCGGATGTCCTGATCTGGGCGGCGAGCCAGATCGTCGAAGCGCGCGATGCCGGCCGCCCGACCTCACGGCTGATGGTCACGACCCCCCATGAAATCCTCGCCTTCACAGGCCGCAGCATCGGGCGCGATCATTATGACCGCCTGAAGGCCGCGCTGGACCGGCTGCAGTCCACCACGGTCGCCACGTCGATCCGCCAGCAGCACCAGCGCCGCCGTCATCGCTTTTCCTGGATCAACGAATGGCGCGAACTGGCCGATGGCCAGGGGCGACCGCTCGGCATCGAACTGATCCTGCCCGACTGGTTCTATGCTGGCGTCGTCGATCGCGCGCTCGTGCTGACCATCGACCGCGCCTATTTCGATCTCACCGGTGGCCTGGAACGCTGGCTCTACCGCATCGTGCGCAAGCATGGCGGTCATCAGCCTGGCGGCTGGAGCTTCGACATCGCGCATCTGCATCTCAAGTCAGGTGCGCTCTCGCCATTGAAGCAATTCGCGTTCGAGGTGCGCGGTATCGTCCGCCGACAGGCGCTTCCCGGTTATATCCTCACCATCGAATATGGCTTCGGCCGCGAGCGGCTGAACTTCGTCGCCGCCCCGGTTGATCCGCTCGACCGCGCCATGCGCCGGCTCAAGCTCAGGCCTGTGGATAACCGGCCATGAGACATGGCCTATTAAAAACCGCGCGACCTGGCCGATTGAAAACCGTCCGCTTGGCCTATCAAAAACCTCAAGCCCGCGCGACTCGCAGGAAATCTGCGACGAATCCGCCCCTTCTAACGGTGCTAACAATAGAGTCCTTCGGACTCTTGCTAACCGGTTGCCGGTTTGTGGACGATCGGCGTTCGAATGTGTCGGTTTTCGGCAAAGCGAAGACTGGGGGTGATCGGTGACTGATCTTCCCCTTAAACCGGAGACTGGTTGTCCTTTAATCGTAGACTGGCGCAACGGTCAGTCTCCTCTTCAAGGCCATGCGGGTGCGCAGCCATGACGTTGCTGACCAGCGACTGTCGCGTCCTCATGCCGGCTCATGCGCCGTTCGACATGATTCTGGCCGACCCGCCCTATGACGATACCTCATTGGGCTGGGATCGGCGTGTCGAGGGCTGGCTCGCACTCGCGCACAATGCGCTCGCGCCTTCAGGATCGCTCTGGCTGTTCGGTTCGCTGCGCAGCTTCCTCACGCTCGGCGCCGAGATACGCGCTGCCGGGCTGCGATATGCGCAGGAACTGGTCTGGGAAAAGCAGAATGGCAGCGCCTTTCATGCCGATCGCTTCAAGCGTGTCCATGAACTGATCGTCCAATTCTATCGCGACGATGCGCGCTGGTCGGACATCTACAATGACGTCCAGACGACATCCGACGCGACGGCGCGCACCGCCCGGCGCAAGCATCGTCCGCCGCATACCGGGCAGATCGATGCCGGCTGCTATGTGAGCCAGGATGGCGGTCCCCGGCTGATGCGCTCGGTCATCTATGCACGCAATTGTCATGGCCGTGCCATCCATCCGACGCAAAAGCCGGTCGGCCTGCTCGAAATTCTGATCCGCAACAGTTGTCCTCCGGGCGGTCACGTCGGCGACTGGTTTGCAGGTTCCGGCGCGGTCGGCGAGGCCTGCCGCGCCACCGCCCGGCGCTCCATTGGCTGCGAAATCGACGCCGACATGGCGCGCCGCGCGAGCATCCGCATCGCGGCGGCGCTGCCGTTCGGTTGCGCACCTCCTCTCCCTGCACCGCCTCTTTCCGGAGACCTTCCATGACCCAGCCGCCGCCCGGCGCGCGCGTGCCTTCGGGCATCGCCGTCCCGCTTCGCCATGACCGCACCGAGATCGAACTGATCTGGATCGAGAAGCGGCTTGAGCACTGGATACGCTTCGGCCGGATCGCCAGCGAACGCATCCTCACGCGCAAGACACGCATCTTTGCCTTCCGGCCCGATGCCGTCGTCGCGTTCGTGCGCTGGTCGGCCAACGACTATGGCACCGTCCATTCGCGCATCGACATATTGCGCGCGGTGCGCAGCGGTGAGCCCTATACCACCGTGCCTTTCGTGCGGCCGGGCGGGGAACTGCTGCTCTCGATCCAGGGCTGGCCCAGGGTACGCACCGTGATCGAGGCGATCGATCAGGTCGAGGCCGAAGGCCTCGATCCCTGCGATATCGCGCCCGATCACTGGCGCCACGTCCACAACCGGCTTTCCGCCGGCGAGCCGTTCCGCGCCTATACGATGGAGCGCCATCAGGCATGGCTCAAGCGCAAGGCGCTGGGGCAATGAGCCGCCTTCCGCTCTCTTATTATGTGCCGCATCTGACCGGCGTGGCGATCGGCATGGCGGTGAGCACGCTCATCCTGCCCATGCCAAAATTGCTGCTCTGGAACGCCAGCGCCAGCGCGCCGATCGGGCTCTATGCGATCAATCCGCTGCGCGAACCGGCGGTCGGCGACATGGTCGCCGTCATGCCGCCGCCCGCGCTTGGCCGGATCATGGCGCAGCGCCATTATCTGCCTGTCGGCGTGCCGCTCCTCAAGCATGTCGCCGCGCGGCCCGGTGCCCTGATCTGCCGCCGCGATGCGACGGTGACGATCGACGGGCGCCGCGTCGCGACAGCGAAATCCGCGGACAGCCACGGCCGTCCCTTGCCGGTCTGGCGCGGCTGCCATGTGCTGCGCGATGGCGAGCTGTTCCTGCTCAATGCCGCACCGGACAGTTTTGACGGGCGCTATTTTGGGGCCGTTCCGGCTGCGGGCCTGCTCGGCCGCGCGACGCCGATCCTCACCCGCGACACGCCGAACGCGCCGCTGCGCTGGCGCTTCGGTAGCGCGCGCTCAGACCATTTCCCCACGCAAAAGGAGAAGTCCCATGCAGATCGGTAGCTTTGAACAATCCGGCGACGGCTTCGTCGGGCGTTTGCTGACGCTCACGCTCGACGTGCCGCTGCGGCTCGTGCCGACCGGCTTTACCGGCCACGGCCGCGCGCCCGACTGGCGCATCCATCTCGCCGACGACGCTGCGCCCGAGGGCATCGGGCTGGAGGTCGGCTCCGGCTGGAACCATGACGGCAAGGCCGGCGGCTTCATCGCGCTCCAGCTCGATTGCCCGTCCTTCTCGCGCCCGGTTCGCGCCAATCTGCTGCGCTCCCATCGCGACGGTGACGCACATGTGCTGCTCTGGTCGCCGCGGCTGCGGCGTCCCAAAGCGGAATAGGACGATGCAGCCTCGCTTCGCTTCGCGCTGCCATCGCCGCGCCATTCGCTTCACTGCCGCATCGGTCCTTGCCGGCACGGCTTCCTTCCTCTTCCCGGTCATCGCTCTGCTGGTGCCCGGCACGGCGGCGGCGCAGGTCGCCTCCATCGCCGCGCATCCTTACGCCCCGCATGTTGCCGAGGCGGCGCAGCGCTTCGGCATTCCCGAAGCGTGGATATGGGCGGTGATGCGCGTCGAAAGCAACGGCGATGCGAACGCGACATCGCCGGTCGGCGCGATGGGTCTCATGCAACTCATGCCCGGCACCTGGAGCACGCTGACCGCGCGCTATGGGCTGGGGAGCAATGTCTGGGACGTGCGCGCCAATATCCTCGCCGGTGCGGCATACTTGCGCGAAATGGTCGACCGCTATGGCGATCTGTCCAGCGCGCTCGCCGCCTATAATGCGGGGCCGGGCCGCGTCGACGACTGGCGCCAGCGTGGTCGTTCGCTACCCGCCGAAACGATCGCCTATGTGGCGAAGATCGCGCCGATGGTCGGCACATCCGGCGTCGCCGCGTCGGCCGATCTGACGGTAGTTTCGCGCACGCCGATCGCACCGGCCGGGCCCTCCTGGCGCAGCGCGACGCTGTTCGTGCTGCGCGGCGATGGCGAACCGGACAGCGACGATGCGGCATCCGGTGCAGCACCTTCCGCGCAGGCCGAACGGCTTGTCTCCGCTCCACCCTCTCAGTCTGCCATGCGCTCTTCACGCGCCTCCACCCTCGCTTCGCATGGGCTGTTCGCGCCCGTCTCGGGGAGCAGCGAGCGATGAGCCGCGCTGGCGTTCGCAGGCGTCATTCGGCGCAGGGCGTAGTGTGGTGGAAAGGAAGGCAAGTCACAGGAATTGAAGGGAAAAAGGGAAGGCGAGATAAAAAGGACGCCACCTGTGGGGCGTTATGTGGTTGGGATTGTGGGATTTTTCCGGGTGGCTCGGCATTGCCCCGGGTGGCGCGTTTTCGGAATTATCGCGTCAATGCAAAGCGTCAGCGGGTGGCACCGCCATCTGCGAGGCTCCTGTGATCATCGGCGACGATGATTTCGAGGTGCGGCCGGGAAGGAGCGGGGACGCGGGCAGGGGGGTAGGGCGCAAGGCCCAGAGTCTCGCGGCCCAGGTGAAGCGCGCGGCCGCGAAGGCGGGCTATAGCCGCAAAGGACCGTCGCGGGGGCGTGGGACCGGGCGTCATGGCCGCGGCCGTATCGCTCGCCTCAATGCACGTTCGCCCGCCAACGCCCGGCGCGTCGTTATCAAGGCGCGCGTCGTGCGGCACAGTGGCAGCCGCTATCGCGCGGCGCCGCTCGCCCGGCACATCGCCTATCTGAAGCGCGACGGCGTTACCCGCGACGGGCGCGACGCCAGTCTGTTCGATGCGCGGGGTGATGCCGCCGATGGCAAGGCCTTCGCGGACACCTGCGAACAGGACCGGCATCATTTCCGCTTCATCGTCAGCCCGGAGGATGCGGCCGACATGGCCGACCTGCGTGCCTTCACCCGCGAGCTGATGGACGACATGGCGCGCGATCTCGGTACCCGGCTCGACTGGGTCGCGGTCGATCACTGGAACACCGACAATCCCCATATCCATGTGCTGCTGCGCGGGGTGGACGACACCGGCGCCGATCTCGTCATCGACCGTGATTATATCCGCGAAGGTATGCGCGATCGGGCGCAGGCCCGCGTCACGCTGGAACTGGGGCCGCGCAGCGAGCAGGATATCCGGAGCGCACTCGAACGCGAAGTCGACGCCGATCGCTGGACCAGCCTCGATCGCCGGCTGGAGCGCATGGCCCAGGAGATGGCGGGCGTCGTCGATCTGCGCCCCCAGACGGGCGATGATCCGGAGATGCACCGATTGCTGATCGGGCGGGCGCAGAAGCTCGAACGGCTGGGTCTCGCCAATAATCAGGGGCCGGCAGTCTGGACGCTCCGCGCCGACGCGGAGCAGACCTTGCGCGATCTTTCGATCCGCACCGACATCATCAAGACCATGCATCGGGCGATGCAGGGGCAGGCCCGCGCGCTCGATCCCGCCAGCATCGCCTTGCATCAGGCGACGCCGGCCGATCCGATCATCGGTCGGCTGGTCGAGCGCGGCCTTCATGACGAACTGGCCGGCTCGGCCTATGCCGTGATCGATGGCGCGGACGGCCGCACCCATCATCTGCGCTTCGGCGACATCGACATGACCGGTGACGCCAAAGCCGGTGCGATTGTTGAGACACGGGTCTGGCAGGACGTGAAAGGCATTAGTCGTTTGTCGCTGGCGACGCGCTCCGACCTTACGCTGGCCGAGCAGGTACAAGCGCCGGGTGCGACCTGGCTCGACCGTCAGCTCATCGCGCGCGAGTCCGTCGCGACCGGCAACGGGTTCGGGCAGGAGGTCCGCGACGCGATGGACGCGCGCGCCCGCCATCTCGAAACCCAGGGGCTCGCCCAGCGGCGCGGGACCGGTTTCCTGTTCGCGCGTGATCTGATCGCGACGCTTCGCGAGAAGGAGATCGAGCAGCAGATCGACGCCATCGCGCAGCGCACCGGCCTTGCCCATCGCCCTTCGGGGCCAGGCGATTATGTGAGCGGCGTCTATCGCGAGCGCGTCACTCTGGCTTCGGGGCGCTTCGCCATGATCGACGACGCGGTGGGCTTCCAGCTCGTGCCCTGGCGGCCGGCGCTCGACCAGCATCTGGGCCAGCATATCACCGGAACCATGCAGCCTGGCGGCGGCGTGGACTGGTCGCTCGGGCGCGGTCGGGGGATCGGACTATGATCCTGTTTCAACCGGCGATCGCCTGGACCGTCTCGATTGGCAGGACGAGCGTCAACTCACCCAGCGGCGAGCGGCAGAAGCCATAGCGTTCGTAGAAGGACGCAGCCGCATCGTCCATTGCATGGACTATGACGGCGCGCGCGCCCGCGATGCCCGACGCGGCAAGACAGCGGCGCAAGGCGTCGGCGAGGAGATCGGCGCCAAGACCCATTCCTTGCCACCGGGCGTCGACCGCGAGGCGCGCGATCAGCAGCAAGGGCACCCTGTCCGGCTGCCCCTTGCGCGGCTTCGCGCTGGGCAGAACCGCCCGATGCTCTTGGGCTGTGGTGATCGTGTAATAGCCGGCCACCCGCTGCGGCTCGTCGCGCGCGCAGATCACATAGGTTCGCGCCGAGAGCCCCTCGCTGGTCAGCGCCCGCTCACGCAGCCAGTGGTCCAGCGCCTCATGGGTCTGGCACGAAAAGTCGGCAACCAGATGATCGGCACGCAGCGGCGCCGGCGCAGTGACCGATAGTTCCGGCATATAATCCCCGCGCTAGCGCTTCAGTGATCCCAGGCGGGTTTGCGCGCCATCAGGTCGACGAGCTTCGACGAGGGCGCAGGCGGCGCATCGAGCAGCGCCACAAAGGCCTCATGGGCTTCATCGTCGAGGAAGAAGCTGCGCTGGTCGAGCAAGGCATTCTCCGCCTCGCGGCGCGCGCTCTCCAGCATGAACTCGGAGAGCTTCTGGCCACGCATCGCCGCTGCGCGATTGAGCAGTGCCTTGGTGCCTGCCATCGCCCGGATCTGGATCACATCATCCTTGCGCGCCGTCCGCCCGCTCTCGTGCCGCTCTGCCCGCGCCATCATCTTTGTCCTTCATCGCCGCACCGATCACGGCATTGTCATGACAATATCCATACATTTTCTCGCCAAAAAGGTCCAGCCATGACCCTTGCCTCCAAACGCCACGGACGGCATTGCCAACGCCTCTCAGGGCGGCGGTGGCGTGGAAATACGGGCAAATCTTGACTTTTGGATAACTGTGGACCATTTAAACGGAAGCAACGCTAATCGCTGTCCCGATTCGTCGGGCAGCAAATCCTATGGCCACCTCACGGTGGCCATAGCTGTTTTGGGGGTTCGTCATTGCACATTTTGTACGTCGACGAATCCGGGGATCTTGGAGGACTGCCAGCGGCGCCCCTGCCTGCGGGAAATGACCAGCCGGTTCTCGTGCTCGGCGCACTGATCATCGACGCCAGCCGGCTCGAGGCCGTCACCCAGGATTTCCTTGATCTCAAGCGCCGGTGGTTTCCAGGCCTGCCTTACCCTTCCTCCAACCATCTCGACCGAATCATCCCTGAGATCAAGGGCGGGGATCTTCGGCGCAACCTGACACGATCGGGACGCAACCAGCGCCGCCACGCAACGGGCTTTCTCGATCAGTTACTCGCCATGCTGCAGAGTCATGGTGTGCGCCTGATTGCCCGGATCTGGATCAAGGCGCTCGGACAGCCTTTCAATGGCAAGTCCGTCTACACCTCCTCGATCCAGGGGCTTTACACCTATTTTGACCAGTTCCTGTCGACTGAGGATACTCTTGGGTTTTGCATTGCAGACAGTCGCGACCATCTCAAAAACGTGAATGTCGCGCATTCGGTCTTCACCCAGAAGTTTCGGGCTTCATCGACTGTTTATACGCGCATTCTCGAGTTGCCGACCTTCGGACACAGTGAGAACCACGCCGGTATCCAGATCTGCGATATCATCTGTTCGGCTCTCCTCTATCCCATCGCGGCTGAAGCCTATTGCACGGGCTATGTGGCCAATGTGCATGTCCAGCCTGGCGCTGCGGCTCTGAGGCAACGCTTCGGGCCAATCCTCAAAGCGATGCAGTTCCGCTATCAGGATCCATTGGGGCGCTGGACCGGAGGGATTGTTGTTGCCGATGGACTGGCTCAGCGCAACGCCAGCCTGATGTTTTCCTGAAGCTTTCGTACAGGAGCCTACGCTGCTGCTGGCATGAGAAGCACTATTTGCGCCATGACGGCCCCAAGCATGTGCATTGCTATGCGCCGACGCGAGCGGGGAAGGGCGTTGGTCTCGTCATCCCCTCGCTGCTGACCTGGCCGGGAAGCCGCATCGTCCATAACATCATGGGCGATAACTGGACGCTGACCACGGGTCCTCGCGCGAAACATGGGTGGGTACTGCTGTTCGAATCCATCAATCCCGCCGCCAATGCCAACGTTCAGCATTGCGTAATCCGCCCGCCGCCGCTACATGGTTATTGATAATCGCTCGCAACTAGGCCTTTGTTTCCTGCGCGCGGGCTTCGCGTGTTCGAGGATGTGGCGTTGAAGTCGGAGCCGATTGCTCTCAGCCTCTACAAGTCGCACAGGGAGTCGCTCATATCCTATGCGGGCCGACTCTCCGGCGATCCTGTCGTGGCCGAAGATATCGTGCAGGACGCCTGGCTGCTGCTCGACCGGCAACCGGCCAGCAAACCCATCCGCGAGCCATTGGGTTATCTCAAGCGGATCGTCCGCAATCTGGTGTTCGCGCAAGCACGTCGCAGCCGCTACGAGGGTCAGATCATCGGCGGTGATATGACGGCTGCCGTCGCGCAGCTGCCCGACGAGGCGCCGTCGGCAGAAGCGGAACTTATCGCCCGTGATGACTTGCGGCTGGTGATGGACTTGGTGGACGCCCTGCCGGAAAGGCAGATCGCGGCGTTCAAAATGTATCATTTCGAGGGCATGAAGCTGCGCGAAGTCGCAACGCGGCTCGGTATTTCTACGTCGCTGGCACATCTGTTGGTGACCGAAGCGATGCAGCTTTGCGACGAACGGCGCAAACGGGGCATGGAATGAGAGGCGCGAACAAAATTCTTTTGGAAAACCGCAGCGCAAAAGCATCTAGGCACTATGAGCCGCCACCAGCGCCCGCCTTGTATGCGCTTCTTCCCGAGGCTGGTGTGGGATGCGCAGGCCATGGCGCTTGATGGGGCCGAGGCGCGCCGGGACGCCTCTCACTGGTATGTCCGTCTCCGCGAGGAGGAGCACGATGAGGCGCTGAAAGCCGAATTTTCGGACTGGCTATGCGCCGATGCGCTCCACGGTGAAGCGTGGACCGATATGTGCGAAACCATGGAGGTGGCCGGGCGCGCGCCTGCCGGTTGGCGCTCCTATTCGTTGCCTGGCAATGGACAGCGCCGGGGACGGAGATCTGCACGCCGCCGCTCGCCGGAGCAGCGCAGGCGGGGCATCCAGATCGCCGCTGGGGCCGTAGCTGCCGCATGCGCGATCGTTCTGGCGCTTCCAATCGTCAGCCTGCATTTGCGGGCGGATCACATCACGGGCGCGGGGCACGTCGAACAGGTGCGTCTGGCCGACGGTAGCATGGTGCAGGTTGGGCCGGACAGCGCCATCGCCGTCGATTACAGCGATCGCGGGCGCGTCGTGCGCCTGCTCTCCGGGCAAGCGTTGTTCGATGTGACGCATGATCCCTCTCGCCCGTTCCGGGTCGAGGCGGGACAGGTGACGACGACCGTGCTGGGCACAAAGTTCGACGTGCGGATGTTGGGCGATACTACCAGCGTTGCCGTAGCGCGGGGACATGTGCGGGTGGAGGATCCCGGGCACGTGCCTGCCACTACCCATGACCTCCTTCCCGGCGACTGGGTTCGTATCGACGGCGCCCATCACGATGAGACCGGCAAACTCGCGCCGCAACTGGTCGGCGGATGGGGGCAAGGCGAGGCGCTGGCCGAGAACCGCACGATCGGCAGCGTCGTCGACGAAATCCGCCCATGGTTCGGCGGCCGGATAGTCCTCAACGACGCCCGGCTTGCCGGTCGGCGCGTGACAGGCATCTATAACGTCAAAGACCCCGAAAAGGCTCTGGAGATGATCGTGCGGCCTTATGGCGGGCATATCACGCGCATCACGCCGTGGCTGTTGATCGTCAGCGGAAACTGAGGCTCCTGTCCGCGAAGCACAGCGGACAGGACCGCCCGCCCGAAATAATTTCAACTTTTTTTGGAAAAGCGCCCGTCCCGAGCATCCTGCCCTCGAGAGCGCATTGCAAATGCTTCGCAACTGCGCCGGTAACATGAGGTGGAGATTGCAATGTTCGGGGGTTTTGCGAGTGCTGAGCGGCGCGGGCGTCGCTTTGGGGTAATGGGCGCAGTCCTGATGGCGACGTCAGCGATGGCCGGCCTGGTCGCCACGCCGGCAGCGGCGCAGAGCGCCAGCGCACGGCGCGGCTTCGACATTCCGTCGCAGTCGCTTGCCCAGGCGTTGATGATTTTCGGGCGTCAGGCCGGGTTGCAGGTGACGGCGGAAGGTGCGGTCACGGAGGACAAGACCAGCACGGCGGTCAAGGGCGAGCTGGCCCCGGCCGAGGCGCTCAGCCAGATGCTCACGGGAACCGGCCTGACGTTCCGCTTCGTGGGCAACGGCGTCCAGATCGAGACGGCGCCGCAATCGTCGGGAAACGCCATCCAGCTCGGCCCGGTGCAGGTCGAGGGCGCGGCCGGCACGTCCCGAAGCGGTGACGCCATGCTGGCGAGCGAGGGAACGGGATCCTATGCCGCGCAAGCCGTCACCATCGGCCGGCAAGCACAGTCGCTCAAGGAAATCCCCAATTCTGTCAGCGTCGTCACGCGGCAGCAGATCGAAGACCGCAACATCAATAGCGTAGCCGATGGATTGAAGCAGGTCGCCGGCGTTCAGGTGGTGCAATACAGTCTCGGCAATTTCGGTTTCACCTCCCGCGGCATGAACATCACGACCTTGCAGGTCGATGGTTTGCAGACGGCCGACACGCAGGGGGCGTGGACGACCGACAGCTTCGATATTTCCTTCTATGACCGGATCGAACTGGTCCGTGGCCCCGCCGCGCTGTTCCAGGGCAGCAGCGAGCCGGGCGGCGCGGTCAATCTGGTGCGCAAGCGGGCGCTCGCCGATACGCATGTCAACATCATGGCGCAGGCCGGTTCATGGGATCGCTATCGCGGCGAACTGGATGTGACCGGCCGTCTGGACGCCAGCGGCAGCCTGCGTGGCCGCCTTGTCGCGGCCTATGATGATCGTGGGAGCTACATGGACCATGTCTTCGCGCGCAAGCTCGTGCTCTACGGCACGCTGGAATATGACATTACGCCGGACACGACCGTTTCTGTCGGCGCGATCCATCAGGGCGGCCCCTCGCGGCCGATCTTCGGCCTGCCCACTTATGATGACGGGGGCCTCTATATGGGGCGGCGCAGCGTCTATATGGGCTCGCTCTGGGATCGCAAACGCGACGATGCCGAGCGCTATTTCGTCGATGTCGAGCATCATCTGGACAATGGCGGGATGATCCGGCTGCGCGGCGACCGAACGGACCGTGCCTACAATTTCAAGTCGGGCGCCTTTACCGACAGCTATATCGACCGTGCGACAGGCAACGTCGATATCCAGCAGATCGCGGGCAACGGGCATTCCCGTGACGAGGCCGTCGATCTCAGCCTGACGCTGCCGACGCTGTTCACCAGCGCCGACAACCTTGTGATCGGCGTCAACCACAGCCGTAACAGCAGTTACACGCGCTGGATCTATGGACCGGTCATCACCCGCAACATCTTCAATCCCGATCCGACGACGCCCGAGCCTGCGTTCGAGGATGACGGGCCGACGACCTCCAGAACCATTCAGACGGGCCTCTATGCCAATGCGCGTTTCAAGCTGGTTGATCGTTTGACGCTGACGGCGGGCGGCCGCCTGAGCTGGTACAAAGGGTCGGCCAACTGGCAGAGCGCCGACAGCAAGGCATCGGCGCGGCTCGTGCCCTATGCCGCGCTCAGCTATGACATCACGCCGGAGCTGTCAGCCTATGCCAGCTATTCAGCGACCTTCGTTCCGCAGACCAGCGTCGATCGGGACGGCAATCTGCTGAAGCCCCGCACTGGCACTCTCTACGAACTGGGACTGAAGGGGCAGTTCCTGGACGGCGCGCTGACCGGCCATGCGGCGCTCTATCAGATCATCGACCGTAACCGGGCGATGACCGATCCGGACTATCCGGATGCGTCGGTGGCGCTGGGCAAGGTGCGCAGTCGGGGCTTCGAGGCGGAGGTCGTGGGAGAACCCGCGACCGGATGGAATGTGACGCTGGGCTATGCCTATACGCGGACTCGGTATCTGACCGCCGATGAAGGACTGCCCGGCCTGGTTTTCGCGCCCGGAACCCCCGAGCATGATCTCAAGCTATGGGCCGTGCGGGATTTCAGCAAGGAAACCGGCCGCGGCCTGATTCTGGGCGGCGGCGTCAATGTGAGCAGCGGGATCTATGCCGGGTCCGGCGATCTCGAATGGAAGCAGAAAGCCTATGCCTTGCTCTCGGCCCAGATCGGCTACCAGTTCAGCGAGCGCTTCAGCCTGCGGCTGACGGGCGAAAACCTCACCGACAAGAAATATTATACCCGCATCGAGGGCTGGTCGCGCCAGAGCTATTTCGGTGATCCGCGCAATGTCATGCTGACGGCCAGAATGGGATTCTAGGCGCCGGCCATGCGCGCGCTGCTGGTCATCCTTCACCGATATGTCGGTCTGGCGATCGCGGGATTTCTCGTCATCGCCGGACTGACCGGCAGCATAGTGGCATTCCAGTCCGAGTTGGACGCCTGGCTCAATCCCAGCCTGTTCCATATCGAACGGACGGGTCAGTCATTGTCGCCCTCGCGGCTCGCCAAGGCGATCGAACACGCCGATCCTGCTGTTGAGATTTTCACGCTCGTCTTTCCCTCGGCGCCGGGCGAGAGTGCCCAGGCGTTTGTCGGCTCCAGGGGCGGCGATACCGCTCTCGCCTATGATCAGCTGTTCGTGGACCCGGGCACCGGCGCCATCCTTGGCAGGCGCATGAATGGCGTCTTCGGCCTCGATCGGCTCCGCCTCATCCCCTTCCTTTACAGGCTGCACTCTTCGCTGACCATGCCCGGCAACTGGGGCGCGTGGCTGATGGGCGGCATCGCGCTGGCATGGATGTTCGATTGCTTTGCAGGTTTCGCTCTCACGCTGCCGCGCGGCCGTCCCTTCTGGAAGAAGTGGAAACTGGCCTGGACGATCAAACGCGGTGCCGGGCCTTATCGCCTCAATCTCGACCTGCACCGCGCCTGCGGTTTGTGGCTATTGGCAATATTGTTCCTGCTTGCGCTGTCCGGCGTTTCCCTGAACCTCAACAGCGAATTGTTCCGCCCGGTCCTGTCGGCCCTGCTGCCGACCAGCCCGCGCATATGGGATCAGCCCGCACCACCGACCGCGCCGCCCATGACGCTCGATTGGAATGACGCGCTCGCAAAAGCGAAGGGCGAGGCGGCTCGCCGCCACTGGGATCATCCCGTTGCCATGATTTATGCCGCCCGTGCGCAGGGATTCTATGGCATACGCTTTGGCCGCCCCCATCAGGCAGGTTTTGGCGCCTCGACGATCTTCGTCTCCGCTGCGGATGGCCACATCCTGTCGGTCGAAGAAGCAGGTGCGGGCAAAGCCGGGGATATGATCGCAGGGCTGATGCTTCCGGTTCATTCTGGCCAGGTCGCGGGTCTGCCCGGTCGTATCCTCATCTGCGTCACCGGGCTGGTCGTGGCGATGTTGTCCATCACCGGCGTCTATATCTGGTGGAGGAAGCGTGCGTCCCGTAGCAGCAGGCGACGGGCGAACCGGCGGCCGGCTGCTATTGCCCGGAGTGGAGCACTCGATGCTGCTCAATGATGCCCATAGCGACAGTGGCGATCAACCGCACTCTGTCGCTATGCAACCGATGCCCGATACACAGCCAGCCTGTCACCGGATCCAACGGCATGGCTATTCTTCTTCCCGTAGCAACAGGCTGTTCGGGATTGGCGGCTCGCTGGCTGTTTACGGCATCGTGGCTGCGCTGTTCCTGATCTCCATATCGACCACGTACGTCAAACGGCCGCAGCAGGCGACGTTGACGGTCATGGACCTCAAGCCGCCCGCCGCGCCGGACGATACGCCCCCGGAACCGAAAAATGCGCCCAAGCCAGTCGAGAAGAAGGAAACGCAGCAGGAGCCGGTTAAAATCGAGCGGATCGAGCCAACCAAAATCCCGATCTCGCCGGTGACGGCGCCGATGCCCGTACCGACCGTGCAGCCCGCCGATCCGGCCCCGAAAGAACCGGAAACGGCCGCCCCCAGGACCGCGCCGGCGCCGCCCGCGCCGCGCGTGTCGAGCAATGGCCCGGACACATGGGAAGGGCGGGTGTTGGTGCAGCTCAACAGGTATCGCCGCTATCCGAGGCTGGCCGAAGCAAGACGCCAGCAGGGTGTGCCCTATATCCGCTTCGTCATGGACAGGCAGGGTAAGGTGCTGTCCGTAGCGCTGGAGCGATCGTCCGGAGTTTCCGATCTGGACCGGGAGGCGCTGGCCTTGCCCCGGCGAGCTCAACCGCTACCCAAGCCTCCTGACGACAAACCCGGCGACACGCTGGAACTGGTCGTGCCGGTGCAGTTCTTCCTGCGGTAACGGTGCGGCCAGCTTTCTTCATCACTCGACCTGAAACAGCATCTTTGTCGATTATAGCGGGGCCATGGAAATCTGGCCCGACAATCTGTTTGCAGGGACATTTGCGATCCCTGCATTACGCCGATCCCTGTCTTTCTACGCCAGAGTGCGGCGGTAGCATTCCATGCTTGAATCTTCCGTCAATCGCGGTCCCGATCCTCATTTGTCTTTCGAGGATCGACCATGTCTGCAACCAAAATCCTCTGGGGCCAGGTGCTGGCCGTCATCACCCTGACCCTGTTTGGTATCTGGGCTGCAACCCAGTGGACGGCGGCTGCGCTCGCCTATCAGCCTGAACTGGGGCAGCCCTGGTTCTGGCTGGGTCCGTGGCCGATCTATCCGCCACCCGCCTTCTTCTGGTGGTGGTTCGCCTATGACGCCTATGCGCCGAAGATCTTCGAGACCGGCGCCTTCATCGCGGTCTCGGGCGCCATGGCTGCCGTGGTCGTCGCGATCGCCATGTCGGTCTGGCGCGCGCGCGAGGAAAAGAAATCCGAGACTTATGGCTCGGCGCGCTGGGCGACGGAGAAGGAGATCCGCAAGGCCGGGCTCTATGCCGACGACGGCGTGGTGATCGGCTGGCACGAGAAACGCTATCTGCGCCACGACGGTCCCGAGCATGTGCTCTGCTTCGCGCCGACCCGGTCGGGCAAGGGCGTTGGTCTCGTCATCCCCTCGCTGCTGACCTGGCCGGGCAGCTGCGTCGTCCATGACATCAAGGGCGAAAACTGGACGCTGACCGCGGGCTTTCGTGCGGCGCATGGCCGCGTCCTGCTGTTCGACCCCACCAATCCTTTGTCCAACGGCTACAATCCGCTGCTCGAGGTCCGCAAGGGCGAGTGGGAAGTGCGCGACGTCCAGAATGTCGCCGATGTGCTGATCGACCCCGAAGGCAGTCTGGAAAAGCGCAACCATTGGGAAAAGACCAGCCATGCGCTGCTGGTCGGCGCCATCCTCCATGTCCTCTATGCCGAGGCCGACAAGACGCTCGCCGGTGTCGCCGCCTTCCTCTCCGATCCGCGGCGTCCGGTGGAGGAAACCTTGCGGCGGATGAAGGCGACCCGGCATCTGGGTGAGGCCGGCGTCCATCCGGTCGTGGCGGCGGCCGCGCAGGAACTGCTCAACAAGTCCGACAATGAGCGTTCGGGCGTGCTTTCCACCGCCATGTCGTTCCTGGGGCTTTATCGCGATCCCGTCGTGGCGAAGGTGACCGGGGCTTCCGACTGGCGCATCGCCGATCTCGTATCCTCCCCCGTGCCGGTCTCGCTCTATCTGGTGATCCCGCCCAGCGACATTAGCCGGACCAAGCCGCTGGTGCGCCTGATGCTCAACCAGATCGGCCGGCGGCTGACCGAGGAACTGACAGTGCAGGGCCAGCGCCAGCGGCTCCTGTTCATGCTCGACGAATTTCCCGCGCTCGGCCGGCTCGATTTCTTCGAGAGCGCACTTGCCTATGTCGCAGGCTATGGAATCAAGGCCTTCCTCATCGCCCAATCGCTGAACCAGATCGAGAAGGCCTATGGCCAGAACAACGCCATCCTCGACAATTGCCATGTTCGTGTCGCTTTCGCCGCCAATGACGAACGTACCGCCAAGCGCGTGTCCGACGCGCTCGGCACTGCGACTGAACAGCGCTCGATGAAGAATTATGCCGGGCACCGGCTCGCGCCCTGGCTGGGGCATATCATGGTCTCACGCACCGAAACCGCGCGGCCCTTGCTTACCCCCGGCGAGATCCAGCAATTTTCCGAGGACGAGGAGATCGTCTTCGTCGCCAGCACCGCGCCGGTCCGGGCGGCCAAGGCGCGCTACTATCTCGATCCGCGGTTCAAAGCGCGGCTCCTGCCACCGCCCGAGCCCAAACCCCTTGCGCCCGATCTACGGCCTCGGGATGACTGGACCATGCTCGATCCGGTGGAGGCGCCGCCTCTGCCGCCGCCTGCGGCCCAGACCGAAGAAGCGACCGGAAAGGCGGGCGAGGATGGTGTTGCGACCGATGCGCCTGTCGACGCTGGTGAGGCTGAAGCCACGGACGATGCGGCCAATGCCGGCATACGGCAGGAGCCGGAGCTGGGGGCGCATGAGAATATTGCCCCCGATTCCACGCCGAAGGCCAATGAGTTCGATTTCGATCGCAACGACGCGCAGGAGGACGCGACGCAGGCGCGGCGGCAGGCCGACCGGCTGATGCGCCGCAACGCCCGCAACGCCTCGCTCGATCCCGATGACGGGCTGCTCCTGTGAGCGGCGGTCAGGTCAAGCGCAGCGTGCGCCTGCCGGCCGATCTCGCCCGGGCGCTTGCCGACCATGCACGCAGGCGCAAGGCCTCGCAGACCGCGATCATCGAAGCGGCGCTGGTCTCGTTCCTTTCCCCCGACGCAGCCGATCGGCTCGAAGCCTCGCTCAGTCGGCGTCTTGATCGCCTGACGCGCGATGTCGAGCGGCTCGAATGGCATGTCGAACTGTCCAACGAGACGCTGGCCCTGTTCATCCGCTCCTGGCTCAGTGCGACGCCACCCCTCCCTGATGGCGCGGTCAAGGCCGCCCATGCCCAGGGCCGGGAGCGCTGGACGCGTTTCATCGACACGCTGAACCGCCGCATGGAACTCGGTCCCCGGTTCAGGGAAGAGCTTGCCGAGGATCGCACGAACGCCGACCCTACCGGTTCATAAAACGGCCCAACATCCTGTAGAAGCGCGATTTCAGATGACGTGATCCTGTTTCTCGCCCGATCCGTCCCGGTTCGGTGCGTGGTTCACCCCTTCGTCAGTCCCTCCATGCCTCATCGGTGACCGACCGAAAGGTTCGTCGACCGGCAAGTGTGACGTAAAATCCGATTGATTGTGCCAAGGTTCAACCGGTTGGCTCCAGTCTGGGGATCAACCAGGGCGCGTCAGCGGGAGGAACGTCACCAATGGAGGAGTAAGATGATGAAAAATAGGGATAATCAGAGTTACACTGTATCCAAAACTGTATCAAAGGGCAATAGAGCATTCGCGCCATTCGCGTTTCGGCGATCTTTTTTGCGCTGTTAACCAGCTCTCCGAGAGATGTCGGCACAGGGGCGATCTTCGTAGTTTCGGTCGAAACTTGGAAGTTTTCCGATTTAGCCGAAGTATCGCGGGTATATTCGCCGAATTCATGATAGTCGAACGGAGCGTTAATAGGGTCTGGCTCGTGGCTCCTTGGGGTGGAGCTGGGTCCGCTCGATGACCGCCCCCACATAGACTTAGTTTTCCACATGCGCGCCGCGATTTCGCGCTCTTCAGGTCCCATTGCGCCTGTGTAGATCGCTGTGGTCTTGATATCGGCATGGCCCAACCAGCGCTGGACGAGAGTGAGGGGAACGCTTGCCTGGATCGCACGAATGCCGAAGGCATGACGCAGCCCTTTCGGAGTAGCGTAGGTTCCCCTGATGCCAGCGGACTGCATCACCTCGCAAATGCGCCGGTATCCGGTCATGCGCGACCAAGGCCACAAGGGTGAAGTTCCGTTCTTAACCTGCCCCAGCCAGCGGCGAAGCAGCTTAAGATATTCCGGTGGCAGCGGGATCGCCCGAAATACACGTTTTCCCCGCTTTTTCAGGCACCTAATGATGACGTGCTCGGCTTCAAAGTCGATGCTGTCGCGGGTGAGGGACAAGGCTTCAGAGATACGGCATCCGCTGAATGCAAGCATCCAGCAAAAGCTCTGCACCTCGATCGAAGTGCCCTTTGCCGATTTTACAAATGAATCGACTTCTGATGAAGTCAGATATTTTCTCTGACCATAGCGATTGAAGACTGTCCACGGCATCTGTTCCCGGCTCCCCATGCTAGATTTTTCTCGGGGCGCTCTAACTGCCGGAGCCTTACCAAAACTCCCATTCGGCTTGGCTGATACAGTTTTGGATAGACCGTCACAGACTCGCCGGTTCGACCCGACGGGTTTCGGGGGGTCTGAATGGTCCATGTGGCGCACAATCTGGAGGGGAACGGCGGGACTGCCGGCAACGTGCATATGTTGCGCCGTCCCAAGCGGTTATCCGATAGCGACGCCGTTCATTTCTCGATCCGCATCGAAAACTACGCCCATATTCGTCGCGCCTATGGCGAAGAAGGGGCGCGAGCTGCTCTGTCAGGCGTCCAGCGGATGCTGGTCGACCTGTTTCGCGCCGATGGCATCGTCGTCCCCGAGGCAAATGGCGAGATCGATGTCCTGATCTGGAATGTCGAAGCACTGGGAGCCGGGTCACTTCCCGATGCCTGTCGGGTATGGCTGGACAAGTTTTGCTGGCTCGCACCTCTTCTCTCCATCGAAGCCTCCGGGCACTTCATTCACGTCTGGGTCAGCGGGCGATGGGAGATTCCCGGCGCGCTCATGCAGGCGCATGGACTCAAGGCCGGGCAATCTGGCGCCTGCAACATTGGCTTTAGTGGGGCTTGGCCTGACGATCGGAGCGACTGGTCAGATCGCTATCGTAGCGATGTAGGTCTGGTCTCCGGGCTGCTGTCCGGCATCATCTCAGGCTCTGCCGACGATACGGGGCGGCAGGAACTCATGTTTGCCTGGCAGCCTGTATGTGACGCAGCCGGGCCGGAGCTTGTCCTCTATCGCGAGGCGCTGGTTCGCCTGCTCGACGATGACGGAAAGGCTCACCCGCCAGGCGACGTCTTTCTGGCTCTCGAACGGCTCGGTTTCGCACGGGTCGTTGATCATTATGTCGTGTCGCGGGTCATCGATGAACTGGAGCAGGCTCCGGATGTCATTCTCGCCGTCAATATCTCGGCGCAATCCGTCCGCCAGGATGCCTGGTGGGATGAGATAAAATCACGCCTTGTCGCGATGCCCGATGTGGCGCGCCGGCTGGTTCTCGAGATTACCGAGACCGCAGCAATACCGAGCGTTTCCGGGGCAGTTCGCTTCGTCACCAGCATGCGCCGACTGGGATGCCGGATTGCGCTCGATGATTTCGGGACGGGCTATGCCTCGATCCGTCAATTGCTGGCGTTCTCGCCTGACTTCGTAAAAATCGACCGTTTCTTCTTGCGGCGAGCGTCGGTCTCCGCCGCCGAGGGCGCGATGTTACCGCATCTGATCGGTATCGGGCAGGCTTTGGGCGCCACTGTCGTCGTCGAAGGTGTCGAGACGCAGGAGCAGGCCGAGATCGTTCTCGCCGCAGGCGGGCGCTGGCAGCAGGGCTATCACTGGGGACGCCCATCGCTTCTGCGAACCTGGCGTCGTGCGCCGAACGGCGAGCGTTCCGACGCGACCTCGGCTGGCAGTTGGCCGGAGAACCCCATCATCTCTCATGGAGCCGCTTATGACCGGTGATGATCACCGTTGCCATGACGGGCGCTGGGCCTGGCTGATCGCAGCCTCTGATCCTGATGCGCCGCCGGAAGACTGGCCGGATGGCAGGAGCACATTCCGCGGGATACTCGTGGCGGTTCCATTGAGCGGCCTGCTCTGGTGGGGCCTTGTCGAACTGTGGAGGGCGTTCGCATGAACGTCGAAAGGCGCGGCCATGCGTCGGTTGGACCGGAGCATGAACAGGCTCGGCTGAGTGCGCATGAAGGTTCTCCCTGGGGGCCACCTGATCCATACCATTTCTTTCGGGGACGCCAGGACGACGATGGCGAGCCAAGTCCGCTGGCGCCTTTGGTGGTAGTCGTCGGCATCCCGACTGCAATCCTCTTCTGGGGCGCCGTTTTCTGGTTCGGCTGGAGAATGCTCCAATGACCCCGCGCTATTCTTCAATCTTTTTCAGCCGGCTGCGGGAGGTAGCCCATCGGGTTCTCGTGGGCTCCGTTGCCCGGCCATTACCCTTTCGAGCCGGTTCCCTCGGGTCGCACCACGGGAAGGCGAGGCATGGCGTCGGGTCGCACCGCGCCACGGCACGGACGGCGCCATGCCTCGTCACTCGGTCAGCAATGCACATCCTTCGCGTTTCAAAGTGTCCACGGGAGAGGACGCCTGGATGGGGTGTGAGGCGAGCCATCAGAAGCACGCCCGCATCCTGTTCCGGAGCAAGGATCGTCCCGCCAGCTTTCATCGGATCCGCCGTCTCGCGGCGTACCGATCTGACGTTCGGCTCTGCAGGGCCGGGCGTTCCGGTCCTTTCCTCTCGTCTCTCCGGAGTATCCCCTTATGAAAACGTCACCCCTCATTTCGGGTGTGCTCGTGCTCGCCTTGTTGTCGCCCACGGCCGCCCTCGCCAACAACGTCGGTGAGAATGTCGGCTGGCAGTTCCAGACCACGGCGGACAAGGTCAACAAGGCCTATCTCGAAGATCTTCGGCAGAAGAAGCAGAACGGTTATTATGCTGCGCCGGTCTATAACACCTATATCGATCGTCAGTATAATTGCTCGGTAACGTCTACCGCGACCGGCAACCAGGCGTCGAGCAGCGCCATCGCCAATTCGCCGAGCACGACCGGGCATTCGTCCAGTTCCACCGGCAATGAAAATACAACGACGCTGGCCAGCGCGTCGGGCGCTGGCAGCAATACCGCCAACCAGTCGAACAGCGGCACGGTCGGGTCGAGCACTTCGGGCGACATTTCGACCAGCGTGCGCGGCGACAATTTCCAGACGCTGAACACCGAGCAGACCAACTCAGGCAACCAGACGGCATCGGTCACTGGCTCCACTGCCTGCCAGTACAGTGCGTTGAACTGACGGCGGGAGATGATCAGCATGTTGCGTCATTCTCAACGCCACAAATATCTTGGCAGGTCGGCCGCGCTTCTGGCGCTGGCGGCGATGACTTCGGGCTGTGCGGTGCTGCATCCGGGCCTCGACGCCCAGCGGCTGGCGCCAGGTGAAGTACCAACGCCCATCGGAACGCCGGTACGTGACAATCGCTCGCCGATGGAAGCGGCGCTCGCCTGTTTTGGTGACCAGCTCATTGCACAGAACGGGCCGCGCCGCGTGATCGCGGTCGGCGACGTCAAGGATTACACCGGCAAATATTCGATCAACGAAGGCAATGCGATCACCCAGGGCGGCGCCCTGATGGTCTACTCTGCGCTGGGCAAGATTGGCGGGCCATTGGCGATCGCCGAGCGGTTCGATCCGACCATCGCCGAACGCGAACTGGGTTACACCGACCGGCGTCAGCTCGGTGATGGCGATGTACATGAGGTCAATGGCAACCGTGTGCCCTGGCTCCCCTATTTCGGCGGCAGCATCACCAAGTCCGACTATTACATCGTCGGCGGCATCACCGAGCTGAATTATGACATCCGCTCGGGTGGCGGCGAGATCGAGATCAATAATATTGGTCCCAAGGCGCGCGTCTTCACCGAAAGCGTCGCGGTCGATCTGCGCATCGTCAATTCACGATCTCTTGAAGTAATCAAGACCATCAGCCTGACCAAGCAGTTCACCGGCTATGAGATCGGAGCGAATGTCTTCCGTTTCTTTGGCACCGCGCTTTTTGACATCAATGTCGGCGCCAAGGGTCAGGAACCGCTGCAACTCGGCGTCCGCGCCGCGCTCGAAGAAGCGACGATGAAACTTATCGCTGCCGTGGCGAAGGTCGATCCGGCCATCTGTATGGCGCAGCGGCAGGCGACAATCCCGGACCTTTCGGCAGAAGAACTGCGAGGACGCTCGCTGGTTCGCCCCACTGGACAGAATACGCCTGCCGCAGCTGCTACACCGATCCTTCCCGCTCAGACCGTTGTCGCCCAACCCGCGCAGACGTCCGGCGCAACGCTCAACGACCTGAGCGCGTCGGGCGGATCATCCGGAGGATCCTCGCTCCAGATCAGCTTTGAATTTGGCGACATAACCCTCGCGGGCAACGCTCAGGCGCTGCTGGACCAGATCGTTCAGCAAGCTGCCAAAGGCGCTGTCGATGTAACCATCACGGCCCGAGACACCGAGAACTGGGATCCCGCAAAGCGCGACAGCCTGATCGACCAGCGCCTCACTGCGGTGGTTTCCGCGCTCGCCAATCGCGGCATCACCCCTGCCGGCGTCACCGTCACCTGGCGGCCCGACAAAGCCGACACATCCATCCATCGGGGAGCCCCTGGAATGCAGGAAATCGCGCGGATTCAGATCAGGAAATAGGGGAGGCAAAGGCGAGGCAGGGAGCCTGCACATTTAACGAAATTAACCATGTTCTTTAACAATTCGAAGGAAGTATTCCATGAATACACGTTCCAGAAGGATGCGTTCGGCATTGATGACCGGCGCAAGTACGGCGCTTCTCGCCACATTGGGCGCGACCCAGGCCTTTGCGGCAGGGCCGTCGGATACGACGACCTCAACCCAATCGATCAGCGTCCAGCAGGGCTTCAATGACTACAGCTCGTCTTCGCCGAGCCTTGCGCTGAATGGCAACACCCAGGGGTCGGTCAATACGACGGTCAGCAACAATGATGCGACCGCCTATGCGCTGACAAATAGCACGGTGACCGTGGGTTCGTCGGCGACGACCGGCAACGCCTCTACCGCGACCGGTTACGCCAATACGGCGACCCTGACGGTCAACGGCGACCTCAACAATGTCACCGGCTCGGGCTATGCGAGCGAGACGGCCTCATCCAATGCCGGCACGAATGGCGCGACCGTTGTGGATGTTACCGACATCGGCATCGCCCTGACGCAGCAGAATAGCAGCGCGACGGCATCGGTCGCCGATGGCACCGACATGGGCATCACCATCGATCACGGCATGTCGGGCAGCACCGCGAAGATCGCCGGCAACAGCCAGAGCGCGACGGGCGTGCTGAACTCGGGCGTGACCGCGCTCGACACCAGCGTCAACAGCAGCAGCGGTTCGTCCGGCATCGGCGTGGCGCAGTCGAGCCTAAACGGTTCGCTCACCGCCTCAGTCTCCTCGCTCGACAAATTCTCGACCGGCTCGGGTCCATCGACCACGGGGCTCACGGGCAGCACGGTCGATCTGACCAACAACAGCCAGGCCGCCACGGCCGTCGCCAACTCGGGCTCCAACAGCCAGGCTGTTTCCGGGAACAACGTCACACTGGCGGGCCAGAGCACCGGACAGGCGAGCGCGGGCAGCGGCAGCGCCACGATCGGTGGCTATGCCACCTCTTCGAAGCAGGAACTGGCGGTTACCAGCGCCGGTGCCAAGACTGTCACGGCTTCGGTGGACGACGCGGCCGGCACCGCTGGCTATCTCGCCTCGATCACCGGGAATGTGACCGGCTCGACGTTGTCCAATGACAGCAACTCAGCTCGCGCTCTGGCGCGTGGCAACGAGGTTTCGAACGCGACCACGGTCGATGCCAACAGCATCGCCACGGGCAGCCTGGCGTCGCCGTCCTCCGGCACGGTTGCGGCGATCGCCTCGCAGCAGGATGTGACCGTCGCCACCGGCACGCAGACCATCGTGGCGAAGGTCGGTGACGCAGGTTCGGATGGTCCGATCGTGTCCAACGCTATCACCGGCGACGTTACCGGCAGTTCCTCGATCAGCGCATCCAGCAACAGCGTGCTCGCCGATGCGGCGGCCAACCGCGGCGGCAATGCCATCACCGCCTCGGCCACCACGATCAACACGCTCGGCACGGAAGTTCCTGCGGCAGGCGTCAGCGGCAGTGTCGCAACCGCCAATGCGGCCTTCGCTGTGGCCAACGAGCAGTCGGTCGCTGCGGGCACCAGCGTGCAGGCTGGTCTGGTCGACAGCTTTGGCACGCCCACCAAGAGCACCGATGTCAGCACCGCGATCAGCGGCAGCCTGACCAGCTCGAGCGTGACCTCGGACGGTAACAGCCTGGCAGCCAATGCAGCGGGCAACGCCACACTGGGCTCCGGCAACGCGATCACGCTGTCGGGCACCAACCTCGGCACCAGCGCCGCCATCGCCAACGATCAGGTGATGAACGGCACTGCTGCCGCGCTCATCGGAAAGGCGGGAACGGCTGCGGCAGCGCCGACGACGCATAACTTCACGTTCAGTGGAGGTAGCACTCAGGTAGGGGTAAACGACTATACCTTTACCGGCACAGTTGCTGGTACTGACGCTGACCGGCAGGCGCTGGACGACGCGGATTCCAATCCGAATAACCAATATACCTGGTCGGCGGGAACGATAACGCTCGTCTCCAGCCATCAATCGACTTCTATCGGATCCTTGCCGGGATCGTATACATCGGGGGGGGCTGCCGGGACGCCATCGACCGGTGGTGTGATCGTCACGGTCGGCAATGACATCACTGGCAGCAGCATCACGGTCGATGGCAACAGCACGAGCGGATCGGCGCGCGGCAACAGCGCCACCAACGCGCTGGCGGCAAGTGCGACGAATCTGACCCGAGGCAATGGGGCAAGCAATTCGTCACAGGCGACCGCGAATGTCACCGGTACGGCAGCCGCCGATATGGCTGTTTCCAACGGCCAGACCAATACCGGTGCTCTCTCGAGCACGGTCGGCGCCCTATTCGGCGTGTCGGCGACAGGCGTTAGCAGCCCGACACTAAGCGATGTCAGTGCCAGCACGGTGTCGGTGTCCGACAATGCGCAAAGCTCGACGGTTACCGGCAATGCCGGCACCAACAGCGTCGCGCTCGATGCGACCAACGTCTCGACCACTTCGGCTCTGGCCAACAACCAGACCAGTTCGGGTGCGCTCACCGCAACCATCTCGGACTTCAGTGGCGCCAATGTCACCGTTGGCCGGGATATCGCGAACAGCAGCGTTCTCGTGGACGGCAATGCCATCTCCGGCGCCACCACTGGCAACGCTGCGAGCAACAGTATCAAGGTGACCGGCAGCAGCGTCCTGGCGGCTTCGGATGGCACGGTCGGTGCGACCGCTGCGCCAAACGCGGGTACCGCGCCGGCAGCCTATGCAACGGCGGACCATGCCCTTGCCAACATCCAGGCGGTCAGCGGTTCGGAAACGACGACTGTTACCGGCACATACAATATCGCGACGCTGGGCGCCGGCGCTCCCGGGGTGACGGATGACACCAGCGATATCACCGGCAGCACCTTGTCCGTCTCGGGCAATGCGCAGTCGGCGACGACCACTGGTAACAGTGCCGCCAACAGCGTGGCGCTGAGCGGTGGCAGCGTATCCACCAATGGTGCGCTGCTTTCGAAGCAATCGGCATCGACAACCGTGACATTCGGTGCAGCGTCGACGATGACTGTTGCGGCGCCCGCCGCGAACAGCTCTTCGACCTTGTCGCTGGACGACAACAGCAACGTCGCGTCCTCGACGGTCAATGCTGCGACCAACAGCATGACGGTGGCGGCTGACACGAGCTTGGTGTCGACCACGGTGAGCGGATCGAACTATGGTGCCAACGCTTCGCTCGCCGGTGCGTCTGGCAACTACACCTCGGCTGCCGATTATGTCGTGAACAATGCCCAGTCGGTGAACTCGAATGTCACCGTCACTGCGGCGGCGACCACCAATCTGTGGAACAATGACGGCGGCGCGACGGGCCAAAGCCAATTCGTGACCAACGGCATCAACCAGAGCAAGGTCGATCTCAGCGGCAACGCCACCAGCTCGACCGCGCTGTCGAACCGCTCGACGAATATGCTGACCCTGTCGGCCAATTCGGACAGTGCTTCAGCCGGTGTTCTCAACCAGCAGGTCAGCAGTGCTGCGGTCACAGCGAATGCCACGACCAAGGCGGATGTCGTCGTCGCCGGCTATGATGGGGCCACGGCGAGCGACCCGAGCCCGCTCGATACGAGCTCGGTAGCGCTCAACAGCAATGCCACCACGGCACGCGCCGGCGGCAATAATGCCACCAACGCGCTCTCGGCATCGGCAACCAGCTTCGCCAATACGAGTGCTGGTGGTTCGGCTTCGCTGACCTCGTCGCGCACGGACAACGTTTTGGCAAGCTTCGCTGTGCTCAACGAGCAGGTGAACAATGGTGGAGTCACGGCTGCGGCGAACGTCACCTATGGGGCGACGTTCAACAACCTCGGAACGGCGCCTTCGGTCACCAATTCGGCGGTGACCGTGAATGGCAACAGCGCGGTTTCGGTGGCCTATGGCAACGCCGCGACCAACTCGCTGACGCTGACGGCGCTCAACAGCCCGGCCAGCGGCACGACGCCGACCACGACCGCGATCGCCAGCAACCAGAACAACACCGGCGCGATCAATGCCAGCACCGGCGTCACCTCCGGCGCGCTCGCGATCAACGCTGTGGCCAGCGGTACCGGCAACACTGGCGGCGTGACCAATGCCAGCCTGTCGATCAACGGCAATACCTTGGCATCGGCGGCATACGGCAACAGCGCGACCAACACGCTCACCATCGGTGGGAACAACGTGAACGTCACCGTCGCCCACGCCGGACCGTAAGCCAAGGAATTCCGGCGCGCCTCCCCTGGGGCGCCGGGATGCCCGGGAACCCCCAAACGACCGGCAGCACTTGCCACCGCTGCCAATTTCCGGGTGTGCCCCCGCGTCCGATCGGGCGCGGGGGACTTCCCCGGGCAGGATTTTAACCGTGCATCGTTCTTCGTCTCACGACGGACCGATGCCGCCCAGTTCATGGATCGGAAATTCTATGTCCGTTTGTCTTGCGCGCCACGCGCTTCTCTCCATCGCCCTCGCTGGCAGCGCATGCCTTGGCGCAGGGGCCGCGCAGGCCGCAGACGCCAATGGCAGCTTCGCCATTCGCGGTATCGGATCCCAGACTTGCGCGACCTATGTTGCCGCGCTCGCCAAGCCTGAAGAATTCACTCGTTATGGCAACTGGCTGCTGGGCTATGCCACCGCGCACAACCGGCTCGTCCCGGACGCCTATGACATCATTCCGACCGAGCCCGGCGTCGATTTCCCCAACGTCGTCGCCGTCGTCTGCCGCAGCAATCCGCAGATGCTGCTCGAAAATGCCGCGAGCAGTGCCGTCACCGCGATCAGGCCGCTCCGGCAGACCGCAGCCTCGCCGCTCGTTCAGGTTTCGGCCGATGGCAAGACCGTCTCGATCCATCAGGACAGCCTGAAGCGTCTGCAGGCCGCGCTGATCGCTAGGCAGATCTTCAAGGGCGCGGCCAACGGCGCACCATCCGCCGCATTCACCGACGCGCTCAAGGCTTTCCAGCGCTCCGAACGCATCGCGGTCACCGGCTTGCCCGACATCGACACCTTCATCCGCGCCATCGTGAAGCGCTGAGCCGATGATCCTGCCGCAAAGGACAGTACCGTGACTTTCGACTGGTTGGCGTCGCCATCTTCGCCGTTCCACATCTTCGTTCAGGCAGATAGGTTGGTTCAGGCGATCATCGTCCTGCTGATGCTGGCGTCGGTCGTGTCCTGGTCGATCATCATCGGCAGGGCCTGGGCGCTCTCTCTCGAGAGACACCGGGCGGTCAGCGTCAAGCGCTTGCTGACCAGTATCGGCACACAGGACGAGTTGCGGAATCTCAGCGACGGGGCCGAAGGCCGGATCATGCGTATCCTAGGCGCGATCGAGGTCGAGTGGCGCTGGTCCTCGGAAAACCTCGTCCGGGACTATGAGCAGGTTCGCGAGCGCGTGGTCTCGATCGCCGAAATAGCGATCCAGCGCGAGGGGCGCAGCCTCGCTGGCCGGACCGGCTGGCTCGCGACGCTTGGAACGTCGGCGCCTTTCATCGGACTTTTCGGAACGGTCTGGGGGATCATGGGCAGTTTCCTCGCGATCGGCCAGAGCCAGGACACGTCGCTGGCCGTCGTCGCGCCGGGGATCGCCGAAGCACTGCTCGCAACAGCCGTCGGGCTGTTTTGCGCGATCCCTGCATCCATTGGTTACAACCGCCTCGTCCAGGCGCTTGCCGCTGTCGATGCCGAATGGCGTTCGATCGCAGGCCTGCTCGAGGTCGCAATCTCACGACATTTCGGGACGCGGACATGGTGAACGCGCCTTTCCGAGACCGGCCCCATTCGGCCGAAAATTCCCTCTTTTCACCATGCATTCAGAAGGGAGACATCTAATGTCTACTGGTTCCAGGAGAATGCGCTCGGTATTGATGACCGGTGCAAGTACGGCGCTTCTCGCCACATTGGGCGCGACGCAGGCATTGGCTGCAGGACCGTCGGAGACGACGAGCTCGACCAACTCGGTCAGCGTTCAGCAGCAGTTCAACGATTACACCACGCCGACGGCGGGGCTGGCCCTCAATGGCAACACCCAAGGGTCGGTCAATACGACGGTCAGCAACAATGACGCGACCGCCTACGCGCTGACAAACAGCACGGTCACCGTCGGCTCGTCGGCGACGACCGGCAACGCCTCGACCGCGACGGGTTACGCCAATACCGCGACCCTGACGGTCAATGGCGACCTCAACAATGTCACCGGCTCGGGCTATGCGATCCAAACGGCCTCATCAGCTGGTGCAACGACCGGCGCCAAGGTTGACGGCACGACCGACATCGGCATCGCCCTGACACAGCAGAACACCAGCACGGCCGCGACGGTGACCGATGGCACCGACATGGGCATCACCATCGATCACGGCATGTCGGGCAGCACTGCTAAGATCGCCGGCAACAGCCAGAGCGCTACCGGTGTGCTGAACTCGGGCGTGACCGCGCTCGACACCAGCGTCAACAGCACAAGTGGTTCGTCCGCCATCGGCGTGGCGCAGTCGAGCCTCAACGGTTCGCTGACCGCCTCGGTGTCCTCGCTCGACAAGTTCTCGACCGGTTCGGGGCCGTCCACCACGGCGCTCACCGGCAGCACGGTCGATCTGACCAACAACAGCCAGGCTGCCACTGCGGTCGCCAACTCCGGCTCCAACAGCCAGTCGATCTCCGGCAATGATGTTACCCTCGCAGGTCAGTCCGATGGTCAGGCCAAAGCGGGGCAGACCTATGTGGCTGCTGCCGGTTCAGATCCGGAAGTGCCCAATACTTCCGCCGTGGCTGGCTATGCCATCGCCTCGAAGCAGGAACTGGCTGTCACAACCACTGGCGCCAAGACCGTTACCGCTTCGGTCGATGATGCAGCAGGCACCGCAGGCTATTTGGCCACGGTCACCGGCAATGTGACCGGCTCGACGCTGGCCAATGACAGCAACTCGGCTCGCGCTCTGGCGCGCGGCAACGAGGTTGCGAACGCGACCACGATCGATGCCAACAGCATTGCAACGGGCAGCCTAGCGTCGCCGTCCTCCGGCACGGTCGCGGCGATCGCCTCGCAGCAGGATGTGACCGTCGCGACCGGCACGCAGACGATCGTGGCGCAGGTCGGCGGCGCAGGTTCGGATGGGCCGATCGTCTCCAATGCGATCACTGGCGATGTGACCGGCAGCTCGGCGATCACGGCGTCGAACAACAGCGTGCTCGCCGATGCGGCGGCCAACCGGGGCGGCAACGCCATCACCGCTTCGGCTACTACCATCAACACGCTCGGCACTGAAGTCGCCTCGGCTAACATCAACGGCAATGTCTCGACCGCCAATGCCGCCTTCGCGGTGGCGAACGAGCAGTCGGTGGCTTCCGGCACCAGCGTGCAGGCGGGCCTCGTCGACAGCTTCGGCACACCCACCAAGAGCACCTCGGTCAGCACGGCGATCACCGGCAGCCTGACCAGCTCGAGCGTGACGTCGGACGGCAACAGCCTTGCGGCCAATGCGGCAGGCAATGCGACGCTCGGCACTGGCAATGCGATCACGCTATCGGGTACGAACCTGGGCACCAGCGCTGCTATCGCGAGTGACCAGACCATGAACGGCACCGCGACCGCCTATATCGGTCAGACCGGTACGCCTGCCGCCGGCGGTGTGCTTGTCACCGTTGGCAACGACATTGCCAACAGCAGTGTGACCGTGGATGGCAACAGCACGAGCGGATCGGCCAAGGGCAACAGCGCAACCAATGCTCTGGCAGCAAGTGCGACCAACCTGACCCGAGGCAATGGCGTCAGCAATTCGTCTCAGGCTTCGGCCAACAGCGATGGGGTCGCTGCGGCGGACATGGCTGTCTCGAGCAAGCAGGCGAACACCGGTGCGCTTTCGAGCACGGTCGGCGCTCTGTTCGGCGTGTCGGCGACAGGCGTCACCAGCCCGACACTGAGTGATGTCAGCGCCAGCACGGTCTCGGTGTCCGATAACAAAGAAAGCTCGACGGTCACCGGCAATAGCGGCACCAACAGCATTGCGCTCGATGCAACCAACGTCACCACCACCTCGGCCCTGGCCAACAACCAGACCAACTCGGGTGCCCTCGGCGCGACCATCTCCAGCTTCAGTGGCGCAAACGCCACCGTCGGTCGGGATATCGCCAACAGCAGCGTTCTGGTGGACGGCAATGCCATCTCCGGCGCGACCACCGGCAACGCCGCGACCAACAGCGTCAACGTGACCGGGAGCAGCACGTTGCTGGCTTCGGACACCACCAGTGGTGCGACCGCAACGCCGTACCACATTGCGGGGGCCGAGGTCACCGCAGTTGCGGATCACGCGCTCGCCAGCATCCAGACTGTGAGCGGCGCTGAAACGACAGCGGTTACCGGCACCTACGATATCGTGACGCTGGGCGCCGGCGCTCCTGCGGCAGTGGACGCCACCAGCGACATCACCGGCAGCACCTTGTCCGTCTCTGGCAACACGCAGTCGGCAACGACCATGGGCAACACCGCCGCCAACAGCATGGCGCTAGAAGGCGGAAGCGTCTCCACCAATGGTGCCTTGCAGTCGGTTCAGCGGGCAACGGGCAGTGCTGCATTCTCCGCGACCTCTACGATGACCGCTGCGGCGCCTGCCGGAAACAGCACATCGACGCTGGCGCTGGACAACAACAGCAATACGGCGTCGACGACGGTCAACGCGGCGACCAACAGCATGATTGTTGCGGCCGATACCAGCCTGTCCTCGACAACGGCTGGCGGTGCCAACGCCTCGCTCGGGGGGACCATCACCACCTACAGTGCAGCTGCTGACTATGTCGTCGGCAACTCGCAGTTGGTGACCACCAACCCGGTCACCGCGACGGCGACTACCAATATCTGGAACAATGACGGCGGCGCGACGGCACAACCCCAGTTCGCAACCAACGGCATCAACCAGAGCACGGTCGATCTCAGCGGTAACGCCACCTCTGCGACGGCCCTTGCCAACCGGGCGACGAATTCGCTGACCCTGTCGGGCAATTCCGACACGGCGTCAGCGGGCGTCATGAACCTGCAGAGCAGCGGCGGTGCGGTCACGGCGAATGCCACGACCAAGGCGGATGTCGTTCTGGCTGGCTATGATGCGGCCACCGGAACGGATCCGAGCCCGCTGGACAGCAGCTCGGTGGCGCTCAACAGCAACAGCACCTCGGCGCGCGCCGGCGGCAACAACGCCACCAACGCGCTCTCGGCATCGGCGACCAGCTTCGCCAATACGAGTGCTGGTGGCTCCGCTTCGCTGACCGCAACGCGGGATGATAATGTCTCGGCGAGCTTCGCCGTGATGAACGAGCAGAGCAATGCCGGCGCCATCACGGCGGCGGCGAACGTCACTTATGGAGCCTCGTTCAACAACCTCGGAACGGCGGCTTCGGTCACCAATTCGGCGGTGACTGTTAACGGCAACAGCGCGGTCTCGGTGGCCTATGGCAACGCCGCGACCAACTCGCTGACCCTGATGGCGCTCAACAGCCCGGCTACGGGCGCAGTGCCGACCACGACGGCGATCGCCAGCAACCAGAGCAACACCGGCGCGATCAATGCGACCACCGGTATCACGACCGGCGCTCTCGCGATCAATGCGGTGGCGACCGGTGCCGGCAACACCGGCGGCGTGACCAATGCCAGCCTGTCGATCAACGGCAACAGCCTGGCATCGGCGGCCTATGGCAACAGCGCGACCAACACGCTCACTATCAGTGGGACCAACGTGAACGTCACAGTGGCGCGTCCGTAAAAGGAAGTCCGGCGCGTGTCTTCGGGCGCGCGCCGGACTTCTTGCGGGAACCCCGCGCCCGATCCGGCGCGGGGATTTCCCCGGCCCTTTTCCAGCACATGCTCCGCGATTCAGAAACGCTGGCGCCTTCATTTTTTAATCGAGAATTGCCATGTCCACACGTTCCAGGAGAATGCGCTCGGTATTGATGACCGGCGCAAGTACGGCGCTGCTCGCCACGTTGGGCGCAACACAGGCGCTGGCCGCAGGACCGTCGGAAACGACTTCCTCGACCAATTCGGTGAGCGTCCAGCAGGAGTTCAACGACTATTCCACGCCGACTGCAGGGCTGGCGTTGAACGGCAATACCGAAGGGTCGGTCAACGCCACCGTCAACAACAACGACGCGACTGCCTACGCGCTGACCAACAGCACGGTGACGGTGGGCTCGTCGGCGACGACCGGCAATGCCTCGACGGCGACCGGCTATGCCAACACCGCCACCCTGACAGTCAATGGTGACCTCAACAACGTCACCGGCTCGGGCTATGCCACCCAAACGGCCTCATCAGCTGGTGCAACGACCGGCGCCAAGGTCGACGGCACGACCGACATCGGCATCGCCCTGACACAGCAGAACGCCAGCACGGCCGCGACGGTGACCGATGGCACCGACATGGGCATCACCATCGATCACGGCATGTCGGGCAGCACTGCCAAGATCGCCGGCAACAGCCAGAGCGCTACCGGTGTGCTGAACTCGGGCGTGACCGCGCTCGACACCAGCGTCAACAGCACGAGTGGTTCGTCCGCCATCGGCGTGGCCCAGTCGAGCCTCGACGGTTCGCTGACCGCCTCGGTGTCCTCGCTTGACAAGTTCTCGACCGGTTCGGGGCCGTCCACCACGGCGCTCACCGGCAGCACGGTCGCTTTGTCGAACAACAGCCAGGCTGCCACTGCGGTCGCCAACTCCGGCTCCAACAGCCAGGCGATCTCTGGCAATGATGTTACCCTCGCAGGTCAGTCTGATGGTCAGGCCAAAGCGGGGCAGACCTATGTGGCAGCTGCCGGTCCGGATCCGGAAGTGCCCAACACTTCCGCCGTTGCCGGCTATGCCATCGCCTCGAGGCAGGAACTGGCGGTGACAACCGCCGGCGCCAAGACCGTTACCGCTTCGGTCGATGATGCAGCAGGCACCGCAGGCTATCTCGCTTCGGTCACCGGCAATGTGACCGGCTCGACGCTGGCCAATGACAGCAACTCGGCCAAGGCGCTGGCGCGGGGCAACGAGGTTTCGAACGCCACCACGATCGACGCCAACAGCATTGCGACGGGCAGCCTGGCGACGCCGTCCTCTGGCACGGTTGCCGCGATCGCCTCGCAGCAGGATGTGACCGTCGCCACCGGTATGCAGACGATCGTGGCGCAGGTCGGCGGCGCAGGCTCGGACGGCCCGATCGTGTCGAACGCGATCACCGGCGATGTGACCGGCAGCTCGGCGATCACCGCCTCGAACAACAGCGTGCTTGCCGATGCGGCGGCCAACCGGGGTGGCAACGCCATCACCGCATCGGCCACCACTATCAACACGCTGGGGACCGAAGTCCCCTCGGCAAGCGTTGCTGGCGACGAAGTGTCGACCGCTAACTCGGCCTTTGCCGTGGCAAATGCACAATCGGTCGCGTCTGGCACCAGCGTGCAGGCAGGCTTGACCAACAGCTTCTCCAGCCAGACGAGGAGCACCGATGTCAGCACCGCGATCAGCGGCAGCCTGATCAGCTCTAGCATCGCTTCGAACGGCAACAGCCTCGCAGCCAATGCGGCGGGCAATGAAACGCTCGGCACTGGCAATGCAATTACGCTGTCGGGCACCAACCTCGCGACCACTGCCGCCATTGCCAGCGATCAGACGATGAACGGCACTGCCACGGCGTTGATCGGTAAGGCGGGGACAGCCGCAACGGCGCCGAGAACATACGTCTTCCCATTCACCGGAACCACCACGTCAGGCACTTTTTCCGGCCAGACAGTGGATGATGGCTATACCCAGTCTGAGGTGAATTTCCTCAACGCTCAATATGGCGCGGGCTTTACTTTCAGCCGCGACGCTTTGACCGGTACCATCTACCTTGTCGCTACTGGACAAAGCGCCGGAACTACTTCGTTCCTGGCTTCCTACACGAGTGGAGGCTCTGCGGGAAAGCTCGCGACAGGTGGCGCGATTGTCACGGTCGGTAACGATATCACCGGCAGCATCGTGACCGTCGATGGCAACAGCACCGCCGGATTGGCCCGCGGAAACGGCGCTAAGAATGTCTTGGCCGCAAGTGCGACCAATCTGACCGCAGGTAAAAGCGGAGGTCTGGTGGCTGCTTCGGCCACAGGCGCAGGAAGCGCGATGGCGGACATGGCTGTTTCCAGCACACAGACCAACACGGGAGCGCTTACCAGCACAGTCGGCGCGCTGTTCGCTGTGTCTGCGACGGGTGTCTCCGGCACGACCCTTAGCGATGTCAGCGCCAGCAAGGTGTCGGTGTCAGACAACGCTCAAAGCACGAGCGTTTCCGGCAATGCCGGCACCAACAGCGTAACGCTCGATGCCACTAACGTCGCGGCCACCTCGGCTCTGGCCAATAACCAGACCAATTCGGGTACGCTCACAGCGACCATCTCCAATTTTAGTGGCGCCAATGTCACCATTGGTCGGGATATCGCCAGCAGCAGCGTTCTGGTGAATGGCAACGTCCTCTCCGGCGTGACCACCGGTAACGCCGCGACCAACAATGTCGCCGTAGCCGGCAGCGGCACGCTTCTGGCTTCGGACACCACCAGTGGTGCAACCGCGAACCCGAGCACTGCCACTGCACAGGCAGACCATGCCCTTGCCAGCATCCAGGTGGTGGACGGCGGTGAAACGACGACCGTGGCAGGGACGTTCAATATCGCAACCCTCGGTGTTGGTGCTCCGGTGGGGCCGACCGCCAGCGACGTGACCGCCAGTGCGCTGTCCGTTTCGGACAACGCGCAGTCGGCAACGACCAACGGTAATACGGCAACCAACAGCGTGGTGCTGAGCGGCGGTAGCGTCTCCACCAATGGTGCGCTTCTGTCGAATCAGAACGCTGCGGGAACATACGCTTTCTCGGCGACTTCGACGATGGCTGTGGCCGCGCCGGCGGCGAGCAGCACGTCGACACTGGCGCTGGACAATAACACCAACAGCGCGTCTTCGATGGTCAACACCGCAATCAACAGCATGACGATCGCTGCCGACACAAGTCTGACCTCGACGACCTCGGGTGGCGCTAACGCATCGTTGGCTGGTTCGACCGTTGGAGACTTTGTCGCAGGTGCCGATTATGTCGTGAATAATGTCCAGTCCGTGGCCGACAAGCCGACCACTGCCACGGAGACGACCACCATCGGCAACAACGACCGAGGTTCGCCATTCGCAACCGATGGTATTAACCAGAGCACGGTCGATCTCAGTGGCAATGCCACATCTGCGACCGCGCTTGCTAACCGCGTGACGAATTCGCTGACCCTGTCGGCCAATTCGGACAACGCTTCGGCCGGTGTTCTCAACCAGCAGTCCAGCGCCGCCGTGGTCACGGCGAATGCCACGACCACGGCGGATGTCGCTCTCGCAGGATATAACGCCACTTCGCCGGCCGTCCATCCGAGCCCGCTGGACAGCAGCTCGGTGGCGCTCAACAGCAACAGCACCACGGCGCGCGCCGGCGGCAACAACGCCACCAACGCGCTCTCGGCCTCGGCGACCAGCTTCGCCAACACGAGTTCTGGCGGCTCCGCAACGCTGCAATCGTCCCGTGCGGACACCGTCTCGGCAAGCTTTGCCGTGATGAACGAGCAGACCAGCACCGGCGCCATCGCGGCGGCGGCGAACGTCACTTACGGAGCCGCGTTCAACACCCTCGGAACGGCGCCTTCGGTCACCAATTCGGCGGTGACGCTGAATGGCAACAGCGCGGTCTCGGTGGCCTATGGCAACGCCGCGACCAACTCGCTGACCCTGACGGCTCTGAACAGCCCGGCGACCGGCGCGGTCCCAACCACCTCTGCCATTGCCGGCAACCAGAGCAATACCGGAGCGATCAATGCCAGCACCGGCGTCACCACTGGGGCGCTCGCGATCAATGCGGTGGCGACCGGCGCTAACAACACTGGCGGCGTGACCAATGCCAGCTTGTCGATCAATGGCAATGCCCTAGCGTCGGCTGCCTATGGCAACAGCGCAACCAGTTCGCTCAGCCTCAGCGCCAACACAATAAATGTCGCGGTAGTGCATTGATGACCATGCGTCCACTTCCTCCTGTACAGGACCGTTTCATATGACCCTCGCGTCAGGCCCGATAGCCCGGGGCCGTCCGCCCCATGGGCCGCTGCTGAGCGAGATCAACATAACTCCGCTGGTGGACGTGATGCTCGTACTTCTGGTGATCTTCATGATCACCGCGCCGCTCGTCGCGACTGGCGTGAAGGTCGATCTACCCGAAGCGCGAACCCGCGAACTCGCCTCCGACAGCAAGCCGCTGATGATCACGATCGATGCGACCGGCGACATTTTCATCGGAGATGCCGTGGTTGCCCGTGAGGCGTTCGGCGACACCTTGCGCCAACTGGCGCAGGCTTCCGGCGATCCCGCCAGCCTGAGGGTCTTCGTTCGCGCCGATCGCACCCTTGCCTATGGAACGGTCATGCAGATCGTCGCCGAGGTTGGCGCCGCAGGCTTCCCGAAGGTCGCCTTCCTTTCGGACTCGCGCCTGCCCAGCGACCAGAAGGAAGCGCCGTGAATGCGCGTCTGCCTTCCCTTGTCTCGTTCGTCCTGCATCTCGGACTGCTGGCCTTGCTGTCGCTGGTGACCTTTCGCGCGCGCGATCTCGTGCCGCCGCCCGCCGGCATGGCGATCGAAATTGTCGATCTCGACCACGCCATGCCGCTGCCTGATCCCGTGCTTGCAAAGCAGCAGCATGTCGAACAAGCCGCCCGCGCTGAGGTCGAACCCGTCGACGCCTCTGCCGTTGAAACATCTTCCTTTCCGGCTGCACCCGCGCCATCGCCGGCACCGCAGCCCGTGACGGCGCAAGCCGTTTCGCCTCCCTCGCCAACAAGCGCGCCACCGATGCCCGCGCTTGGACCCGGCCCGGTCGCCAGACCGCAGCCGGCGGCGCCGGCGCCACCCGTACCCCCGGCGCCGGCGCCCACGCATATTGCTTCCCCCGTCTCTTCACCATCCGCCGCAGCGCCTGTTACAGCAACAACACCAGCACCATCGCCGCCGCGTCGTCTTGATGCGGCCGCGCTGGCCCGCTCGCTCGGGCAGCCCGCCGCGCCGGCGCCGCGGCCGCGTCTCAATTCCGCAGCGATTGGCTCCGCGATCGGGCAGGCCGTGCCCAAGGGCGTGGCGGGCCTTTCGATCCGGCAGCGCACCAACCTCGCCGACATGATCCGCTCGCAGATCACCCCTTGCTGGAACCCGCCGCAGGCGGAGGACAATAGCGGTCACGTCACCATAGTCATGCGGATCAGGCTTGGCCGGGATGGGGGCGTGCTTGGCACGCCGGCGCTATCCCGCATCGGCGGTCAGACCGCAGCCAATGGCGCATATGCCAATGCGCTTGCCGGGAGCGTCCGGCGCGCCATCCTGCGTTGCGCTCCCCTAAAGCTCCCGCCTGAACTTTATGACGCCTGGGCTGACGTCGAGCTAAATTTCGATCCGAGAGACATATCATGAGACGGTCGTTCCTTCCTGCGGCTCTCGTCCCGCTCATCGCTCTGGCATCTCCGCTCCGGGCCGAAGGGCCGCTCCATGTCGATATCACGCAAGGCGTGGCGTCCCCCTTGCTGATTGCCGTACCCGATATTCTGAGCGGCAGCATTCCCGACGTTGCTGGCGGCGAGGATGCGGGCGCGGCCCTGGCGAAAATCGTGCGGGCCGATCTGGTGTCGACCGGCCTCTATCGGCTTGTGCCTGTCGATGGACACTATTCGATCGCGGACGACGTTGCTTTTGCCCCCTTCGCACGCGCAGGCGCACAGGCGCTGGTTCTTGGACGCGCGCGCCCTGCCGGGAACAATCAGCTGGCCTATGACTGCGCGCTCTACGATGTTTTCGGTGCCCATGTCGAAGCCTCGCAGCGCATCATCGTGGCGACCGCGCAATGGCGGCGCGCCGCCCATAAATGCGCCGACATGGTCTTTGCATTTACCACCGGCGATCCGGGGCATTTTGACACAAGGCTGCTGGTCTCTACACAGGACGGAGCGATCCCGGGCCAGCGCACCCGATTGGTGTCGATGGACTATGACGGCGCGAACGCGACGGAATTGACCCAAGGCAAGGAACTGGTCGCGACGCCCCGCTTTGGGCCAGGCAGTCGCCGCATCGTTTTCCTGTCCTATGTCGACGTCGCTGCACCGAGGCTCGTCGTCGCCGATCTGGACAGTGGCTCCACGGCCGCGCTCAAGGTCCCTGCTGGCGTCCCGTCAGCTCCCCGTTTCTCACCGGACGGTGCAACCATCGTCTTCTCCCTCGCCCATGACGGTGAGGCCGATATCTATGCCGTCGACCTGGCCAGTGGCAACATGCGCCAGCTCACCAGTGGCGCAGGCACCGATACCAGTCCCTGCTTTGCACCGGACGGGCGTGGGATCGTCTTCGAGTCGAACCGATCTGGCGAATCTCAGCTCTATGTCATGGCGCAGGACGGAAGCGATCAGCGTCGCATCAGCTTTGGCGCAGGCGGACATGCCTCGCCGGTCTGGAGCCCGCGCGGCGACCTCATCGCCTTTACGCAGATCGACGGTGGAGCGCTCCGCATCGGGATCATGAAACCCGATGGATCCAAAGAGCGGATACTCACATCGGGCAGCCGCGACGAAGACCCGAGCTGGAGCATGAGCGGGCGTGCCATCATGTTCCAGCGCACCGCCGCTGGCGCCATGCTGCCGACGATCTGGCTGACCGATCTGACCGGAAAAGTACAGCAGCCGGTTGCAACCGGCGCAGCGGCCTCGGAGCCGGCCTGGTCGGGGCAGCGGCCATGAGGGTTCGGTGGATACCCGCGGCTCACGGCTTGGCCTGCCTCGCGCTGTGTGGCGCGCTCGCCGCCTGTCAGCGGCCGACGCAGCCATTACTGCCGCCGCCGTTGTTCGAACTTCAGGGACCGCCGCCTGAGCCGCTCGCCACGCGCGAGAACAACCTCCCTGCCCAGGAGATACGGGACGTCGAGACGCCCGCGACAATAGAGGATTTCGAACGCTATGCGGGCACGATCCGCATCCTGTTCGCGCGAGGCAGCGCCGAGCTGACCCCGATCGCCCGCGCAATTCTCGACCGGCAGGCGGAGTGGTTGCGCGCCCACCCGGAGGTGCGGGCTTCGCTCCAGGGGCATGCCGATGAACTGGCGCCGCGCGAGCAGCAGTTCGCACTCGGCGAAAAGCGCGCGGCCACCATGAAATTCTACCTCACCGCGCGGGGCGTCGCACCCCAAAGGCTTTTCGTGACCTCCTTCGGCAGGGAGCATCCGATCGCGACCGGCAGCGGCGAGGCAAGCCAGAGCCAGAACCGCCGTGGCGAGACCGTCCTTCTCGGTCTTCCCGGCGGCCTGTCCAGACCATGAGGGGAAATTGAAGATGCGTCCTGTTACTTTCGTACTGACGGCCTTGGCCGCTATGGCTTTAGCGACACCCGCATGGGCTGAGCCCGGCGACGTGCTGATCAAGATCCGGGGCGGTTATGTCCTGCGCACGGGCAGCAGTGTCGTCACGGTCGATGTGGGCGGCACGCCGGTCTCCGCAAAGGCAAAGGCGGCGCCGGGTGGTGAAGCGAGCCTCACCTTCTTCATGACTGATCACCTCGCGACTGAGCTGACCCTTGGTGGCGCGCCCTATGACATAAAGGACAGCAACGGCAGGACGCTCGTTTCTGCCGGTCTGATCACCCCGACGGCCATGCTGCAATATCATCTGATGCCGGCTTCGAAGCTGCTGCGGCCTTATGTGGGCGTGGGTCTGTCCTATGCCAATTTCTACAGCGAAAAGGCGGGAGAAGTCCTCACCAATCGCGTGGTGACACCGGCGATTTCCTATTCGGCGGATATCAAGGGCGGCCTCGCACCGGTCGCACAGGTCGGCGCCGATATCGCGATCAACGAGCAAATCTACATCAACATCGACGCCAAATATCTCGGCGCCAATTCGAAGCTCACGCTCGACCAGGGCGGGACCAGCCAGACCGTTTCGCACAGGATGCGCTCGATCATCATGGGCGCAGGCGTGGGATTCCGCTTCTGATGCGCTACCAGCTTTCGCCTTGGCTCCCGAGCAAACGCCTTGCGCTTCAATGGGCGGCGGCGGTGCTCGCGCCGCTGTCGTTTGCGGGCGTGGCGCATGCGCAAAGCCTGGGCGCTATCGAGCAGCGCCTGCGGCAGGTCGAACAGAAGGTGGGGCTACTCGAAACAGGAGGATCAGCCAGGGGAGCCGCGAGCGCTGCATCAGACCAGCCTGTATCGATCGACGCCCTGATGCAGCTCGATCGCAGGCTCGCTGCTCTGGAGCGGGCCCTCTCCGGACTCATTTCCGCGCAGGAACAGGATCACCGCGCGCTCGTCATCGGCATGGCCCAGGTGCAGACCATAAAAGGCGATACCGAGGCAAGGCTCGATGCGGTGGAACGCCAGGCGGCCGCACCTGCGCCGCCGCCGGCATCTATTCCGCAGCCGGTCGCACCCGCCGCGCAGCCGCTCAGCGCTGACGACCGCTTTGAACAGGCGATGCTCTATGCCGAGCGGCAGGACTGGCCGAGGGCCGAGCTTGCTTTCGATAGTTTCGTCGCGGCCTGGCCTTCCGACCCCCGCGCCAGCGAGGCACGCTTTCAGCTTGCCCGGGCTTTTCAGGGACAGGGCAAGCACGCGCAGGCGGCCCAACTCTTTCTCGAACTCTACGAGAAAGCTCCCAATGCGCCGTTCATCATCGACGACCTGTTTGCGCTCGGACAAGCCCTGACCGACATGGGGCCAGCCAATAGCGCGCAGGCCTGCGACGTCTATGCCGAGATCGAGACGACCCATGGTGCAGCGCTCACGCTGGAACAACGCTCCCAATTGCTTGATCGCCGGCTGGCGCTGAAATGTCCCGGCTGAGTTCGGACCCGTTCGATCGCGCGACCGCGACGGGCGGCGGTGATCAAGCCGCCTTTATGCAGGGATGCCTTGATCCGATAGCGGAAGGCAAGATCACGCAGGGCCGCGCCGAGACAGGGGCGAACCCCTATGTCGGGTTGGGGCAGCTACTGGCCGCCGCTGGCGTCTCGACCGACCGCACGGAGCAATTGATCGCGGATATCCTGATCGATGATGCGCGAGAGACCCGGCTCGCCGTTTCACGCGATATATGCACGCTGGTCGACGGTTATGTCGCTGGCCTCGATCAACGCTATGGTCGTCGTCTCGACGATGCTCAAAGTCTTCTCCTGCGGCTTAGCATCGAACTCGAGGTGTCCAAGCGGCGCGCGAAAGAAGAGCGTTCGGGGAGAAGCCGGGTCATCATCGCGCTCCTCTTGCTCCAGCTTCTCGGCGTTGTCGGCATCATCGCTGCGTTGGCGTTGAATGGCGCCTTCGCTCCATCAAAGGCGGCCAGCCTCGCAGCGGGCAGGGAAGCGGCCGCCTATCTGGATGGGGCGGGAACATAGGGTGGCTGACAGAGGACCAACCGAATCTCAGGAATTGCACCAGATCAAGCAACTCGTGCGCGTGGCGGCCGATGCTCTGACCTTGGCGCAAACCCTTTTGGCTGATCGGATAGAACAGGAAAAAACTGCGGCGCGTCAGAGAAGAAAGCGTCCTCTGGAGGTGCAGCCTTCAGAGGATGTCCTGGCCAATATCCGGAACATCGCGACCGCCTTCGAAGAGCAACTCACGCATCCCGACCGGAAATTCTCGGAATGCTGGCGCGATCTGGTCAAGACGCGCATTCATCACCGCATCCATCGCGCCGGACGGCCGGGTGCCGCCATCCTGCTGCGAATGATCGAGGAACCCGACGTGTTCGTGGATCAGAAGGTTCTCGCTTCGTCGGCGGGCGTTGCGTCGAAATCCCCCAATGTCATCAAGGTCTATGTCTGCCATCTGCGCAACGGGCTGGAGGATCATGGGCTTCCGGCCGACCTCATCGAGACCGGGACACGCAGCTACCGGCTGCGCGCCCACGCCATCCCCAAAATCATGGAACTGGTGACGAGGCCATGAGCGAGGTTTTTCGGGCAGTCAGAGCAGCGGGCCATAGTGCCGGCTTCTGCCTGTCCTGTCGGACTGGAACAGCATAGCGCCTATGCTTCGGATCATCCAGGAAATCGAGGCCGATGGCAAACCTCCGGCCCTGATTGATCCGGTCTCGGTCCGGACAGGCGTCGAGCGAGCACAGATCGAAACGGCACTGGCCGTCGAGTTGCATGGGTCGTTCGGAAAAGCAGCCCGCGCGCTCAATATGCTGCCCAAGACCGTCAACAAGCGCGTGCGGGATCTCGAATTCCAACTGGGATGCCCAGTGTTCGAACGGCAAAGGCGTCGGCTGGTGCCTACGCCCGCTGGCCGCGTATTCCTTCGGCATACCGCAGAGATTCTCCAGGACTTCCATCAACTCGTGGGAGCGGTGCGACGCATCGCAGATGGCAAGGCTGGCCAGATCGCCATCGGCTATCATGGCTCCGTCGCGAACGGGGATTTGCATCGATTGTTATTTGCCGCCGATCCGGCCTATCCGGATATTCAGCATCTCCCCGTCGAACTGTCGCACGATCGGTTGTTCGAGACATTGGCGAGCGGGCGGATCGATCTGGCCATCGTTCGCGGAAATCCCGCCAATTTTCAGGGACTGAGCGCCCCGCTTTGGACGGAACGGATTATTCTGTGCCTGCCGGTCAAGCACCCGCTTGCATCGCGTCCCTTGCTGCAATGGCCGGATCTCATCGGCGAGACGTTTCTCGTGTCGGGCTATGATCCCAGCGATGCGATCCGCGAACTGCTGGAGGATCGCTTCGCACCGCTCCAGGTCTCACCGCCCATCGTCATCCATGACATCAGCACGCGGGGCGTCATTAACATGGTCGGTGCAGGACGCGGTATCTGCCTTTGCCTCGATTCCATGCTCGGCGATCAGTATGCGGGCACCGTCTTTCATGAACTGACGGGCGCGATCGGACCCGAATATGTGACCAGCTTTGCCTGCTGGTTGGATGATAACCCCAATCCGGCGCTGAAACGCCTGCTCGCTCGTCTGCATCGACAATATGCTGGAGCGATGAAGATCGAGTCGTCCATTACATATCCGGGAGGAAAATCATGAAAAGGACCGCGATTCTATTGGTCATGCCTTTGCTGTCGACATTGACAGGCTGTGCTTCCATTGGCCGGATCGAAACACCGGGCGAGAAGGCTTCGGCTTATGGCTATGTTCCGCTTGATCCCTTGCCGGTCGATCAGGCCAGCGGTGCGGACAGCTGCACGGAGACATCTGGCGGAGGCAATGTGACGGCCAACGCCGATGTTCTCAGCAGACTGCCAGACCAGACGATCCGGTTTGCGGTCGCGACATTCGACCAGACGAAGGGGAGCCTGACGTTCGGTCCAGCGACGCTCACCAGTAAGGGCGGCCAGTATAAGGCCGTGCTTGACTATATTCAGGCCGATGCGGTTCCCGAAATATTCTACATCCGCAAACGTGTGACGGTGCCAGGCCAGACTCAGAGCGTTCCGGTTGCGCTCAGCGATCCCTTGCCGATGGGCGGCAAGATCATCGGTTATGATGCTGTCATCTCCAACAGTACCGGCATGCAGGCGGCCCTACAGTCTGTGGCTCCTGCGGAGGTTGCTCTCGCACGCTCCCGTTTCCTGGAGGCGGAAGCCGAGAAATTCGCGGAAGGTCATTATCAACAGGTAACAGTGCCGGTCTATGTCGGGATAGGCCTGCGTCTCTCCGCTGACATCCTGTCCCTGCAGGGTGGCCTCACATTGGCGGGGCTGTCCGCGATCGGGGCAGAGGCTGAAGCGAAACGGGTCACCGGGACGCTCACGGTCCAGTCGCTCGGCGTCAGCGGTAAGAGCATTGCGACTGCCTTGCCGTTGCCGAGCAAACTCGACCAGACCACGATCGAGAATGCGATCCTTGCCATCGGCAATATGCGCGCCACGCTCTATGCAACCGGTCAGGGAACGAACGATCTCTACAAGCAGCCGCGTATCGTTGGTCTCTATTCGCCAGTCGGATCTGACCCGCTGCTGATCAACGCGCTCTATTCCGAATTGTCGCGAATCAGACCGCGCTGGCTGGTGCCTTGCGGGGCGGCCGGACAAGGGAAGTCCTGACCGGCCTGTACGCCACTGCCTGTCTTTTTGCGCTGGCTTTCGCTGCGATCAACGCGCTGTTGAACCGCGCAGCTTTCTGCGTCTCTTACTCATCCCCATCGCGCCGGGCGGATCATCGCCAGCGCGCTCGAACGGGGATATGTCATGGGCGCAGCCAGCCAGAGATCGGAAGTCCATGCACGCGGCGCGCGGATGCTGCGCACCGCCATGGGCACGTCGATCGCGGCATGGCTCGCCGATCCTACCGTCATCGAAGTCATGCTCAATCCCGATGGCCGCCTCTGGATCGACCGGCTCGGCGAAGGGATCAGCGATAGCGGGGAGCGCCTGTCGCCTGCCGACGGCGAGCGCATCATCCGCCTCGTCGCCCATCATGTCGGGGCTGAGGTTCACGTCCGATCGCCACGCGTCTCCGCCGAACTGCCGGAAAGCGGCGAGCGCTTCGAAGGCCTGCTGCCGCCGGTCGTGACCGCACCGGCCTTTGCGATCCGCAAGCCCGCCGTCGCGGTCTTCACGCTCGACGATTATGTCGCGGCGGGCATCATGTCTCGTGCCGAGGCCGAGGTGCTGCGCGCTGGCGTCGCCAACCGGCTCAACATCCTCGTTGCGGGTGGCACCGGCACCGGAAAGACCACGCTCACCAACGCGCTTTTGGCGGAAGTCGCGAAGACTTCCGATCGTGTGGTGCTGATCGAGGACACGCGCGAACTGCAATGCGCCGCGCCCAATCTCGTCGCGATGCGCACCAAGGATGGCGTCGCGTCGCTCTCCGACCTCGTGCGCTCCTCGCTGCGCCTGCGACCCGACCGCATCCCGATTGGTGAGGTGCGAGGAAGCGAAGCGCTCGACCTTTTGAAGGCCTGGGGCACCGGTCATCCCGGCGGGGTCGGCACGATCCACGCCAACACGGCCGTGGGTGCGCTGCGTCGCATGGAGCAACTCATCCAGGAAGCCGTGGTGACCGTGCCCAAGGCGCTGCTCGCCGAGACCATCGATCTCGTCGCCGTGCTGGTCCGGCACGGCACCGGGCGGCGCCTCGCCCAGCTCATGCGCGTCGAAGGCCTCGATCCTGCCCTCGGCGACTACCGCCTCACGCCCGCAACCCCCGACATCGGAGAAAAACCATGATCGATCTGTCCCGCCGTCCCGCCCATCGGCTTGGCGCTGCACCTCTCGCCCTTTGCATGGGCCTCATTGCGCTCGCGAGTCCCGCTTATGCCTCGGGCTCGTCCATGCCATGGGAAGCGCCGCTCCAGTCGATCCTCGAATCGATCGAAGGCCCGGTCGCCAAGATCGTCGCGGTGATCATCATCATCGCGACCGGCCTGGGGCTCGCCTTCGGCGATACCTCGGGCGGGTTCCGGCGGCTGATCCAGATCGTCTTCGGCCTGTCGATCGCCTTTGCGGCGTCGAGCTTCTTCCTCTCCTTCTTCTCCTTCGGCGGCGGAGCGCTGGTATGATGGAGGCTGGGCAAGAAGAGGTGCCGGGGTTCCTGGCGCCGGTCCATCGGGCATTGTCCGAACCCATCTTGCTGGGCGGCGCCCCGCGCAGCCTGGCCATCGTCAACGGCACGCTCGCCGGCGCGCTGGGCCTCGGCCTGCGGCTCTGGCTCGCGGGCCTCGCGCTCTGGGCCATCGGTCATGCGCTCGCCGTCTGGGCCGCGCGGCGCGATCCCCAGTTCGTCGATGTCGCCCGCCGTCACCTCAAATATCCCGTCTGGATGCGGCCATGATCAACCTTTCCGAATATCGCGCCAAGGCCGCCTGCCTTGTCGATTTCCTGCCCTGGGCCGCGCTGGTGGCAAAGGGCGTGGTGCTCAACAAGGACGGATCGTTCCAGCGCAGCCTTCGTTTCCGCGGACCCGATCTCGACAGCGCGACACCAGCCGAACTGGTCGCGGTGACCGGGCGCCTCAACAATGCGCTGCGCCGCCTCGGTTCGGGCTGGGCGGTGTTCGTCGAGGCGAGCCGCGTGCCCGCCCAGGACTATCCCGACAGCGCCTTTCCCGATCCGGTCTCCGCCTTGGTCGATCAGGAACGCTACGAACAGTTCTGTGAGGAAGGCTCCCATTACGAGAGCTTCTACCATCTGACGCTTCTGTGGATGCCGCCCGCCGAGGATGGCGCGCGCGCGGAGAGTTGGCTCTATGAGGGCAAGTCGGGTTCCGGCGTCGATCCGCATGAACTTCTCAAAAGCTTCATCGACCGCACCGATCGCGTCCTGCATCTGGTCGAGGGCTTCATGCCCGAGGTTGCCTGGCTCGATGACGGCACCACGCTCACCTATCTGCACAGCACGGTATCGACCAAGCGCCAGCGCGTGCGCGTGCCGGAGACGCCCGCCTATCTCGATGCGCTGCTCACCGACGAGGGTCTGACCGGCGGGCTCGAACCCATGCTGGGCGAGTATCATCTGCGCACGCTCACTATCACCGGCTTTCCGACCGCGACCTTTCCCGGCCTGCTCGATGAACTCAACCGGCAGGCCTTTGCCTATCGCTGGTCGACCCGCGCGATCATGCTCGACAAGACCGATGCCACCAAACTGCTGACCAAAATCCGGCGGCAATGGTTCGCCAAGCGCAAGTCGCTCGCCGCGATCCTCAAGGAGGTGATGACCAACGAACAGTCGGTCCTCATGGATTCCGATGCGTCGAACAAGGCGGCCGATGCCGACCTGGCGTTGCAGGAACTGGGCGCGGACGCGGCCGGCATCGCCTATGTCACCGCGACCGTCACCGTCTGGGATCGCGATCCAGCCCTCGCTTCGGAAAAGCTGCGGCTGGTCGAGAAGGTCATCCAGGGCCGCGACTTCACCTGCACGATCGAGGGCATGAACGGCATCGAGGCATGGCTCGGATCACTGCCCGGTCATGTTTACGCCAATGTCCGGCAACCGCCGATCTCCACCCTCAATCTCGCCCATATGATCCCGCTGTCCGCGGTCTGGGCGGGGCCGGAACGGGATGAGCATTTCGGCGCTCCCCCCTTGCTCTATGGCAAGACCGAAGGCTCGACCCCGTTCCGCTTTTCCCTCCATGTCGGCGATGTCGGCCATACGCTGATCGTCGGCCCGACCGGTGCGGGCAAGTCGGTGCTGCTGGCGCTCATGGCGATGCAGTTCCGCCGCTACCCCCAAGCCCAGATCTTCGCCTTCGACTTCGGTGGCTCGATCCGCGCCGCCGCGATCGGCATGGGCGGGGACTGGCAGGATCTCGGCGGCGCGCTGCATGAAGGTGATATCGGCGACGGCGTCGCGCTGCAACCACTGGCCCGGATCGACGAGCCGGGCGAACGCGCCTGGGCCGCCGAATGGCTGGCCGCGATCCTGGCCGGTGAAGGCGTTTCGATCGACCCCGCCGCCAAGGAGCATCTCTGGACCGCTCTGACGTCGCTGGCGTCCGCCCCCGTTGGAGAACGCACGCTCACTGGGCTTGCGGTGCTGCTGCAAGCCCAGGAGCTCAAACAGGCGCTGGCGCCCTATTGCGTCGGCGGTCCCTGGGGACGGCTGCTCGACGCCGAGACCGAGCAGCTGGGCGAGGCCTGTGTCCAGGCCTTTGAGACCGAGGGGCTGATCGGCGCGGCCTCGGCCGCCGCGGTCCTCGCCTATCTCTTCCATCGCATCGAAGGCCGGCTCGACGGGCGCCCCACGCTCATCATCATCGACGAGGGCTGGCTGGTGCTCGATAGCCCGGCTTTCGCCGCGCAGCTGCGTGAATGGCTCAAGACCCTGCGCAAGAAGAACGCCAGCGTCATCTTCGCCACGCAAAGCCTCGCCGACATCGAGACGTCGAGCATTGCGCCCGCCATCATCGAAAGCTGCCCGACCCGCATCTTCCTGCCCAATGAGCGTGCGGCCGAACCGCAGATCCGCCAGGTCTATGAGCGCTTCGGGCTCAATGCCCGGCAGATCGAGATATTGAGCCGGGCGACTCCCAAACGCGACTATTATTGCCAGTCGCGGCGCGGCAACCGGCTGTTCGAACTGGGGCTGGGCGAAGTGGCGCTCGCCTTTGCGGCGGCCTCTTCGAAAACCGATCAGCGCGTGATCGGCGAACTGGTCGCTGCCCATGGCCGTGCCGGCTTCGCTGCCGGCTGGCTCAAGCATCGCGGTCTCGACTGGGCCGCCGGCCTTCTGCCCGAACCCGCATCACCGTCCGACCCGGACGATCCCTTCCTGCCGCTCGATCCCGAGGAGTTCAATCCATGAAGACGCCGTCGTTTCGCCGGGCCCTGCTGGCCGGCATCGTCAGCCTGACCGCGCTGGCCGGGCCTGTGCTCACCACGCCGGCGCAGGCGCAGTTCGGGGGGATCGTCTATGACCCCAGCAATTATGCGCAGAATGTGCTGACCGCCGCCCGTTCGCTCGAGCAGATCAACAACCAGATCCGCCAGATCGAGAACCAGGCGACCAGCCTCATCAACGAGGCGAAGAACCTCACCAGCCTGCCGGTCTCGACGCTCTCGACCCTGCAGCAACAGGTGCAGCAGACGCGCCAGCTTCTCGGGCAGGCCCAACGCATCGCCTATAATGTCCAGGACATCCAGAGCGCCTTCACCCAGCGCTACAACGGCGCCAACCTCACCGGCTCGCAGGCGCAGATGGTCGCCAATGCCGAGGAGCGCTGGAAGGACAGCGTCGGCGCGTTTCAGGACGCGCTCCAGGTCCAGGCCGGTGTCGTCGGTAATATCGATGGGGCCAAAGCGAGCATCGACACATTGGTCGGCGCGAGCCAGTCGGCGAGCGGGGCGCTGCAGGCCTCCCAGGCCGGCAATCAGCTGCTCGCGCTCCAGTCGCAGCAGCTCGCCGACCTGACGGCTGCGATCGCCGCGCAGGGTCGGGCCCAGACGCTGCAAGCCGCGCGTGATGCCGCCACCGAAGCGGAAGGCCGTGAGCGCTTCCGCCGCTTCCGGGGCAATTGAGATGCGGCGGCCGGGCCGGATCGCGCTTGGCGTGGCGATGATCGGCCTGATGCTGGCCGTGACGGTCGGCATCGCGATGGTGCGGCCGGAAAGCGGTGGGCCGGGAAACGGGGCGCTGGCGGGGAACGCAGCGGTTGGCGCGGCCGCTGGCGCTGCGCCCGGTCCCGCCACCCGCACTCTCGCCCGCTGCCGCACCCTCACCATGCCCGACAGCGGCTGTGAGGCAGCCTGGGAAGCGCGGCGGCGCCATTTCTTTGGAGAGGATAAGCCCCAATGAACGATACCGGCGTGATCGACAGCTTCCTGTCGGTCTTTACCAGCTATATCGACAGTGGCTTCGGCCTGCTCGGTGGCGAGGTCGGCTTTCTCTCCTCGACCCTCATCGTCATCGACGTGACGATTGCCGCCCTGTTCTGGGCCTGGGGCCAGGACGAGGACGTTCTCCAGCGTCTGGTCAGGAAGACGCTCTACATCGGCGTCTTCGCTTACATCATCGGCAATTTCTCGAACCTCGCCAACATCCTGTTCCAGAGCTTCGCCGGGTTGGGGCTCAAGGCCTCGGGCGGCGGCATGGCGCTCTCCGACTTCATGAAGCCCGGCACCGTCGCCGCGACCGGCCTCACCGCCGCCAAGCCGCTGCTCGACGCTACCGCCGATCTTCTGGGACCGGTCGGCCTTTTCACCAATTTCGTGCAGATCCTCGTGCTGCTCATTGCCTGGCTGATCGTGGTGCTGGCCTTCTTCGTCCTCGCCATCCAGGTCTTCATCACCATCATCGAGTTCAAGCTGGTGACGCTCGCCGGCTTCGTCCTGCTCCCCTTCGCCTTTTTCGGGCGCACCGCCTTCATGGCCGAGAAGGTGCTCGGCCATATCATCTCGTCGGGCATCAAGCTCCTCGTCCTGGCCGTTATCACCGGCATCGGCACCACCCTGTTCAGCCAGTTTACCTCCGCAGGCGTCGGCGCCGATCCCACCGTCGAACAGGTGATGGCGATCGCGCTCGCCGCGCTGACGCTGCTTGGTCTGGGCATCTTCGGCCCCGGCATTGCCAATGGCATCGTCACCGGTGGCCCTCAGTTGGGCGCTGGCGCCGCGGCCGGAACGGCATTGGCTGCAGGCGCGACATTGGGCGGCGGTGTGGCGGGAGCCCGCCTCGCCGGTGGCGCCGCGATGGGCATGGCAGGCAGCGCCGCCACAGGCATGGCCCGCACGGCTGGCGCTGCTTCGGGTGCCTATAGCGCTGGCGCGGCCGGACGATCGGGCGCGGCGGCGGTCGGCGCAGGCCTCGCCAATGTCGGCAAGAGTAGCGGCGGCGCGGTGGTCTCGCCGCTGCGCCGCGCCGCGCAAAGCCTCAAGCAAAGCTATGCCGATGGCCGAAGCGCAGCTTCAGGCGCCGCCGCCGGTGCGGGGGCGCAGGCTTCCGCCGCCGCATCCGGCACCGGATCCGCCGCGGCCGCGCCGCCCGCCTGGGCTGCGGCGATGAAGCGCCGGCAGGCGATCACCCAGGGCGCCACCATGGCCGCTCATACCCTGAAGGGCGGCGACAGCCATGGCGGCGGCGCCGGTCCCGACCTCTCGCAGAAGGACTGACACGCAATGTTCAAGCGACCATCGATCCGTTACGGGCAATCGCCCGACCCCGTCACCCCCTATCAGCGCGCGGCGCAGGTCTGGGACGACCGCATCGGCTCCGCGCGCGTCCAGGCGAAGAACTGGCGGCTCGCCTTCTTTGGCTGCCTGGCGCTCTCCGGCGGTCTGGCCGGCGGCCTCGTCTGGCAATCGGCGCGCGGCACGATCATTCCCTGGGTGGTCGAGGTCGACAAGCTCGGCGAGGCGCGCGAGGTCGCGCCCGCCACGGCGGACTATCGCCCCACCGACCCGCAGATCGCGTTCCATCTTGCCCGCTTCATCGAGAATGTCCGCTCGATCCCCGCCGACGGGATCGTGCTGCGGCAGAACTGGCTGCGCGCCTATGACTTCGCCACCGACAAGGGCGCCCTGTTCCTCAACGATTATGCCCGCGCCAATGACCCGTTCGCACAGCTGGGCAAGATCCAGGTCTCGGTCGAGGTGTCGAGCGTCATCCGCGCCTCGAACGACAGCTTCCGCGTGGCCTGGACCGAACGCCGCTATGTCGATGGCGCCCTTGCCGAAACCGCGCGTTGGTCTGCGATCCTGACCGTCGCCGTCCAGACCCCGCGCGATCCCCAGGCCCTCCAGAAGAACCCGCTCGGGGTCTTTGTCGCCAATCTCAACTGGTCGAAGGAACTCAACCCATGATCTGCCTGTCTCCCGCGAGGGCGCGCTCCGGTGCGCTGCTCTGCCTGCTCGCTTCCGTCTCGCTGCTGTCCCTGGGTGCCGCCGCCGAGGCAAAAAGCCGCAGGGCGCCGCCCGCGCCGATGGTCGCGGCCACCCCGGCGCCCGAACCGCGCCGGGCGGTAGAGGTTGTCAGCGTACCGACGCCGCTCCCGCTTCCCGGCCAATTGAAGCCCCTCGAATCCTCCGCCAGCGCCCGTGAACCCGCCGATCCGCGAACGCGCGTCACCGCCGCTAATGCGGCCGCGCGCGTGCAGCCGAGCAAGGGCGGCTATTTCAACGCGATCCAGCAATATCCCTATGCCGATGGCGCCCTTTACCAGGTCTATACCGCGCCCGGTCAGGTCACCGACATCGCCCTTCAGGACGGCGAGGAGCTGGTGGGATCGGGACCGGTCGCGGCCGGCGACACCGTGCGCTGGATCATCGGCGACACCGTGAGCGGGGCCGGATCGGCAAAGCGCGTGCATATCCTGGTCAAGCCGACCCGCGCCGACATCGGCACCAACCTCGTCATCAACACCGATCGGCGCACCTATCATCTCGAACTGCGCGCGACCGCCTCGACCTACATGGCTTCGGTCTCCTGGACCTATCCCGCCGACCAGCTCATCGCGCTGCGGCGCGCCAATGCCGAGCGCGAACGCGGCGCGCCGGTCGCCTCGGGCATCGATATGGAGCGGCTCAATTTCCGTTACCGCCTGTCCGGCGACAAACCGTCCTGGCGGCCCGCCCATGTCTTCGACGACGGGCGCCAGGTGATGATCGAGTTTCCCGATGGCGTCGCCACCGGGGACATGCCGCCGCTCTTCGTGCGCGGCGCCGACGGCAATGCCGAACTCGTCAACTACCGCGTCTCCGGCCGCTACATGATCGTCGACCGGCTGTTCGATGCGGCCGAACTGCGGCTCGCCACCCGCAAGGGTGAGCAGCGAGTCACGATCGAGCGGCAGGACGCCCCTGCGCGGAGGGCGTCATGAACCGGCCGGAACGGGAAGAAGGACCGGGTGAGATGGCGCGGGAGGCGACCGTAGCGCAGCCCGCCAATCCCGGCGCCTTTCGGCTTGCGGGGCCACCGCCGCGCGTCACGCGCCTGTCGCGCAAGGCCCTTGCCGTCATCGGCATGGTCGCCGGGATCGGGATCGGCGGCTCGCTGCTCTATGCGCTGCGCCCGGTCCATCATGCCCCCGCAGTCAATCTCGTCGATACCGACAGCCGCAACAAGGCCGATGTCGTGACCGCCGCGCCGGCGAGCTACGACAAGGTGCCGAAACTCGGCCAGCCTATGCCGGGCGATCTCGGACGGCCGATATTGTCAGCGCAGCAGAATGGGCAGAGCGTGCCGGTGCCGCCGATGGGGCCGGCCGCGGGACAGCCCGATCCGCGTCTCGCCGCCGCCGAGCAGGCTCGCCAGCGCGTGATGCAGGAGCGGGAATCGGCGAGAGCCAGCAAGCTGTTCCTTGGCGCTGAAGGCGCGCGCTCTGCTTCTGCCGCGAACGCTGGCGATGGTGCGCAGACGGCCCGCGCGGTCTCAGCGGGCGATGGTGCTGGCGCGGCGCCGGCTGCCCAACCGACCGGCCAGGCCGCGAAACGGGCTTTCCTCCAGAATGGAGGCAATCGCGCCGTCGTCAGCAATGAGCGGATCATGGCGCCGGCCTCGGCCTACATGGTGCAGGCGGGCAGCGTCATTCCGGCCGCGCTGATCACCGGGATCCGTTCGGATCTGCCGGGCCAGATCACCGCCCAGGTGACGCAGAATGTCTATGACAGCGCGACGGGGCGCATCCTGCTGATCCCGCAAGGCTCGCGGCTGATCGGGGACTATGACAGCGAGGTCTCGGCCGGGCAGAACCGCGTGCTGCTGGCCTGGGATAGGCTGATCCTGCCCGGTGGCCGCTCGATCCTGCTCGACCGCCAGCCTGGCGCCGATGCCGCGGGCATGTCGGGCCTTCAGGACAAGGTGAACTATCATTGGGGCAATATGCTCAAGGCCGCGATGGTCTCGACCCTGCTCGGCGCCGGCACGCAGCTCGTGGCCCAAGGCGATGATGAACTCACCCGTGCGCTGCGCTACGGCATGCAGGACACGATCAACCAGACCGGGCGGCAGGTCGTGCAGCGCGAGATCAATGTACCGCCGACGCTCACCGTGCGGCCGGGGTTTGCGATCCGGGTGGTGATCACCCGCGATCTTGTGCTCGAGCCTGTTCAGGGGGCGCAGCCATGAGCCGGCTGCGTCTGGGGCCGATCCTCGAGGAAAAGCCCGTCAAGCTGACGGTCGAACTCCCGGGCGCGCTGTTCCGGCAGCTTGCCGACTATGCCCGCGCTCATGCGGCTGAGAATGGCTTGTCCGATCCCGTGCCAGTCGAACGGTTGATCGCTCCTATGGTGGAGCGGTTCATTATGAGTGATCGGGGGTTTGTGAGGCGTAGGCGCGGCAACGGTTCCTGATCCGGCAACGGATCGTGCACGGTGCATGATTTTGGCGGCACGGTACGTCCAAAGGGATGACGGGCAGCCATCACGACCCTATCATGGACACCGAAACAAGTCCCCACGGGAACAGGTCGCGCAAGAAGGACAGGCTGCCAAAAAATGCCGCAACGATCGATGCGATTGATGACGATGCTGGCGGAGGAGATCGCCGCGCTCAAGGCAATGGGAAGCACGGCCGACCCGGCGTTCAATCATCTGGTGGATAAAATCGGTTTCTGCTGCGACGAGGCGCTCGATCAACTCTCGCAGCATGAGCCTCTCATGGCTGGCGATCATCCGTCCTGGACGAGATGGCGCAATCCTCTATCGCCGACCAAGCCATAAGCTGCGGCTTGAACCGCCGGTTCAGTCTTCTGGAACATCGCCGGACGCCCACACTTCTGGTGTGCGCTCCAGATAGAAGGCGTCATTGTCATAGGCTTGCTCTAGCGCGAGCAAAGAAGCACCCGCGAGCCAGGCGTCCCATTGCGATGGCGGCAGCAGGATCGGCATCGTCTGGCTGACCGGATCCGCGCACGCATTGGCCACGGTGAGCATGCCGGCAAAGCCGCCGGTCGCCGGATCAGGCGAGCACAGGCCCGCCCATGCGCAGATCGGCACGTCCCAAAGTCCCAACCAGCTGCGCGTGCGATGACCTTTCTCCCCAATGGGATAGGCGACATCCTCGACCGCAATCAGGCAACGCTCGAGCAGGTCCAGCCCAAGGGGCGCGCGGCTGTTACCCGTAATCTCGCGCGCAAACAGCGTCGTTCGCGGCCGATCGCCACGCGTCCGGCTGATCGGGTCTCTTGGCAGGCCCCAGGGCAACGCGTGCAGGTGCCGTCCCCGCGCGCCCGATGTCACGACGATCGCCTTCTCGCCCGGCCAGATGGTCGGTAACCAGTCAAGTGCCGGATCGGGCTTTGCATCGAACAATGTGGCGATCTCCGAGGCGGCGGCGCGACAGCGAATCAAGTGGGTCATGGCCCATCCTTCGCTCGGGATGATTAACGCTTCATGCAATTATGATATGCAGAACATCAATAAGCCAATATAGTCTGTTTTATTGATTGTTCATCGTTGATGGATGCTCTTCCCGGAGCCATCGGCTTTCTGAAAGATTGAGAGTTCTGACGTAAGCGCTGTCCTCAGGCCACGGCGATCCACGGCATGAGTTGGCCGACAGCGTTTGCAGGATGACCGCTGGCCAGCTTGGCGAGGGTCTCGGTCAACCAGGTGTGTGGGTTCACGCCCGAGATCTTGCAGTTTTCGATGAGGGTGGCGATCACCGCCCAGTTGTCGCCGCCCTCATCCGAGCCCGCGAACAGCGCGTTCTTGCGATTGAGGGCCAGCGGCCGGATCGACCGCTCGACGGTGTTGGAGTCCAGCTCGACGCGGCCATCATCCAGGAACAGCGACAGTCCGGTCCAGCGGGTCAGCGCGTAGCGGATGGCGTCGGCGAGCTTGCTCTTGGCGCTGATCTGACGGAGCCGTGCCTCGAGGTAGATGTTCAGATCATCGAGGATGACGCGGGCCTGCCCGTTGCGAATGGCGCGGCGCTGTTCGGCGGAGGTGCCGCGAACCTCGTTCTCGATCGCGTAGAGCATGGCGATCCTGCGTAGGACCTCGGTCGCGACCGGCGAGCTATCGGCCAGTTCGTAGAACTTGCGTCGAACATGCGACCAGCAGAAGGCGAGGCTGAGTTGCTGGCTACGCCTGGCGAGCGCGGCATAGCCGCTGTAGCCGTCGACCTGCAGGATGCCGGAATAGCTTCCCAGGTGCGCTTCGGCGCGTTCGCTCTTGCGATCGGGGGCATAGACGTAGGCTACCAGCGGCGGATCACCGCCGCCCCATGGTCGATCGTCGCGGGCATAAGCCCAGAGCTGGCCGGTCTTGGTCCGACCCCGCCCGGGATCGAGCACCGGGGCGGTCGTCTCGTCAGCGAACAATCGCTGGGATCGTCGCAGCTCTTCCAGGATGCGATCCCGCAAGGGACGCAGATACCAAGCCGCACGGCCAGCCCAGTCGGCCAAGGTTGAGCGATCGAGCCTGATATCCTGGCGAGCGTAGATCTGCGCCTGACGGTAGAGCGGGACATGATCGGCGTACTTGGCGACCAGTACCTGGGCGATCAGCGCCTCGGTCGGGATGCCGCCCTCGACGATCCGGGCCGGGGCCGGTGCCTGAACGACCGCGCCTTCGCAAGAACGACAGCCATAGCGCGGGCGGCGGGTGACCAGCACGCGGAAGGTGGTGGGCACGACATCGAGGCGTTCGGCCACGTCCTCGCCGATCTGATGGAGTGCGCCGCCACAGCAGGGGCAGGCCCGGATGCCATCAACTTCCTCGACGTCGACAACCTGTTCGATCCGTTCGAGATGCGCGGGCAGCGCGCCGCGGTTGGCCTTGCGCGGACGGTCACCTCCGGCCTTCGCCGTCACCGCCTCGCGTGCGGCGCGGGCCTGGCCCAGTGCCGTCTCGACATCCTCCAGGCCAAGCTGGAGCTGGTCTGGATCGAGCTGCTCGGACTTGCGCCCGAAACGGTGGCGCATGAAGGCCTCAATGATCGACTGCAGCCGCTCGATCTCTGCATCGGCCTCGCCCTTGGCGAGCGCAAGATCGGCCCTTGCCGCGCGTTCTGTTGCCAGTGTGCGGGACTGCTCGAGGACGAGCGCGCGGAGCGCTTCGACATCATTGGGAAGGTCTGCCTCCATGAGCATGGAGGCAGTGAATCAGGCGCAGAACATCCCGTCAACCGGCAATCTGCGGCGCGATCGGACGGCGTCCGCCATGCACCCGCCTCCAGTCCAGACCTTCGAGCAATGCGCCCAGTTGGGCTGCCGTCAGCCGCATCACACCATCCTGGATCGCCGGCCACTTGAACCTGCCGGACTCGAGCTTCTTGGCCATCAGGCACAGCCCGGTGCCGTCCCACCAGACCAGCTTGATGCGGTCCGAGCGCTTCGCCCGGAAGACATAGATCACGCCGGAATAGGGATCGCCACCGTACTCGGTACCGACCAGAGCGGCCAGGGCGTCAGGTCCTTTGCGGAAATCCACCGGGCGCGTCGCGACCATCACCCGCGCGCCGACACCTGGCCCGATCATCGGGTGGCCTTGAGCGCTTCGATCACTGCAGCAATCACGCCCGCATCGGCACCACGGCTGATCTTTACCGCAACGCCGTCAATCTCCAGTTCGACAGCGCTCGCCTTCGAACGCCGCCGCTTCTTCGAACGACGTACTGTCGGGACAGGCTCAACCGCTGGAGCCACTTCGACGATGGCAGGCACAAATGACGGCGCTTCCGGCTCCGTCGTCGGCAGCACCACGTCCGCCGCCTCGAGTTGCTTCCGCAGATCCCTCCGCCATGCGTATACCTGCGAAGGATCGAGCCCATGCCGACGCGCAACGGCACTGACACCTTCACGGCCCGAATAGCACTCAGCGACAATCGATGCCTTCACCTCTGGCGGCCACTCGCGCCGCTTGCCAGAGCCCGTGAACACCTCGAACCGCTGCGCGCCCTTGCTCACAGGAGCATCACCCGAGATTATCATAGTAGCAGCGCACTCCCGCACGATCAGGGCGCGAAGACTCGGCTCTACGCTTCAGGTGCGCAAGGTGGGGTTGCTGCCCCGCTTACGTTC
>JAESFJ010000126.1_pt1 | contig 88380 bp, 65 predicted proteins | sample 9266161 | NCBI WGS metagenome assembly JAESFJ01 (sample SAMN14506165, study PRJNA617096) | algae metagenome | isolation source: Calothrix sp. FI2-JRJ7 and co-occurring heterotrophs from granitic desert soil | place: USA: Red Pass Lake area, Fort Irwin, California | collected 2000-06-01
TCTCTAATTATTTAATTCAACAACTAAAACGTCCAGACGTTCATATGTGTTTAGTCTGATTTAAATTATCGCGCGGCGGGGGCGAAGCCCCCGCCAGCACCTTGTGCCAGTTGCGTAAGTCCTGATAAAGTGTTAGCTGTCATGACAATGAATAACTCAATGGATGGAAATGCTTTTGAGGTATTCATAGAAAAATGTTTGCTTCCGGGGGTTATGGGCAGGCGCCGTAGTCGTAATGGATAATGTACCGTTTCATAAAACAGCTACGATTGAACCTTTAATTCAATCTGTAGGCGCCAATATTCTTTATATGTCACCATATTCTCCTGATTTTAATCCGATTGAACGCAAGGTGGTCACAACGATTGCGCTTTCTTACGTCAATTCTCTCCAACCACAGCAAAAATGGTTGATACCCTTATTGCAACAGCTTTGGATTTAATGAATCCAAAACATTTAAAAAATTGGTTTACAAATTGTTGTTACTGTACCTCATAAACCTGCAATCCGCTGTATATATAGTTTGGCTTTATATTTTAATTGTTTATATAAGGAAATCTTCAACTAAACGCTCAGAAATTTTGGGACGTAACGTGTTTGATGTGTTCCCAGATAACCCAGATAACCCAACAGCAACTGTGTGCAAAATCTCAACAACTCGCTTCAAAGTGTACTTAAAAATAAAATGCCCCACACAATGGCAATACAAAAGTATGACATTCGGCGCCCAGAATCGCAAGGGGGAGGATTTGAGGTGCGCTATTGGAATCCAATTAATTCACCCGTTTTGAATGCAGACGGAGAAGTTATTTGTATTATCAATCGAGTTGAGGATATTACTGAATTTGTGCTGTTGAAACAACAAGATTCGGAAAGGCGCCGTATAAACGAAGAACTCCAACTTCGCACTTCCCAAATGAAAGCTGAGATTTTTATGCGCTCACAAAAACTACAAATTGTCAATAATCAACTACAAAAATTAACTCAAGCCTCTTTGGCAATCAATGCTGCTTTTTCAATCGAAGACGTACTTGACGTTATTACTCGCCAAGCATATCAAATTATTGACGCCCATCAATCTGTTACTAGCTTGACGATTGACCAAAATTGGTCACAGGCAATTACTTCTGTATATTTATTTGACAAGTACGCAACTTGGCGCCAGTATGACCAGCCAAAATTTTAGTAGTCGATGATGAAACCGATACAAGAGACGTTATTGCTTTTATATTACAAGAGGCAGCAGCAGATGTAATTACAGCAGCTTCAGGAGAAGATGCATTGACAGCTTTAGCCAAATTTCAACCCGATCTGTTAATCAGCGATATTGGAATGCCAGATATGAATGGTTATATGCTCATAAAACAAATAAGACAATTGGCGCCACATCTTAGTCAAATCAAAGCGCTTGCCTTAACAGCTTATGCTGGCGAAATTAATTATCAACTAGCACTACAAGCGGGTTTTCAAGCGCATTTATCTAAACCAGTCGAACCAGAACAGTTAATTGAGACAGTTATTAACTTGTTGAATTAAGTAAATCATAATATTCTTCAACTAGCTTGAATCCTGCTTCTTCTAACTTATTCATTATTAATTGCTGACTTTCAATAGACAAATTATTAAAACTTTTTTCAGCTTCCGTCTCATTAAAACTATCTAAAACATCCCATATTAATAACTCTACAAGTAATTTTACTTGCCGCTCTCTTTGATTATCATTAGCATAAATTCTTCCAACTTTTGAAATTATATTTTTAAATCTATTTAATGTTAAAAATTTTAATATTTGCTGACTAATTAATAATTCAACATCTAATTGCTGTTGATAATCCCATTTCTGTGCTTGATGAAAACGATTATCTTCAGCAAACTCAGGTATTTTATTTTTAATAATCGGTCTAACTCTACCCTTCTTCGTCTCTATATAAATAGACTTAACAGGTTTAATAACAACTCCCTCAGCTTTATTCGCTTCATGTAATGCAGGCAACTTTAAAATTTGTGGAATAGTTGATTCAAATTCTATTTTATAATTAAAAACCTGTTCAAATTTACCTATAAATAAAGGTTCTGCACGCATCATCCCAACATCACGCAACACTTGAAGCGTTATATCATAATCTAAATATTGACTCCCAAAATCACCACTTACCGCAATATCAAAAGCACAATACTCAATATTTGGCGAATAATAAACACCTGTTTGTACAGCTTGCCGACCTTCTACTGCTGCAACATCTGGATGTGGATACTCACCTCCAAATAACTCCCCATAAATAGTCACGCGCTGCAAATTCGGTATTTTTGCCTGTAATAAAGTAAAAATTTCTTTAGCATGTACTTCTAATTGTGCTTTTTTATGTAAATAGCCAAAAAAATCCTCACCCGGTTCTAATAACTCCTTTCTTTTCGCAAACTCAACTTTTACACCATCTGTAATTATACCAAAATTGGCGCCGTGAATCTTCTCAGTAACAACCCAGTCAACTTTCTTCAGCAACCGATAGTCGACTTACTCAACTGCAACTGATTCAGACCCTCTGGTATTTTCTCATAACTACTATATTTCCAACTTGCACTATCCATAAACAGAATTGAAACTATATATTACATTGTAACATACGACATTCGTTGCATCCGTTTTATCCGTTGCAAGCAATCTTCATCAACATGAATTTTATTTAAAGAAATAAAAAAGTATATTTGTACGCTTACTTGCCATAAAAACTCGCTCCTTTTATTAATTTTAAATTCCTAGCTCCTTAAGTGCTGCACGCAATTGCGTAGAGTCCAGGGTATTCAAGTTGCTTTGCCTGAATCTGTTCGTCCATTCGGGATAAACCGGACAACTTACAGGCTAAAACTTTTTTACCTTTTTTTGCTTAAAGGAGTGCTGCGTTGGTTGCTATGGTTGTTTTACCTATTCCATCAGAGGAGTGCATTAACAAGTAACTTCAACATTTTTCATATAATTTAAAAGGTACATTAAGTATATTCATTTTATAGCTATTGTTTATTATGACCACTTCTAACCGCCGCTACCATATTACTACCTTCGGTTGCCAGATGAATAAAGCCGACTCGGAGCGCATGGCTGGTATTCTAGAAGACATGGGCTTTGAGTGGTCAGAAGACCCAAACCAAGCGAATGTAATACTTTACAATACTTGTACTATTCGTGATAACGCTGAACAAAAAGTATATTCTTATTTAGGTAGGCAAGCAAAACGCAAGCACTCGGAACCTGATTTAACTTTGGTTGTTGCTGGTTGTGTCGCGCAGCAAGAAGGAGAATCTTTATTGCGACGTGTTCCCGAATTAGATTTGGTGATGGGACCACAGCACGCTAACCGTCTTAAAGATTTGTTACAGCAAGTTTTTGATGGCAATCAAGTTGTTGCTACAGAAGCTGTACATATTATGGAGGATATCACTAAGCCGCGTCGCGATAGTAATGTGACGGCATGGGTTAATGTAATTTATGGATGTAACGAACGCTGCACTTATTGTGTTGTTCCTGGTGTGCGAGGTGTTGAACAGTCACGTACTCCCGAAGCTATTCGTGCTGAAATTGAACAATTAGGGCGCCAGGGTTACAAAGAAATTACGTTATTGGGTCAAAATATAGATGCATACGGACGTGACTTACCTGGTAGCACTCCCGAAGGGCGCCATCTGCACACGTTAACTGACTTACTATATTATGTACACGATGTACCAGGTATCGAGCGAATTCGATTTGCAACCTCTCACCCCCGCTATTTTACAGAACGGTTGATTAAAGCTTGTGCAGAATTACCCAAGGTATGCGAACACTTTCATATCCCCTTTCAGTCAGGTGATAACGAAGTGTTAAAAAGAATGTCACGCGGGTATACTCAAGAAAAATATCGCCGTATCATCGATAAAGTTCGCGAATACATGCCCGATGCATCGATTAGCGCTGATGCAATTGTTGGTTTTCCTGGGGAAACAGAACAGCAGTTTGAAAATACCCTCAAACTAACTGAAGATATTGGCTTTGATATGTTGAATACTGCTGCATACTCACCTCGACCCGGTACACCTGCGGCAGTATGGGATAATCAATTGAGCGAAGAAGTTAAAAGTGACAGATTACAACGTCTCAATCATCTCGTTAATATCAAAGCAGCAGAACGTTCGCAAAGATATATGGGACGTATCGAAGAAGTCCTTGTAGAAGACCAAAACCCTAAAGATGTTACCCAAGTTATGGGTAGAACGGGTGGAAACCGTTTGACTTTCTTTACCGGAGATATTAACCAACTCAAGGGTCAGTTAGTCAAAGTCAAAATTACCGAAGTTCGTGCTTTTAGTTTGACGGGTATTCCTGTAAAGGTTCAAGAACCTGTACTTGTATAGTTACATAAACCAAAGAAACCGGGTTTGAACCCAAAATCGTTGTTTTTATTACAAGATATCAACAAGAAACCCGGTTTCTAAGATTTTACATAAACTAAAGAAACCGGGTTTGAACCCAAAATCATTGTTTTTATTACAAGATATCAACAAGAAACCAGGTTTCTAAGATTTTCATCGTAAAGATTCATAAATCATTGTCACCGCTATCAAGCACAATAACATTACTCCCAGGCGCCAGAACCAACCAAAGGCGACTCCAACTATCGCCAAACCAGGTGATGCTCCTAAAATAGTCGATAGTGTATAGGCTATCGCAATTCCCAAAGTCATTAGCAAGAAGTACTTTATAAATCTTGCAACCAAACGAAATAGTGGGCTGTAATTATTAGTAGTCATGGTAATATGCTCGCTTTGTGACTCAAGAAGACTAGGTAAGTATACTTTTACTAGTAAACCATTTCCATCTGAACTGTCACCTTCTCCTCACCGTGCATCTAACTAATGCTGCAACGCTATTTTATCCACACCCTCTGACCGCAGCTTCGTGACAATTACTTACGTAATTTGTGACACCTAAAATCTAGCACTACTTTTCTATACCTGTCAATATTGCTGAGAAAAGTTGTAAAAGTTTACATTTAGGTGTACAAAAGCAACATATTGCGTCTGTGACAATAGGGTAGGATGATATTCGTGACATGTGTCACACAAATTCGTTTATACAAGAATATTGCCACAAAAGTCTGGAGCTGATAATGGACGAAAATATTAAGCAGATTTTCGACAAGCTGACACCTCGACGTAAAGAGGTGTTGCAAATGGTGTTGGTAGGTGAATCGGATGATGCGATTGCTAGTGTACTCAGCATCAAACCAGCTACGGTCAGAAAATACTTAGAAAGATTGTATCAAGCGTTTGGAGTTAGCAAGCGCGTTGAGTTGCTGACGCTGTTCAGTAATTACGAGAAGGAATTTCCTGTTTATGATGTTTCGGAATTTTTGCCAGTTGTCAGTAAAACGCGACTCGATTTAGGAGAAGCACCCAGTACGCAAAATTTTTATGGGCGCCAAAACGAACTAGAGACGTTAAAATACTGGATAATTGAAACCCATTGTCGTGTTGTGACTCTTTTAGGGATGGGTGGGTTAGGTAAAACTACTCTATCTGTTAAGTTGATTGAATTATTGAATGATTTTGAGTCTCCGCAATTTGATTTTATTATTTGGCGGAGTCTAAGAGAGGCGCCGAAGTTAGAGAAAATATTAGTAGACTGTATCAAATTTTTCTCTGACCAAAAAGAAATCAAAATTAAGGGTAATGTTAGCGATATATCGATATTAATCGAGTATATGCGTAAATCACGCTGTTTGATAGTTCTCGATAATTTTGAATCGATTCTCGATACAGAGCAAAAGGTTGGATTATATCGAAAAGAGTATCAAGACTATAGTGTATTAATTAAGCGGATATCTGAATCGTCTCATCAAAGCTGTTTAGTTATAACTAGTCGTATTAAACCTGAATATATTGCAGTTCAAGAAGGAGAACATTCACCGATTCGTTCACTCGTTTTACCAGGATTAATAGAAGATGAAGGGTTAAATATTTTAGAAGATAAGGGATTAATCGGTTCTAAAAAAGCAATGCTTGACTTAGTACAGCTATATAGTGGTAATCCCTTAGCATTAAAAATTGTTTCTACTTTTATTAAAGATTTATTTAGTGGGGATATCGATGAGTTTATTGAACAAGGTTTAACAGCGTTTGTAGGGATTGAAAGTTTATTAGATAGTCAGTTTAATAATTTGTCAGATATAGAAAAAAAGGTGTTGTACTGGTTAGCTATTAATCGTGAACCAGTTAAAATCAAAGATTTATTCGATGAAATAGTTGATAAACCAGTATTTTTTGACTTGATTGATAGCTTAGAAAAACTCAAAAAACGCTCTTTAATTGAAACAGTTGACGGCAAGTTTACACTCCAAAACGTTGTGATGGAGTATATGATTGCTTTACTTATTCGACAAGTGAGTGAAGAAATCAAAACTGGAGAATACGATTTATTAAATCAATATGCTTTGATTGAAGCTACAGCTAAAGATTATATTAGAAATCGGCAAAGCGAAGTTATATTAGAACCCATTTGTCAAAGTATATCAGCATCAGAAATTAATTTAAAGCTTGTTGAACCACTTGAAAAAGCAAAAGATAAGTTAACTAATTATGCAGTAGGTAATATTCTTAACTTATTGCTTTACAATAATTATGACTTATCTGGTTTAGATTTATCGAATTTAACGATTTGGCAAGCTTACCTGCGTGGTGCAAAGTTATGCAACGTTAACTTTACTAACTCCGACTTAAACAAATCTCGTTTTACCGAAGCATTTGGTACAGTTTTATCATTAGCTTCTAGTCCTGTTGATTCAATTTGGGCAATGGGTGATACAAAAAGTATAATTCGTGTGAGATATAGTGAAGGTCAGCAATGGATGACGATGGAAGGACACACTAATTGGGTGCGTTCGATTGCTTTTAGCAGTAACGGTAAAATGCTTGCTAGCGCTAGCGATGATAAAACTGTTATGCTTTGGGACACATCTACTGGGCAATGTTTAAAAACTTTAAAAGGTCATCAACAACGAGTTTGGTCTGTGGCAATTAGTCCCAATTGTAATATTATCGCAAGTGCAAGCGAAGATAAAACAATTCGACTTTGGCGCCTAGATACAGGTGAATACAAAGTACTAGAAAAACATATTAACTGGGTGCGTTGTGTCGCATTTAGTCCCGATGGCAGTATATTAGCTAGCGGTAGCAGTGATAAGAGTGTGATTTTATGGGATGCTACAAGCGGAGAATATTTAAAGACTCTACAAGCACATACCGCACGTGTTCGGTCTATCGCGTTTAGTCAAGATGGTAAAATTTTAGCAAGTAGCAGCGACGATTCCAAAATTATTCTTTGGGATATTGAAAGCGGTAAAGAGTTAAAAACCCTAATAGGGCATAAAAGTTGGGTGCGGTCGGTAGCTTTTCATCCAAAGCGTAATTTATTAGCTAGTGCTGGTGAAGATTGCGATGTCATAATTTGGAACGTTAATACAGGTAAACGCAAAAATATTTTACGTGGACATACTGCTAGGGTTTGGTGCGTAACTTTCTGCGGTGAAGATTGTGAAACCTTGATTAGCAGTAGCGATGACAAAACTGTAAAAATTTGGGATGTTGATACAGGTCAATGTTTAAAAACTTTTCAAGGTCACACAAATTGGTCTTGGTCGGTTGGTTTTAGTCCAGATGGTATTTTGGTAAGTGGTGATGAAGACCAAACTATCAAAATTTGGGATAGTAAGACAGGTCAACTAACTAAAACGCTTGAAGCGCATCAGAACAGAATACGTGCGATAGCAGTTAGTCCTAGTGGTAGTAATAACACTATTATTGCCAGTGGTAGCGACGATAAAACAATAAAGCTTTGGGATATCAAAAGCGGTAATCTAATCAATACTTTTACCGACCACCCCGACCGGGTTCTCTCCATTGCTTTTAGTCCAGATGGTAAAAACCTGGTGAGTGCAGGAGATGATAAATTGGTGCGAATTTGGGATGTTGAAAATGGAAAGCTTTGCAAAACTGCCGAACGTCACAATAGTTGGATTTGGTCTGTAACATTTAGTCCAGATGGGTTTAGGGTAGCTAGTGGTAGCGAAGATAAAACGATTAAGCTTTGGAATACGAATACCCTTGAGTGTATACAAACTCTCAAAGGTCATAATGATTGGGTTCGGTCTGTAAAATTTCATCCCAACGGCAAAATATTAGCGAGTGGTAGCGAAGATAAAACAGTCAAGTTATGGGATGTGACGACAGGTGATGAAATACGGACATTGAAAGTTTCCATTGGTTGGGTGCGTTCAATTGCTTTTAGTCCCGATGGTCGCTTTTTAGCTGTAAGTGGTGGTAGTGCGAATTTAGAAATTTGGGATATAACTACAAATGAAATATACAAAACTTTGGCAGGACATCGAGAAAGACTATGGTCAGTAGCTTTTAGTCCTGATGGTCAAACTTTGGCTAGTAGCAGTGAAGACGGTAATATCGCACTTTGGGATGTTACCACAGGTCAACAGTTATATTCACTCCGGGCGCCAAGACTTTACGAAGGTTTGAATATTACTGGTGTTGTTAATCTTACAAAAGCCCAAATTAACACTTTAAAAACTTTAGGAGCTATTAAAGAAGATGAGTAAAACTTATTCTAATTATCAGAATACATTAATTGGTATTACAACATACGGGCGCCAGGACCCAATTCCTTTTTCTTTACCCAGCACTTATTTAGACTCAGTGCGTAAAGCAGGTGGTACCCCAGTATTGTTACCACCAGGAGAAAGTAATGCAGCAACCCTATTAAAACCACTTCATGGTTTGATAATTACAGGTGGAGGAGATATTAATCCAGCTTTGTATAACGGCGCCGCTCACCCGATGGTATATTCGGTTGATAACGAACGCGATGCATTTGAAATCAACTTAGCAAAGTTCGCATTAGAAAATCACATACCTGTATTAGGAATTTGTCGAGGTTTACAAATACTGATTGTTGCCTCTGGTGGTACCTTAATACCGCATATCCCAGATGAGTATGGCACAGTAATTGCACATCGCTTAGAACCAGAACCAGGTATTCGTAAATCTACAGAACATGATGTAATAATTACACCCAACAGTCGCTTAGGAAAATTGATACAGAAAACTCATATATCAGTAGTTTCATGGCATCACCAAGCAGTAAATATACTACCATCTAACTGGCGCCCGGTAGCTTACTCTGTCGAAGATAAAGTAATTGAAGCAGCAGAACATATACACCATCCTTGGGCTGTAGGAGTACAATGGCATCCCGAAATGTCCCAAAATGACCCTAACCATGAGCGTATATTTCAAGGATTTATAGAATCAACTTATAGTAAACAAAACCTATTATCAGCTTGAGATAATCTCCCAACCAACGGCATTGTAAAGTAGAGGGTAAGGTGGGCACTGCCCACCCTACGATTAGATATTAGGGTAATCTTGATGGAGACCTAACTTTACAAGGATTGGAAAAAAAGGCGCCTTTAATTGCCTAGGCTGTGAAAAACAGCAACAACTAAGCAGGAATATTTAGTGCAAAATATCAATAATCTTGTAATAAATCATCGAATCCAGACCATAGCATATTCAACCCATTCGCCATAAGAAAGGCGCCTTCAATAGTAGTATCTAACAATTCAGGGTTATCTCTAATAACTAAACTAGTTAAATCTAAAGCTTCGTGTGCGTGTCTTGTTTCTATTCCTTCGCTAAAACAATCAGAAAAATAAGCTTCTTCCTTAATAAAAGGGAAACATTTAGATAAACTATTCATAATCGCGCGCATCCAATCATCGGCAAACATTTCTATTATGCACCACGGTCCCAATGATTTTGGATATAGTTTTTGTATTAATAAAATAAACTTTGCTGTAATTGGGTCAAGAATATTTTGTAATGTATTTAAACTACCAAACTCTTCGTCATCAATTAAAATTTTGGCGCCCATTCGTACAAATGCGCGAGTTAATTGATAATGATGGGTATCACCATTCATTAAACCATCATCATCGTTAATAACTCGCAGCTTACGTACTCGCAGTCTTGGACTGTCAAGGTGTGGTATGTGATATACCATGACGCGCGTGGCATGACATGCTGCTTGATATCGTAGGTGTAAATGTCCTAGTAAATTTCGATTATTCAGCTTTTCGCTGCTTAACGAACGTAAATTGGCAAAGAAGGTATGTTGCGATGGTAAATGTTCTTGATAAAGCTTTGTTATGTATTTTTGAAATATTTGCTCGGCATTTTGAGTTGCCATATATTTAAAACTAAATAGTAGGCTTTCATTCTAATTTATTATTTATCAAAGTAAAATAAACAGCCAAGGATGCCTGTTCCACAAGAGTAATAATTTATTTTCTTAGGGGATACGAGAAATGTTGCAGCCATCAATTTCTGGTGTTGCGAATGCATCTAATGACCCTAAAGGAGGTCTTTTTGGCGCCCTTACATCACTCGCTGCTGGATAGTCTGGGTCAATTTTTCTCACAACTGGAAGTTGGAGCGCTTGGCATAGCTCGAAAAGTGCCCAAAATAAGCTGGTTGCAGAAACTGTGATTAGTAAGTATGCATGTATCATAGGTTCAAATATATCTAAAATGGATATATTATATTATGATATATCTAGATTCGATATAAAGTGATTAAATATGAAACCTATTGATTTTTTGCCGCTAAAACCCGCAGTGTTTCATATACTGCTTTCGCTTGCTGATGCTGACCGTCACGGTTATGGAATTATGCAGGAGGTGCAAGTTCGGACGGGTGGTTTGGTTAAGCTTGGCCCTGGAACGCTTTATACAGCTATTAAGCGTTTGGTTATAGATAAGTTAATTGTGGAATGTGAGGGTACAGGCGCCTGTGATGATGAGAGACGACGGTATTACAGTATTACTGGGTTGGGACGAGAGGTTATTGGGTTGGAAGCGAAGCGGTTGGAGGAGCTGGTGGATATGGCAAGAACTAAAAATCTGCTTTCATCGATTTAAATACGCTAATCAAAGGAGGAAGTTTATGTCAGTTTCACGATTAGCGCTTAAGTTATCGGTTGGGATTTATAGTTGTTTGTTGGTTATTTATCCTGTTGGGTTTCGACGTGAGTTTGGTAAGCAGATGGTTATGGTGTTTGAGGATATGGCGAAGGATGCTATGCGTGTTGGGGGGGTTTGGGGTTTGGTGGGAGTTTGGTATTTGGTTTTGTCTGAGTTGTGGAGTACTGCGCGGGAGCAGCATTTACTTGCAGGGAGTTATTTTCGTTTTTTGAGGATTAGGAATTGTGTTTTGCAGGCTTTTTTTAGTTTGATGGGGTTGGTTGGGGGACTTTGGTGGGCGATGGGGGGGAAGCACTGAATTTGTAACAGTTCGTATGCCTGTTCCACAAGAGGAGGCAAATATTATATTTTGCTCTTGTAGTAAAAGTGCCATGTTGTGGTAATCTATTCAGGATTTGATGGAGAAGTGGAGGATGTCATGGCGAAACTGCGAGTCGGACTTTTGTTTGGTGGTCGTTCGGGCGAGCATGAAGTATCAATAAAATCTGCACGTGCGATACAAGGCGCCTTAAGTGCTGATGAAAATGCTAGTAAATATGATGTGCTGCCTTTTTATATTCAAAAAGATGGTTTGTGGCAAGCTCCTGCAACTGCACAACAAGTTTTAGATAGTGGTGAAGCTTTACAAAATCTTGTCCCTTCTCCAAATTTATGGCAATTCCCTGCTGAAGCCAATCAAGTTGATGTTTGGTTTCCTATCCTCCACGGGCCTAATGGTGAAGATGGCACTATTCAAGGTTTACTGACGCTGATGCAAGTACCTTATGTTGGTTCCGGTGTACTGGGGTCAGCGGCAGGTATGGACAAAATCGCCATGAAGGATGTTTTTGCACAAGCTGGTTTGGCTCAAGTTAAGTATGTTGTGGTGACACGCGCACAAGTTTATTCTAATCCTTGTGTTTTTCCGAAGCTTTGTGATGATATTGAAGCTAATTTGGGATATCCTTGCTTCGTTAAACCTGCAAATTTGGGGTCTTCTGTTGGTATTGCCAAAGTTCGTAACCGTACTGAGCTAGAAGCTGCTCTTGATAATGCTGCTAGTTATGACCGTCGAATTATTGTTGAACAAGGAGTAATTGCTAGAGAAGTTGAATGCGCGGTTTTAGGGAATGATAATCCTAAAGCTTCTGTTCTCGGTGAAATTACTTTCAGTAGTGATTTTTATGACTACAAAACTAAATATACAGAGGGACTGGCAGAATTACTGATTCCGGCGCCGTTACCTTCTTCTGTAGTCTCGCAAATACAAGAGATGGCAATACGAGCATTTGCCGCAGTGGATGCAGCAGGGTTGTCGCGGGTAGATTTCTTTTATGTTGAATCAACAGGAGAAATACTGATTAATGAAATTAATACGCTACCTGGGTTTACAGCAACAAGTATGTATCCTCAAATGTGGGCACACACTGGTGTACCTTTTACTAACCTCGTTGACCAATTAATACAGTTCGCACTCGAACGACATTCTTCAACAAAGTCCTGATTATCGTTTTCTTTCATCAGTAGATTAGGTGCGTTAAGTCTAAATAAATACCAAAATTTAGTCAAAAGGGTGGTTTTTTGTAGCCGATGTATCAGAAAAATGCTACAAAGAGCGACATTTTGCTACGGATACTCAACGTGTATTCCAGATGTACAATTAGCCGGATAGAGGGGTATAAATCCGCAAAAATCATGGAAAACAGTCAGAGAGTACAGCAGGAGACAAGTGACGCTGGCACTCCAGCACCTGAAAACGCACCTGAACATAAACCTGAAAAAACGGTTGTATCAAAGCACAAATCAGCGTTAGGGTTCTTTATACGCTTGATTGCTTATCATCCTTGGCTTTTGGTGGTAGCTTTACTTGGCCTATTTGCTGGTGGTGCCGTGCTATCAGTTTATAGCCTGGGGTATGCAGGACGTTTAGAAGAGTCGCAGACGAATGATATGACTGAGGAAGCTCAAGTAGAAATAGTTGAGTCTAGTCCTAGTCCAACTGCCGAAAAAAGCGGTCCATTTCCAATATGGGTGGTTATGGCGATTGCTTTGAGTTGTGGAGGTGGGTGTTTGGTTATTTTCCGCTGGCTTAACAGTTCTAAGCTTTCTTCAAAAAACCAAAAGCGTGTTAACCGCTACGAAGAACGTATCGCTCAACGTCGTTATTATCAAACAGAACCACAGGCGCCTAAAAAGCCCCCGGTTTTTGTACCACCAAAAACAAGTACACATGCTCCTCCGACAACACGCAAGACAAATACAACAGTTACTATCTTGCCACCTCATAACAATTCTTTGGACATCCGCCAGGAACCTCTAGCTCAACCCGTCGAAGCCCGCAAGCAAAACCCCATTTCTTTTGTTGTGCGTAAGTAACAGTCCAAGTAAAGAAACCAATATTTGCCAAAAAACCGGGCTTTTGAGTAAACCCGGTTTTTGAATGTCTGAAAGGAAATATACAATTTTATATTTATTTTATAAGAAAAATACTCAAAACTAAATTATCAAGAAACTTGCCAGATTGGCAACTCACCCCTGAATTCGTCGGTTATCTTGAACAAAGATAAACGACTTCAAGGGTGTTGTTATCAGGGTGTACTCAACTACCAAACACCATTGCCAGAGCCAATCTGGCAACTATTTAATCAGATTATATTGATGATATAAAAAGCATCTACTACCTGATAACAAGTACCTTTACTTAAGTAATATTATCTAATATCAAAATATTTACTTATCCAAATATTTAAGTTTGGTATTCATCGCATCAGAGATAAACGTAAAAACGTTGTTGTCCACACATTAGCCCCCTAAGAGACAACGTTTTACTAAATTTCTGTTCGCTTCAGCGGTGAATGCTGGAGCGGGAGTGAAAAGCGCTTGATATGCTTCCTCCCGCTCCTCTTTTTTTATAATGTAGGTTGGGTGGAGGAACGGAACCCAACCAAGAAACCGGGTTCCTGTTGATATCCTGTAATAAAGATGACAACTTGAACCCAACCAAGAAACCGGGTTTCTGTTGATATCCTGTAATAAAGATGACAACTTTGGGTAGAAACCCGGTTTCTGTATCAAAGTAATAAAAAAGCTAATCAAATTTATTTTATCAGCCACACAAAGAAATATAAATCAATTTAGAATAGTTATTAAAGAGAAGGAGTTATATATGTCAACTCAAAAAAATATAAAGAATTTGACAAAATTGTTGACCGTGTTGTTTCAATTATAGAAAGTAAAAATGATAGCGAGCAAACCGTACAGAATTTGACTCGTTTAGAAGAAGCGCATTTTGCTACATCGCAACTTATCACTAGCTTACAGGCAGAACACTTAGCAGCATCTAACCGGATGACTCGGATTGAAGAAGTACATATAGCTGCATCACAGAGAATGGACAAGATAGAATCTGCAATCGAATCAAATGCTGCTTCTATCAAAGAACTGAACACAGCAGTTGCTAATATATTTAACATTGTCAGTATCAGTCAGCAGAATTTTGAAGTGATTCAGAAAAATTTTGAAGTCGTTGTTTCCCAAATTAAAGGACTTCAGTCAGAAAGTCGTAATATTCTTGACCATTTGTTTGGTATACAAGAATAATTATGTTCAAGTAGATAATTAAGCTTTTATGTCTTTAAATGTATACTAAATATTTAGATTCCCGACAATGCAACGAGCCAAGCAGGTCGGGAATCTGAGTTTTAACTAACAGTAACCGCTTTCTTGTAAAAACCTTACTGCTGTTTTATTTATAATAGCCGAGGCGCCGAACGAAGCGTCATGACAGCAGTTAGGAATGATATTTAAATATGAATTTGGAATACATTCTTGTAACTTTTTACCATCGCTTGCAGGAAACCATGAATCTTGCTTACCCCATAAAATTAACGTAGGACAGCTAATTTTAAAAAGATTGTTTTGAGTATTAGTTAACCAATTTGGTTTGTTAGCTTGTGCTAGCTCTATTTCTTGCGCGGCAATTTTTAATTCTTCCGCAACCTTGGTTAAAGTTCCAGGAAACTCAATATATGGATAAGTAATCCAATATACGTCTTCTGGTGTTAGCGTAGAGGGGTCGTATAAAACACTACGCCGCTCAATTGCCATAACTTCGCGAACCAAAGGAGCAAACAAGTAACTTAGACGTGAAGTATCAATAGCTTGTATAACTTCTATTGGTATTTGAGAAAGCAAAGACATTCCCCAATGCGGCAAACGCTTGGCAAAAATAGGTACATTTACTACTATTAGTCTTGCAATTAACTGTGGATACTTTTGCGAAGCAGCGAGAGCAACTAAGGCACCCAAAGATTCAGCGACAATAATAGCAGGCTCATTACACAACGCACGAATTACTCTAGCTAATTCTGTAACTTGATGTCCTTGTTGCTCGCGACGCGATATCGGTTTATCAGAGAAACCATAACCTTTGGCATCAAAACAAATTACACGAAAATATTTCGATAAAGGTTTAATGCTGTTACGCCAGTTATAACTCCAACTGCCAATACCGTGTAGTAAAAATAACGGTTTCCCGCTACCAACTTCGCCATATGCAATTTTGACCGGATATCCGTTTGCGTCGGCAATAGTTAAGCTTTGCTTACCCAAAGGAAAATTCGTTCGCCACCAATCTCTCATTTTAGCTTTTCCCTGCGGGACATGAATAGATTTTAGATTTTAGATTGAGTGATTGTAGTACAAAAAGATAAATTTGTGCTTTCTTGGAAAAAAAAGTTTATTTTTTCAAGACAACTAAAACCTATAAGTGATTTATTTAACCACTTGTCAAAATTGTCATTATCATTCTAACTAATATAACGGGTATTGCCACAAGCACAATCGCCACGAGCAACAGTACAATTAAAACTCCTCCAATAAACCACTTATCAGCTTGTTTCTTCTGGCTTGGAAATTTTAAATATTCCTCTAATAACTTAATATTGTTGGTATTGGCAGTCCATGCAAAGTCAAAGAAATCTCCTATTAATGGAACCGTACCAGCAAGTCCATCGATAGCTATATTAAATACCATTCTTCCCAAAGTCGAACGCGGCGCCCCTAAGCGTGCAGCTTCGAGGACAATATAACTAGACATTAGCACCCCTAAAAAGTCACCGACACCAGGTAACAGTCCAATAACTGGGTCGAGACCAATACTTACTTGTGTACCAGGTATCACAATCGCTTTATCGAGTATCCGTGCAAGTTGTCGCAGTCGCTTTAAAGTCGGCGCCTTTGCTTCAGGCTCAATAGTAGAATATCGAAAAGGCTGTTGAGACATGGTTAAATATCCTTAAAGAGGCAGTTAGTAACATACCAGCATTTTGCTTGAATATTCTACGACTATGACAGCTTGTTTTTACAACAACTTAGTTATTTGTATCTATCTTTACTATTTGCCTTGACAAAATGTAGTTTATTCTATTTTCAGATTAAAAATATATGTCTTCTACCCAAGTATTCGAGCAATCAATTCAAATTAATGCCTCAGCCACCACGGTTGAACGTTGTATCACTGAGTTAAATTTAATGCATCGCTGGTTGAATCCGGCTTTACGTTGTTACCCTGTTGGTGATTGGGATACAAATGTTGGAGGAAAGAGTAAATTTGTGATTGAAGTGCCATTAATCAAGCCAACGTTGAACAGTACAGTTGTAGAACGACAACCAGGACTGGTAGTTTGGGGTTTTGAAGGATTTTTTAAAGGCAAAGACCGCTGGGAATGTCAACCCAACAAAAATGGTACATGTCTACTGAACAGATTTGAATTTCAAATACCTAACCCTGTAATTAGCTGGGGTTTTAAGATATTTGCTGAAAAATTTACCAAAGAGGATATGCAAGCGCAATTAAGGCGCCTGAAACGAGTTGCTGAAGAAGTCGGCGCCAGTAATTAAACAAATTAACGTATAAAGATGCTCCCTTCAAGTCAAGATTTGCTGGATTGTCAAAAGGAGAAACGTTATCACTATTTTTGAAGGCACCAGTTCAAAATGTCTTGTCCTAATTCTAAGTCACATGTGTTGGTATAGATTTGGGTAATTCCTAAACCGCCACTTCGACCACCATTTAACAGAACATCAAGGTCTCCATCGTTGTCGTAGTCGCCAAAGGTTGCTTCTCCATTCGCTACACCAACGAACACTTCGCCACTATCGCTAAACTTTTGCTCGCTGTCGTTACGGATAAGACGAGTTAAAGATTCGCCTGTTTCGGTTTTACCAATTGCGAGTAAATCAATATCGCCATCTTTTTCGTAGTCTGCCCATTCAAGCGAACCGTTATCTACACCTTGTATATTTATTTAGTTACGGGTAAACTTACCTTCACCGTCATTGCGGTAAATACTTAAGATTTGTTGTATACATAAACATTAAAACAATATCCAATAAAAAAATACTAACTCAACTTGCATGTGTTGTAAATACCATTATTTTTGCAGCAAGAATAGGGAGAAAAAGAATTGCTTCTTTTTCTTCCTTTATATGAAATATATGAAGCATTAACCAGGATTGAAGACTGCGTATTGTTCTGAGGCAGATGGTACAGATTCCTGTTCCTTGACCAGTTGAGATTCCTGTTCTTCCAAAACACGTAGCGATTCTTCAGGAACTTCTACGTTCAAAACTGTGGTAGGCGCCTTAGTGAGAAGCTCGACTCCACCTGCAACCTCGCGGTAAGGACGGTTGAAGAAATAGTTTAGCAAAGCTTCACGCTGTTGCTCGGTAATTAAGTAGACTTTTTGTTGAACGATTGGCATAGCTTTTTAGCTTTATTTTTCCAAATAATTTAGAACTAATTAGAAGGCGTGTTATTAAAACGCCGTTTCTACCAAGTTAAGTATTTCACTGCATCTACTGCTATGTCATCCGAGAAATAACGTAAGTAAGCTCTCCAAGTTCTAAGGCGCCTGGAGAGCTATCAAAAGCAATTTAACAGTAGCGTATTAATTTCTCTTTTGACCATCAACACTGAGTATTGCTAGAAGCTGATTTGGGTCATCCAGATAAACAGTATCGTTGCCAAGACCAGTCATAATGCTGGTATCCGCAGAAATTGCTTCTACAACAACAATATCTTCCCCTGAACCAAGTTGCACATTGACGCTATCGATATTGCCGTAATCAATTGTACCAGTTATACCCAAACCATTGATTTGTGTATCGCTAACGTAAGCAGTGCTATCTGTAACGTCGCCCGAATCATCTACATTTAGAGTATCGCGACCGACACCACCACTGACAAAAAGTTTTGCGGCAATGTTCTCTACTGTTTGCTCGGAGTTGCTGACAGTAATGTTGTCATCACCGGCGCCACCTCTTACTGTGGTTTCGCCATTGATGCTTTCGACATAAACCGTGTCATTACCGTTTGTAGTTTCAATATTGGTTTGACCATTGTGGGTACTTTCAACAACTACAATATCACTGCCAGAACCAAGTTGCACATTGACGCTATCGATATTGCCGTAATCAATTGTACCAGTTATACCCAAACCATTGATTTGTGTATCGCTAACGTAAGCAGTGTTGTCTGTAGCATCGCCCGAATCATCTACATTTAGAGTATCGCGACCGACACCACCACTGACAAAAAGTTTTGCGGCAATGTTCTCTACTGTTTGCTCGGAGTTGCTGACAGTAATGTTGTCATCGCCGGCGCCACCTCTTACTGTGGTTTCGCCATTGATGCTTTCGACATAAACCGTGTCATTACCGTTTGTAGTTTCAATATTGGTTTGACCATTGTGGGTACTTTCAACAACTACAATATCACTGCCAGAACCAAGTTGCACATTGACGCTATCGATATTGCCGTAATCAATTGTACCAGTTATACCCAAACCATTGATTTGTGTATCGCTAACGTAAGCAGTGTTGTCTGTAGCATCGCCCGAATCATCTACATTTAGAGTATCGTTACCAATACCACCGCTAACAAATAGTGTTGCAGCAATATTATCTGCTATTTGCTCAGAGTTGCTGACAGTAATGTTGTCATTACCGGCGCCACCTCTTACTCTTGTTTCGCCATTGATGCTTTCAACATAAACCGTATCGTTACCGCTAGTAGTTTCAATGTTGGTTTGACCATTGTGAGTACTTTCAACAACTACAATATCACTGCCAGAACCAAGTCGTACATTGACGCTATCGATATTGCCGTAATCAATTGTACCAGTCATACCCAAACCATTGATTTGTGTATCGCTAACGTAAGCAGTGGTATCTGTAGCATCGCCTGAATCATCTACATTGAGAGTATCGCGACCAATACCACCACTGACAAACAGTGTTGCGGCAATATTCTCTACTGTTTGCTCAGAGTTGCTGATAGTAATGTTGTCATCGTCGGCGCCACCTCTTACAGTTGTTTCGCCATTGATGCTTTCAACGTAAACGGTGTCGTTACCGCTTGTTGTTTCAATATTGGTTTGACCATTGTGAGTACTTTCAACAACTACAATATCACTGCCAGAACCAAGTCGCACATTGACGCTATCGATATTGCCGTAATCAATCGTACCAGTTATACCCAAACCATTAACTTGCGTATCAGTAATATAAGCAGTGTTATCTGTAGCATCGCCCGAATCATCTACATTTAGAGTATCGCGACCGATACCACCGCTAACAAACAGTGTTGCAGCAATATTATCTGCTATTTGCTCGAAGTTGCTGACAGTAATGTTATCATCGCCGGCGCCGCCTCTTACAGTTGTTTCGCCATTTATGCTTTCAACATAAACCGTGTCGTTACCGCTTGTAGTTTCAATGTTGGTTTGACCATTGTGAGTACTTTCAACAACTACAATATCATTGCCAGAACCAAGTTTCAGATTTACGTAATCAATGTTGCCGTAATCAACTGTACCAGTCATACCCAAGGCATTGATTTGCGTATCGGTAAGATACGCAGTATTATCTGTAACATCGCCCGAATCATCTACATTGAGAGTATCGCGACCGATACCACCACTGACAAAAAGTGTTGCAGCAATATTATCTGCTATTTGCTTAAAGTCACCAATGTTAATTGTATCGTTGCCTGCTCTTGCCCAGAGATTAGTTGTAGTCGCTAGCTTATGGATATTGAAGTTATCGTTATCTCTATCGCCGTAAATTTCCATCCTGTTTGCATAAATCCAGCCGAAAATGTTGACTAAAGTACCTTCTGTATCTTGGTTGCCGTAATCGGCTTTAATCACAACATTACCACCAGCCTTGATTTCCGCAGTAGAATTAATTTGGAAATTATCACCAACTAAGAAGGTAACATCTTTGGCGGCGCTAACTTTTGCACCATCTACTAAGAGCAAATCTTCGCCTAAGTTAGAAGCTTCTATGACTGTTAATTGAATAAAGTCGTTGGCACTTACAGCTTGTTTCAAGTTTACGCCACCTGCAACTTCGGTTAAATCTATATAACCTCCTGTCACAACATCAAGTAAGCCTTTTACTCCAGAAGCAGTTTTACCATCAATGTTCGTAAGAGCGGCGCCATCTGAGAATGCAGTATTGTTTAAGAAATCAGTGTTACCTTTAATGTTGGTGGTAGTTGTACCAGCATCAATGATAATATCGCCTCCAGCAATGATTTTGGTAAAGTCGTAAAGCGCAGCAACTGCTGTATTTGAGTTATTGGTTGTTTGACGAATTGCGATATTTACATCTCCCGCACTGCTTGTCATTGTTTTTACATCTACAGTGACAGGATTACTATCTAGTTGTTGCGCGGTTAAATCGAGGAAAATAGAGTTTTGAGCTGTAGTGTCAAGAGAAATGTTATGAGAAGATACATCGGATGTAACTGGAGCGTAACCTTGATTTAACTGAGCGATAATTCGTTGCCCGTTCGCCCCAATGCTACCCAAAGCTGTTATCTTCAGGTCACGAGTAATAATTTTCTGATTTGTACCTCGACTGAAAATATTCCCTTGACTATAAAGAACCGTGCTGTCGTGGGGGTTATCAATCACACCTTGTAAAATCAAGTCAGAATTTCCCTTGTTTGTAATGGTGACAACAGTGGGGTTGACGGGGAGGATATTAGGGGGAGTGAGATTGGTAGTTGCAATGGTTTTATTGTTAACTTTAACCTGGTCATACTTAATCTGCGGCATCCCGACGGAATTAATTACTGACATGTTATTGATGACAAAATTTTTGTTGGAAGAGTTTTCAAGTTGTACCGTATCGTATGCTGGGTCAACAATGGTGTATTTACCTCTATCAGTAAATTGTCCGTTTTTGGCCATTTCGGGAGTGCGAGAAGGAATAATAAAGTTAACGTCTCCAACTTTGGTGTTATCGATACTATTGACAGTAATATCTGTAGCGGTGACATTGACGGTGACATTCTGGCTTTGCTGAACAACTACGCCGTTTTGGTCAATAATCAGGACAGGGTTAACATCGCGTCTGTTAAGGATGACATTGGAGTTAAAATGAATAATTGGTGTAGGAGTATATTTCTCATCTTTTGATTCAGAACCAAAATCAAACAATAGTTTTTTGCTTTCGGCTACGCTAATGCTATTAAAGTTTTCAAAATCAGAGATAACGTTGAGTTTGTAAACCTCAATTGTAGAGTTAGCATCTGTGAACACCTTAGCTGTTAACGGCATGATGTTGGTGACTTCACTGTCTGTATCGCCACCGAATGAAGCACAAGCAGCAAGAGCAATGGCACTACTATTAACGTTTTTATATTTGGCATCAAGTGTGACGTTATCGCCTTTGAGATAGGCGCCCGAACCAATATAAACGGTAACATCACTGCCAGTTAAGTCAACTTTTGCGTGAGCATCTATATTGCCAATAAAACCTCCACCACTTGCCATAGATAAAGCTCCTGGGTTAAGGGTATCAACAACAGCTTCAACGGTTAAACTGCGCGCTTCGAGGCGTACATTATCATTAATATTGGTGGTGTTACTACCATCAAATTTAAAACTGCTATCTCCATCGGCATCACCGTATAAACCAATACCATTACCAAACGCTAGTATAATTCCATTTGTGTTGCTGGCCGAACGCACTAAAAGAGTATCGTTGGAAGTAATGTTGGCGCCGTTTTTAATAGTAGTGGTGGTGTTATTGGTAACGCTTGCATGGGCATCGGCATCAGCAAAGGTAATTGCAGAACCAGCGGCGCCACTAGCCGAAACATTCAGCGTTTGGTTAGATAGCCCAGTAACGTTAACGTTACCTTGAGCTTTAATTTGGGCAGAAAAACCAACATCAGTATTATTTGTATTATTGACAGTTACATTAATCTTAGAAGCTCCAACTGCAATAGCACCCAAGACATCTGATTCGGTGGCGCCAGTGACTTCTACGCTAGACAAAGAAGTAACAGAGACATTACCTTTGGCTGTAATCGAAACACTATTACCCACATAGGTATTCATAGTCGGGGTAATATTAAGTGTGGCAAGAGTGGCGTTCCCACCAATTAAACCACCTGCTGAGGCTTCCGCGTAGGCTGAGAATTTATTATCGCCTTGGCTAGGTACAGTCGCAGTTGCCCCCGTTGACAGTAAATGTTTGTTCCCTGTGGCAGTTGAATTATCAATGTCAAAATGAATGTTATGAGTACCCGTACTAGTTGCTGTTAAATCAATTACATCTTCTTTAGTAAAGAGGTGATTCAACCCCATACTTATTGCGTCGCTTAAACTTAACTTCAGGGCTGCTCCTCCCTTACTGTTAGCAAGCTTGAATGAATTTTGAGTGGCGCCGATAACGTAATATGAAACTCCTGGCTCTAGCTCTTTTAAACCCTTGGTAAAAATAAGTTGATGGCTATTGGTATCAGACCCAAAATCAATACCGATGTCATTTTCGGCGTTAATTAAAGAACTAGCTAGCTTAAATTGATTGCTGTTAACTTGAATGATGTAGTAGGTTGTTTCAGTCATTAATCCAGTTAAAGCTGTACCTGAAGCTTTATAGGTGACTTGTTGACCTGTGGTAAAACCGTGATTGTTGACAGTAATGGTATTAGTATTTACAGTGTCGTCAGTGTAACTAAAGTTTAGTTGCTCAACTTCTTGAACCTTTAGTCCTGTAGCGGTAATTTTATGGCTACTATTGAGCGCAGCACTTGTAATATCAATAGCTTGACCATATCTCGTTGTAGATAGTCGGAAGTTATCATCGTCAACTTTGATTAAATAATAAGTTTGCCCACTAGTTAAACCACCCAAGGCTGTCTCTGTTGTACTGTATGTAACTTCGTCCCCATCTGCAAATCCGTGATTTGCTGATTTGATGGTATTCTCAGCAGTAACATCAGTACTTAAGTTCAGCACACTATTACTTTGAGCATCTTGAGGAATCTCTTTAACAACAATAAATTGAGCCGAACGTTGTTGATAGCTGACAGTATCACCATTTTGGAAACCATGATTGTTTATGCCGATGACCGTATCTAAACCGACAGTGTTAATGTTGGTGATTCCTGTTTCTTTAGTAATTGGAGTGGATGAAGGATTGGCAGTTAGTTTAATAGTGCTGCTATCAATTACTTTGACATAGTAAGTATTTCCTGAAACTAAACCACCAACAGCACTTCCTCCACTAGCTTCATACACTACTTTATCGCCATCTCTAAAGCTGTGATTACTACCAAACTTGATTGTATTGAATTTTACGTCAACTTGTGTGGCATTAAACTCGCTGCCTAATTTTACTGTTTTACTATCAACCGCTATCACGTTATAGCTACTTTGGTTTTTGAGTCCATTAATATCGCTACCACCACCATTGGTATATACCACTTGGTCACCTGTTTTCAAACCGCGCTCACTGTTAAAGGTAATAGTATTTTTACCGTTATTAACAGCACTCTTCGGGTCAAGGGAAGTATCGCTAACAGTAATTGGTTTACCTAAACGACTTTCAACAGTGACATTGTTTGCTTCTATGATTGAGGAAGACCCAATATACGTATTTATATTTGGGTTAACATTAACTTCAGCTATGGACACACCAACAGCTATGGCGCCGATACTCACTCCTTTGGCTTCTGCATCCCCATCGAGTGTGACATCAGAAACAATTTGTACATCTTGGGCAACCTGAATCTTCGCGTTATCCCCAACATAAGCTTTTACCGTGGGGCTAACGGTGGCAGTAGGTACAGAGCCATTACCTGATATGATACCTCCAGCAGCAGATTGGCTGATGGCGGATACAGCTTCTTTGGCTGTTGCGTTGACATTCAAACTATTTGCATTTTGAATTTGTACCCCATTACCGAGATAAGCTTGGGTAGTTCCTGATTCTTTTGTATTGGCAATTACGACTCCAACGGCAGCGGCGCCAACTGATGCACCCCAACCTTCGGCTTTTAAATTAGAAGATGAACCAGCAGTTACATTGATATTATTAGCTTTGTTGATTCTCGTACCTGAGTCAATGTAAGCATTGGTATTGTTGTTAGAAGTGAGGTACGAAACAGCAGCCCCTAAACCGACTAATCCGGCTGTACCAGCAATTGTCTGTACCTTACTAGAATCTACTAAGCCTGTTGCCAGAATGTTCAAGTTGCTGCCTACGGTCAAATTGGCGTTTGCACCTACATAAGCTGAAGTGTTATGGGTAATATTGGCAATACCCACAGAGCCACCTGCACCGAGAAGACCTCCTAAAGCAAGGGCGCCTGATGTAATGCCTAGTTTTGTGGTTTCATCACTAATAATATTAATTTGACCACCAGCATTGATGCTTCCAGAAATAAAGGCGGTTGTACCTTGAATTGCTCCAGGATTTGAGGACAAATCGTTAACAATATCTTTCTTCGTCCTGATATTTTGATTGCCTTGGCTATCTTTGCCCATACCATCAATATCAGAAAGTTGTTTATTGACTTTATCCTTAGTGTCATCTGCGGCTGTCAGGGCATCACTAGACATTCCACCGCTAACATTGACTACTGAAACGGCGCCTGATACTCCTAGCCCCTTACCACCAGCGGCAGCAACTACTAGAGAATTAACATCTTTCTTGGCTTTCGCCTCTACATTTACATTCTTGAGGGCATTAACGCTTGCATTATCGATAAAGGCAGAAGTGCCATTTTTAACTGTAGTAACGTCAATTGTTGCACCAACGCCACCTGCTCCAATAGCCCCCGCTCCAGCCTTGACATCTACATTGCTGTCATTGAAGGCTTTAACAACAACGCTTTGTTCTGCATTGGCGCCAGTGTTGTTACTGTTGATAGAACCACCACTTATATAGGTTTGAGTCGTATCTTTAAACGAATTGACGGCGATGGATGCTGCAAAACCGAGGGCGCCCGCAGAAGCTGTGCCAATCGTTACTTCTAAATCTTCTTCACTAGTGGCAATTACTGCTAAACCTTGCATCACTTCTGTGCCACCACTGCCATCAGCTTTGGAAACGGTAACGCTTTGATTACCTAAAGCGTTGACATTTGCCCCACTTAGATATGCCTGGGTACTGTTATTTAAATTATTGACAACAATCGTGGCGCCTACACCCGCTAAACCTGCACTAGCAGTACCACCTTTGGTGTCCATACTATTGACAGAATTTGCCAGAACACCGACACTGCCAGTAGCCCTTAAATTGCCACCTTGAATATAGGCAGAAACTTTGTTGCTCATTTCATTAACAGCAACAGAACCGCCTAAACCTACAAATAAACCAGCAGCACCACCGACTGCTATAGTTTCAATAGTGCCTTCGCCATTTGCATTAATTAAAACATTACCTGCTGTATTAATGGTCGAATCTTGAGCATAAGCTTTAACAGTATTACCAATGTTGTTATAAGCTACAGCCGCTCCAACACCTCCTTTTATGCCAACACTTATTTGTCCTGCAAGGGATTTAATTGTTGCTGTATCCTTAGCCGAAATTTCTAGGCTACTAGCAGAAACATTTGCATTTAAGGCATAGGCAGAGATTGTATTGGTAATGTTATTCACCGAGACTGACCCGGTTAATGCAACTGCTCCAGCAACAGAAGCACCTGCTGACAAGCTTTCAATTGTTTCTGCTCCCGTTGCTAAGATTTTTACCTGTCCAGCAGTAGAAGTAATATTGCTGCTGTTAATATAAGCTTCAGTAGTACTGCTAGAATTATTGACTGCAACTGCTGCACCAACTGCCGCAGTACCAGAAGCGTTAGCTTGACCAGCTAAAGATTTAATAGTGGCAATATTGGTAGCGAGAACCTCAACATTTTGTTGAGTCTGAACAGTGGCATTATTGCTGATGTAGGCTGATGTGGTGGTTTTAATATTATTGACTGTTACCGAGCCTCCAGCGGCAAACGTTCCTGCTCCCGTTCCACCAGCCGTAATGTTGCTAATTCCGGCTGTTAAATTGCTTTTAACTGTAATTACATTTGCCGTCACCTGCGACCCACTAATGTAGCTTTGAACTTTATTACCTACATTGTTAGTTGAAACAGATGCTCCAATAGCTGCTGTACCACCTACAGTCAGTTGACCAGCTAGGGATTCAATCTTGGAGTAGTCTGTAGCGCTTATATCTACTAATTGAGCAGCTTGAACTTTTGCGTTGGTAATATGAGCGTTAGTAACGGTGTTGATATTATTGACAGAAACTGCACCACCTGCGGCAAAAGTTCCGGCGCCTGTTCCACCTACGGTTGCATTGCGAATAAGGGCGTTTAAATCAGCTTTAAGCGAAACACTATTTGCCGTTGCTGTGGTTTGACCGCTAATGAACGCATTTACTTTGTTATTAATGTAATTAGTGGAAACAGCGGCGCCAACCCCAACCTTGCCACCAATAGAAATCTGACCAGCTATGGATTCAATTTTGGAGTTATCGGTAGCTGTAAGCTTCACCTGTTGAGCAGCGTTGACAGTTGAATTATTGCTAATATGAGCATCAGTAACAGTATTGATTCTGTTAACAGAAACCGAGCCAGCAACAGCAACCTTACCTCCTGCACCACCGATTGTTATCGCATTAATTTCGGTCTTAAGATTAGCATCGAGGAGTATACTGCCATTTGTAGACTTGACGGTAGAATTATCGATAAAGGTGTGGAATTTATTATTGATAATGTTAATGGCAACCGATGCACCAATCCCAGTACCACCTTTAGAAATGCCAATACCACCAGCTAAGGAGTTAATTCCTTGTTTAGGAATATCTTCGTTGTCTAAAGGAGTTGCGATGAAAGCAGAAGCTCTACTAAACCAATTGCCTGGTTTTACTTGTTCTGGTTGATTAGCTTTTAATTCAATATTGTTTTTGGCAGTGACTTTACTGTTACCTTTGATACTAGACTCTAGCTTGTTATTGAGGATATTGACGGTTACTGACCCACCAACGGCAATTTGAGTACCTCCACTTCCTCCCAGAGCAACGGAATTAACTAAAGCAGTGGAGGTTGCCTGTATGGTTAGACTTCCATTGTTAGAGGTGACGGTGGAGCCAGGTTTAGAAGTTGATATTTGATCTTTTGGATTGCGGTCTCCGATATAAGCTAAGACATTGTTGCTGGTAACATTAACTGCGATTGCGGCGCCGACAGCACTACCACTTTTTGCAAATGCAAGTCCACCACTCAAAGAATTTGTCATCGATTGGTCGCTCGCAGCAAGGTTAATATTGCTATTTGCTGTCACATTACTACCGTTTGTAATGTAGGAAGCGATGGTATTATTAATGACGTTAACCGACACAGAACCACCTAAAGCAAAGTTATTACCAATGGAACCACCAACACTAAGGAGGTCGATTTGGGAAGTAGAAGTGCTAGCTAAACTTAAAGCCCCTGCCTGCGTTATTGTGGAGTTATCTATGTAGCTAAGAATGTTGTTCTTAATAATGTTAACGCCAATCGAGGCGCCAATACTATTACCTCCACTAACAGCAATCCCACCAGATACAGATTGAATTACTGAATCATCTGTAGCTCTTAACGTGACATTACCACCTTGGGTATTAATTAAAGGGCTATTGCTAATGTAGGCAGTGACATCATTTGCAATATTGTTGACAGCAACAGAGCCTGCAAAACTTAGTCCGCCTTGACTACCACTGAAGGCAATGCCAGCAGTCAGCGCGACAATACTGCCTGTAGAATTGGCGGTTAAAGACAGCGCCCCGTTGGTTATAATACTCGATTTATCAATATAGGCGTTATTCTTATTTCTCAAAAGATTGACGGCAATACCAGCCCCAATGCCTTTACCTTGTCCTCCCCCAGCAGAAACACCTATCCCACCGGAAATTGCAAAGATATCGGATTTTCCTTCACTAGTTAAGGTAATGTTACCCGTTCCGCTCAGGGTGCTATTTTGAATCGAGGCTGTAGTGCTATTGGAGAGCGAGTTCCAAGAGAAGGTTCCTGCGGCTCCTATACCTCCAGAGGTGCTACTTTTGCTTACTCCCAAAGAAGCTGTGATGGAGCGAATATCATTATCACTGGTGGCATTAAGTTCGATGCCATTGTGAGTCAAATTGCTGTTTCTAATTTCGGCTTTGGTGTCACCTTTAATCGAATTGAAAGAAATACCCACACCAAAACCGTTAGAAGCTTTGCCCCTTCCGTTGTCAGAGGAGTAACTTGCAGACCCAGCAATCGCCCAAATCGAAGAACTCCCCGACTTACCAATTGTATATTCCCCTTCATTCGGCGCGTTTGACCCATCCCGTGCTTCTAAAGTAGTTTTGCCCTTAATCTTTCCTTTTACCCCGTCAGCATAGGCAAGGGTATCGTAGTCAATAATATTAACTGCTACAGAACCCGCAACCTGAGTCCCTGGATTATCTGTCCCTCCAGCGGCACCAGCATTAACGGCAACAATATCTCCATCTCGAATCGCGCGTTGGGTGAGTGTTTCTTCAATATCTAAGTTTGCTTCTTTAATAAAAGATGAGGTTTCACCCGTTAAAATATTGATGCCAACTGCACCTGCAATTCCGTTGGAACTCTTTTGGAATGTATCGCCACTTGCATTAGAAGAAAGAGCTACTGAACCACCAATTGCAATTAAATTTGTATTATTACCACTGATTAAATCAAGTTTTTTGGCTTTAACTGTTCCTGCATCATTGATAAAAGCTTTTGTGTTATCTGTAATTAAGTTAAAGTTAACAACTCCAGATATACCAAGCCCATACTTCTGACTTGGTTTTTGTTTTGTTGAATTATTAAAATCACTTTGCCCTTCATTAAACAACCCAGGTAGGGATTCACCATCTAAAGCACCATCAAGATCGCTAAAGAGGGGTTGAATATCAGTCCCATCTAAGGGATCTGCATTCGGGTCGTTTTGCGGTTGCGATGCCTGTTGCTCGGGAGGCTTTTGAGAAGAACTCTTACTTCCTGCTAAACCCACCGTAACGACTACACCATCACTTTGAGCATTGAGTTTGAGATTTTTAGCATTGATATTCGTGCCTTTAGTCCCAGCAGCTTGAGTATCTGGAGTTCCAATAAAGGCTTGGGTATCGCGCGAAATCGTATTAATACCGACTGAAACTCCAATAACACTACCACTACCTCCTCCAGTAGCTACACTACCTACTACATTGATATGGGTAGTATCATCAATTGCCTCTACGGTGACATCACTACCACCTGTAACTTTAACCCCAGTACCAAGGGAAGCATGAGTATTGCTATTTTGGTAAATAAAACCGATAGAACCTGCAAGGGCAAAATCACTACCCTGAGAACCCGCTTGTGTTAGAGAAACATGCAGAATATCTGCATTACCTTTCACATTTAGAGCGCCATCTGCCCCCGCATGGATTAATACCCCATCTTCTACAGTGGCAAAGGTGTCATTATCCATCACTGCGACAAATAAAGAACCACCCGCTCCTTTACGTACACCATCCGCACCATAATTCAATACTGATGCCCATGAGTCTTTACCCTTTGCCGCGTTAATAACATTTTCATTTAAATTTATATCAAAGATTCCTGTCATATTCATCAGCTTCATTTCTGTTGAAGCAGCAATATCGACAGATTGGTTATTAGTTTGATATGTAGTATCTTGATTGATGCGGGCGCCCGATTGAATAGTTGCCTTTGATGTATCGTTGTAGATAGCAACATTAATGGAACCAGCAATTGCAATGTTATTATCCGAATTTGCGTCAAGAGCTTGACCGTAACTACGTGTAAAAGAATTTAAGAATAACCCCGTCAAACCAAGTTTGCCATCTAAAAATGACCCGGCAGTTCCTTGTAAATCTTTAGCTAGGTCAAAATAAGTTTGCTCATCGCTTAAATCAGTTAGCCAAGGATAAGTTAAGGTTGAACCAATGTCTATTTTTTCTTTCGCATCAATTTGAGCCGTTCCTTTAACAACTGCCTGAACATCATTGCTATAAACGCCCACGCTTACCCCTAAAGCTAGTGCTTGGTCATTTCCTTCATCAGGCTTGCTTGGATCATCAGCAGCTACGGATTCAACATTGTTTTGAACTTTTTGTTCCTGGTTTGCTTTTATACTAATGTCTTTGCCAGATTTGAGAATGCCACCGACTTCCACCAAAACATCGTTATTGACTACAGAAATTGCAGTGGCTCCTGTTCCCTGCAAACCAGACAATTGGTTTCCACCACTATCATTGGTTCCTGCCTGTTGGGTTGCTTGACTGACATTTTGATTATTTTGGTTAGCACTTTTGGTGGCATTACTTCCTGCTGAAGAAAACTTTTGAGCAACGTTGACCCCTTGTAATTCTCCAAAAGATATTTTATCGCTCCAATTTGGGTCTCCTCTTAACCCAGAGGTTGCACTAGCTGAATCTTCGCTAGTTAAGTAGGCATAAACGCCAATACCCGCAGTTGTAACTTTGTCTCCGTCTTTTAGACCTGCGGTTTTTTCTTGAAAGGTTAATTCTGGTTCATTATCGGTATCACCATCTCCCTTGGCTGTAAGACTTCCATCAACGGTTGCCTTAACATCTCCTAAAGCAATACCTAAACCAAGGGTAATGCCTGCCTTCCCGTCATCGTATAAAGCAACTTCGGCACTTCCTTCGGTTTTACTGTTTCCCAGAGCTTTTACATTAATATTTTTCTGAGATGTAATCGCTGCTCCTTGGCTAATTTGTGTTAGTGCATTCACATCAGAATAAGCCAAGCCAAAAGAAACAGCCCATGTATCATTTGTTGCTGATTGTCCTTGTAGTAAGCGATTGGTTGTTCTAGCAGTGGCACTGGCAGTTGCATCAGCTTTCGCTGTGATATTAACATTTTCCTGAGCATTAATTACAACATCGCTACCAATGAGGGTATTAGCTGTCGCAACGGCGCCACTATAGGCGATACTAAATTTTTGGAGAATACTTTGACCGCCAGTTGTTAAATAAGCTAGTCCTTGGGTAACTAGCCCCCCGGTAACGGCTTGAATTGTACTATCAACACTAGTTTCGGCTTTAATCTCTACATCGCCGCTACTTTCTATGTTGGTATTGCCTTGAATACTAATCTCAGCTTTAGCATTTTGATGGACGATTTGGAGAGGAAGAGATAGACTACTGCCAAAGATATTACCTCCAATAGATGCAAGATTATTGGTAAACAAGTCTCCTACACCATCCCAGAAAGAGTTTACATCTTCACCTTCGAGCTTTTGGACTAATGCTTCTTTGAGGCTAGCATTAGTTTTGACATTGGCTTCTAAAGTAATATTATTACCTTTGAGAGTTGCATCTGTCAGCGTAATAGATACAGTATCTGGGGTAAAATCAATCCCGAATCCTGTCAGCATACTGACAAGATTTCCTGCATATAAATCTGCCTTAAAAGTAATATCTCCAGCACTGTAATTACTACCACTTACATTAATAGTATTAGTGAGGATTTGAGAACCTATGTTAAGGTTTATAGAACGTTCTTTATTACTACTTAAAGAAGTATCTAATATATCATAATCTCCCTCTGCTGTAAACTTTACAGTGCCAGAATTACCACTAGACTTTGCTGTTGCATATTCACTTTCGCTGCCAGAAAAATTGCGAGTGGAAATAATGACGTTGTTGTCAACAGTAATTTTTTCTGCTACAACGTCTAAATTACCACCCTTTAAAAATAAATTTGTTCTAAAGGTAACTTCGTCATCGCCTACATTACCTAAGATTTTAAAGTTATAACCAGATTTGAGAGTGGCAAGTGAGATACTAACTGCATTTTGATCGCCATTAACTTGATTAACGCCAATACCCACATTAGTTAAATAATTTTCATCGCGAATTATCAACGAATTTTTATCATTACTCAAAAAAATTGTTAGCTTATTAGCCTGACCATCTTCACCATTAAATTGTAGCGTGCCGTCCTTAAAAGTTACTGTGCCCAAAACAGATGTAAAACTGTTATCTGCTGCAAAAGTTTGTGTTTCAATTGCACCTGTCTGATACTCCAGTACCCAGTTACTACCTAAATTCCCGCTACCTGTTAAATCTTTAGAAGCTGCAATATCGGCGCCAGTTAGTTTACTTAGTTGAGTAATAAAAGCCTGCCCTGAAGTGTCTTCAGCAACATCGCACCCGTAAAATAAAATGTCAGCATCGCTCGTCAGCGCGCGTGCCCAATTTTGAAGTGCGACATTGTAATCACTGAGATTCTCTTGCGTTAACTGTGTATTTCCTAGTTGTAAGCTACCAGAGTCACCGTGAGAAATGATGTGAATCCCTGTAACGCTACTACGCTGACTTAGTAATTCGCTAATTTGATATACACCATCTTTTGTTGCATCCAGCGTTATTACCTCAGCACCAGGCGCCACTTTTGTGACTATGCTTTGATAATTATCAATATTGGTGTCAATGAACACAATTTCTCTAACAGTTGCCCGCATCGCTGACAAATATGAGGAATTTGCAGTTAAAAGAGGGTCATGTTGCCATTTGCTTGCCTCTTGTGGAGATAATTCTAAACCAGTTATTGAATCGCGTGCAGCAGAAGAAATAATAGGGTTGGAAATACTTGGAACTCTAAGGCTAAATAAATTATCATTATCATTAAAATCTGAAATTTGTTGATTTTGGTTTATATTCAACGGTAATTGAGTAAATATATTTTCCTGGTTGTATAAAGGTGCTTGTAATGACTTAGGAGAAATTCCTAAGATATCTAAATCATATTTAGCTTTTAAAAAATCTCCTTCGACTGGAACAATGGGTTGTTGAGGAGAATTTAGATTATTGAAATCCATAGTATTTATACTCTTGTTAGATAAAAATCGTTAAATTTTAAAAACAGATAGATTGAAGTAACAAACGTATACGGTCGAAATGGAGAGTGCTTGTTCATGCACTCCCCAAATCTAAACGAGATATTAGGCTAGACTCTAAACTGTTACCTTGACTTGATTGATAGATAAAATCATGTCATTGTAGTCACGGTCACCACCACCAATAATGTCCTCAAAGCCGAATTTGTTAGTTCCAAGATTACGAATGTAGTCTACGCCGTTATTACTGATACCGATATATGACGTGAGGATACGGCTGTAGTCGTTACCAATACTGGATAACGTACCATTGGATACCATAAATGGCGCATAGTATTGACCTCCTTTAAGGGTAATTGAAGCTTCACTGGTTTTGGAATTTTGGGCTTGAAATTCTACGTCCTTGACTAGGGAGTCTCCGGTTGCTAATTGGAAGTAACGCTGCCTTTGATCAGCGCTAAGGTTAGTTGTTGGGTCAAGTAACATGCCAGTAAGCGGGTCTTTAATTGAGCCTTTTGCATCGTCAACTCGATAAAGGTAAACAGAGTTTTTATAGCCAGCTTCGCGTTGTAATGAAAATTGCAAAGTAACCTGTTTACCATCAAAAGCATTAGACGATTTGAGGTCAATCAATTCGCCTGTAGTATTCAATTGAGACTGATTTTGAGCTATTGCTAATAGTCCTACTTGAGAACGTGCTTCTTCCGCAGTCAAAATTCTGGCGCCAATATCAAATAACCCGGCGAAAGATATTTTAGCGGTTTGTCCACGTTCGTCTGCACTAGTTTGAAAAACTGCTGACCCGCTATTTAAACTGGAAAGCGAAAACTTTACAGATTTGGAATTGGCGCCGTTGAAAAGTAGCTCATCTTTTGTTCCGTCTTGAATGACGAAGAAAACTGCTTGCTCTCCTTCTTCAAAAGCAACTGTGTGAGCTTGATTACCGATATTAGGGTTGCGAGATTTATTTGTTAATGAGCTAAACAGAGTTTCCCCACGCTGAATAATAGCTTGTTTGGCTTCATCTAAAGAATTAACAGCTTTACCATTTACCTCAATGATTTGCCCATTATCCCCAAAACGAACGCGCGCCATTCCAACTTCTGAAGCTTCCCTTCCAGAAAAGCCACTGATATTGAACTGAACGAAACTGCGATTACCATAGAAGTTTAAGCCATCTTGACTGGAACGAGCTTCTATCCGACTGGCGCCAAAATCTAAATTAGCTGCAACCAAGGATTTTTTAATCACACCATTGCTTAAGCCATCTTCATCACCCCATTCGCCATCTTGCAAATAAACTACTGCCCAATCAGCCTTGCCATCAAGATTTCGGTCTTCCAGCACTGCTCCGGTAAGCATATCGCTATTCAACTGCCCTCGTTTTGAATTGGATTGGCGCCGGAAATCATAAAGAGTGCCATCTGCACGACGTTGGAGAATTGCATTTACTGGCATATCTCCTAGACCATCTGGTAGCTTAATTTCAACTCGAATTGGTTTTTGTTTGATGCCTTCTTGAACTTTCTGCTGCAAATCTTTGTCTTTGAGTTGCGAATTTGGCATCACTTCAAAATCGATGATGTCAAGCGCAGTTGTTATCTTTTTCAGCGATGACTTCTTCAGGTCTTTGCTATCAAAGACGGCAATCGGGTCACTAGTAACTTCCTCTAAGCGTTGAGTTTTTACGTCACGAATTACCAACACAGGTGTCTCAGATGCACCAAATTGCTTTTGGTCGTCATCGTGAATTGCTACAATTATTGGCTTTGTAGTACCACCATCGGCGCCGAATAAAGCGACAATTCCCCCATCGTCAACAGCTCTTTGACTCAAATTTTTAAGTTTGTCGTCAGCGGACTGCTTGACAATTTCACTAGCCGCTTGTTGTTCTGTAGGAGCGTTGATACCGTCAGCATCGATGTCAGGAATAACATTGATACCGATAGTATCTTTGTCGATTTGAATTTCATTACCAAAATTACCCAAGTCACTAGTGGTAATAGTTAAAGTTTCGCTGCCATGATAGTCTTGCTCACCACGATAGACTAGACCGTTAAGGGCATTATTAACATCTGCTACCTTACCAGTAAAAGTCATTGTGGCATTTGCTTTACCATCTCCTGCTGTAAAACTTAACTTTGTGGCATCTTTTAAAGTCAGAAAACCTTTAGTAACAGAGAGTGTTACTTGTATCTCTCCTTTACCTTCATCAGCATCCACGTCACTAATGCTGATGGCATTACCTTTTTGGGTACTGAAAATTAAGTTCTTATCTTCATCTACATTTTGTTGACCAGGTAAACTATTGACAGGAGCATCATTAACGGGTGTTACAGTGATGCTAACTTCATCGGTGTCAGTAAGTATTCCGCCACTACCCGTATTGCCTTTATCACTGGTAGTAATTGTTAAAGTGTCGCTACCGTGGAAATTTGTATCACCTCGATAAGTTAAACTTGCCAAAGCTTTGTTGATATCAGCCTGCTTACCCGCAAAGCTTACCACAGCATTTCCCTGCCCGTTTCCTTCTTTAAAGGTCAGACCTATGGTGTCTTTTAAAGTTAAAGTGCCTTTGGTAACAACAAGCTTAACTTCGGCTTCACCTGTTGCGCTTTCTCTAATGTCAACATCTTTGATGCTAATGCCATTACCGTCAGCATTAAATACTAAATCAGTATCTTCTTGTACAGTTTTTTGAGTCGGTACTAAGTTTATAGGGTCATCATTAACAGGATTGACGAAAACCTTAACGGTATCTCTTAGTAATAATTCTCCGCCACTACCACCATTAGCTTTGTCATTAATGCTAATTGTTAAAGTATCTTCTTTGTTGTAATCTTGCTCACCCAGGTATGTAAGACCATCTAATGCCTTGTTGATATTTTCTAGGCTACCACTGAAGACAACATTAGAACCACCATTGCCTTTATTCGGGTCAAAAGTTATCCCTTGGGTGTTTGTTAATGTTAATTTCCCATTATTTACGGCTAAAGTAACCTGAACCTCTGTAACTTTGACATTATTCTCACCATCTACATCTACGTCGCTAATGGTGATGGCATTTTTGTTTGCAGCGCTGAAGACTAAATTTGTATCTTCATTAACACTTTGAATACCAGGAAGTAAGGTGCTTACTGGAGCATCATTAACTGGCTTGACGGTGATATCTACCGTTTTATTATATTTGCCGGGGTCTTCGGCTGGATTTATTTCACCCTTATTTTCTAAGTCATTGGTGATAATGTCGAGGACATCTTTGCCGTTAAAATTCAAATCTCCTCGATAGGTAAGCCCGTCAAGTGCTTTGTTTACAGCATCCAACTTACCTGTCAACGTCATGCTTTTACTACCATTGGCGTTAGGTTCGGAAAACATAACGCCTGTGGTGTCTGCTAAGGTTAATGTACCTTTGGTGACTTTTAATGTTACCTCTACTTCACCATTGCCTTCATTAACATCAATATCACTGATGCTAATGCCATTACTTTTAGCAGAGCTAAAAACTAAACTTTCATCTTCATTAACCGTTTGAGCAGTAGGTACTGTATTTACTGGAGCGTCATTAACTGCCTTAATAAAAATATTAACTATACTAGTAGCTTGTTTTTCTCCTTCTTTACCAGTATTGCCCAAGTCTTTAGTGATGATATTTAGGGTATCGGCACCGTTAACATTAGCACCTCCCTGATAAGTTAAGCCGTTAAGTGCTGTATTTACTGCTGCAACTGTTCCTTCGATAATGACTTCGCGTGTATTGTCTCCTGTTTTAGACTTTAATTCACTAGATTGTGCTAAAGTTAGTGTTCCTTTGTTAACAGATAGAGCAACTTGGATAACTCCTGAAGCATTTTCGCTAACATCAACATCGCTAATGCTGATGGCATTACCTTTGTCAGAGCTAAAAATTAACTTTTCATCTTCCTTAACGTTTAGAGGTTCAGTAGAAGTTGGAACTTTATTTACAGGTGCGTCATTGACTGCTTCAACAGTGATGTTAACGGTATCCTCGTCTGTCAAGTTAACACCTACACCACTATTACTCAGGTCTTCTGTAAGAATTTTAACTGAAGCGGCGCCGTTAAAATTATTAGTGGGCTTAAAGCTCATGCCGTTTAGAGCTTTATTAATTTCTGCTATACTTCCTTCAAATTCCAACACTCCATCATCAGTACCATCGCCAACATTAAACTTCAGGAGATTTGTATTTGTACCGCTAAGGTTAAGAGTTCCATTAGCAGCAGTTAGCCTTACCCGTACCGCTTTATCACCAGCATCAGGGTCACTAATCGAAATTAAATTGCTATTACTGAAGGTTAGAGTTTTATCTTCATCAATACGAATAGTTGTATCTAGAGTTGGTGGTAATGGTAACTTATTGACGGGTGCGTCATTCTCGGCAGTCACATCAATTACTGTTTGTATTGGAGTACTGGTATCTTTTCCACCATTTTGGATACCATCTCCATCATTTACTGTTACAGAGATAGTACGACTAGCAGCAGGAGTATCAGAAGTATTTTTGTAGGTAAGGTTTTGGATTAAAGCTTTGACCGCAGCCAAGCTAGCATTGTCAGTCGTAAATTTGACAACAAGCTTCTTGCCGTTACTACCATTATCAGATTCGTCAATAGTACCAATAACTTGATTATCAAAGCTTATATTTCTTCCTGCTAGAGCAATAGAGGCGCCATTCCCGATAGAAAGTTGATCTTCAGCACCTCCACCACTGCTATAAATAACTGTTAAATTACCGCCATTGAAATTTTGCGAATCAATATCATTAAGAGTTACACTACTATTCTTATTGATGATATCCGCTGCGGCATTGAGAGCATTTTCATTGAAGGTGATAGAGCTTGTTAAGGCTGACAGTTTTGGCTCATCATTAACATGGGTAAAATCAATGCTTTTAGGGTCTAATTTAACATTAATCCGGTTAACACGATCACTAATTTCAACATCGAAGGATGGAGCTACTTCACCACCATCATGGACAAATTGAACTATACCGTCGTTTATATCTTTTTGAGTAAACTCAGTTAGAGAGTTTCCATTAACCTTAAATTGTCCCTGTAGAAGATTTTGGATAATATATTTAATTTTTGCAGGATCGCTCTTATCAACATCTGTTGTATTAAAGTTGTTTGGTGTAAGTGTTACTGTTTCCCCTTCTTTTACCGTCAAGCTTATATTGTTAACTAATTGTGGTTCGGTTAAAAAACGAATAGAGCTAATACCATTAAGGCTCGCTGTATTGTATGAATATAGTAAACCAGTTGCTTTACCGTTGACTAAGCCCTTATTCAAACCAATGGTTGCACTTGCTCCATTGTCTAATTCGTTACCAAAAATTGTATCTTTGTAAACAAAATCAATGTTATTGCTGTCTTTATGCAGTACAACTTGGAAAGTGATATCAGCACCGATACTGCCAGCCTTATCCCACTGGATAATAACTTTATCTGGTTCTATTTTGCGATAAATTTTTCCCCCATGTAAATCATCCCAAAAAGGAAAGATACTATTTGCAAAATTAGTATTACTATTAGGAATATTGGCATTACTCGGTCCGATAGCAGCAGTTCCACTATTTCTAAAAGCAATACCTCCATTATCACCAACAACTATTTGGTTAAAATTATCGCCATAGAAATTAAAGTCAAAACCTAGTTGGATAGTACTCTGGTTATCCGCAATTACATTTGTAAGTAAATTTTCAACAGTACTGATATCGGTAAAAGCAACTAGTCCTTTTCCGCTAGGGTCTTTAGAATCATAGAGTTTATAGTTTATATCAGTAGATTGAGTTGTCATAGTTAACTCCAATATTTTGTAAGTTGTTAAATTTTAATTAATCAATGAAATACTAATTTCATTAAATTAAACGAGGTATCAGGACGACTATAATAAGCAGCTACCAGTGACGCATACTAATCAATAATACGTACATTATTATTTACATGCCAATGGTGCAAATACTGGATATGTCAAACAAAAAGACCTGATAAAAACATTATAATTAGGTACATCTTTATAAAGAAACAATAAAGCTATAAACGTCAAATTCATGTGATAAAATAAAAAGAGCGCTTTGGTAAACGCTCTCAGTGCTTGCTAATTATTTCAACTTTCAAATCCTATCGCACGTTCTTTAAGCTCTCTAAATTAGAGCTAAACATATCTGCGAATATACTCATTACAGTTCTATCTCTAATCTTTATATTCGTGCTTACTCCCATCCCGGACTGTAAAGCAATATTTCGCTCATTTACTTTTAATTGTTGAGTTTGAAGTTCTACTTTTGCTGGGAATCTATAAAATGGATAGATTTGGTCTGGTGGTAGTGCGTCTGAACCTATAGAAACTAGTTTACCTTTAATATCTCCAAATTCGCTAAACGGGAATGAGTCAATTCTGACATCAACTGTCATTCCCTCTTTGACAAAACCAATATCTTTGTTCGTAATAAATATCTTAGCGATGAGTTTATCTGTAGGTACTACTTTCAAAATTGGCTCGCTTCCAGTAACTACAAACCCGGAAGATTTTGCTTTTAGTTCAAATACTGTACCATTAACAGGCGCCGTTATTACCTGGTACTTAAGGTTCATTTTAGCTTGGCTGATTTGTGAGTCAATTTCCGCCATACGTTTGTTATTCTCGACAATCGCTTTATTCATTTGACTGTCAATTTCGGCGATACGTTTGTTATTTTCAGCAATTCGGTCAAGCCAATCTTTACGGGAAACTGCTGTAGTGTTTTGTAACTTTGCTTGTCCTTCGGCAATTTCTGCCTGCAATTTAAATTTTTCTTTGGTTAGCTGGTCGAGTTGAGATTGAGCGTTTCGGACTTCCTCTTGTTGTTTGAGGAATTGAAGCTGCGATATGGCGCCTTGTTTCGCTAGTTCTGAAATGTTATTTAATATTCCCTGATTCATTTTCAAGGTGTCTTTTGTGGAAGCGATACGAATGTCGGTTTGTTCTACCTGGCGCCGAAGTTGATCGATTTCCAAAGAAGCTGCTGCAACTCTTGCATCTAATTCGATTTGGGTGGATGAAATTCGTTCGCGTTGTTCAACAGATAGCTTACCTGTAGCAATACCATCAAGCTGGCTGCGATAAACTTGGTTTTCCGCAATTAATGCAGCGCGGCTTTTTGTTAAATCAAGTATTGATACAGGAAGTAGGAGTGTTGATGTATTTGCTGACTCTCCACGTAACTGTGCAGTATAGAACTGGTTTTCTTGAGCAAGGGAGCTACGGATTTTTTGTAATGATTCTAGTTGTGCTTTTGCGGTTGTGTTGTCAAGTACAATTAGTTTATCTCCCGCTTTAACTTGCTCTCCATCTTCCACAAATATATCTTTAACAACTCCACCAACAGGCGCCTGTACATCTTTTGTGGCGCCTGCTGGTTCGAGTTTTCCTGTTGCTGATACTGCTTCTTCAATTTTGGCGATGTTAGCCCATATTACTGTACCAGTTGTGGCAAGCATTAATCCCCATAATATAGCGCGCGACCACTTGCGAGGTTGTTTTAATATTACTGGTTGCTCAAATTTGGGGACGTGTCTAATTGCAGAGCTTAGTGGTTTTTGTTGGATTTCTTCCGTATTTTGTGGTAGTTTTGCAGTTAATTCTTGCATTGATGCTATGGCACTTGTAGAGGAATTAGCTTTACCGTTGGCGCCGTTACCGTTATTAGAATTCATAAGTGGTTAATTTAGTAGTTAGTTAAAATTGATTCCCCCCAACCCCCCTTAATAAGGGGGGCTTTGAGAAGAATGCTAAACAGTTATTTTGCTTTCTGAAGCTTCTTGCTGTTGGGATAAGCAGTAATAAAGCCCTTTCATTTTTGTTAATTCATTGTGGGTACCCTGTTCTGCAATTTTTCCAGCGTTCATCATTAAGATGATGTCAGCATTTTGAATTGTTGCGAGACGGTGCGTAATAAATAACACTGTGCGTCCTTTAAATGCGATTTGTAGGTTTAAGCACACTTGTCGTTCGGTTGTGTAGTCGAGTGCGCTAGTTGCTTCGTCAAGAATTAGCAGTGGTGGATTTTGTAGCACGGTGCGGGCAATTGCAATTCTTTGTTTTTGTCCACCAGATAAAGCAGAACCCCTTTCACCAACGCGCGTATTATAACCATTGGGCAAGTTCATAATGAAGTCATGCGCGCAGGCAATTTTGGCAGCTTCTACAATTTCTTCGGGAGTAGCATCGGGCATGGTTAGGGCAATATTTTCTTGGACTGTGGTATCAAATAGAAGAGTATCTTGCAGTACCATTCCAATTTGTTGACGCAGCGAATATAGTTCAACTTTGCTTATCTCATACCCGTCAATCAGAATTCTGCCAGCATCAAGTTCGTAAAGTCGCGGGATTAATTTTGTTAAAGTACTCTTACCGGCGCCGCTTTGTCCGACTACTCCAATAAACGAACCTGCGGGAATTTCAACGGATATATTATTAAGTTGGGGATTTGGAGATTTGGCAAAGCTGAAGGTAACGTTTTCGTAACGAACTTGTCCTTTAATGACTGGCATAGGAATATTACTTTTACCAGCGAGTTCCGATTCTTGCGGAGTATCCAAGATATCAGCTAATCGTTCCAGTGATAGTGCTGTTTCTTGGAAGTTTTGCCAAAGTTGAATTAACCGCAGTAATGGACTTGTGACATATCCGGCAATAATTCTAAAAGCAATTAATTCTCCAAGCGTGATTTCTCCTTGAAGTACTAAATAGGCGCCTACCCACAGTAATAATAAGTTTGATAATTTATTGAGAAAGTTGCTTAGAGAGCTAGCAGTATTACTCGTTAGTACATTATCAAAACTCGAACTAATATATTTACCGTAGCGTTGTTGCCACTGCCATCTCGAGTTAAGTTCGATATTTTGGGCTTTGACAGTTTGAATACCCGATATGACTTCGACTAAATATGATTGAGTTGCAGCATTTTTCTCTGCTTTCGTTCGAGTTTGACTACGAACAATAGGAGCAAATATAAATGTTAATATAGCAAATAGTGGTACGGTCGCTAATGCCACAAGAGTTAGCAACCAACTATAAACAATCATTACCGCTATATAAATTACCGAGAAGATAGCATCGAGTACAACGGTAAGGGCAGTACCTGTTAAAAACGAACGGATGTTCTCTAATTCGTTAATTCTGGAGGATATTTCCCCTACAGGACGTTTTTCAAAGTAGCGCAGTGGTAATCTTAATAAATGGTCGATAACCTCTGAACCTAAAGATAAATCAATACGGTTGGTTGTATCGGCGAATAAGTTTGTACGTAACCAGGTAATTATTCCCTCGATTACTGCCATTGCAATTAGTACAAATCCCAATACGTTTAGTGTGTTGGCGCCATTTTGAATAATTACCTTATCAATAATGACTTGGGTGACTAATGGATTGGCAAGTCCCAGTAACTGTACAAATAATGAAGCTACAAATACTTCGATTAATACAACTTTATGTTTTTTAATTGCTGGCAAAAACCAACTTAGCCCAAACCGCTTTTTCGGTGTTTCAGGTGTAGATTGCAGTAATAAAACTTGACATTCTTCTGTATAATTTTCTATAAACTCGGCAGTTTTTTTACGAACAATTCCTTGTTCAGGAATCGCTAACACTAATTCTTTTTCTGATGCACTGTAAAGAATTGCATAAGTATCAAGATATGGAAGAAGCACAGGAGTCGGCAGTTGGGATATTGCAACTGCTGGTGCTTGTACTAGTTGGGCTTTTACACCTATCAGTTCTGCCAGTCCACCGCACAACTCTATAGATACTTTACCTGTTCGCTTGTAATTGTTGGACAGCGCGCGGTGTATAACATCGCGTCTCCACGGCATTCCCCAATATTTTGATAGCATGTGGAAACATGCAAGTGTTGCGTCAACTGGTCCGCGACCGCTAACAAAGGGGTATTTTGCTTGCGTGCTGATTTTGCTTGGTATTGATTCGGGTTTTTCAGGAGCAAAAGGCACATCCCAAGAATCTGGTTCAACAGAAATACTTTCAGGGTTTGTACTTGTGACTGAATTGAATGATAAAGTGTGGTCAGTAAACCCTACCAGGCGAATTCCTTTATCCGTAGTTTTAGTGTATTCTTGACTATTGTCAAAATTTATGGTGTTACCAACTGCATAATTAGAACCACTGCTGCTAACTAACCAAAATAAGTTAGGGTCTAACTGCGAAAGTGGAATTTTACCAGATGGAAGGTTAAGGATAGTTGTATAATTTGCGGCGCCTATAGCAAGTTCTTTTAAATTGTCTACAACTTTACCCCGACGCTGGAGTTCTTTGGTTAACAAGTCATATATTTCAATTAAACTGTACCGTGAGCGGAAATATTCGGCAACTTCGGGTTGGTTAGATAATAATTCTTCAAAGTCTGCTGCATTGAGGGTAAGACAGACAGACTCTACAGAAGAAATAACCGTTTCACATGCTACACCACGAATTATTCCAACAGCGCCGCACAATGCACCCGGTTTAAGAATTTCTAATGTATCTGGCGCTGTAACGTCTGAAGGATATCCTAACAAACGTGCTTGTCCTGTATAGAGAATAGCGATTTTTGCTGGCAAGTTATCTTTGACAACTATGGCTTGTCCCATTCGATAACGTAATGGTGAAAGCTTTTGTGCAAGTTTTTCGATATCAGCTACATTCATCCTGTCAAAAGGTGGTGTGGTAGCTAGAAAATCAATAATAGTGGTGGAACTCGATATCATTATATTGTTATGTTGTTATATTTATTATGTCTGTAGAGACGCGTTCACGCAGTGTCCCGCAGGGAATATATCGCGTCTCTACATTGTCTGAAATTAAAATAGGGGTTTGTTGAATTTGTTCTCCCAGCCATTTTTCAAACAAATGATTGAGCAACATGGCGCCTGTTGCATCATCTAGCTGTGCTGGAATTAATTTTTCTAAGCGTAGAATGACGTACCAATTTTCTAACTTTATCGGTGTCCACAACTGTCCTTCTTTTGAGATGGAAAGTTTTTGGACAATTGCTGGATGTGGTTGCGACATCGGAACAGGCCCAATTAATCCTCCTGTTTGAGCTTCTACACCTTGTGAAAACTCCCGCGCGCAGTCAGCAAAGCTTTGTTCTCCTGCTTTGATGCGGAAATACAACTCTTGTGCTACTTCCATATCTTGGGAACGCAGGAGAGAATATACAACTTTATCTAACTGGGGTTTGTACTGAAGAAAGTTTTGTTTAATCGTCCCTCCCCAGGTTGTTTGCTTAAATTTTTCGATTCGCAGTTCTTTTGTGGCTAATGCTTCTAATTGCTCCACGGTTATGCAGTACCGTTGGAGTACGGCATCAAGCGCGGCAGGAGTAGTAATTTGATTGTTTTGATAAAACTTAGAAATAATACTACTTTTCTCTTCGGATGTTAGTTCTACTTCTGCAATAGCTTTATCTATTATGAGTTCGCGTTGTAACTGCGGTAGCATTTGATAACCAGCCAACAGAGAAATAATTTCTGCGGCGGTAATAGTCTGGTTGCCAAGTTGAATGTAAGCCATAGCGAGTATGTGCGCGGGTGGGAAGCCTCAGTATAATTTCCCTCGCATATCATGCCTAAATTGGTGTAAACACAGCAACAGTAACTCTACGTATATATAGTGATGAAGATGAAAGTATTTGCGTGTTAATACTGGAATTCTTCCCTTACCCCGGAGCCGCAGCGGGGAAGGGTCGCGAAGCGGGGGTGGGATTTTACCCTTGTAACTTCAAAAGCAAACGTCTAATTACTGAAGCATCGCGTGCGTCGGGTACGCGATGCAAATAAGTTTCTAAATCTTGTGTTGCTTGTGTAAAACGCCCTAGTTGATAAGATAGTAAACCACGGTCGCGAGTATCGATGATTGAATCAGGTGCCACTAGTAAAATTCGCTCGACTGCTGCTAAAGCAAGTTCTAATTCCTGCTTGTTCAAATAAATATGTTTTAGATTCGATAGCAACCGTATCAAAAACTGAGCTTTTGTCACCCTTGGTAGATGTTCGGGTTGTAACTGTACGGGTTGCTGATAAATTTGGCTCAACCGCAACTCGCAATCTTGCGGGAACAATATTTCACCTTCATGGAAAGTATCTACATATATATCCATATCGGGAATATCTGGACGTATCAAAAAATGTCCCGGCATTCCCACTCCCACCATTGGAAAATCTACACGACGCGCGACTTCTAAATATACTAGCGCTAGTGTAATTGGAATCCCCAGGCGCCGCTCGATTACGTCATTTAAAAAGCTGTTGCGCGGGTCATAATAATTTTCGGTGTTACCTGCAAATCCTAAATCTCCGTATAAGTATTCGTTAATACATTTAACTACTCGCATTGGATACCGCGTGTCGGGTAAACGTTCCTGTAGCTCAAATGCCATTGTATCCAATGCGTTGAGATACTCGTCACAGTCCAAGTCGGGGTACTCTTCAGTCGCTATATATAAAGCTGCTTTGGCTAAGTCTATATTTTCATCAGCTTGCTGAATTTCTTGATAAAAATATTGCCGTGCCGATACGTAGTTCATAAGCTGATGCTAAAACAATAAGCCGGATAATATAATTCTTATTTCTATACTAAATCTAGAGCACGCGGCGCCGAAAATTCTACAAATATTATTTTCTCATAAAAAATAACGTCTTCCAATTTCTTTCACGTCCGAAAATGCAGTAATTGCGCCTGTAGTCAAGATTTAAGTGAAATGGCATGGCAGTACTCTCGCACTCAATTGAAGGCGAGAGTATTTTTTTTGTTTATGCTGTGCATTGTGATTAAATAATGGTTTTGGATGAAGAATGCGGTAGCAAAAGTGACAAACAGCCTGAGTAGTCGATGTTATCGAGGCACACGACCGTGAGAGTTTTATGTTCCTATCGGCTTTTTGAGGTTTTATGATAAGGTGCTTGGTTTACAGTTTTATTTAATAATGAATTTATCTCAATGCATTAATGCCGTTCAATGCTACTCTAAAAGATGGATATCGCTTGAACTCAAGCCTATTGACACTATCTGAAATATAGCTTCATAAGCAACAACCCAGCATGGTCACAACTGCAGAAAAAACTAACATTGGTTACATTACCCAAGTCATTGGTCCTGTTGTAGACGTAAAGTTCCCCAGCGGCAAAATGCCCCCTATCTACAACGCTTTGACAATTACCGGCAGGAACGAAGCAGGACAAGATGTTTCCGTAACTTGCGAAGTGCAGCAGTTGCTAGGCGACCAACAAGTACGTGCCGTCTCGATGAGTACGACTGATGGCCTAGTACGTGGAATGGAAGCTGTTGACCAAGGGGCGCCTATTAGCGTACCTGTTGGTAAAGCAACCCTAGGACGAATTTTCAACGTTTTAGGCGAACCTGTAGACAACAGAGGCCCAGTCAATAACACTGAAACTCTTCCTATTCACCGTCCAGCACCCAAATTCACCGACCTGGAAACCAACCCTTCGGTATTTGAAACTGGGATTAAAGTGGTTGACCTTTTAACTCCCTACCGTCGTGGTGGTAAAATCGGTCTGTTCGGCGGTGCAGGTGTAGGCAAAACCGTAATCATGATGGAGTTGATTAATAATATTGCAACTCAACATGGTGGTGTGTCTGTATTTGCTGGTGTGGGCGAACGTACCCGCGAAGGCAATGACCTCTACAATGAAATGATTGAATCTGGTGTAATCAATAAAGACAACCTCAACGAGTCTAAAATTGCACTAGTGTACGGTCAAATGAACGAGCCACCCGGCGCCCGGATGCGCGTTGGTTTGTCTGGTTTGACAATGGCTGAGTACTTCCGCGACGTTAACAAGCAAGACGTGTTGTTGTTCGTCGATAACATTTTCCGGTTCGTACAAGCTGGTTCTGAAGTATCCGCGCTTCTAGGTCGTATGCCTTCAGCGGTAGGATATCAGCCCACTTTAGGTACCGACGTTGGCGCCCTCCAAGAACGGATTACTTCTACAACTGAAGGTTCTATTACTTCGATTCAAGCTGTATACGTTCCTGCAGATGACTTAACCGACCCGGCGCCTGCTACTACCTTCGCTCACTTAGATGGAACAACAGTATTGTCTCGTGGTTTGGCATCTAAAGGTATCTACCCAGCAGTAGACCCATTAGGTTCAACCTCAACAATGTTGCAACCAGACATCGTTGGTAGCGACCACTACGATACAGCGCGTGCAGTACAAGCTACCTTACAACGGTATAAAGAATTACAAGATATCATCGCGATTCTTGGTTTGGACGAATTGTCCGAAGACGACCGTTTAATAGTAGCACGCGCTCGTAAGGTTGAGCGTTTCTTATCGCAACCCTTCTTCGTTGCGGAAGTATTTACAGGTTCACCTGGTAAGTACGTGAAGCTTGAAGATACCATCAAAGGCTTTAAGCAGATTTTATCTGGTGAGTTGGATGATTTACCAGAACAAGCTTTCTACTTAGTTGGCGATATCAACGAAGCCAAAGCGAAAGCTGAGAAAATGAAGGGCTAATTTTGTAAGGGTGGGTTTATGAAAGCCCGCCCATACAGTAATGTAAAATTGACGAAAATCTATGACTTTAACCGTTCGTGTACTTTCTCCAGATAAAACAGTCTGGGATGCTTCTGCTGAAGAAGTAATTTTGCCTAGTACAACTGGACAACTAGGTATTCTTACTGGACACGCACCACTTTTATCTGCGTTAGATACAGGTGTAATGCGTGTGCGTCCTAGCAAAAATCAACCTTGGGTAGCTATTGCTTTGCAAGGTGGTTTTGTGGAAGTTGAAGAAGATGAAGTTACGATTCTCGTTAATGGTGGCGAACGTGGCGATAAGATTAACTTGGAAGAAGCACGTTCTGCATTTAACGAAGCTCAAACTCGTCTAAACTCTGTTTCTGCTGACGATAGACAGGCAACAATTCAAGCTACTCAAGCTTTTAAACGTGCGCGCGCTCGTTTTCAAGCTGCTGGTGGTATGGTATAATTTTGTTAATTGTCATGCTGAACGGAGTGAAGGATCTATTAAAGTGTTTAAACTTTTAAGATTCTTCGCTTCGCTCAGAATGACACATAAAGTTATTATTTTTGTTTTAATACAACTAATGTTACATCGTCTAAAAGCTGTTTGGCGCCAATAAATTGCCACAAGTCCTCAATAATAGCCTCTTTTATTTCTTCTGCACGTAGTTGCCAATTTTCCTTAATGACTTGTATTAATCGCTTCAACCCGTATAAGGCGCCGTTCATATCTTCGGCTTCTGTAATACCATCAGTATAAATAACTACAACATCATTTGGATATAGTTGAATATCTGCATAACCGATAAAATCAGAAATTTCTTCTTCTAAACCAATTGGGAAACCCAAATCAACTGTATCGACTCTTTGTATTAAACCACCACGTCGAACAACGAGCATTTCTTCATGTTGTCCTGATACTCGAACTTTACCATCTTCGTAGTCGAGTAAGCACAGCGTCATATTTTTATCTGAGTTCATTCGCTGCACGTTTTGGTAAATAGTGCGGTTGAGAGTGTCGAGGAATTTTTTGGGGTCGGTTTCGTTATGTTCTAATAAGGTACGTACCGCAGTTTGAACCATTATCATTAACACACCGCTTTCTAGTCCATGTCCGGTAACGTCACCAATTCCAATTTTTACTTTGCCGTCGTGGTAAATTACATCATAGTAGTCACCACCTACTTCGGTAGCAGAAAGCATGAACCCAGCTATTTCTAAATCTGGTATCTGTTCGAGTTCATGTTTTTGTGGTAAAATCATTTTTTGAAGTTTACTAGTTACCTCTAATTCGGCGCCCATACGAATATTTTCATCGGTTAGGCATTGGTTCAAAAGATTGACTTCTTTGTTGGCTTTAACTAAAGCAAGTGCAATATCGTTAAATGATTTGACGACTTCTGCTAATTCATCGCGGTTTTCTAAAGTAATGCTTTCGGTGACAGTTCCATCAATCATTTGTTTTGATGCTGCACTCAAGCTAGATACTGTTTGTCTTACACCTAAATAAAACGCAATATATAAATACAATACTACTATTAAAATGGTTGAGACAAAAATGCATAGTAATACTTGTCTCTGTACAAAGCCATTGATACGGTTTTGCAAAAGCACATCAAGTTCGACAATTGCTTTATCCCAAAGAATATAGCTTAGTTTTAAATTCTCTGCTGCCGCTGTGTAAAATACTTGGCTGCTTAAAGTATTACTATTTTCAGTTAAAGGTATTGCTGTATCAACAAGTAAATTAATTTTATTAGTATAGTCATTTAACAAGTTTTCAAGCTTTGGACGTGTATTTCCAGCAGGATTAAAATTAAAGGCATCCTGCATGTTTTTCTTTAACTCGCTATTATATTCTTCGAGTTTTGCTAAATATTTGATTAATTTAATACGTGATTCAACCGTATCTTGTTTAGTTAGGATACTTTTTTGAGTTATAAGCTGAATGTCCGTTAAAGTATACTGCATTTCGGGCAGCTTTAACAAAGTTGCATCCATTAAATAGTAACTATCTATATCTGGGTCAAGGATTAAGTTGGATTGGTCTCCAACTTTATTCCTCAACTCATCGATGTCTTGTCGTAACGAATTATATACTTTACTTTTTTCTTCTATGTTATCTTTACTTTGATTTACAATTTGGTGCCATTTCTCTTTTATTGAGTTAAATTTAGTAGTCGTTAGTAAGATATTACCATATTTTTTATCAATATCCTCTAATGACTGCATTTGATTATTAATTTTTGCCTTGAGTTCTTTTAACTCATTTTGTTTTGTTTGGTCGTTGTTAGTTATTTGTACCAGTGAAACATCTGACCATAGCTGACGCAAAGGACGTAGGTAAGTGTTACCAATTTTTTCTTTTTCTGCAAAGTCATTCCGCGATTGAATTTCTGAAATAAGTAAATACATTACCAAACTTAACGGTAACACAAAAATGCTACTAATTAAAGTAAATTTTTGTGGGTATTTAAGGCGATTCATTAAAGTAATCGCCGGACAAAATATTGTTTTTACTGATTTCATATATGAAAAAAAATAATCAAAAGTTAATACTAAATGTGGCATTAATCTTTGTAAAGTTTTTAATGCTTTTGGTTGCCAAGGTATGTTATTTTATGCTTTAAACATTACTTGCAATTTCGATTTATCTCTTATATCTATAACAAATTTGGCAAGCATACTAATTCCATAAATATTTAGAGCATACAACCTTTTCAAATTTAACTTAACTAGATTTGTTGAGTTATTAGTAACGTTACTAAGTAACTGTATGATTGGAGAATACTCTGCTACTGTTCCTAATATTAATGTACCTTAAAAATGAACTATTTTATTTGTTTTTTGTACCACACACGGTAGTTGTCACTCTGAAATATTCAACATAATTATGCACCTGCACCCTAATGTAAATATTAAATACTTATTAACTAAATCTTAACTAAATCATTTTCAAATTTAAATTTGGCATTAATTTTTGTAAATTTTTGAATAACTTACTTTGCCAAGGAATTGAATTGGCACCAAGAATCATTATATGGACGCTTTTGTTGTTTCGCATTCCAATCACAAACTTAGATAGCATGGTAATTCCAGAACTGTTTAAATAATCGAGATGCATTAAGTTGAGCGTAATTCGTGCTGGGTTACTATCAACTACATCATTTAATAATTTAAGAATGGGTGCATATTCTTCCATTCCGTTCAGACGTAAACTGCCATGAAAGTTAATGCTTGCAGAACTAGTCTCGTAGCAAACTTTATAGTTATCGCCTAAAATTTCCATAATTTTAAGTATTGCAATATATGAATTATTAAGTAGTCAAAAGGGTAATAATCTAAACTTAGATACTTACTTGTACCATTGTAGTTACAGCAACTATTCCTGGTTTATCCTGAACAATTTCAAATTTCCAACCCAGCATTGCTGAATAATCATTAATCATGCTCAGTAAGCCTAAACCAGAAGCAGTATTATCTGGATTTTCGGCATTTTTTTCTAATTGGTTAAAATATAGTTCCTGTGGGTCAGCAACTACTAACTGTTCAATAAAGGCTTTAAATCCTTCGATAGAGTCTTTATTTATGCTGTTAGTGACAAAAAATCTAATTTGGTCAGCATCGAGTTGAAGCTGAATTGTAATAGGTAATCGCACACTGTAGTCACAGTACTTCATTGAGTTTTCTAATAACTCATTTGCAATATAGCTCGCAGTACTTTTAATTTCAGCTTGCTTTTGGGCGCCAACATCGCTATCATCTTTAAAGAAAAAAGTAGTCAAATAATCCGCCATAAAATCTGCGGATAGACCATTATTTCTCCAGCGGTCTTTTATCGAAATAGAAGACGGTGAGAACTTGACCGTTAATTGGTCGTTATTGAGTGGTTTGTCAACGTAATATCCAAATATCTCTTTCATATCAACCTTTCTTAGCTTAAATAATTTTTACCTTACATATTGAATTCAACCATTGTCGTCACAATCATGATTGCTGGTTTCTCAGGAACTGACTTAAACTTCCAAGCAAGCTTCGCCGAATAGTCATTTATCATGCTTAAAAAACCTAGCCCCAACTTAAAACTATATTCATCATCAACATTCTTTTCTAAGTGGTTTAAATATAATTATTCATGGTTATTATTTGATAGTTGATAAATAATGCCTTGAAGATTTGCCGACCACAGGTGACTCAAGCTATTTGTAATAAAAAACTCAGTTTTACCTTTGTTGAAATATAATTTAATTTTTATCGGTATTTGCGAAGCTTGATGTGAGTACTTGACGGCATTCTCTAAAAGTTCATTAGCAATATAGCTAGTGGCGCTTTTAATTTCTGCATGACGTTTTAAATCACGCCCTTCGGAACCGTTTTTAGTAATAAGGGTCGTGAAAAAGTCAGCAATAAAATTTGCCGCGTAATCATTATTTCGCCAAAATTCCTGCACCAATATTGAATCAGGCAGAAACTCTAACATTAATTTTTCTTTAGTCTGTGGTTTTTCAATGAAGTTCCCGAAAATCTGCGTCATGGTAGTGCTGTGTAAAAATTGGTAACGGATTTAACGGATAAACGCTTTATTTAAACATATACGATTTTTGGTATTTCTTTATACTTTAATTTTGCGTTTATACTGCCTTTACACAATATGGCATTGTTTTATTCTCTTGTGTTCAGTAAATGCACTTAAAGCAAAGAATAAGCAAGATTTAAGCCATTATTCACATTTTTCGGTTCTTTAAGTGAGAATGTTAAGCTTTGTAACGAATGCAGAAACTCATCTGGGTGGACGGGAAGTAATAGGTAAGATACTTATTGCCCAGAGGGCAAAATTTATGAGAACCTTACAAAGCTTTAGTCATAAGCGTAAGTCAAGTAAAATACTTAGTTTCGTTGCGTCGGTTGCGGCAAGTTTGGCAGTTGCTAGCAGCGTTAGTGTTGCTGGCGCCCAAGTTAATCAAGTTAATAAATCGGTTAATCAAGTCGAATATAATAACGTCGGTAATGTTACTAAGTCTCTAACGACAAATGTAATGGCACCTGCAACCGAAAATGAAGTTATAGCAGTAAAAACACTTAAAGTTAGCCAACTACAAATGAGTCTTGGTTGGGGCTTAATTCCTATTGCTGTAGTTGGCGGTTTGGTTATTTTTGTGCCGTTGTTCTTTGGTGGACTGGTAGTTATTGGTGAACGCGAAGTTGGAATTGTTGTTAAAAAATTCGCTGTTTCTGGAAAAGGACTTCCTCCTGGTCGGTTGATTGCTCTTAATGGTGAAGCTGGTTTGCAGGCAGATACTCTGGCGCCTGGTTGGCACTGGGGTTACTTTCCTTGGCAATTTTCAGTCAAAAAAGAAGCTGTAGTAATGGTGCCGCAAGGTGAAATTGCGCTCATAGTCGCTGCTGATGGTTCACAAGTACCACCTGAGAGAATCTTGGGTAAAATAGTTGATTCCGATAACTTTCAAGACGCGCGTAAGTTTTTGCTCAATGGTGGAGAGAAAGGACGACAAATTGGTTTTTTAACGGCAGGTACTTACCGTATAAATACTGCTTTGTTTAAAGTAATTACGGCAAGTAATGCCAATCAGCACGAGATGCGCGCGGAGCAGTTGCGTATATATCAGATAGAGCCAGAAAAAGTTGGTATTGTTACAACTTTGGATGGTTCACCTATTCGGACAGGAGAAATAGCCGGACATACAATTCCTGGACACGATAACTTCCAAAACGGTCAGAGGTTTCTTGATGGTGGTGGACAAAGGGGTTTACAAGAGCAGGTATTATTATCGGGTTCGTGGAATCTTAATCCCTGGCTTGTAAACGTTGAACAAGTACCAATGACGGAAATACCTATCGGTTATGTGGGAGTCGTTATTTCTTTTGTAGGTAAAGAACAAGAAGATGTTAGTGGCGCCTCGTTTACTCATGGTCAGTTAGTGAACCAAGGACATAAAGGTGTATGGGTAGAGCCGTTATATCCTGGTAAACATCCTTTAAATACTAAAGTAATGAAAGTCGAGTTAGTGCCAACGACTAATATCGTCTTAAACTTTACCGATAGAATCATGGGTCAACACGGCTATGATAGTAAACTCACAGCCTTAAAACTATTATCGTTTGACGGTTTTACCTTTGATTTAGAAATATTCCAAATTATTCATATCGGCGCCAGTGATGCACCCAAAGTCATATCGCGCTTAGGTTCGATGCAAAACGTCATCGACCAAGTACTGCGTCCAATAGTTGGAAACTATTTCCGTAACTCCGCGCAAGAGTACACAATTTTAGATTTTCTAATTGCCCGGAGCGAGCGTCAAGTCGAAGCATCAGAATACGTCAAATCAGCTTTACGTGCGTATGATGTTCAAGCAGTAGACTCTTTGATAGGTTTAATTACCCCACCACCAGAGTTAATGCATACACTTACCGACCGTAAAATTGCTGAAGAACAACGTAAAACCTACGAAGTTCAACAAATGGCGCAAACTCAGCGTCAGATGTTGGTAAGAGAAACATCATTAGCAGATATTCAAGACTCATTAGTTACATCTGAAGAAGGAGTTAAAATTGCTCAATTAAAAGCTAATGCCAGAATTCAAGAAGCGACTGGTGAAGCGGAATCGATTAAACTAAAAGCCATAGCTGAAGCTGAAGGTATTCGTGCCACAGGTAACGCGAAAGCTGAAACATACCGTGCAGGTGTGGAAGCACTAGGTGAAAATGGTTACACCGCAATGCAAATGATGCAAATAGTCGGTGACAGCAACGTCCGCTTAATACCCGATATATTAGTTGGTGGTAACAGTGGTGGTAGCGCCAATGGTTTAGTTGACGGTTTACTATCCATGATTTTATGGAACCAAACCAGCACTAAACAAAACGGTAATACAAGCACCCAACCAATTTATCCGAGAGTGCCTGTGATGGCGCCGAACAATGGTAAGGGGAATGCTCATATACCTTTAAATCTTGATATTCCAACAGATAATCAATAAGAATCCCCCTAACCCCCCGTCAATTCGGGGGGATTTTATATTTTACATTTGTAGAAAAATTGGCAAAAATATTATTTAATTACATAAAGTCTACAAACAAAAGAGGTGTAAATGTACGATTCTAATGTAGTACTGCCGATTTTTTTAGAACCAGCGTACCGTTTATTTAAGCTAATTAGTTACAGTAAATATACACAAACTTTTTTCGCAGTTAATGAAGAAGAATATCCTTTTATACCTTGCGTCATTCAAAAAATATTATTACCACAATCAAAAAACTTTGAACATAAGTTACAAATATTACAACAGTTAAGTAAGTCTTCTCAAATCCCTAAATTAATAGATTACCATTGCGGCAACGATTGTATCTATTTAATATTTGAACATATTGAAGGTATAAATTTAAATACGTTACTTGCAGAACAAGGGACTTTAAGCGAAAATAAAATTTGGCAAATACTGACAGATATTTTAACCACTTTAAAATTAGTACATAGTCATAGATTAATTCATTGTGACATCAAGCCAGAAAATATTATATGTAAGAATGGCAAGCAGGATTTTGTTTTAGTTGATTTTGCTGCTTCTCAGGTAGCTGCTGCTCATTATCAAGCTAGTAACATTATTACAGGTAGTCCAGAATATACGGCGCCAGAGCTTGCTTTATCTAAACCAATATTTAGCAGTGACCTTTACAGCTTGGGTGTTACTTGTATTTATTTACTAACCCAAGTACGACCTTTTGATTTATATGATACCGCAAATAATCAATGGGCATGGCGCCATTATTTACAAACACCTATCAGTGAGCGGTTGGGTAATATTCTTGACAAGCTTATCAACCAAGATATAAATCAGCGTCCTGCGTCAGTTGATGAAGTATTAATGATGATGGGTATTTCAGCATATACTACGCATGAACCAAAAAATCAGGCGCCTGCGGAGCATAAAACTATACATTCGACTTCAGAAGTAAACGCAGTTGCAGTTTGTTTGGATAAAAATATTATTGCGAGTACCCATAGTAACAAAGATGTATGTGTATGGAATTTTAAAACACAACAATTATTACATACACTTCACGGTCATAATAAACCAGTTACATCAGTAGCATTTAGTCCTGATGGTCAAATATTGGCAACAGGTAGCGATGATAAAACAATCAAATTATGGAATCAAGATTATAAAGAAATTTATACCTTGGTAGGACATCAACACGTCGTCAAGTCAGTAGCATTTCATCCAAATGGAAAGATAATTGCTAGTGGAAGTTGGGATAAAACGATTAGACTTTGGGATGTCACTACAGGTAAACAAGTTGCTGTACTGACTGGACATAAACTTCAAGTCAGTGCAGTCACATTTAGTGCAGATGGTAAATATTTAGCTAGTGCAAGCTTTGATAAAACAGTTCGCTTGTGGAAAAATGGCGCCGATTATTTATCATATTCACTATCTAATATATTATCAAGTCATACATGGGCGGTTACTGCCGTAGCATTTAGTTCAGACGGGAAAATTTTAGCAACAGGTAGCGACGATAACACCATCAAACTATGGAATATAAATACTGGTGAAGAATTTGCCACACTTACAGGACATTCTTGGTCAATTACAGCACTAGTATTTAGTTCTGATGGAACTTTGTTAACAAGCGTTAGTAAAGATAAAACAGTTAAACGGTGGCAAGTTAGCAACCAAGAAGAAGTAACCACGCTTTCAGGTCATACAAATTCTGTTACAAGCGTTGCCATTGCTAACTCTGACACACAAATTATTGTCATTGGTAGCAAGGACAAAACAATTAAGATTTGGGTATTAGACATTTCCCATTAGATGTAGAGACGCGAAATTACCCTTCGGGGAAACCTTGGGTTTTCGCGTCTCTACAACGGTTTCAGGAAACGGCCTTATATCAAGCGCTACCAGTGAAGGTGACTTCAGGAAATTTCAACTGAGCTTCACCCATAGGTCGATTTTTGCCTTCTTCTTGCCAGTAGTTAATTACTTCTGTAGCTTTGTTGAGCAACTCGACTCTATCTACATCTGTAATCCAGTGTTTAGACTCTAGTTCTTTTTTTAGTTCTTCCCAGGCATCATTTCTGGGCCAAAAGAAGTACTTTGTCAAGGGACTCGTGCCTTTGCCCACAATTTGGTCAACTGCTAGGGCTACATTCTCATCTAACCAGAGAATCTTTAAGAGAAATTTGGACAATCACACCTCCGGGACGCATCCGGGCGAACTTTACAATCAATCAGACAGACGATTGCCTATTTTAACTTAATAATCTACCACTTGAGCAAATCATCATAAATAATTAGGCTCGCGTAGCTAAAAAATTGAGATAAAGTAGTTCAGGAACTTTCCTTTGCTTCTCACACTCCATGACTGAACAATCCTTAGTAAACACTATTATTGTTTTCGATATCGATGGCGTTATTCGCGATGTTGGTGGTTCCTACCGTCGTGCCTTAGCTGATACTGTCGAGCATTTTACAGATTTGGCGTATCGTCCTACACCAGTAGATATTGATAAGCTTAAATCAGAAGGCATTTGGAATAATGACTGGGAAGCTTCACAGGAGTTGATATTTAGGCACTTTGAAGCTCAAGGTAAACACCGTAATCAAGTTCAATTAGACTATCAAACGATAGTAGCATTTTTTCAATCACGTTACAGAGGTACAGACCCTAACAACTGGAATGGCTATATTTGTGATGAGCCATTGTTATTGCATCCCACATATTTAGAAGATTTAACGTCATCTGGTATTTTATGGGGATTTTTTAGCGGCGCCACTCGTGGTTCTGCAAATTATGTGTTAGAAAAACGCCTCGGTTTAAAAGCACCTGTACTATTAGCAATGGAAGATGCACCAGGTAAACCAGACCCTAAAGGATTATTTGAGACAGTCAGGCGCCTAGAAGCCGAACAAAACAATACGATTAATACCGTTATATATGTAGGTGACACAGTAGCTGATATGTACACCGTTATTAAAGCAAGACAACTAGAACCACATCGCGAATTTATTGGTGTTGGTGTACTACCACCCCATGTCCAAAAAACACCCTCACGACGCGAAGCTTATGCGGAACTATTAATAAATGCAGGCGCCGAAGTTGTTTTTTGTAACGTCCAAGATTTAACCCCAGCCCGCACAGCAGCTTTACTTCTCAAAAATTAAATGTAAACTCAAAATTGTGGAACAGGCATCCCTGCCTGTCCCAAACAAAAAGATTCAAAATATTCAAAAATATTAAATACTTAAACTATCTAAAGAAATATTATTTTCTCTACGGAAGTAAGAACTTGATTTAAAACCTATAGTTTTACAAGACTCAGCACACTGACGGCAAATATTTGCACAGTGTTGAAGTTTCGCGTCATTGCCCATAGCTTCGCAAGCAATAGCAGTACTAATGCACATCTCCGCACACAGTTGGCAAGTGCGACCCATAAATTCTGAACCATCTACAATCAAATTGACGCACATCATGCACATCTCAGCGCAGTCACGCATCATACACATTAAGCTCATATTGATTGACTTACTGTCAACCGATTTGCAATAGTTGAGAGTTTCAATACAAGTGTCTTGGCATTCGACACATACTTGTTTACAAGCTTCGATTTCGGAAAGTACGTTCTCTGTAATCATCATGGTTTTATCCCCTGCACAAAACAAACTGTTCGTTGAATGGCTCATAATTAGTACGTTAAGACTTTGTATCTGAGAAATCAATAGGTCTTAAGGTTGCCAAATTTATAAATTTCTAAACCCTACTTGATAAGTGGGGATTTTAAAAATCTATAACAATTGTAAAGAAGTTGTATATATCGTATATTTTAAGGAGACAGCCCTTGTAAATAAACAATTATGGATTGTTGCTGTGATTATAAAATTATCAAATTCACCTCATTCGAGAATGTGGATGAGTATTTAAACTTATCGACATATTTCTTAACATTAAGAAGCTACGGTTGCTAACTTTAGATTATTGTCATGAAATCTTGATATTTGCCTGATTATGCATAATAAGAAGACTTTTAACAAAACAATTAGAATAATTTTGACTTTGGCGTTAGTAGGTATAATTTTCTTCCCCTTTGCTTTTGTTCAAGCTGGGGAGCGAGGAGTACTAATGTACTTTGGGCGAGTTGAAGATAAGATTCTTCCAGAGGGTATTCACTTTATTATTCCCCTAGTTAATACTGTTAAGAATTTGAGCGTCCGAGTTGAAAAGCAAGAAATATCTGCTGAAGCTTCTTCAAAGGATTTGCAGGAAGTATATGCTGATGTGGCTTTGAATTGGCACATAGTACCAGAAGAGGTAAATATCATCTATCAACAGATAGGTGATGAAGTTCAAATTATTGACAAAATTATTAATCCGGCGGTTGAAGAGGTGTTAAAGGCTGTAATGGCACAGTATACTGCGGAGGAAATAATTACTAAGCGTAGTGAGGTGAAAGCTGGCGTTGATGAGTTGTTAACTACACGACTAACTAGTTATCACATTAATGTTGATGATATTTCACTTGTTCATGTTCGTTTTTCTGATAGGTTTATGGATGCTGTTGAAGCGAAACAAGTTGCTGAACAAGATGCGAAGCGCGCGGACTATGTTGCACTTAAGGCTATTAAGGAAGCTGAAGCTAAGGTAAATTTGGCTAAGGGTGAAGCGGAAGCACAAAGGTTGATAAAAGAAAATTTAACTCCTGATATTATACGTAAGCAAACTGTTGATAAGTGGGATGGTCAGTTGCCGAAGATTGTTAATGGTGGTGATTTGAAGTTTGATGTTGGTCAGTTTATGAAATAGTTGTAGGTTGGGTTCCGCAAAGCCTTCACCCAACCTACGGAGCTATTATAAGACTGTATGTTAAGGCACCTAGAACGAGTAAGGATATAAAGAAGTAAGTAAAGTCTCGTTGTTTTAGGAAGGTGAATAAACAAATAATTACTCGGATGACTGGTATTGAAACTAGTACTAGTAAGCCAAGTTGAATTACAGCATCGCTGTAACCATCTGATACTGCTTTTACTATACCTACTGGAGAACGTAATCTTTCAGGTTCTCCGTAAAAGAAGCGATATGTAATAGCTTCAGAGCCGTAATTTACCAAATAAATTATACCGCCAAATAATACTACTGCACTGGCTAGTAAAACACCATATTTTAGTAAGTTACTCAGCAAAGCTTCTAATTTTTGCTCGCTTTCTGGTTTCTCAATTTTAATAGTTTGCCGTTTTTGTAATGCAGCAATATCACTGTCTTGTTCTTCTGGTTGTAGCTGTAGTGTACTTACTTTTTCTGATGTTGACGAAAACCAGCTAGTATTTAAATCTAAGTTATCCATTTTTTACACCCCAACCAGACTGTTATATACCATTTTTAAAGCCATTGCTACTAATACAAAGCTAAAGACTATTCTTAAGACTTGAGTCTTTGCACCTACTAACACTCTGGCGCCTAAAAAAGCACCAGGTAAAACACCCAACATTACTGGCATTGATAATCCTGGGTCTATATATCCGCGCGCTAGGTAAACTCCCGCAGATGCAGCTGCGGTTACACCTATCATAAAATTACTTGTGGTTGTTGATACTTTGAACGGAATACGCATTACTTGGTCCATTGCCAATACTTTGAACGCACCCGAACCAATGCCAAGTAAACCAGAAATTATACCTGCAACAAACATAACGCTAAAGCCACCCGTAACGGAGTTGACTTGATAGGACATTAGTCCATCCGGTGTTGGGTAAGTTCCGTTAAGTTGTAAATATTCTGCGACTGGGTTAGATGGCTCGTTTTCTGGATTTTCGAGTTTGGGTTGCTGTGAAAGATAAGCAGAGTAAAGTAAAACAACTGCCAATACAATAGTTAATGCTTTTACAGAGACAAAAGTAGCTATTAAAGCTCCTAATATGGCTCCAAACGTTGTGGCTACTTCCAGAAACATTCCTAATCGTAAATTAGTGTAGCCTTTTTTGATATATGTAGATGCGGCGCCTAATGATGTAGCAATGACTGACACGAGTGAGGCGCCCACAGCATAGCGAATATCAACTCCGAATACTGATGTTAGTAACGGAACAATTACAACTCCACCACCTAGTCCTGTTAAGGCGCCTATCAAACCAGCAGTAAATGACCCAACCCAAACCAACAAAGAAAATTCCAGAATATTCAAGTTTTCCCCCTTGATAATTAAATTTTATCGAAATGTCGAATATTTGAAGTTTTACTAATATTACTTTTGAAAAACTATATATTCTAGTTCTGTAAAAATTAATTCTCTTAAAGCTAATTGATTATTAGTTAACTGTAATTATTTTATAATTTAGCACTTTGGCTTAAAAGCAAAATGTTCGATATTAACATATTTTACCTTAATCGCGTTAAAAAATGACAGAAACCAAATTACTTTCGTAAGTATGGCTTCTGTCACAGCCATGATGATAATCCTTCAGTTAGACCTAGAAACTGAGTTTATAGCTCCAACGAAGGAAACTTATAAAACAGGTGCATTAATCGTCAATTGGTGCATTTGGAACTTGTGTACTAATATCTGAAATAGATAAGTTAGGAATTGACCAACTGTTCTCAACTGCTTGATCCCCTGCTTTTAATACTTTTGCTGGGCTAACATTTAATTCGTATGCTCCAGTTTGAGGATTAGTGGATATAACTAATTGTGTTCCTGGTGTAATTTTGAGTGCTTCTGCTTCTGTTAATTCATCAATTCCCAGGCTTGTTGAATTCGCTAGTTTGGCGCCGCTTGGTAGATAAATTCCATCACAACTCCAATCATCATCTGTATATTTGCCGTTTCCTAAATAGAAGAGAGTAGGTGCTTTTTTACCTTTGTGAGCATATATTGCTAAGGTGTTGCCTGTTTCGTTTCGACATTGAGCGGGATGTGATGCTGTTTCAAGAATGTATTTTTGTAACTGCAATTGACCTATTTTTTGCTCAATTTCTGTGGGTGTGTATTCTGAATTTTCTTGAGGCGCCGTTTTAGCTTGTAGTAACTTATTCAGAGACTCTGTTACCTCAGTATATTCAGAAGTTTGAGTTAATTTGGCTTTGCTTGCCCAAGATGGTTGAGCAAATATAAAATTCATCAAAATGAGCAAAATTATCAAAACACTTTTTAATTTCATAGATTCCCCTTAAAACTCTAAAACTTGATATTTTCTAATGAATCGAGAGAAATATAATTATAGTAGTATCAATATTAATTTTCCTCTATCTCTGGGGTTGATGTTTTTCTAACAATTCCCATTAAACAAATACTACTTGCCAGCAGAGCTAGTGGTGATAAAGCGTGACTTTCTAAAATAATATATACACCTAGCCCAACTAATACAAACGGTACAAGATGACTACCATAGTTAGTGAGAGTATTGGCAATAAATGCCTGCTTGGTCATTAGGTAGCTGGCGTAGCACCAAACTCCGACCAATGAAAAGAATACAGCTAAAATTACTGGAAGTGAGTTTAATTCACTATTTGCAAATAACGGAACATAAATACTTATATTATCACTGCCATTCGCAACAGTAATTGCTGCAACGCTATAAACTTGAGGAGAAAGAATACTACTGAAAAAAGATGATTGAGATTCTTCTGAGTCGTTATTTTCTTCCTCGAAATCATTATTTTGTTTATTTAACCATTGATTTAAACCGATTGCAATTGGCGCCAGTCCTAATAGTCCAATCCAACGGTCAGGTAAAATTAATCCACCAAAAAAACCAGGAATACTCACAACAACTAAGAGCGCGAACCCTAGATATTGACCGATAACAATGTGCCCACGACGAAAAGTAGAATTTACCTGTGAAAAAAACAATGTTAAAATCACTAAATCATCTAGATTTGTTGCGGTAAATGCTGTGAATCCTGTAACAAATGATGCAGTTAATTCTTCCATATTATTTTTAGCTGTAGGTTGGGTGGAGGCTTTGGGGAACCCAACATCAAAGACATGGACAATTTGTTGGGTTCCGTTCCTCCACCCAACCTACAAACTACAAACTGCGGTACAATCTGATTTAAAGAATTAATACGGTAAGTCAATCAACAAGCGTGAGATTATCTTGTGTATCGAGCGACTCGTGTACCAGCACGACTTTTTGGCTATGGTTTAAATTTATCTCTCAAGAGTTTTAGGAGCAAATACTCTTTTTTTTTAAATCAATAAGCAGAAGTTATTGAATGAAGTTATTAAATAGTGGGAATGCGTAAATGGCAGGAATGACACTAGACCAACTGCGAATCTTTTTAGCAGTCGCGGAACATTTGCATTTTACTCGTGCAGCAGAAGCGCTCTACGTTACACAACCTGCGGTGAGTGCAGCAATCCAAAGTTTGGAAGAGGCGTATGCTGTCAAACTGTTTCATCGAATTGGGCGCCATATAGAAATTACTGAAGCTGGAGAACTGCTACAGGTAGAAGCGCGCAAAATTTTAGACCAAGTAAATTTGACTGAGCGCGGTTTACGCGAATTGAATGGGTTACAGCGAGGTGAACTCAAGCTGGGAGCAAGTCTAACGATAGGTAATTACTGGCTACCTGAGAAAATTAGTTTGTTCCAAAGTATATATCCGGGAATCTCAATTAAATGCATTTTGAATAATGCAGATACAATTAGCGCTGGTACTGCTCAAGGAGAGTTTGACTTGGCTTTGGTCGAAGGAGAAGTGCAACCGCAACATAAAAGCGCTTTAGAACAGGAAACTATTGGCACTGACAAACTACTTATTGTTGTTGGCAGACTACATCCTTGGTTTGAACATCCTGAAGTAAGTCTTCGAGAAATAACTCATACAGGTTGGATAATGCGCGAACCTGGTTCCGGAACTCAGCAATGGTTTGAATACGCACTCGTCAACTGGGGTATTGATTTTTCACAACTGAATATAATATCCGTTCTCAATAGTGGCGAAATGGTGAAAGCTGTCGTCGAAAGCGGTGTAGGCGCCGGAGCTATTTCTGAGCTAATGGTAAAAAAAGAACTCAAGTTAGATACACTCCGTGCGGTTAGTATAATTGATAATCGCGATGGTCAATCGACATATGCCGAAATTGTTCGACCTTTTCTAATGCTCAAGCACCGTCAGCGCTTTCAAAGCAAACTTTGTAAAGCATTTGAAAAAATTCTCGCTTAACTACAAGTTTCTATGTCTAAATGGTTACATATGTATAAAAAAATACTAACAAAATTGGATGAGCTTAATTATATTTGTATTCTCTGATGCTTGTATAGCCTAGTATAATTCCATAAAATGTATTCAAATACACTAGGAAAAAAACAAGTTGTATCTAATACAACATTTTGCCTATCGGTTTTGTGTATTTACGAATAGATTTTTTTTGCGATTTGTATTAAAGTACGGTAAGACAATCGGAAATACGTATCATATGAAGAACACTCAAGGCGCCAACAGCGATTTCAGCCTGGACAAAGACATAGCACAAACAACCGTACTAGAAGCTGAACATAACAGTACTAGCATTACCGCCATTTTGAAAAAGATTAGAGGCGGTTTTTTTCTGGTTATAGGGTACTTGCTTTCACCGTTGTCGTGGTGGAATGACTTATTTTTCAATATGCCGGTTGCTTACGGTTTTGGGTATTTGTGTAGTTTATTCGATGCTAGGTTGCTAGTGCCTTGTTCGATAGTAGGGTATTGGATTTCCAACGTTTTGGGAATTGTGTTGATGCAAGCAGGAGTTATGGATGTATTTCAGAACCAACCTACTGAGCGCAATTTCAAAAAAGAGTTATTAACGGGTTTAGCTTCGTCAACTGTTTACACACTAATCATTGGCGCGCTATTTTATTTCAAGATTCTTGACGTACCAAACTTATTTCCGTAGCCAACCAAGAGTAGAAAACCCTCTCCCACTCTCCTACCCTTCGCTTTAACTTATGGATTTAGTACTGTTACCCTTTCTTAGCTTTATTATCGGCATTACCGTAGGACTAACGGGAATTGGTGGAGCGTCACTTATTACTCCGATGCTGATTTTTGTTTTTCAAGTTCCACCTGCTGTTGCCGTAAGTTCTGATGTTGTCGCTGCAACTTTAATGAAGATTGTCGGAGGTTTCAAACATTGGCAGCAACAAACTCTCGATTGTAAGATTGTCAAGTGGTTGGCATTAGGAAGTGTTCCAGGCTCACTTTTTGGAGTAGGTATTTTATATTACCTAGAGCGAACCGGAATGAATTTAGATTCAATTATGCTTCGTATGATTGGATTTATGATTCTGGTTGTGACGGTATTGGGATTCGGGCAATTATTACTGAAGCTATTTATACCTGAGTGGCAGGCGCCGGAGTTACCATACTTTGACTTAAATACTATTGTGGGGCGAATTCAGGCTGTAGTCTTGGGAGCAATCTTAGGTTGTATGGTGGGAATGACAAGCGTGTCATCTGGTTCGCTATTTGTGATGGCACTGATTGGCTTTTTTCGTCTTAACACTCAAAAGTTAGTTGGAACAGACTTAGCGCAAGCAGCTATTTTACTATCATTTACATCTTTTGGACATATTCTTTTAGGAACAGTCGATTGGAATATTGTTCTACCAATTTGGTTAGGCACTGTTCCGGGAGTTATTATAGGTGCCAAACTTTGTCAGATTGTGCCTCAACGAGTTTTAAAATCTGTGATTTACGTGATTTTAGGAATGGTGAGTTGGAAATTGGTTTATTAAATAGTTTGACACAAAAGTAAATACATAAAACATATAGGCTTACCGTAATATGATAAGTATTAGGTAAAGTAGGTTTGGTTTTTGAGAAAGCTATGCGAATCGCTAATAATGTTACAGAACTAGTTGGGAAAACACCTTTAGTGCGATTGAATCGGATTCCACAGTCAGAAGGGTGCCTAGCTGATATAGTAGTTAAGCTCGAAGGAATGAATCCAGCAGCTTCGGTAAAAGACCGTATTGGTGTAAGTATGGTTGAACAAGCTGAAAAGCTCTCCGAAATTCAACCAGGAAAAACAATTTTAGTCGAACCGACTTCAGGTAACACAGGTATTGCTTTAGCGATGGTAGCTGCTGCTAAAGGATATAAGTTAATTTTGACAATGCCTGAAACAATGAGTTTAGAAAGACGGGCAATGCTTAAAGCATACGGCGCCCAGTTGGAACTAACTCCAGGTAGCGAAGGAATGAAAGGTGCTATTCGTAGAGCAGAAGAAATAGTTCGTATTGTACCAAATGCCTTCATGCTGCAACAATTTGCAAACCCTGCCAACCCCAAAATTCATCGTGAAACTACTGCCGAAGAACTCTGGACAGATACAGATGGCAAAATAGATATTTTAATTGCCGGAGTTGGGACGGGTGGAACAATTACAGGTGTAGCAGAAATAATCAAAGCTAGAAAACCTAGTTTTCAAGTTATTGCTGTAGAACCTGATACTAGTCCAGTATTATCTGGTGGTAAACCAGGAGCGCATAAAATTCAAGGAATAGGCGCCGGATTTATTCCCTCAGTGTTACGTTTAGAATTAATTGACGAAGTTATTCAAGTTAAAGACGAAAACGCAATTAACTTAAGTCGTCGTTTAGCTTCAGAAGAAGGTTTATTATCGGGTATTTCCGCAGGCGCCGCACTATATGCAGCTATTCAAGTTGGTAAGCGTAAAGAAAATGCAGGACGTTTGATTGTATTAGTACAACCTAGTTTTGGTGAGCGTTATCTTAGCACTGTGTTGTTTAAAGATTTACCAGATGTAGAATTTGTCTCGCTGGATAAGGTCAAAGCACAGACTGTTGGTGTTTGATCCCCCTAATCCCCCGCGAATTCGGGGGGCTAAGAATAGATTATTTTTAACCCTTAAATTTTATATTAGTTGAGATTCACTTATAGCCACAACACTTAACTTCTCTGTTTGGAATTACCAAAAAGATGCTAAAAACCGAATGACTTCAATTTAATAGCTTTTATTTACAAAATCAAACACTTTTAATAATTAAATTAATAAATTTCGTTGATAATCATACAAACCAACACAAGATTGGAACAGGCAGGGATGCCTGTTCCACAAGATGGTATAAAATAATTGTGAAATGATTTAATGGTGGGATACTGTACTGATGACTTTGCAGTACTGGGCACACTTGCGGCAAGCGACAATACACTCCATTATTTTTTTATCATCGCTCCAACTTTCACAAGCTGCTACACACTTTTCGCATGTTTGGTAGCACAGCATACAAGTGCGTTGGACAAATTCTGAACTGCCCCTCATCATATTCGCGCACATCATGCACATCTCAGCACAATCGCGCATTGTACTCATTACACTTACGTCTATATACTTGCCACCTTTAGACATGCAATAAGCCATGCTTTGGATACAAGCTTTTTGGCATTCTGTGATGGCATTTAGACAAGTCTGGATTTCGGTGGTCATTGATTCGGTTTTTAGCATCATCATGGGTAAATGCTTCCTGATTAGAAAATACTAGGAAGTGACTCTTCTCCTTTGTATGATTTGTCAGCTATCTAGGTCAATAACTTAATCTTGATGTTACAGTAAACCCTAGTTGCCCTATGCGGCGACTAGAGATTTCTTTGTTACAACTTAATGTAGCGAGCTTTTGATTCATAATATTTACATTGGCTGTAATTGCAATGTACGCAAGTAAACAAATTTGTTTTATGTAAGTCAAAAAAATAGCAGCTTACTTAACTTACTGTAACCGCGTTAAGTTAAGGCTACTCATTGTAATGTTATGGTTTTATAACATAGTTAAGTAAAGTTAAAATAATAGATTATATTATCAAATTTTCTTAATATTATTATCAATAATACTTATATTCGCCAATCTCTACAGCAGTTCGCGCGTTGAGTTGTCAAAAAAATCTATATAAAGGTTTGCATTTTCATAGAATATACGTAGAGACGTTACATGTAACGTCTCTACGGGGATGTTATGTAATTATTCAACGACAAAAGTGTTTAAATTTTCGACGGGAAGAGTAAAGAAGTAGTAGATAACTCCTAGTCCTAAAAGCAAAATTGTCATGCTAGAAAGAATTATCCACCTGTCACCAGGTTCATAAGTATCTGCGTCAATGTCTTTACGGACTGCGAGATAATGCTGAGTTGATAGCAACACAGTTAGCAAACCAACTACTGAGAATGCTAAACCTAGCTTCCAACCGTTACCAGGTGGTTGAGGTGTAAGTGGAGGATGTAAAAGACGCAAACGTACAATTACAACACCAAATCCAATTAGTGATATAGCACTTCGCATCCACGCTAAGTAAGTGCGTTCGTTTGCTAGGTGTTCTCGCACTTTTTCAGAACTCTTGTTTTTAGTCTTATCTGGGTTAATTTTGTCTGGGTTGGTCTGATCTGGAATATTATCAAGCTTCATATTTATAAGTCGCAAATGTTTTTAAGAAGACTTTGAAAATGAATTTACAGGACTGAACATACATCTAGGCTTACTCCGTTTATTCGCCCTGTTTCTACATTCTCTCAGCCATTGCTACTAAAAGTTGATTAACTTTTGGGAGAATGAAAAAATATTCCGATTGAGGTACTTCTTGAAAGCAGGTGCCACTAAAACCCTTACAAAATAAGCATTGTAATCAAAACTACATTGATTTGATATATGTTATGTAGATTGCCTATTGCATTTTTGTGATCTTATGTGTAATCTATGACCATAGACAGATATTACAAATACTCTATCAGAAAAGAGTAGATTAAAGGAGTCATTTAAATGAATTTGTGGCGGCGCCAGCAAAATATATTACAAAACGTATCCAAATCCATAGCATCAGGGTTTAGATTCAGCAGCCTGAAAGGGTTCCTATCTTTATTCTTGGTAGGGGCATTTTTAAGTTTGGCTGTTGCTGCATGTTCAGGTGGTGGTGGTAATGGTGGTGAAGCATCGGCACCTTCTCCAGGTGGAGCAAGTCCGGTTTCAGCCGGTAACAAAGACGCGGAAATAACTTTGGTATCTTTCGCTGTAACTAAAGCTGCTCACGAAGCTATTATCCCTAAATTTGTAGAAAAATGGAAGAAAGAAAAAAATCAGAACATCACTTTTAAAACTAGCTATGGTGGTTCTGGCTCACAAACGCGCGCTGTAATTGATGGACTGGAAGCGGATATAGTTCACCTGGCGTTGGCAGGAGACACACAAAAAATTGAAAAAGCTGGGTTAATACAACCAGGATGGGAAAAAGAAGTTCCCAATAATGGAATTGTTTCCAAATCTGTAGGGGCAATTGCAACGCGTGCAGGTAATCCAAAAGGTATCAAAACATGGGCTGATTTAGCCAAAGACGGGGTAAAGGTAATTACAGCAGACCCTAAAACATCAGGAGTCGCGCGTTGGAATTTCTTAGCATTATGGAATTCTGTCATTAAAGCAGGTGGAGACGAGCAGAAAGCTACTGACTTCATTACCCAAATTTACACGAAAAACGTGCAATTACTAGCAAAAGATGCTCGTGAAGCGACTGATGCGTTTTTCAAACAAGGGCAAGGTGATGCTTTAATCAACTACGAAAATGAATTGATTCTTGCAAAGCAGAAAGGAGAAAAAGTAGAAGCGATTATTCCTGATGTAAACGTTTCTATCGACAACCCCATCGCAGTAGTAGACAAAAACGTCGATAAACATGGAACTCGTGAAGTCGCAGAAGCATTTACCCAATATTTGTTTACACCAGAAGCACAGCAAGAATTTGCCAAAATAGGTTTCCGTCCCACAGATGAAACAGTCGCACAAACCAAAGAAGTCAAAGATAAATATCCCACCGTCAAAACCTTGGGTACAGTTCAAGACTTTGGTGGATGGAGTCAAGTTCAGACAAAATTCTTTGAAGACGGCGCCATCTTCGATAAAATTCAAGCAAAAAGGTAAATAAAACGTAGGTTGGGTGGAGGAACGGAACCCAACACATCCTCAAATAGCACGTTGGGTTCCGCAAAGCCTTCACCCAACCTACAACTTACTTAAAATTCTATGGCAGTTTCCTCTCCTCCTTCATACCAGCGAGCAAATCCTAAAAAAGCACCAAACGGCAAAGGATTTATATCGCAGTTATCAAGAATACCTATAACGTGGGTGATAACAGCAGTGTATCTAACTATAATGCTGTTCATTCCCATAATTGCTATGTTCCTAAAGGCAACCACCGTACCTCCTGAACAATTCTGGAAAATTGCCACAAGTCCAATTGCATTATCTGCTTATGATGTAACTTTTACAACATCTTTTGTAACTGCGATAATAAATGGAGTATTTGGAACTTTAATTGCTTGGGTACTAGTTCGCTATGAATTTCCATTCAAAAGAATTATTGATGCTTCAATAGATATACCGTTTGCCTTACCTACTGCTGTAGCAGGTTTAACTTTAGCTACAGTTTACAGCGATACTGGTTGGATTGGTTCGCTTTTTGCACCATTGGGGATCAAAATATCTTTCACTCGTTTGGGGGTAGGGGTAGCAATGACGCTGATATCTTTACCATTTGTAGTACGGACGGTACAACCAGTGCTGCAAGAAATGGAAAGCGAAGTTGAGCAAGCAGCTTGGTCATTAGGCGCCAGTGAGTTTGAAACTTTTTGGCGAGTTATTTTACCTCCTTTGTTTCCGGCAATTTTAACTGGAGTCGCTTTAGGTTTTGCGCGCGCAGTAGGAGAGTTTGGTTCAACGGTAATTATCGCTTCTAATACACCTTTTAAAGATTTGATTGCACCAGTACTTATTTTCCAACGCTTGGAACAGTACGACTATGCAGGTGCAACGGTTATTGGTGTAGTGCTGCTTGCTATATCATTAGTATTACTTGTAGCAATTAATCTTTTACAAGCTTGGGGAAGACGCTATGACAGGAAGTAGAAATCAATCGAAAAAAGGTGGCTTGGCACCTAAAATATTGATAGGGATAGCTATATTATATTTGGCATTAGTTCTATATATTCCAGCAGCTAACGTTTTTGTCCATGCTTTTGATAAAGGTATTGAACCCTTTTTATCTAACCTTACCAAACCAGACTTTCTTCATGCTGCCTGGTTAACCGTATTGCTTGCACTAGTTTCTGTACCAGTAAATACTGTATTTGGATTATGTGCAGCTTGGGCACTAACTCGTAACAATAACTTTCCTGGACGTGCATTTATTTTAAGTATTATTGACTTACCATTTTCGATTTCGCCAGTTGTTGCAGGATTAATGATTGTACTGCTTTATGGGCGTAATGGATGGTTAGGTGGGTGGTTAGATGAGCATAATATTAAAGTTGTGTTTGCGTTTCCAGCGATGGTGTTAGCTTCAGCATTTGTAAGTATGCCATTTGTCGCGCGCGAAGTTATACCAGTATTAGAAGAATTAGGACACGACCAAGAAGAAGCTGCAAGTACACTAGGCGCCAAAGATTGGCAAATATTTTGGCGTGTTACATTACCTAATGTACGTTGGGGTTTGTTATATGGGTTACTATTAACCAATGCAAGGGCAATGGGAGAATTTGGTGCAGTCTCGGTAGTGTCAGGAAACATCGCAGGTAAAACTCAAAGTTTACCGTTATTTGTTGAAGACGCTTACAAACAGTATCAAACCGAAGCAGCTTATTCAGCAGCAGTGATTTTAGGATTATTAGCTTTAGTCACTTTAGTCCTGAAGGATATCCTCGAAAAAAGAACTACTATTAAAGAAGTCGAGTAGGAGTAATCAAAATGGCAATTGATTCTAATAATACTCTCAGTGTTCAGGCGCCGAAACGGATTCGTATTAGAATTCCCAGAGACTATCATCAAGAACCTGTAATTTCTAAATTAGTATCCGACAATGGTCTAGTTGTTAATATTAGAGCAGCTATTCTCGGAGGAAATGCTGTTGGTGATGGTTGGTTCGATTTAGAATTACAAGGAACCAATGAGCAAATAGATAACGGACTGTCTTACCTTCGCAGTTTAAATTTAGAAATTTGGGACGAAAATCAATTAGCTAGTTGGTAAATATTTGGTAGATATTTTGTAGAGACTCCATTAATGGAGTCTCTACATTTATAAATGTAATATTTAATATGACAGCACCAATTCAAACCCAAATCAGATTACCAGGAAAGTACCATAAACAACCTGTAATATCTAGATTAACATCACGTTATGGTTTAACAGTTAATATTACTGCTGCGTCTTTAATCAGTGGCGCCGATAGCGAAGGTTAATTTAATATAGAACTATCGGGAAATCCTGAAAAATTAACTAATAGTCTATCATATTTACAAATACTAGGTATAGATTTGTTGCAATTATAAATTGCAAATCATCTTAAACCAAGTCAAATATCAAAAATATTAAAACATTCCAATACTAATGAAGTAATTTTAAATGAACAACGACTTCAAACGCAAAGCAATATCACGGAAAAATGGCATGAATATATATATAATAGTAAATCTACTCAATCAACAAAAATAGCAAATCATAATACAATTAGATTAAAATTAAAGTTAGGTATTTTAAAAAGATACCAGTGCAAGCCTATTATATCAGAGTTAGTTTCTAATTTTGGCTTGACAGTTAATATTGTGAGCGCGCTTTTAGCTGATGATATTTATGATGGTGGTTTGTTTGAATTGGAAATATGGGGAGAGTTACAGCAAGTTTATTCGAGTTTAAGGTATTTAGAGGAATTAGGTTTGTCTTTACTTGTTGATGCAAGTCCTGAGTCGGATAGTGAAGATTTGATTTGTTGATTATATTTCATAGTGCCACATGTCTTGTACTTGTACTATTGTGAGATGTAAGGGTAAGCGCTGAATTAAATTTTGCTCTTCTAATTGTGTCATAACGCGCGTTACAGTGACACGAGTTGTGCCAAGAATTTCTGCTATATCTTGATGTGTCAAACGTAAATCAATTAATCTTCCTGTCTCGACTTCACGACCAAATTTTTGAGACAACCATATTAAAAGCTTCATTACCATCATCTCTACTGTCTTGTAGCTACGAATTACCATTAGCTCTTTAGCTTGTTGAAGATTTTCGTATAATATATCCGCAAATGGTTGCCAGTTTTCTATGGGAATAGCTACTGCTTCAACTTTTGTTATGCATTCAATTTGATATGGTTCATTCGCAGAAAATGCATGACCGACCGTATCTCCTTTACCCCAAACACCTAAAGTCACAATTGTACCATCTTCCAACCATGTCACAGTTCGTACAACGCCGCTTTCTAATTTCCATAAAAAATCTGCTTCTTGCTGTAAAAAAGTTCGTTTCTCGAACTCTCGTAGGCGTAGTAATACCGGGTTCCGCTTTGTCAAAGATTTCATATTCAGGATGCCGTTAAACGATTATCATCAATTTTACCCTAAATTACTGTAAATCTATCAAGTTACAGTTGATTTATTTTGAAAGTGGGATATAACACATTTTTTTAAGGATAATGGGTATAAGACACTTAATCCTTATCGGATAACCGTATTATATTAATATAGAACACCTAATAGACAGACTTTTGTGGAATTATCTTCTAGAGTTGAGTACGCATTACTAGCATTAATAGAGCTAGCAGACTGTCACAGTATCGAAAAATCTCTAAAAATTAGTGAAATAGCTGCTCGTCACTCTTTACCAGAGCGATATTTAGAGCAAATTCTTTCAACTTTACGTCGTGAGGGAATTGTCAAAAGCGTGCGTGGGGCAAAAGGGGGTTATATATTAGTCAAAGAACCCAGACAGATATATGTACAAGAAGTAATCGCAGTTATAGATGGTGAAAGAAAACCGAGTGAAGCAGAACCTGAGACTTCCACTCCAGAAAAAATGGTAATTAATCAGATATGGTTACAAGCAAGCGAAACGACCAAAACTTTTTTCCAGAAATACACCATACAGGATTTATGTCAACAGCGAGATACCTTACGACAAGAAAACACAATGTATTATATTTAGTAGGTTGGGTGGAGGAACGGAACCCAACAATTTTAACTACTGGTTTCAAACCAACTTTCTTATCTCTGTGAACTCTGTGTCTAATAAGGTAAAAATCTTTACTACCAAAATTAATGACATAGACCACTACCTACTATAATCGCGAGTTGGGTTACGCAAAGCCTTCACCCAACCTACGAAGTTATTAGCCATAGTCGTAAAACTTCTGCAACTGTCCAAGCTTGGGCAATACATCCACGGGGAGTAAAAGGCGCCTCACCGTCAAAGATTTCGCTTAAACTACCAATACCATGATTACAAACATGATTTGCCATAGGTTCTAGAAATTCGCGAGCAGCTGCACGGTTTCCATACACGCGCAAGTGTGCTGATATAAATGTACCTAGCAACCATCCCCAGGTTGTACCTTGGTGATATGCATTATCTCTTTGATACTGATTCCCTCTATAATTTCCCTGATAATGAGTATCATCGGGATTTAAGGAACGTAAACCGTAAGAAGTTAGTAATTGGCGCCCACAAATATCTACAATAGAACCTTGTTGGGGTTGTGAAAGTAAAGGTTCAGGTAAGGAAACTGCAAAAAGTTGGTTTGGACGTAATGTTATATCATCACCGTTAGGTGTATCCAAAACATCATAACAATAGTTTTTTTCAGAATTCCAAAAGCGTGCAAATCGTAATTCAGTACGGTCTGCCATTGCTGTATATTCTTGATGTGGTTTATTAATGCGACGTGCAAACAAAGCCATTGTTCGTAAAGCATTATACCAAAGTGCGTTGATTTCAATTGGCTTACCAATACGTGGTGTAATTACCTCATTATTAACTTTTGCATCCATCCATGTTAACTGTGTCCCTTCTCCACCTGCATACAATAACCCATCCGCAGCATCTAGATGAATATTATATCGAGTTCCGCGACAATGCCAGTCAATAATATCTGCAAGGGCGCCAAAAAGTTCTTCTATTAAACCGTCATCTTCGGTATTTTTATGATAGGCGCGCAATGCTTCAAAATACCATAACGTAGCATCAACAGTATTATATTCAGGTACTTCACCCGCATCAGGGAAGCGGTTGGGTAACATTCCTTTACTTATATATCTAGCAAAAGTACGCAGAATTAAGCGAGCAATTTCTGGTTTTCCTGTAGCGAGCGTGAGTCCTGGTAGACTTATCATGGTATCGCGTCCCCAATCGCCAAACCAAGGATAACCCGCAATTATACTTTTACCATATGGTTCATCGGGCGCCGGACGTTCGACTATAAATTGCTCTGCTGCAAGTACTAATTGTTTTATCCAAGCTGGAGAGTCTTTAAATAAAGCAGAGTTATGATTTTTCCATAATCCTAGTAATTTATTCTCGTTTTGGCGCCGTGATTTTAAAGCAGCTTCACCATCGTATTGCTTTAAATCTTCTGTACTAGCAACAAACGTGATTGATTCGCCTTTTTCTAGAGTAACTTGAAACGTTGCCGCATGAAGATGGTCTTCTTTATCATTCAACCCTCGATAACGTTCCACCGCTAAATCAAAACCATAATACCAATTATGAACTGGTGATACATTACCACGTTCAGTTAACAAATAAAGCGGCGCCGCATCAGGATATGCTAGTACACGAACTCCCCCTGATATTTCCTCAACCGTCATTTGCCAACCATTGCCTTGCGTATCACTATGATAATCGCGATAATTAACCATCGCTTTGAAAGTTAATTTTAACGGTTGAGTCGCGCGACGCAAATGGTATTGAATATACGTAGTGTTTTCTCCTTGCTGCATCCAGATACGCTTGGACAATAGCGCATCAGCAATAGCATACTCCCACGTTGGAATAGTACCCTCAAGACTAAAGCGTTCAATATGACGAAAACCCTGTGGACTTACAATACCATCAGCCCAACGGTTAGTGTGTAATGGGTAAGTATGGTCATCATATACAGCAGTCTCATCAAGTTTCGTAAGCAATAAAGTTCGACCGAGTGGAGGTTTAAGTGCTGCAACTAGTAACCCATGATAACGACGAGTTAACAAACCTGCTACTGTTCCCGAACCATAACCACCAATACCATTAGTAACTAGCCATTCCCTTGTTTCTGCGGTTTCAAGATTACCACAGATTTCTCGCCCGAAATTAACACACATCTTTATTTGAGCTATGGAACACTTATATATAAGTTACCCTAAGAAGATAAAGCAACGGCGCCAAACCCTGTAATATGTAACTTCAGTTACATTCTTAAATAAATATTTACGGATTAAACTTCTTCTGTGAACCACGGTTCACATTTTGAGATGTTATTAAGTGCCATCTAAAAACGCTAAAACTCTTAAGATACATGACTAGAAGTGATCAACCAGTAGGACCCACGATTGAACAGATAAAAGCTTTCTATGACTTGTGTGTACGAATGAGCAACTTATTACAATCAATTGAGCTAACCCGATACGATACGCGCTCTTCTAGAATAGTAGTACTTATAGGTGAAACAATTCAGGTAGAAATTTTAAGTAATGGAGAGCAAATAATACAATGACTGATTTAAATTATAAACAATTAACTGAAGCTCAATTGAGAGATTATGTAAAGCGTCATCCCCAAGATGAAGAAGCTTTTCAATATTACCTCACGATTGTTAGAGCAAGACCAAATCGAGTCGTGGTTAGTACAGGTGAACAGTTAGAGGCTGAGTTAAAAAAAAGATTGAGTAGCTAATAAAGGGTATTTTCTCAGCTTGAGCTATTGGTTCACATTATTCATAAGCACTTAAGTTCTTCTGTGAACCACGGTTCACATTTTAATTGAACCAAAAACCCGACTTATTCAAAAAGTCGGGGTTTGTTAATTAGGCTTTTGTAGCTGGTTCAAACTTTAATGAGACACCATTCATACAATAACGTTGACCAGTAGGTTTTGGCCCATCGCCAAACACATGTCCTAAATGCCCACCGCAACGACTGCAATGTACTTCAACTCGCGTCATAAATAAAGACTTATCGACAGTAGTCGCAATAGCACCTTCTATTGGGCTAAAGAAACTAGGCCATCCAGTACCGCTGTTAAACTTTGTATCAGACGTGAACAAAGCTTGCCCACATCCGGCACAATAGTAACTGCCTTCCCCGTACTCTTTGTCAAGTGGACTAGTTCCAGCCCTTTCAGTACCGTGTTTTCTCAACACACGGTACTGCTCTGGTGTCAATATACTTTGCCATTCCCCATCTGTCTTTACAATTTCGTATTGTTCTTGATTCTTAGAAGCTGTCATACGTTCCCTCTCCAATGCTACCAGTGCTATATCCAAGCGGCGCCTAAGTTCCGCAACCTGGGGTATGTACCATATCTTTATATATCTTAACAATACTTGTAGAATCGGTTATGAAGATAGCCGTTCTTAGTATATACAGATAACCGATAGCTATATTAAACAGAGCTATGATAATTGAATAAAAGCCTAAGAAAATGGCATCATGATAAACAAACAACAGATTACGGTTCAGATTCCATCAGATGCTGCCGAAGCTCAAACCAAGCAAGTAACCTTTGAAGAATTTGCTGCTTGGCGCCCAGAAAACGGACGTTATGAACTACATGATGGAGTAATTGTTGAAATGGCACAACCATTAGGTGGACATGAACTGGTTACAGGATTTTTAGCTCGTAAGGTAACTGTCGCGTTCGACAAATTAAATCTTCCATATTTTATACCTAGAAAAGTATTAGTAAAACCACCTGAATATCAATCAGGTTATGAGCCAGATGTATTAGTAATGAACGAAAAAAATCTGGTAAATGAACCGCTATGGCGAAAAACATCAACTGTAATATATGGTGCATCAATTCCATTAATTGTAGAAGTTGTATCAACTCACTGGGATGATGATTACTACATGAAGCAGGGAAAATATGAAGCGATGGCAATTCCTGAATATTGGATTGCTGACTATCTGGGATTAGGCGCCAAAAAGTTTACAGGAAATCCCAAACAACCCACGTTCTCAGTGTATCAATTAATAGACGAAGAATATCAAGTTAGGCGGTTCCAAGGCAATGACCGCATAATTTCCTCATCTTTTCCCGACCTTAATATTACCGCACAGCAAGTTTTTGATGCTGCCAATGCTGAATTCATAAATTAAATATATCTGTTAAATATCTACATACATATAACTGATTATGACAAATAAAACAAATAAAAAAGACATGACATAATTCATCCGTTACAGGAGTGATACCGTTGCTAATTATACACTGGCAAAGTGAACCAAAAAATGGCGCCTGCATTTGGAGTACTATTAATACCAATTTCACCACCATGTGCTTGAATAATTTGTTTACATAAGTATAGTCCCAGTCCTAATGAAACCGAGTTGCGTGCGTTGGTTCCACGAAAATATAAGTCAAATAGATGTTCGCTTTGTTGTTGCGTTAACCCAACTCCGTTATCGGAAACTGTACAGAAAATTTTATTATTGTTGTTTTTAATAGTCGCGTTAAGTATTATATTCAAACCGGGAGGGTTGTGTTTGACGGCGTTGGCGATTATATTAGAGAATACTCGCCATAGTTGTGTTGCATCTCCGTTAACTTGGGGTAAGTCTGATTGAATTAAGTTGATAAGGGTTGCTTCATTTTCTGTAAGCATTGGTTGTAAGTCCGCAACTGCATCTTCTACGACTTTGTTTAAATGTATTGGTTGTAGTTGTAGTGCTATACCTTGGACTTCACTTATATGTGCTTCCATTAATGAGTTGATTAAATTTAACTGACGTTCACTACTTTGCAGTATTCTTTCAATTATTGCACGAGGCACTGTAACCGACGATGATTCTTGTTTATCCCCTAGTAAATTTCTCAGTACCATTAATGTTCCTAATACTGGGTTACGTAAGTCGTGGGAAACTGCGTGAATGAATACTCGTAGTGCTTCTTCAGTACGTTTTCTTTCGCTGATATCTAATATTACCCCTACTATACCACCCAAGGCGCCATCTGCTTTAGCAAATGTTGCTTTGTAAAATATTACACTGTGTTTTTTCTTGTCAGCATAGATTATAGAACTTTCATAAGTTTGAACTCCATGTTTTTCTAGTAGCTTAATATCTGCTTGATAATATTCTTCTGCGAGTTCTTTCGGTGCGATTTCATACACTTTTTTACCAATAATGCTTGCTCTGCTTAAACCTATTGATGTTTCAAAAGATTTGTTGCATCCTACATATAGTCCTTGAGCATTTTGATAATATACTGGCGCCGGAATTGTGTCGATAAGAACTTGTAAAAAGTCAAATTGCTCTTGGAGTGCTTCTTCTGCGCGTTTGCGTTTGGTTATATCTTCAATAATTCCTTCGTAATATAGTATATTACCTTGGGAGTCGCGAACGGCATATGCTTTTTCGGAAATCCAAACAATATTATTTAAAGAATTATGATGTCGGTAAATTTGAGATTCAAACTCGGAGACGTTACCATACTTCTCGACTAGATGAATAAATTCGATACGTCGATTTGGATTGACATAAAGCTGCTTGCCAATGTCTTTATAATAATCAATAACTTCTTCGGGTGTTGAAAAACCTAAAATGTAAGCAAGTGCGGGGTTGACGGTGATGTAGCGTCCATCAACTGTACTTTGGAAAATACCTTCTACTGCGTTCTCAAATATACTGCGGTATTTATTTTCGGCTATTTTTAGTTTATTATTGGTTTTCTCAAGCTGTTTACGTGCGTTAAATTCACGTGATTGTAGTCTGTCGTATAAATAAACGCTAAAGTTACATATAGCACAGAACCAAAATATATATAAAAGTAGCGTCACACTATATATAGACTCTTGACCTGGTGCTGACCTTGGAACTTTAAAACCGAGACTCAAATTTACACCGAAGTAATAAATTAATAATACGACCTGGGAAACAAGATGCAGTCTCCAACGTACTGGCATAAAAGCTGCTTGACCAAGAAACAGCAGTGACCAAGTAACAATATCAGGTATGGCAAATCCTTTGATAGTGCTAAATATTTGCTGTCCAAGACTTATTGACCAAGATGAAGCTAAAAATAGTACTCCTGGGTGACGGCGCCCAAACGAGGTTCGATGCACTATTAGTGAGATAATAATGCTTCCGAGCATGGCGCCGTCTAAGAGAAACGTGTGACGCATTAGTTGCTGTGGAACGTCGGCAAGTTCTCTTAAAGGAAAAAATAAGTTGTAAATATCGCGAACGACAAAACTTAGAACACAAAAAAGCGCTAACCATAACCATAACTGTAAACGCTGCCACAAAAAGTGACGGCGCCAAGTTTCATATTTAACAGTTAAAATATCGGTTTTGGGTAGAATGTATGTAGAAACAGCTTGTCTCCATCTCCGTTGTACGATTCTAAGTACGTCAACCATTATGTTCAATAGGTAATGTGAACCAATAAGTTAATCCTTGCTTGCGATTAGAATTTACACCAATATCACCACCGTGTGCTTTAATAATTTGCCGACACATATACAATTTCAAACACAGACTCGTTGATAAACGGTTTTGTGGGTCACGCACGTGTAAATCAAAGAAGCTATCGCACTCCGATTTGTTCATTCCTACACCCGAGTCTTGAATTATGCATCGGATTTTGTCTCCATCCATCTTAGCTTTTATACTAAAATTTAGTCCGGGTGGATTATTTTGGCAGCTATAAGTTAATAAAGATACAAGCACTTTACGTAATAATTCTTGGTCAGCTTTAACTATAATAGGATTTTTACGGTCTAAGTTTTTTAAGTGTGTACTTAATTGTGCTTGATAACGAGTCAGTAATGACGTTGAGTCTTGAAGTATTGCTTCAATCAATGTAGTAAAATTTACTATCTCTTGATGCATTATCATATCTTTTGCGTCACTAGAATTGATTTCCAATAAAGAATTAATCATTCCTAGCTGTCGTTCATTACCTTGAATCATGCGTTCAATTATAGAACTAGGAATTTCTCTATCTGCTTTGAGCAAGTTATTAAGTACCATCAAATTACCCATCACAGAAGTACGTAAATCATGAGACACTGTATCTAATACAACATCTTTGATACGACTTAGCTCTTGAATTTCCTGCACTTTTTGCTGTAATTGAACAGTTCTTTCCTCAACTTGCCCTTCTAGGTTAAAGTTAAGCTGTGCAAGTTGTTGATAAAGTTTTGCTTGTTGAATCGCAATAGCTAACTGTTCAGATATTTGTTGAAGTAAATCGATTTCTACTGGTTGCCAATAACGAGGACTCGAACATTGATTTGCAATTAATACCCCAAATAATTCATCACCCAGAATAACTGGCACAGCTAATGTTGCCTGCGTATGAAATGTTTGATATAATGCTTTCAAACTTGGAGATGCTTCAATTTTTGTAATATCCTCAACAACGCGAACGTTATTTATTAATAATGAAGTTTTTAGCTCGTTAAATAAACACTCGTCAGGATTATTGTCTTTCCAGTCTAATACCGCTGGATAGCATGGATTTACTGACTCAGCCAAAACTTTACATTGTGCGTTGTTTTCATTTTTATTTTCATGCAACGCAATAAACACTCGGTCAGCTTGAAGAAATTTCCTCACCTCGGTGACAGTTGTTTGTAAAATTTCATCAAGATGAAGCGACTTGCGAATTCTTCCCAAGGTTTCTGCTAGTAACCGATTACGCGATACACTCATATGTAATTGCGCTTCTGCTTGCTTACGTTCGGTTATATCCCTGACAATTGCTAAAATTTCTTCGTGTCCACTAACTACTACACGTGCTTCATAATCACGTAAACCTATCGGTGTAACTAATTTGTACTCACAAGTTTGTACGCTTCTTGATGCTAAAGCTTTATGAATTGCAGCATAACTACTGTTGGCAACATCTTGTGGTAATAAATCCCATAAGTTTTTACCAATAATTTGCTCACGGGGAATGGTAATATTTGCCCCTTCTCCTTTAAAGTCTATATACTCACCATTGGCATTTATTCTAAAAATCAAATCAGGGATAGCATTTAAAATCGCTTTATATCGTGCTTCACTGACACGCAAATTTTCCTCCGCTAATTTGCGAATTGTAATATCCATAACCAAACCTTCCCAATAAATATCCCCGTTTGCTTGTTTACTTGGGTGAGAAGTGACTTGTATCCACTTATTTTTGTTGCTTGCGGTGACAATTCGACCTTCCCAATGCAAAGGTGACAGAGTATTGCTTGATACTAAAAAGGATTCTGTAAAAGTCTGAACATCCTCTGGATAAATGAGATTAGGCAAAACCAAAAAGTTTGCTTGTACAGTTTCTGGTTTTAATTCAAATAGTTCTTCACAACCCAAACTGATATACGTTACTACATTCGAGTTATCAGGACGTTGAATACACGTGAAAATTACCCCAGGCAAACTAGCTGTAATTTTCTCTAGTAATGATAATCCATTAATGCGAGGGTACATTTGCACTTTTGCAGTTTCATTCACTCTGTGAACCATTACTATATAAAGAGGTTAGGACTAAGAACTAGGGAAACGAATCGAAAGGCGCCTGAGTACAGGTTTATTATAAAAGAACCCTATTATGAATATCCCTTATTTATCTGCTCATAACACAAATCATTAATCTCTTTTCACATTTACTCATCCCTAGTGTCCTTAGCTCTCACCCCTATTACTTAGATTAAATTCTAACCAGGGCAAATGTATTCACCCAAATGGATGAACCACTAGTAGGAACTAAGAAAAATTGTCAAATGCTTGGAAACACACTATTTAAATTTAGTGACAAATTACCAAAACCAGGGAGTAAAACTGTTTCAGTCGTTAACGAAATTTGTTTATTGCGGTAATTATACTTACCCTGAGTATCGCAATATGATTGACTATAACGTTCAAGTTCGTATGTTACTAAATTAAAAATCCAATAATTCTGTATTTGGTTTTCTGCGTATAAAGATAGCTTTTCGGTTTGGTCGTATTTTAAAGTTGAGTTGGAAACCTCGATTAATAGAAAAATATCCTCTGGTTGAGGATGGTTTACTAAATAGTCATCGGGTTGTCCTCTGACAATTGTTGCATCTGGTTCTGGTTCGCTATTGGGATAAAGCGTTACTGGTTCTTCGCACCGTACAACTGCTGTCTCACGGAGTAGTTTTTCTAACTCTCGAATTAATTTTGTATTATAAACAGAATGAGGAGTTCCTTTAGCTGCCATTTGTATAAGTTCTCCCCGTATCAACTCTACCCTGTCTCCTTCTACCAGAAAACCAAGCTGTGTTAAACGATGATACTCTTCTATGGTAAAGCGCTTTGTTTGAAGCTGTGTCATAGTGACTTGGAAGAAGACAGTACTTTTATTTTCGCAGACTGTTTGCAAAATTGGTAAGTTGTAGCATAGGCATTCGATGCCCGTGCAGTGGTATAGTTTTTTACCACAGACATTTGATAAGCTTGTTTATTTGAATTACTGGGGCTGTTTTTACTGGTGGTTATGATTTTTATGTTATTTTTTTACTGGGGTTTGTTTATTATATCCCCCAGTAAAACATGATTTTAACTTTAGGTTCAGGCGCCGCATGAGATTTTCTGCGCGAATGTTGGGTTCCGTTCCTCCACCCAACCTACAAGTTTATGATTCGATTTCTGCTAGCTCCATCCAGCGTTCTGTTGCTTTGTCAATTGCGCGTTTGATTTCTTCTACTTGGTCGTATAATTTTTGTACCTGGGTGTAGTTTCCTGCTGGTACATTACCCATTGCTTCTTCGGTTTCGGCTTTTTGAGTTTCTAATTTTGCTATTTTTCCTTCGAGTTCGTCAAATTCTCGTTTTTCCCATGTTGATAGTCTACGCTTTTTGGCTGTTTCTGATGGCGCCGATGGTTTTACTTCTTTTGTTTCTACTGAAGTAGTTTTGGTTTTTTCTTTGACTTCTGATGTTTGTTGTGCTTCCTCTTGTGCTTTATAGTCGAGGTATACAGAGTAGTTACCTGGGTATTGACGAATATTTCCACCTTCTTCTAAGGCAAAAATTGTATCGACGGTGCGGTCTAGAAAATAACGGTCGTGGGATACTACGATTACACTGCCTGTAAAGTCTTCTAGGTATTCTTCTAGTATTGCTAGTGTTTGTACGTCTAAATCGTTTGTCGGTTCGTCTAGTATTAATACGTTTGGTGCGCTAATTAATATACGTAGCAAAAATAGGCGCCGTTTTTCTCCTCCTGATAGTTTACTTATTGGTGCATATTGTTGATTTCCTGGGAATAAGAATCGTTCTAACATTTGGGAAGCACTAATTTGAGTCCCATCAGATATTTTGATGAACTCTCCTTCTTCTTTAATGTAATCAATTACACGTTGCGAATCGTTGAGTGCTGCTAGTAAGTCATCGGAATGTTGGTCGAAATATCCTATATGTATTGTGGTGCCAACATCTACTTTACCTGAATCAGGTTGTACCTTACCTGTGATAATATTCATTAAAGTGGATTTGCCGGTGCCGTTTCCACCAATAATACCAATACGGTCTTCTGGACTGAATTCGTAGGTAAAGTCTTTGATTAGTGTTCGCTCGTTATATCCTTTAGAAACATGCTCTAACTCAATAACTTTTTTACCGATGCGTCTACTAACGGTAGAAATTTCAACTTTGCCAATTCCTTGCTTAAATTCGGTTTCGCGCATTGCTTCGACACGTTGAATACGCGCTTTTTGTTTCGTACTACGAGCTTTGGGTCCACGCTTTAACCATTCTAACTCGCGTCGTAATACACCCTGAAATTTACGTTGTGTACTTGCAGAAGATTCTTCAGCAGCAGCTTTTTTTTCTAGGTAATACGAATAATTACCTGAATAAGTATAAATATCACCTCGGTCTATTTCAATAATTCGATTTGTGACTTTATCTAGAAAATACCTATCGTGAGTAATTAATAATAAGGCACCACGATATCTATTTAAATAACTTTGTAACCATTCTACCGAAAGTGCATCTAAATGGTTAGTAGGCTCGTCCATTAACAGTAAATCTGGTTCAGCTAGTAAAGCTGTTGCTAAAGCTATTCGCTTACGATAACCTCCAGATAATGTACCGACTTTGACATTAAAGTCAGTAATACCTAATTTAGTCAGAATAATTTTAGCATTTGTCTCTAATTCCCAAGCGCCTGTTGTGTCCATTCGCTGCATAACGCTAGATAAACGTGACATCAATTGACTATCTTCTGGATAATGCGCTAACTTCTCTGAGATTTCTTCATATTCACGTACTAAGGTCATTTGCTCACCACTGTCAGCAAAAACCTGCTCAATAACAGTACGACTTTCATCAACATCGGGTTGCTGCGGTAAGTATATAACTTTGGCACCGGAGTTCGTTATGATTTGTCCAGCATCGATTGGCTCGATACCAGCTATCATTTTTAATAACGTTGATTTTCCCGAACCATTTGTACCAATCAAACCAACTTTATCGTTAGCATCAACGCTAAAACTAGCTTCTTTTAAGATTTCTTTAATGCCAAAATCTTTTTTGACCGACTGTAATGTAACAAGACTCATAACTGATAAATATTGGGCAATTGGCAAATTTTTAGATGTTGGGCGGGCAATCTTAAGCCCGCTCTACAAGAGGCTCCACAAGATTAAAATTAATCAAATAGGTCTAAGGGTAAGTGACCATACATTTCATTAATTCCACTTTGGGTGTAGGACTGGCACGACACTAAAACGCCACGATGGTGTCCTGAATATGAATCAAGGTAGCACAAACCATTTTTGCCGTTTAATTTGATGTAAACAGGTCCCTCAATAATAGGCAAATTACTAGGTGGCTCATAGCCGAATGCCAAGGAGTAACCTTTCATCGCCGCCAAACCTTCTTCGGCTGTATCGGCACAAATACCTAAGATTTGATAATCTGAAAGTTTAGCAAAAGCTAGTATTGCTTTACGGACTAAAGCTTTTTCAGAACTCTTAACTATCGGAGCAATATCGACGCAATTGAATTTGTTTAGGATTTTTTTTGCGTCTTGAAGTGTGAGATTGGTTTGGTTTTGACTTGTCATATACCTGCTAATTCTTGCTAGTTGTGTGCTGTGTTGGTTCAATAGCGCGCGTTGGTCTTCGTGTTTTATTTCAACTTTAAGGTGATTGGATATTACCTACGTTAAATAGAAATGGCACACTGCTAGTCTTATCGTTCCCCATAACAAGAACTTTTGGCATTTGGGCGCCACCAGTCTTCCATGCTTCAATTGCCTCCTTTTGTAACACTAACTGTCCTCCTTGAGCTTTTAATGTTTCAGCTAAAAGTCTTTGAGCTTCGGCTTTACCTTTGGCACGATTAATTTCTGCTTGAGCTTCTTGTTCTGCTTCTCTAGCTATATAGACTGCTCGTTGTGCCCGCTGTTCGGCAATTTGCTTCTCTTCTACGGCTCTTGCGAATTCAGGAGAGAATGTTAAGTCTACGACGCTGGTGTCTAAGACAATTATTCCATATTTATCTAACCGTTGGCTTAATGCTAAATCAAAGTCATCCTTAAGTTCAGTTCGCCGGGTGATAGCTTCTTCTACTGTCCTGCGTGCTGCTGCTATTTTAAATGATTCCTGAGTCTGTGGCGCAATAATCTTTGCTACTATGTTTTCTAGAGTACCCTGCGTTCTACGTATTTGTACTACTTCTGAGGAATCTATTTGAAAATTAATCGCAAATCTCGCGGACAGCGTTTGCAAATCCTTCGTTGAACTTTCGGCAGGCACTTCAAATTTTTGCACGGTTAAATCATATACATCTATCACTGAAATAAAAGGTGGTTTAACGTGAATTCCCTCCAGTAATGCTCCATCTCTAGCTTTACCTAATATACTAATCACCCCTGCTTGTCCAGGATTTATTATGATAAAGGAATTTAAACTTAATAGTACAATTATACCAAATATTATACCTAGTGCAGCGATTTGCCAACTGCTAGATTGCGTATTTTTCAATTCTCCTCCTTTTATTTACGTTATCTATATTCGTTTGCGCTCAATTAAAACAAAGGTACTAAAATAAAATTCACACTTCAAAAAATAGCTGTGGTTACGCTATCAAAAAATTTTAGGGTATTCATTATCGCAAACAAATCTGGCAAGCAGCCATTTGTTCGATTTTAAACAAAGTTTTCGATTTGGCGCCACCTGTGCTAATTGGTACGGCAGTTGATGTGGTGGTCAAAAAGCAGGATTCAGTCATCGCGCGTCTGGGAATTACCGATATATTCGGACAGTCACTTATTCTAGCGTTTTTTACGGTGATTGTCTGGGTATTAGAGTCGGTGTTTGAGTACGCATACAAACGACTGTGGCGAAATTTATCACGCAGAACTATGGTGTGTCAAAAGTGGTTTAAAATAATGGGCGGCGCCAATCTTTAAAAGTTACCAGGTCTAAACAGTCAGGAGCTAAATTATGTTTACTACGTCATCTCAACCTTCATCCCCAGAAAACGAATGGCGCCATCGGTTAGACAAATTCGTCAAAGACCATAAAATAGAGTTAGCGGCTTTATCGTGGGCACTATGGTTAGAAAACGGTAACAGTCAGGGAACCATAGGTATAGATTTACAGCCAACACCACACTTTGTATACTGTCCACCGACAGCAGTTGAAAGCTTAAACGACAGAGTAGAGAATCGTCTTCAGGAAATTATAGGACTTATCAAACACCATAAACCTGAAGTGGAAGTTCTGATGATAGGTATTGGTAAAGACCAAGTTAAACTTATTTACTTTGAACCAGAAACGGCGCCACCTCAAAGTTATGAGCAACTAGGCAAAGATGTTGATACACTTATAGAAGAGTTAGAAACAAAACTCGGTGCCTGTTTGTCTTGATGTTACATAAAGACGTTACATGTAACGTCTCTACCTTCCACGTAACCAGTCTTTAATTTCCTGCGCTATCCATAAACATTCTTGGGCACTTAGTCCAATACCAAACGAAAATCGTTTATATTCGGTTTGAATAGTAATCATTTCCTTTTCTTGATGACTTTCAAGCTGAAGGTTATCTTCTTTGCCTAAACGAATAATACTTTGAAATACGTCTCTAATATCTCTAATCTTACCACTTTTTATACTGCGACGAAACGTAAATATCCATAATTCTATACTAAAATTATCTTCATTGAAACATATTTTGTGATTACCAAAGTCTGAAATTATGAACTGGTCTATGACCGCTAGCCAAATTAAAAGGAGGGGAACAGTAATTCCAAGTGCTGGTAAAATTCCTGCCATTAGTCCTATTCCTGATATTGGAAAAAAGCTTAGTCCAAATGCTGCTACTATTAAATACTTGACTGTTAAAGCGATGACTCTAATATTATCTATTCGCTTTCTTGGGAGAACTATGTTTAATTTATTAAAAGTTTTTTTGATTTTGACTAAACTATAATTAGGGTTTGCTGAAAAAGTCATGAAAAGCAATCTCAAGTGTTGGGCAGTTATTTAAGCAGAATTAACTATAAGTTTATATTGTTTATAGATATTAAGATGATAAATTTTAATTATATTAATT
>JAESFJ010000127.1_pt1 | contig 86164 bp, 89 predicted proteins | sample 9266161 | NCBI WGS metagenome assembly JAESFJ01 (sample SAMN14506165, study PRJNA617096) | algae metagenome | isolation source: Calothrix sp. FI2-JRJ7 and co-occurring heterotrophs from granitic desert soil | place: USA: Red Pass Lake area, Fort Irwin, California | collected 2000-06-01
GTTAGGAGTTAGGAGTTAGGAGTTAGGAGTTAGGAGTTAGGAGTTAGGAGTTAGGAGTTAGGAGTTAGGAGTTAGGAGTTAGGAGTTAGGAGTTAGGAGTTAGGAGTTAGGAGTTAGGAGTTAGGAGTTAGGAGATAGCTAATATTCAATACTCAGCACTCAGCACTCATTACTAAATTAATAAACTTAAACGGGAGGAAATTAAAGAGATGCGTTCATTGCGTACAGTCCGAGAAGGTACAGTAGGGTTACTATTCCTAGCTGGACTTAGTGTATTTGGGCTAATTTTTCTATGGCTCAATCGTTTTAATGCCACTCAAAGTAACTATAAAATCTTTGTTGACTTTACCAACGCTGGTGGGATGCAAAAAGGCGCCCCCGTTCGCTTTCGCGGTGTTAAAGTAGGTAGAATTGCTGCAATTCGACCTGGAGTGAATAACGTTGAGGTGGAATTAGAAATTTCTCAACGTGACTTAGTTATTCCGCGAGATGTTAAAGTTGAAGCGAATCAAAGCGGTTTAATTGCCGAAAGCCTTATTGATATTACACCTTTATCCAAGGTACCGCTTGAAGCCATTGCAGCTAAACCGTTAGAACCAAATTGTGACAATAAACAAATTGTTTGTAATAACTCACGTCTTAGAGGTCAAATTGGCGTTAACGTTGATGAAGTATTACGTTCAACGACAGAATTGGCAAATAGATATACCAACGAACAATTTTATCAAAATCTGAATCGCACGCTCGAACAAGGAGCAGTAGCTGCTGCTAACGTTGCCGAACTAAGTAAAAATTTAACAGCATTGAGTAAAACTGCACAGAACCAACTCAGTACAACTTCTGGTGTAACAACTTCCGTACAGCGTGCAGCAAATCAAGTAAGCGTTTCAACAGCACAACTTACTGCAACTGCTGATAGAACTCTTAATAAATTTGGCAACACAGCAAATCAACTAAACTCTACAGTTGGTCAATTTAGTTCAACAGCAAACGAACTCCGTACCACAGCAGGTCAAGCAAATAAGCTACTTGGCAACCTCGATAGTCTTGTAACCACAAACCGTTCTTCTTTAGTTTCCACACTCAACAATATTTCTGCCAGCAGTAACCAACTGCGTGTAGCTGCTAGTGGTCTTTCACCAGCTATTAACCGCTTGACTCAAGGTGAATTAATTAAAAACTTTGAAACTCTTTCTGCAAACGCAGCACTAGCATCAGCAAATTTACGCGATGCGACAAAAACTCTTACCGACCCTAAAAACGCTGTCGTTCTTCAACAAACATTAGATTCAGCCAGGGTAACATTTGAAAACACCCAAAAAATTACTTCTGACCTTGATGAGTTAACAGGAGACCCTAAATTCCGTACCAATCTTCGACAGCTTGTCAACGGTTTAAGCAGCTTAGTTTCTTCTACGCAACAGATAGAACAGCAAGTTCAAGTCGCGCAAACCCTTGATATGATGAAACGGAATCAAGTAATTCAAGTACCATCTGCACCAGTGTCTACACCAACCGGGACATTTAGTACTTCAACACCAAATCAAATTTTCCCAGTTGCAGAATTTTCGCAAATTCCAGAAACAAAAGAAGCAATGCAGCGTAGACAATCTATAAACCGTTTAACGCGCGTTTTGAAGCAAAACACTGAGTCTGCAAAACTACCACAGAATACTAAAGATAAAAATCTTTCAGTAGATAAAGACAAAACAGATAGATAAATAAACATTGTGCATCAAAATGAACCAATTTTTGGGTGCAGTTGCATCAGCTTGTGCTGCTTTTGCGGCAACTAATCTTGACGACATAATTATTTTAACGTTACTTTTCGCACAAGTAAACGCTAACTTTCGTAAGCGTCATATTATCATTGGACAATATTTAGGCTTTTCTATAATAATCCTGGCTAGTTTACCTGGTTTTTTTGGTGGTTTAGTTATTAAACGTTCCTTAATTGGTTTGTTAGGATTTTTACCAATCATTATCGGTATATATCAATTAGTAAAACGTCAAAACGATGATAATGATGAAATCCAAGCTGTAACTGCAACTACAAATCGAGGCAATAATATATTTAATAACTTACTGGCGCCTCAAATTTACAACGTCGCCGCCGTGACTTTTGCTAACGGTGGTGATAATATCAGTATATATGTGCCTTTATTTGCAAGTAGTACTCTTCAGCAATTGCTTATAACTCTAATAGTTTTCTATATTTTGATTGCTGTATGGTGTTATTTAGGATACTTTTTTACACGACATCGTGCAATTACTGGCATTTTTAATAAATATGGAAGTATATTGGCGCCAATCGTATTAATTTGCCTAGGAGTCTACATTTTAATAGATAGCGGAAGTTTGGAACTTTTAGGCTTGTAGGTTGGGTGGAGGCTTTGCGGAACCCAACATTATAAATATACTAGGAACATGTTGGGTTACGCTGTCGCTATACCCAACCTACATAACTATTCATCCGTTACATCCGTTGCAAATTAATTCCAATCTTGTTCTTCGCGCTTACCGCGAGTTTTATACATACCACCTGCTTCATGTATAAGGCGAGTGCGCTCAAATAGCTGTTCTTCAGTTAAATTCCATTTTTGTAAAATTGTATCTAAATGGGCTTGAATGTCGCGGGCGCCAGGAAAGCCATTATAACGCACCCGCAAACGAGCTAATTCTGCTAAGTTAAGATCAGATGGTTCGCCTTGAAGCAAACTCTCAATTATGGGGCGGTCACGATTATATTGGGGATGTTGCTGGTCTAGAGTCATAATCAATACTTTTTTGTCGTAACTATACCTAGAGAAAACTACCTAATAATAAGGCTTTCAAGCATTTTACTTAAGTAGGCGGCTAATACAACTCTAGGCATACGGCTCTCACTACTGTCACAGTGCTTAAAATAAAGATACATTATCTTTAAGAAAGTACAAACAACTTAAACTGAGGGTGAGATTCATTATCACCCAACGTCGTACCAGCAAGGGAGGCAATAGCCGGCTTATGTTTGAACACTTCACTTCCCAAGCCATTCGGGTAATCATGTTAGCTCAGGAGGAGGCACGCCGCCTGGGGCACAATTTCGTCGGCACTGAGCAAATTCTCCTCGGGCTAATTGGAGAAGGAAACGGTGTTGCCGCCAAAGTGCTGAGTGACATGGGCGTTACCCTCAAAGATGCACGTCGCGAAGTCGAGAAGATTATTGGTCGAGGTTCTGGGTTCGTACCACCAGAGATTCCTTTTACCCCTAAAGTTAAAAGTTTATTTGAGCAAGCTTTTAAAGAAGCACGTACACTAGGCAACAATTACATTAGCACTGAACATTTACTCTTAGGTTTAACTGACGCAGGCGAAGGTGTTGCAGCTAAAGTACTACAAAATTTGGGTATTGACCTTAAAGAAGTTCGCACTGCTGTAATTCGCCGTTTGGGTGAAGAAGTAGCAGTGGCGCCGGGTGCTAGTAGTAGCGGTCCGCGTCGCAACCAGCAAAATCTTACTATTGAAGAATTTGGTAAGAACTTGACCAAGCTAGCGCAAGAAGGCAAGCTTGACCCAGTTGTTGGTCGTGACAAAGAAATCGAGCGTACCGTTCAAATTCTCGGCCGTCGTACCAAGAACAATCCTGTATTAATAGGAGAACCTGGTGTTGGTAAAACAGCTATCGCCGAAGGTTTGGCGCAGCGTATTATCAACCAAGATGTTCCTGATATTTTGATGGGCAAGCAGGTTGTTAGCCTTGATATGGGCTTACTTGTTGCAGGTACACGCTTCCGTGGCGACTTTGAAGAGCGTCTTAAGAAAATCATGGAGGAAATCCGCACTGCCGGAAATATCATCCTCGTGATTGATGAAATTCACACTTTGGTAGGCGCCGGTGGAGTTGAAGGTGGCATGGATGCTGCCAATATTCTTAAACCAGCGTTAGCACGTGGCGAACTACAGTGTTTGGGCGCCACAACCCTCGATGAATATCGTAAACACATCGAGCGTGATGCAGCATTAGAGCGAAGATTCCAGCCAATTATGGTAGGCGAACCTTCAGTCCAAGAAACCATCGAGATATTATATGGTTTGCGCTCAGTATACGAGCAGCATCACCGGGTTACTATTTCTGATGAAGCTTTACTAGCTGCCGCTACATTATCTGATAGATATATTTCCGACCGTTTCTTACCTGACAAAGCTATCGACTTAATTGACGAAGCAGGTTCGCGCGTGCGTTTGCGGAATTCACAAAACGCTGCAAGTCGTGAAATTAAACGCGAATTATTATTAGTCAGTAAAGATAAACAACAATCTGTTCGTGTTCAAGACTTTGATAAAGCAGGAACACTGCGTGACAAAGAACTTGAGCTTGAAGAACAACTTAAAGCTGAAGAAAACGGGTTTATTAGTAACCCCACTGTTGACGAAGAAGACATTGCACAAATTGTTGCTTCGTGGACTGGTGTTCCTGTCAACAAGCTTACAGAGTCTGAATCTGAAATGCTGTTGCACCTCGAAGATACATTGCACCAGCGTTTAATTGGACAAGAGCAAGCTGTTACCGCAGTATCTCGTGCCCTTCGACGTGCGCGCGTTGGTTTGAAAAATCCAAATCGACCAATTGCCAGCTTTATCTTCTCAGGTCCAACTGGTGTAGGTAAGACCGAGTTAGCAAAATCTTTGGCAGCATATTTCTTCGGCGCCGAAGATGCAATGATTCGTCTTGACATGTCCGAGTACATGGAACGTCACACCGTTTCCAAACTCATCGGCTCGCCTCCAGGTTATGTAGGCTACGATGAAGGTGGACAACTTACCGAAGCAATTCGCCGCAAACCTTACACAGTGGTGCTATTCGACGAAATCGAAAAAGCGCACCCCGATGTATTCAATATGCTGTTGCAATTGCTTGATGACGGACACCTTACCGATGCAAAAGGTAGAAAAGTGGACTTCAAAAACACTTTAATTATCTTGACATCGAATATTGGTTCCAAAGTTATCGAAAAAGGTGGTGGTGGTTTAGGGTTCCAGTTCGAGGATGCAGCTGAAGCGAGCTATAACCGCATCAAGAACTTGGTCAACGAAGAACTCAAAGCTTTCTTCCGTCCAGAATTCCTCAACCGTCTTGACGACATTATTGTCTTTACTCAACTTAACAAAGACGAAGTTAAGCAAATTGCTGACATTATGCTTAAAGACGTTTCTAACCGTCTAATTGAAAAAGGTATTACCCTCGAAGTTACCGAGCGCTTTAAAGACCGCGTGGTACAAGAAGGTTATGACCCAAGTTATGGCGCCAGACCATTACGTCGAGCTATTATGCGTCTGTTAGAAGACTCATTAGCCGAAGCAATGCTCTCTGGTCAAGTTGTCGATGGAGACAAAGCTGTAGTTGATGTTGACGACGACGGTCAAATACGAGTCAGAAAATTAGAAAAACCTGAGTTACTTCTAGCTAACGTTAGCTAAATTGTAACTTTAACTTAAATACACAAGGGCACGACATCATCGTGCCCTTTTTTTACAGCTTGTAGCACGGGCCAAAGGCGCCTGTGCAGTCACTGTATTTATTTTTACCACAGAGGCACAGAGGGACAGAGAATAATTTGAGATTAATATAGGCGCCATCTTACAAAATATCGTAGAGACGCGATTTACTGAATGTCTCTACACATTTATAATTTTTACAATTCGATAGGACTTACGCTGCATAAACCTGGTTTCTACGCATTCATTGTCGCAGACAAATCGTCATTTTTATTACATGCTATCAACGTATATTCCAGGTTTCTAGGTTTTCATGCGTAAGTCCTGTTCGAGTACTAGTAGTTCATGTTATAAAATTTGGATGGCTTGAAAAATGAACCACATAAGCAGCGAGGATTTCCCGCTTTCTTAGACACGCTCGTACACAGAGTAAGAATTATTAAAAAATCAACCTACCAAAATTCTTGATACAAACTATTAATTATTTGGTAAATTATCAGGGTCAATACCAATAGAACGTAGATACTGTGCTAGCTTTTCCGCGCGTTGTTGTTCCTGTTCCGCGCGTTGTTGCTGATAAAATGCGTTTTCGTCTGCTGTCAAATAACGATTTCCTTGTTCTGAGTACCAACACAATAATTCTTGTTGAATACCAGCAAATATACCTCGATATCTTCCTATACCTAAACCGACTTCAGGCATCCAGTAAGGTTCACCAATTTGTAATTGATACGATTTGTCTACTAGCTTATACACTTCAAATGGTTGATGTTGGTCACGATACCAATATAGAGGGTTATAAATTACATAGTAAAGCACGCCCAGTTTCGCGTAAATATCACGTTTTTGGTCATATTCGGCGCCTGGTGTGTGAGATACTATTTCTAATGTCAAAATCGGTACTACTTCATTTTCTTCCCAAACTGCATAGCTTCTGCGAGATTCTCCATCTTTTTTACGCGGAACCCCTAAACTCAGAAACCCATCAGGCACTACAGGTACTCTAGTACTAACGCCTGTTGTATGATAAATTCCCATATCTATACCAAAGAACCAATCCATTCGAGATGCCCAAATTGAGTTGAGTAAAAACAGTAAAACATTGGGCAAAAAATTTTGGTCTTCGTTATCCACAGGTGTATCGTCCGAACAAGGTAGCTCTTTTGTGCTTGGTAACGCAATTTTCTTGGGGTCACTAAGCATAGTCTTTTATTTAACTCGCGAGTTCAATTATTTTATTATAGGTTTACAATCTAGGACACGATTTCTAGCTTGACTGTGAAGGCGCCTTTGTACGTTGTATATAGCTTTGAATTTTTTCATTAGTTACTTGGTAAATTATCAGGGTCAACACCAATAGAACGCAAATACTGCGCTAGCTTTTCCGCACGTTGTTGTTGATAAAACGCATTTTCGTCTGCTGTCAAATAACGATTTCCTTGTTCTGAGTACCAACACAATAATTCTTGTTGAATACCAGCAAATATACCCTGGTATCTTCCTATACCTAAACCCACTTCGGGCATCCAATAAGGTTCACCAATTTGTAGTTGATACGATTTGCCTACTAGCTTATACACTTCAAATGGTTGATGTTGGTCACGATACCAATATAGAGGGTTATAAATTACATAGTAAAGCACGCCCAGTTTCGCGTAAATATCACGTTTTTGGTCATATTCGGCGCCTGGTGTGTGAGATACTATTTCTAATGTCAAAATCGGTACTACTTCATTTTCTTCCCAAACTGCATAGCTTCTGCGAGATTCTCCATCTTTTTTACGCGGAACCCCTAAACTCAGAAACCCATCAGGCACTACAGGTACTCTAGTACTAACGCCTGTTGTATGATAAATTCCCATATCTATACCAAAGAACCAATCCATTCGAGATGCCCAAATTGAGTTGAGTAAAAACAGTAAAACATTGGGCAAAAAATTTTGGTCTTCGTTATCCACAGGTGTATCGTCCGAACAAGGTAATTCTTTCGTGCTTGGTAACACAATTTTCTTGGGGTCACTAAGCATAGTCTTTTATTTAACTCGCGAGTTCAATTATTTTATTATAGGTTTACAATCTAGGACACGATTTCTAGTTTGACTGTGAAGGCGCCTTTGTACGTTATTTATAGCTTATTAGAGATTCCATAACAAACCCGTAATATATTTGCTCTGATCTATATTGCAATAGCTGGTTTATTTTGATTGTAGTGTTGTGAATAATAAATAAAAACAAGCGAAGTGTTGTGCAATTCAATGAATACTTCAACTTTTTTGTAGCTAGTGATATTTGTATTTAGAATTTGCACATACGATAGAAGTAATCCCAATACTGCTCGGTTAAGAGTTTTAATCCCCCCAACGGGGGGCTAAAAGCCTCTTAAAGTCCCCCGAATTCACGGGGGATTTAGGGGATCGATTTGAAGTTAATGTCTTAACCGAGCAGTATTGGGGCGGGTTTAGTTTAGTTGTTATTTTGTTTGAAGGTTGTTATGTAACCCGCCCCCACGGTATTTAACAATTACATTCGGCGCGTAATTGGTTTACTACTTTTTCTAATCCTACTGAATGTGCTGCTTTAAATAGTAAACGGTCACCTGCTTGTACATATGACTTTAAGCGCGTCACCATTTCTGTATGACAAGTAAAACACTCAGATGGTATTCCTTCTGCGCTCTTAACTATTGTTTCAGCATCTTGTCCGTCAATTAATACCATAAGCGCATCTAAATTGAGATTTTTTACCATTTCACCAACGCGCTGATGTAATTGATGCGAACGTTCTCCTAATTCTTTCATGGCGCCTAATACTGCAATATGGCGCGTACCTGGTGTTTCTGCCAGTAAATTCAACGCTGCTAACATTGCTTCCGGCGCCGCATTATATGTCTCATCCAAAATTACCACATCGTTGGGTAACATAAACTGCTGCGAACGTCCAGATGGCATGTTAACTTCTACACCTGATTGTAACGACGTAAAGCTAATATCAAGCACTTTCGCTACAGCCAAAGCAGCTAAATAATTAGTTGCATTATGGCGCCCAGCTAAGGGTAAAGGTAATCGCATTCCGCCAACTTCGATAGTATGATTATCGATTAAGCTGCCTTGGATATCACCACCCGATAATCCGTAGGTAATAACTTCACCCTGCCAGACTTTTGTAGCAACTTCCATCAACAGCGGGTTATCGTGGTTGAGAATAGCTACACCGTCAGCTGGCATTTCGGCTAATAACTCACACTTTGCTTGGGCAATTGCATCTTCAGAACCAAGTAACTCAATATGCGCTGTTCCCACATTTGTAATTACTCCAATTGTCGGACGTGCAATATGCGTCAAATCAGCAATCTGCCCCATTCCACGCATTGCCATTTCAATCACAGCAAAATCGTGTTCTTTGCCAACCTCTAATAAAGTCTTTGGTACACCAATTTCATTATTAAAGTTCGCGTGTGTTTTGTGAACCTTTCCTTGTGTCGCCAAAACCGCAGCTATCAACTCTTTAGTAGTAGTTTTACCTACAGAACCAGTTACACCAATCACTGGAATATCAAGGCTATCGCGCCACCAACGTGCAATATTTTGGTACGCTGTTAATGTATTTTTTACTCGGAGTATAGGCAACCCTTGATTCTCATACTCAAAATCAACAATTGCTGCGATGGCGCCAAATTCAATAGCCATAGACACAAACTTATGTCCATCAAACTTTTCACCGCGTAACGCTACAAATACCTCACCAGGTCTAATTAGCCTAGTGTCTGTTTGTATACCTATACTTATATTATTTAATGCTGCATTCGATAGATTTAAAGGCTTGGCGCCAGTAGCTTCAATTAACTTTGTGAGGGTGGCAGAACAGGACATCTTACTCGGATTTATTTCAAAGGTTCGTTTTTTTATATTCCAGCGTCAGTGAATAACGCAAGGATAAAAGTCCTTAAATCCTATATTCTTTTACTTAATATAGGAAGTGTAGAGGTTAACATTCTTACTTTAATTTGTCAAAGTCTGGCGCCGAGCGAACACTTGCATTTTAGACACAGCAAACAGTAGATTTTTTTACTTACATATATTTAATAGTTCATAACTACTATTTAGCTTTCAAAAATCTTTACTAAAAAACATTTATAAACAAATTCTCCAAATAAAGCAAATTGGCAGCGGATGCAACGGATGTAACGGATGATTTATCTGTCACATCCGCTACATCGGTTCTTATCCGTTGCCATTACCCGCGATTTTTAATTAACATGACCTCGATAATTTGAGTTGCAACTTCGCTGTCTAAACTCAAAGCTTGGTACAAGTCGTCTAAAAATTCCTTTTCTTCTGTGGCAATAACTCCATCCGCTAAAATCAAATCGCTAGCAACGGCAAACGCTGACTCCCGCATGTCGTAAGGTAAAGACTCCTTAGCAACATCGAACAAACCGTTTATTCCTTCATGACGTAAAATACCCAAAAGCTTATCAAACATCCGTTGCATGACATCGTTTGAGTAGCTGCGGTATAATTTCATTCGAGACAACGCAGCAGTTAAAGCGCGTATTTCATCTTCGGAAAGATATCCATCAGACGCAATAGCAGACAAAGTAATAGCAGCAAAAGCTTCTGCCGGAGTCATCAGTTCTTTTACCGTATTATTACCGAGTACTTTGTCAAATAAACCCATTTTAGTGTTATCCTTTTGTTGGAAATATTTCAAGATGACATTACACTTGTTATATGGCTGGTAAGCGTCGTAACTTGTGCAATGTCTTTTTTCTGGTAATCTCAGTATTCCCTATATTCAGTAAAAAGTAACACCATCAGCTAAGTGTATAGAAATTTATTAACCCTGATTCTTGATTATCATGACTTTTACAATCTGTGTAGCGGTTTCGTCTGATATATTCAGGCTTTGATATAAATCGTCTAAAAAGCTTTGTTCGGTTTCTGTAACATAACCGTCTGATAATACTAAGCCGGTAGCTACAGCAAATGCAGTTTCTTGAAGAGAGTATGGTAAATAATTTTTGGCTGCATTAATTAATGCGGCAACACCTTCACGTCGAACCATTCCCAGGAGTTTATCAAACATCCTATCTATCACGTCATTGGGAAAACTTCGTTGATAGCTTCATTCTAGATAGCGCTAGCGCTGAGACTTTGCGCTTCGTCATCTGACTAAGTGGCTCTGTAACTTTACTTTGAACTCCACCAAAAAATATCTTATCAAATAAGCCCATCGTTGCTTGCTCCGTGTAACACGTCGAGATAGCATTGCTTGTTTACCCAGAAAGTTTTACCAAGACCACCTGCTTTATCTGACTTTCACACCTAGTATTCCCAGCACCACAGCTAGACAAACACCAGGGAAGCAACAATTATGATACAAAACTCAATGTAATTTTGTACTAATGTAGTTTTGTTAAGATAGAGTCAATCAAAGTTGGGGATGAGAATGCCCTTTTTTCTGAGTCTGCTGTAATTAGTTAGCGGTCGCTTGCTTTCTCTATTGATTCGATTACTGCTAAACCGATACCAGAAGCTGCCACAAGTAGTATCGCAGAAGCCAAAAAAGCATTGACAAGAATCCGGAGGGCATCATCGAAGAAAATATAGCTGTCCATTGTTTTATCCTCAATTGTGTAAGTGAACTGGTAGTATTTATTCCTCCACACCCAGAGCATTCAATTCCGTTAAAAATTTGCTCTTAGGGGTATCTTAACAAAACTTCAAATAAATCATAACGCAATTTTCAGAAAATCATCCTAAAGATAGGATGACTTTTTCATGAGATTTTGTTATGTGTCATACTAAGTACACTTGTGTTTAAAAAACTATTGATTATCTTTATCAGTATTATCAATGAAGGTAGTGAAGTTTAAATAATTACAATAAATCTATGTTGAATTGCGTATGAATTTATCAAAAATAGAAATCGTCACAAATAGACTTTTGCTCAAACCAATAGCTATGCAGTATAAAAGCGAGATTTTTAGAGAATTTACAAATGAAATAGCTATTTATATGACTCCTAGACCTGCGATTGACATATTTGAGACAGAATCGTTTATTAATGAATCTATAACTGGTTTAACTGAAGGGTCTAATCTCCAACTTGTAATTATAAAAAAAGATACACAAGAGTTTCTAGGCTGTACTGGAATTCATAATCTTAACGCGAAGGCGCCTTCTTTACATCCCGACTCACATCCCGAATTTGGAATCTGGCTAAAAAAATCTGCACACGGCAATTGTTATGGACTTGAAACAATTCGCGCTCTTAAGGAATGGGCAGAAGAAAACCTTGATATTGATTATCTTATTTATCCTGTAGATAGAGATAATTACCCAAGTCGCAGAATTCCCGAACGCTTAGGTGGAATAATTGTTAAGGAATATGACAAACTAAGCTTAAGCGGCAATACCCTACATTTAGTAGAGTACAAACTTCTTAACAATCCCAAGTCTTCACTAACAAGTAAAAATTACTAAATTTTATCTTGTGGGCTAGGTGTTCCAATACTGGGCACAGTACAGTAAAACCCTGTTAAATAGTTGACCATATTTGTTGAATGCATTGACGAACTTGCTGCCAATCATTTGGTTGTAAAGTCCCTAATTGACGGTTTACTAAAGTTTTTTCTACTGTATTCACTTTATGTAACCTAACTACCGATGAACGCATTAAACCTGCTTCCTGCCATTCCATAATTTCAATATCAAAAGCTGTTTGAAGCATTTGGCTAGTTATGCGTGATACAACAATGTCCAAGTCTCCTGTGTCTAAAATTACCAAAGCAGGACGTAATTTTAATGTAGATGCATCTGAAAAAGGCAGTGCTAGTAAGACTACAGAACCTGGTTGATAGTTTTGCATTACTTATATGGTGTTGTCTATAGTATCGTAGATGGCATCTTCTTCACTGTAGCCTTTTAGTAATTGTTCGCTAGCAAGACTCTTCCAAGCTTCATCCGACTCTGAATCCTCGTTGACCATGATAATAACTTTAAGTTGTTGATTTTGTGACAAGCGGTGCAAAATCTTATCTGGTAATTCAATTTTGCCTTCCGCAGTTAGTTGGGTAGGAAATTCATACGCTTTCATATCGTTTGTAATTGCTTATAAAGAGTTAATACATATTATGACAGATAACACAGAGTAGCGCCTTTTTATAGGTAAATGGAGGTTTCGGCGCCCCGTTCAAATCACGAAACGTCAAATCCACGGCTTTTAAGTAATATGGTCAGATACAAACCAGTAGTACCACCAACTATTCCAATTTTTGTTTGATTCTTTATTAAGAAGCCATGTTTTCTTAAGTATTTTACCGTCAGGGTATTTATATTCGTTGTTCTGAATTACCTGAGTTTACTCTTGGTTGCCACGACAACTTCTTAAACTTTGAAAATATTCAAACATCTCGCCTTGGGGTGAATACTTTGTGCAAACACCTTGCCAGTTTTGCAAATGGTGTGCAAAGAAATTATTCCAGTTTTTCTTTCGTAAATCTGTAATAATTATGTTTAAACCTCGAAATTGGTCAAAATGTTAACAGTTATCAGGCGCCAACCACCAAACCCAGATGTGGTAGTAACTCTAACGCTTGCGCTGACAGCAGAAGAACGTACTCGTAGTCGTCACCGTTTTGAGACGGAAGACGGTAAGACTGTGTTTTTACGTTTACCGCGCGGGACTGTGTTACAAGATGGTGATATTTTACTTGATGAAACTTCGGAAATCAGAGTCAGAATTGTTGCGAAACCTGAAGCTGTAATTACAGTTACGGCACATCATAAGATAGATTTACTCCGCGCGGCTTATCATTTAGGTAATCGTCATGTGCCTGTTGAAATTACACCTCAGTATTTACGATTGGCACCTGATAGTGTTTTACAATCAATGCTTGAACACTTGGGGTTACACGTTAAATCTGAAATCTCAACATTTTATCCAGAAACTGGTGCTTATGGACACCATCATCACGAATAATAATCTTCTTTGGCTGTTACAGCTTGCTAGTCCTGGTTTACCTGTTGGTGCATATAGTTATTCGGAAGGTTTGGAGACGCTGACAGAACATGGTGTGATTTTATCTCATGATACTCTCATGCACTGGCTAACATCTGAATTAAAGTATGGCGCCATTCGTTTAGAAGCAGCAGTAATAGTACGAGTATATCAAGCATTGCAAAATCAGGACTTTGAAGCACTGACACACTGGAATATGTGGTTAACAGCACTGCGAGAAACTGAGGAGTTACGCAATAGTAGTTTGCAGATGGGACGGTCGTTAATTCAATTACTCGAAAAGCTTCAGCCAGATATTAAGATAATTAGTGATAAAGTTGGCGCACTGTGTAATTATGCGGTAGCATTTGGTATTGCGACAGCATATTGGCAAATAGACATCAAAGCAGCGTTACTTGGATATTTGCATAGTTGGGTAAGTAATTTAGTAACTGCTGGAGTGAAACTAATCCCTTTGGGGCAAACTACAGGTCAGCAGCTATTATTAAATTTACAACCATTTTTAACGAGTGCGGTTGAGGAAGTATTACAGTTAGAAGACGATGACTTAAGTTGTTGCAGTTGGGGTGTATCCCTGGCTAGTATGCAGCATGAGATACTATATACAAGATTATTTAGAAGTTAGATTATTATAATTATGACTTTTAGAATTGGGGTTGCAGGACCAGTTGGTTCAGGAAAAACCGCGTTAGTCGATGCGCTGTGTAAGGCAATGCGCGACGAGTATAATTTAGCTGTAGTTACAAACGATATATATACCCAGGAAGACGCGCACTTTTTAGTTCGGTCACAAGCACTGGCAAAAGACCGTATTTTAGGTGTTGAAACTGGTGGGTGTCCTCATACTGCTATTCGTGAGGATGCTTCGATGAATTTAGCTGCTATTGAACAGTTAGAAACACGCTTTGAAAATTTAGATTTAGTCTTTTTAGAAAGCGGTGGAGATAATTTAGCAGCTACTTTTAGTCCGGAATTAGTCGATTTAACTATTTATGTTATTGATGTAGCCGCAGGTGATAAAATTCCCCGCAAAGGTGGTCCAGGTATTACTAAATCTGATTTGCTGGTAATTAATAAAATTGATTTGGCACCTTATGTTGGTGCCGACTTAGGAGTGATGGAGCGCGATGCCAAGAAAATGCGCGGTGAGAAACCTTTTATATTTACCAACCTGAAAACTCAAGATGGATTAAACAATGTAATTAAGTTTGTGTCCTTGCATGTAAGAGATAGTTAGAGCGTAGGTTGGGTGGAGGCTTTGCGGAACCCAACACATTTATTAAAAATTACTCCACAGACAATATACTGTGAAACAATTAATCGATAATATTAAACACAACATAACACCGCAAAGCTTTAGGTGGGCTTATCCAATAGCATTAGAACTACAAAAGCACCACAATAGTTTGCCAATCCAATGGGCAGTAGAATGTATTCAAATATACGCATCTGAATTTCAACCAAATAAACTCTCCCAGCTTGGTAAATATATTCAGCAGGCAATAGAAGAGCAAGATACTTTAAGTGCTGTACAATGTGGTGAAATTGGTACAGAAATATGGTATTGGGGAACTCAAAGGGATGATTTTCAAACTGCCTTAGCTCGACTGTGGTGGTCTATATCAGCTTTTAAAGATGGAGAAGAGCTAAGTGGAATAACAGAAGCTGAATCGACTGTTGAATTATTATTTGATACATTGAATCGTGGTTTAGTAGAGCAATTTTTAGAAGCTGCTCTAAGAATATGTGAAGAATACGAATTACAAAAGTAGTCATTTGATATATAGCTATTCGTGTATTATTTGTGAAACACTAAACTTCTGTGATTAACCACAAAGGACACAAAGACCACAAAGATAAGAAAATAAAGATTTTACCCTTTAAGGTTAGTTACCTATTAAAATAAACATAACACCTTACAGACTGGCGCCTAGCGGTATGTATTATGGATACAACGCCTTCGCAAGAAGAAACTCAAGAAATACTCAAATGGTTAAATCGTAACCGACGGGTGTTACTAGATTTATACAAAAATCAATATATTGCTTATAACGCCAACGGTATCATTGCCCATAGCAAACATTTGCGAGAAGTTTTAAGTATAGCAGAAGCTTCAGGACAGAAGTTTGTCATTTATTTTGTACCTCGTTCTACAGGTTCAGTTCAAATACTACCTATTCGCTTTCGTGCAGTAGTGCGTCATGATTGGTAACCAAATTATGAAGTACGACTCCAGCATCGTGATAAAGTAATGAATGCTGTTATGTTAGTAGATAGTGGTGCCGAACTTAGCTTAATTCCGTTTCAAACAGGTGAAGAGTTAGGATATGCTTTAGCTGATTCTGAGTCTAAACTAGTCGCAGAAACTATTGGTGGGCAAATAGAATATGTTATGCGCGATATTAAAATGACTATTAATGAGAAGCAATTTACTGCACCTGTTGCATGGTTACAAACTGATACAGGTGCAGCCCAACTATTACTTGGTCGTGAAGTTGTATTTGATAAGTTTAATATTGAATTTCGCCAATTTGAAGAACAAATTATATTTCATGCTGTAGAGGCGCCTTAACTACAAAAATCAATATGGTTCAAGCCTACCAATTCCTATTTCTCTTAATTTTGCCCGTATATCCTCAAGGTTTTCACCGCAGTAATAATATTTTTTATCTGCGATATTGGCTAAATATTAACCGGGCTTACCATCGTTGATTTGCAGTAATTTTGCAGCCACCTTCACTAAAGAAGTGCCATACATAGAAAAAGTATCTTCTATAGAGAGGTGGGGTAAATTTAGAGGGTTCCAAAGAACCTCACCATGCACGAATTCCCAGTTTTCACGTTTCTTTACCAAGAAGATGTGGGCAGGTGTGATAAAACAACTATCAATATTTGACATATTATACAAAAAAATATTTTTTAATTTTGAGATTTTTGGCTGCGTTCACAATGATACTTGAGATTCTGAGCGAAGCGAAGAATGACATTTAGGCTCGTTGCATTTAGGCTTGTTGATAATGGCGCCTACGCATGTCAGAATAGATACAGAATTATTTATTATTAAAATGGGTTGTCATATATTAAAGGCTACAAAAGAAACGGTGCATCTAGGTGGTTTCTCGCATTTACTACCACCTGCACTGCAAGTTGATTCGGATGATATTGTGGAAGTTGAGACTTATAGTGGATTTTACGTGTATGATAAGGCGCCACCAACCTTTCTAACCCCAGAATTTATAGATATTTGTCAAAATTTGGCGCCATCCCGTAAGGTTGAGAAAGGTCCACATTTGTTGACTGGGCCTATTTATGTAAGGGGTGCTGAACCTGGTGATGTGTTAGAAGTGGAGTTGCAATCTATTTCTCCACGTTTACCTGTTGGTTTTAATGCTATTCGCAGTGGTTGGGGCGCCTTGCCACAAAAGTTTACACAACCTGCGCTAAGATTTATTGATTTGGATTTAGATAATAATGTAGCGGAGTTTCCGAAGGGGTCGGGTATTAAAATACCTCTGGCGCCTTTTTTTGGTATTTTGGGTGTGGCAACGGCTGATGAACATCGTTCTTCTATACCACCTGGATATTATGGTGGTAATATCGATAATCGTGAACTTCAAGCTGGCGCCCGTATATTTCTACCTGTGTTTGTACCCGGCGCCTTATTCTCGATAGGTGATGGTCATTCTGCACAAGGTGATGGGGAAGTTAATGTCACGGCGATAGAAACTTCGATGAATGGTACTATTAAGCTCAAAGTTCGTAAAGATTTGCATTTGAAGGCGCCAATCGCTGATACGCCAACTGATATTATAACGATGGGTTTTGGGAGTACCCTTGATGAAGCTTTGGAAAATGCAGTCTCAAATATGATTGATTTTCTAGAACGCTTTGTTGCTATATCAGCCGAAGATGCTTATGTGCTGTGTAGTTTGGCTGTAAATTTTCGCATTAGCCAAGTGGTCAATAGTCCACAGAAGGGTGTACATGGGATGCTGCCTAAGTCTATTTTGCCGAAGAATGTATTGTAAGCTTGAATCTTGCACTTCCCTTACGCTCAATATATGGATACATCAAAATTAATATTACTAGCTGTCGGTGGTTTAGTATCTGGAATCCTCGCTGGATTTTTGGGTATTGGTGGCGGAACTGTTTTAGTACCGTTGCAGGTAGCATTAGGATATACGCCGCTTCAAGCTGTTGCTACTAGCAGTTTTTCTATAGTTATTACCGCTATTTCAGGAAGTATCCAAAATTGGCGTATGGGCTATTTGAGTTTTAAGCGAGTTATATATTTAGGATTGCCTGCGGTTATTACTGCACAATTAGGAGCAGAACTTGCTACTCGTATCCCTTCATATGTTTTATTAGTAGCGTTTGGATTGCTACTTTTACTTAATATCTATTTAGTACAATTACGTAAGCGACTTTCTAATAGTGAAGCCGAAAAGGGTAATAGCTTCAACCCAGTTCTGGCAAGACTTTTTACAGGTGGCGCCGCTGGAGTACTGGCTGGATTATTTGGTGTTGGTGGTGGTGTAATTATGGTACCACTGCAAATTTTGCTACTAAGTGAAACAATTAAAGTCGCAATTCAGACAAGTTTAGGCGTGATAATGATTACCGCTGTTTCTGCCACTATTGGACACGCAGCTAAAGGTAATATTTCGTGGACAGAAGGATTGATATTAGGGATAGGTGGATTGATAGGCGCCCAAATTAGTACTCGTTTTTTACCAAAGTTACCCGACCATATCGTCAGTTTAGCATTTCGGACACTACTAGGTGTTTTATCTATATATATATTCTGGCAAGCTTGGCAAGCATTTTCACGTATGTAAAGGTGATTGCAGACAATAAAAGCTACAATCAAGCAAAAAAGTTTATATTTTTTTGCTTTGTATGGAACGTCGAAAGTTTATTCAATATATAACTTTAACGGGTGCTGGAATGACGTTGACTAGTTGTGGAGGTAGAAAAAGTACTCCTACAATTAAACCGACAGTTCAAGCTTCACCAGTTTCTCTTAATCAACCCTTAAAGGTTGGATTTGTTTATCCTGAACCAGTAGGGGATATGGGATGGACTTACGCACATGATTTAGGACGTAGAGAAATGGAGGCAAATCTCAAAGAGAAAGTTAAAACAACTTTTATTGAAAACGTCAATGATGGTGCAGATGCTGAGAAGGTGATTCGACAATTAGCGCTTGACGGTCATGAGTTGATTTTTACAACTTCCTCTGGTTATATGAACCCCACTATTAAAGTTGCCAGAGATTTTCCTCAAGTTGCTTTTGAACACTGTACTGGTTTTCAAGGTGCGGCAAATGTAGGTACTTATATCGGTCGCTTTGAAGAATCGCGATATTTAACTGGCATGATTGCTGGTAAAATGACCAAATCTAATATTATTGGTTTTATTGGCGCCTCTCCAACACCAGAGGTAATTCGGGGAATTGGTGCATTTACCCTAGGTGCAAGATTGACAAACCCAAAAGCCAGAGTGCGGGTAGCGTGGGTAAAAACTTTATACGACCCAACAAAAGAACGTGAAGCTGCTATATCTTTGGTAAACTCAGGCGCCGATATCTTAGCACAACATACCGACTCAGTGGCAATACTTCAATTTGCTGAAGAAAAAGGAATTTATGCGTTTGGCTACAATACCGATATGAGCAAGTTTGCACCAAAAGCACATTTAGCATCAGCAATTAATCAATGGGGTAAATTTTATACCGAAAGAGCCATAGCTGTAATTGACAAAACATGGAAACCAGAGAATATTTGGTATGGAATAGCACAAGGAATGGTTGATATATCAGCAATGAATACAGCAATTCCTCCAGATATACAAAATTTAGTTAATCAAAAACGTAACGAAATAATTCAAGGAATTGCCCATCCTTTCGAGGGTCTAGTTAAAGACCAAAAGGGAGTCGTGCGAGTTTCAACAGGAAAAATACTTGATGATAAGGCACAATTAGCAATGGACTGGTACGTCGAAGGTGTCGAAGGAACCATACCTAAATAACTTTTGGTTTTATATTTTCAAACTACTTTTATTTAATATGACTAAATCTATTCCTGTTGCTACACCTCCAACAACTACAAGGCGCCGCAGTCACACAAGTGCGATGAATGATGATATGCTAGGATACCTTGAACATTTAGCCCAGCAAGGTGATTTTCTTCGCATACCTCTCGGTTTAATAGGTTCAGCTTATTTTGTCAATCATCCCGATTTAGCACAACAAGTTTTACTCAAGCAATCTAAAAAATTTCAGAAGATATTCACTGTAAAATATACAGCAAAAGGAATTTTTGGAGAAAATCTATTTACCAGCGATGGTGAGTTGTGGCAGGTTTTACGTTCTATTCTTAATCCTGCATTCAATGCACAACGGTTTAATGCATATGCAAGCATTATGACCGATTATACAACCGCAATGATTTCGCAATGGCAACCTGGAGAAGTTATTGATATCCCAAAAGCAATGATGGATTTAACTTTGGGTATCACAACTAAAGCTTTTTTCGGTGAAGATTTGCGAGATAATGAAATCGGGCAAGCAATAATTAGCTTTATTCAATTATTCTCTGAACGTATTAGTTCTTTTCCTATTCCAAGTTGGATACCAATTAAAAGTAACCTGGAAATGAAACGCTTATTTGCTCTCATCGATAACCATGTAGGCTCTATAATAATCAAACGGCGCCAATTAGGCGAAGATTATGGTGATATATTATCAATGTTAATTCAAGCACAAGCAAGCGATACAACAGGTTTATTGACGAATGAGCAAATTAGAAACGAAGTACTAAATTTATTTGCTGCGGGTTATGAAGTAACTGCACACTCAATTGCGTTTACATTATATCTCATCTCTCAACACCAAGAAGTCGAAGCGCGCTTGTTAGATGAAATTAATCAAGTGGTTGGAGACAAAACAATAACAGTTTCAGATTTAAATCAAATGCCATATCTTGAAATGGTATTATTTGAATCAATGCGGTTATTGCCTGTAACAGCAGTCGTTTCCAGACAAGCGACTGAAAACGTTGTTATTGATGACTATATTATACCCAAAAATAGCTTAGTTTTAGTCGCGCCTTGGACGCTGCACCGTCGTAGTGATTACTTTTCTGAACCTTTACGCTTTGACCCAGATAGATTCAATAGCCAACACAAAGGCAATATTCACAAGTTTGCCTACCTTCCTTTTTCCGGAGGACCTCGCATTTGTATAGGTAATGCGTTTGCCACTATGCAAATGCGAATTAATATAGCTATGATTTTACAACGCTTTAAATTAACACCACTTTCTGATTATCAATTGCAACCAATATTTAATTTTAACACCCGCCCTAAAAATGGCTTACCCATGCTTACACATACACGCAAGGGTATAAATTAGCATTAATTAGTCAAAGAAAGCTTAACAATTCTTAGTTAATGAAAACTTCACATATACAAAGGGTTTGAGGCAGCAAATAAGCGTAAATACTTATAAAAAATTCGCCGCTTTGTAAAGGTTAATTGCCATTTGTTGTCAAAGTTACTTTGTTAGGTACAAACTAGAACTATATATACAGGCAATTATTCTATGAATGCTATTTCTAACGTTGAATTCAAACGCCCAGTTTGGCACACCATGTTAACTTTAACTCTAGGTTTCTGGTTAAGTGGTAGTTTGCTTATCGACTGGGTAATTATGCCTAGCATGTACTTTTCCGGAATGATGAACCTGGATAGTTTTGCTTCCGCAGGGTATTCAATTTTTTGGAATTTTAACCGCATTGAATTATTATCTGCTGGTGCAGTTCTAACTAGCATTCTCGCTTTATCCAAAACTCAACTACGTTGGTATGGTGGTGTAGCTGCTTTAGCTGTCACACTCTTCAGTATATCCTTGGCATTTACATATTTCTTAACACCACAAATGTGCGCCACAGGAATAGATTTAAACTTATTTGACTCAGTGTCTGAAGTTCCAGCATCAATGAATATGCTACACGGCTTATACTGGAGTTTTGAAGCATTTAAATTGACAGCACTTGGCTTGATATTCGGATGGTGCTGGCGCCAGAAAGGTCTAATCTAGATTTAAAATCACAACGAAATTTATGTAGAGACTGTACATGTACAGTCTCTATTGTTATATTACCTAGCTAAATTTTAATCAATGCACGTTATCAGCCGTACAAAATTACGAAACTTTTGTAAAAAACATGCAGATAGCTGTGAAGCCCTAGATGACTGGTATAAAATAGCAAGTAAAGCAGATTGGGGAGATTTATTAGAAGTCCAAACTGCTTATAATCAAGCAGAAGCCGTAGGTAACTTTACAGTTTTTAATATAAAAGACAATAAATATCGATTAGTTGTTAGCATGAACTATGAAAACCAGGTTATCTACGTAAAATATGTTTTAACTCACGCTGAATATGACAAGGACAACTGGAAAAATGACCCTTACTATTGACTCAGCAGTTTACAGTCAGTTACTATCCCAGTATCAACCTCGAATAATTAAGACCGAACAAGAAAATGAAGAGTTTCTGGGGATTGTCGAGGAACTGCTATCACGTAAGCATCTCAACCCAGAAGAAAAGACCCTGCTAGAGTTACTTGTAAAATTAATTGAAGATTTTGAAGATAAAAATTATCAGTTAAACTGTTCTACACCACGCTCTCGGTTAATTCATTTGATGGAAGCACAAAATGTGACAGAGGTTGCCCTAGTAGATATATTTGGTTCATCTGAAAATGCCAATAAAGTACTTAGTGGTGATTTGCAAATTAATTTACAACAAGCTTTAGCTTTAGGGAAAATGCTCCACGTAGACTATAGCTTGTTTCTAGATGAGTAGAGTATTTATTTAAATCGCTGTTTCTTCTTGTACATCATCAGCTTCTTCGTTATTGAAGAAAAGTAAACGTACTGCGAGAATTGCAAATCCAACTGCTGCAATACCTTTGAGGAATCTTGTTGGTAATAATTCTGCTACTGCACCTCCTGCTAAGGCGCCTAGTAAACTAGTTAATAACAATGCAGCAGCGCTACCAAAAAATACGGCACGTGGATATTGGCAACGTCCTGACAGCGCAATTGCTGCTAGCTGACTTTTGTCGCCTAACTCTGATAAAAATACTGTTATAAAGCTTATTCCTAAAAGGTGCCAGTTCATAATTTATTAAGTAAGGGGTAAGTTAACCGATGAAAACATCCCAAAATAACATGACAGAAATCAGCATTAACATTACTCCTGCTGATTTTTCCACTGTTTTGGGTGAAAATTTGCTTGCCATCCAACTACCTAACAGTACCCCTAGTAAGCTTGTAGTGATTAATGCTGCTGCTGAACCTAGAAATACTACTACTGGTGAGTGAGACTCGGCGCTCATTAATAGCGTTGATAGCTGGGTCTTATCGCCTATCTCAGCCAAAAATATCGTTACAAATGTTGTTGTAAAAGTTACCCATACCGATTCTTGCTTACAAGGCGCCTTTTCTGAAACCGACTGTATTGTTTCAATGGTGGCAATACTATTAATTGTTGAGTCAGTAACGACTGGGGTGCCAAGGTCGTTCTCTAACTGAGTTATGTAGTTGCTTGGTCTATCGTCAACTTTCACGGGCGCCTTCTGTAATTTACTAGCTATTTTTCATATTCTTCTCATTTTTACAGATAGTGTTGACAAACGCAACCCTTTGGGGAATGAATAAGGAGATATTGGCTTTCTACCACGGAGACGCAGAGAACACAGAGGAGGAGTACAGTACTAGTTTCTTTTCTGAGCATTACCAACAATACCTAGAATATTTATACGCGACAGTTTAAGATTATCCAACGCGCGCTTCAGTAGTGATGTATCTGTTTTATCCATCCTAATGGCAAGTAAAACCCCATTAGTATAAGGCGCCAACAAGCTTGCGTCTGCTAATTCATCTAAGTGAGGAGTATCATATATTACTAAATCGAACGTGTTTTGAAATTCTGCCATCAGTCGTTTTATCTTTTCGGATGAAAGTAGTTTGATAGGGTCTGGAGGTGTTGGCCCAGAGGTAATAATAGATAATTCTTTAATTTGAGGGTATTGTCGAATCACTTCTTCGATAGGAGAGTTTGTTGAGATTAAATTACTTAATCCCCATAAATTATTAAGGTTGGCAAGGGTGTGAATTGCTGGTTGACGTAAATTTGCATCGACTAACAGTACACGTTGACCCATTACTGCGGCAATTTTAGCAAGATGGAAGGCAATTGTAGATTTACCATCTGAATTCATTGCCGAACTTACTACTATTGAACGAATTGGACGGTCGGAACCGAGGAACTGTATGTTGGTATATAGGACTCGCAATGCTTCTAAAAATTTCTCTGAGTAATGACCGTAATCTGAAACTCGCGCAATTGAAAGTTCTGGAATACTCGGATGCTGTGAGTTTATGGTTTTTATAGTGGAAATTTGTTTATTTGGACGATTTTGTCCGCTTTGAAGTTGTCTCTCAAATGGAATAGTACCTACTAATGGTAAATTGACTCCTTCTTTTAAAGCTGAAACTGTGTGGTATGTATTGTCTAACTTTTCTTGTAGAACTGCGGCGCCTACTCCTGCTACCATACTACCAAGTAATCCCATAATTAAGGCACGTTTCGTATCTGAATTTGCGGGTGATTCTGGTTTACTAGGTGGTTGAATCAATTGCCAAGGTAATTCATTTTGCGATATTTGGATTTGTAAAGTTTCGCGTGTTGTTAGAAAACGATTTAAACTTTCGGTTGCAAGCTGTAATTTTCGCTGTAACTCAGTATATTTTCGTGCTTGTACAGGTAATTGTTTACGCAATTCTTGAAGTCTTTTTTCTGAAGAAGCTAGCTCGTTACTTTGCACTTCCAACGTTTGCACTTGTGTAGCTGCTTGTGCTGTTCTCACATCCATGAACCGTTGTGCTTCTTGCGTCAATAACGGTAATAAATTATCCCTCTTTTCTCTCAAGGTGCGAATGCTAGGACTTTCTTCCTGATAACGTGCTAGTTCAGTAGCTATTAATGCTTCTAACTGACGTACTTGTACAAGCAACTGCTGGTAAACAGTCGCATCGTTCAACACCGCAAGTTTACCATTTTCTCCGCTTAATTCAGATAAATTCGCGCGTGCTTGTGCTAACTGTTGATTAACTGCGAGTCTCTGTTGCGATAATAAATTAAGCTGACTTGCAATTTGCTGCGCTTGAGCATCTGGGTCTACAAAATTGTTTCGCTGTCTAAAAAACTGTATATCTCTTTGAATTGCGTCAACTCGTTGTTGTGATGCTGGCAGTTCTCTCTCAATAAACTTAATTCCTTGACGGAGTTTGGTTTGTTTCTTTTCTAAGCTGTAATTTAAATAATCTTTAGATATTTTTTCGGCAACATCATGAACTTGCGCTGGGTTTTCTCCTCGATATCGTACCTCAATTATCTTAGTTTCACCCAAACGCACTACAGTCAGAGAGTTAAGTAGCTTGACATAATCAACTTCTGGATAAGATTGTTGTAACGTCTTAACCACATCACCTAGTAAATCAGGACTTTTGAGAACCTGAATTTGGCTTTCGTAATCTAAAATTGTTTTCGTTGCGTTAGGGTCTTTAGTAATATCCAGTGCTTTGCTGTCATCGTTTACTGGTTCCACTAATAACCTAAAACTGCTTTCATACTCTTTTTTCTGGTTTACTATCGAGTTAGCGTTTATCCCCATCACAATGGTTGCCACCCCAACCACAACTAACATACGGCGCCGTATAATACCCAGAAAGTCGCGAAAATTCCAATCATCACCAGTCCCTTCAGACCAAGGTAAAGGCACTGGTTCACTATATTTTTCAGAGTTCTGACTGCGTTCACGGTCTGAAGAAGAAAACTTAGAGTAATTCCCCATTTTTTTATAAATACTTAGTTACAATTTCAACTTTACTTTTACGATTTTATAAGTATCAAATTTTACTTAAAATTAAATTTTTAATTATAGGGATAATATTATTAAACCATTACTAAGTAAACAAAGCAATCACTTGACCTAGAATTGATCCCCCCAACCCCCCTTGATAAGGGGGCTAAAACCTATTTATTTTCCCCCCCTTATTAAGGGGGGTCAGGGGGGATTTTTACTTTTGCTTTGTTGTATAGAGTAGTAAAGAGCATCCAAATTAAATATATAAATTTGCTTTTCATATTGCAAGCCAGCTTTTTCGATTACCCTTTTTGATGCTAGATTATCAGGTAAAAGCATTGCAATAATTCTATGCACTTTAGCAACATTAAAACCGTATAAAATTGCCTCTTTAGCTGCTTGCGTCGCAATTCCTCTTCCCCAATATTCTTTATCAAGTCCATAAAGCACTTCAACTTCTGACAGTTCATCTAAATAACGAAGTCCACAATAACCAATCATTTGAGATGAAGCATTTTCGACAATTGCCCAAATTCCATAACCTCGTTGCCAATGCTCAACGAAAGTCAAGAGCGCTTTTTCAGCTTTTTCTCTTGGAATTGCAACTCCTCGACTCGGAAGAAAACGAGTTACTTCTGGGTCTGCCCAAATTCCTGCAAGTGCATCCAAATCAGAAGATTGAATTGGTCGCATTGCGAAACTACCAATCTCTAAAATTGCTGCATTAGTGGAATTTATCATAAGTAAGACTGCTATGTGACGGTACTAATTTAAGAGGATAGCCGTCGCACGTACCTTATTAATTATACTTTCTTTCATATTCTTTGCAATGTAGATTATAATATAGCTACTGAGTAGGTTGTGATAAGTAGCCAATTAGTATGATGTCACCGCATTTACATGAAATAGAGCGTTCTATTGGTACTTTGTCTTTGGAAGAGCAAGAATGGCTCTTAGAGCGTATCTCTGGACAAGTAGAACATAAAAAACAGCTACTAAATAAATTTGCTGATGCTGAATATATAGCTGAACAAATTGCTCAAATGGCTGAAGGTCCAGAGATACAAGCAGAAATTGCAGCTATTAATCAAGAGTTTATTGTTACAGAAATGGATGGTTTAGTAAGAGAAAGATTCTCTAAAATTGCATAGTTTGATTTACGTATACTTCGACTTCTCTACCAGCAGGTAAAAACCAAATATTGCTGCGTTGAGTCATTTGTGAAATTGCTTGTTGATTACGCTGGGCAATTTGGGGAACTATGGTACTTATACCACCTTCGGCGACACCAGCTAAAATGTTGCGTCTATTGTTATTGTTGATTGTAGTAATACCAGTGCTGTTGTTAGGATAAGAAATTACAGTGTCGTTACGGTTAATTAATTCCGCAGCTTTACCAAGACCTCCTAGAAAGAATAATCCTGCATCCATCCCAGCTATTGACCCTCCTTTGCTGCGATATTGGTTTGCTACTAATGGTTTACCTTCGCGCGCGCGGATTATGATTGAATTTTCGGGTAAAGTTTTTTCTGATATAGTGTTACGGTTACGGGTTACTAGTTTAGTAACGTTGAGTTGAAGTAAACCTTGTTCGGAAATTGAACGAATTTCTGCTAATAGTTCGGTGTTAACGGGTAAAGCTATTTTATTATCTGTAGATTTGAGAGGTTCTCGCAAACGCACTACAAATACAGGTTTTCCGGTATCGTTTTTATCGCTGTTAGTCGAACGGGTGGTTTCTCCAAATACTGCGGTGGCAAATACTGCTTTTACTGTACTACCTACTGCTACTGCTACTCGCGCTTGTGATGTTGGTGTTGGTGTTGGTGTGGGTGTTGGTGTGGGTGTTGCTGCGATAGTTGGTGTCGGAGTCGATATTATTGCTGGTGTGGGTGTTGGTGTTACTGGTATCACTGGTGATGGTGTGGGGGTTGGTGTAGGAGTGTTGCTAGCTACTGTGTCTTTTTTGTAGTAGTCGTTTAATTCTGCTAGTTTGACTAAATCTTGAAGTGAGTCTGGTGTAATTTGTGGGGTTGCTTGAATTGTTGGTTTGGGTGTAGGTTTTGCGGTTGCTTGGGGTCTTTGGGGTTGAGTTTGGGGTGCGGGTATGGTGACTATACGTATACGTTCACGTATACGTTCTGGTTGTGGTTGCACACGCGGTGGTGTGTAGTTAGTTGCTATGTTGGGGTTTGGGATTAGTCGTACTCTATTTGTAACTATTGGTTGAGTTCTAACAGGTGTTTGTGGTGTTGGTTTGGAAGATATTGGTAATGGGTTCCTAAGTTTTTGCTGTGCTGCTTTGACTGCTTGTGCTTGTTCGGTTAATGCTAGTTTTGTTTTTAAATCTTCGACTTGTGACTCTAGTTGTGGGGTGGGTTGGAGTGTTGGTTGCGCTTGTGCGGTAATGATATTGGCTTTTGGTTTTTGATTGCCTGGGTTCATTATTTGTGATAAAAATAAACCCGCTACTAATACTACAGCGAATGTGCCGGCGCCGACTAAGCCTAGTTTTGCGAAGGGACTTGCGGATAGGGGTTGTTTGGTTTGTTGTTCTTGGGGTTCTGGTTGTATAGTGTTTTCTGGTTGGTTGTTAGTTGGATGTTTTGTTTCTAGTCCTACTAACTTTGACATTCTTGCTTCCCAGTCAGAGGCGTCTTGGGTGTTTGGTAGTTTATTCATGATTTTATGTGTTTTTTATTTTACCTTATTACGCGCAGAGGGCACAGAGAGGGTAGGGTGCGTCAAAGCTATTACAATCTTCAATAAAAATAAAAATTGATCTGCTTTGACGCACCTTACGAGCAGTTTTTATCGTTGATGTCGCAAACGTTATATATTTGTAGTCTTGCTTCTCCTAGACGGGAGACTGTTATGTTTAGTGGTACTGGTAAATTTGGTAGTGAGGCAAACGGCGCCTCTACTGCTTGTACTAAAATTTGTTTATTAAAGGGGATTGTTTTTCCTAATTTATCAGAGTTGGTGAAGATGATTTGATTGGCGATTATTTCAACTTTCCATCTGCCCTCACTTATTTTAGTAGGTTGCCCAATAGTTTGGATGACTAAAACGTTTTCGGTACCCTGACTCAATGTTTCTGAAGGACTAATTATTGATTCTAATTTCGGCTTTAAGTTATCGTTGACTAAAACAGAAGTAGTTTGCCAAACCATTCGTGGTTGTTGCTGCTGTGACCAAGTGAGCATTAAAGTCATTGTTTCACCCACAAACCGTCTTATTGTCTCCGGATACCTTTCCATATCAGGTTTTGGGTCTACACTTATCGCACGTCCATCAATTAACTGCACCAAACTTTGAGGAGTTAAGCGCTGTTGCAACTCCTGTAACAACGACCAATGAAACGTCAACAACAAAAAAGTAAACAAATGTAACCCAAACGTTGCTACAGTAAACAACGGCAAAAAACTACTTCTCTTAACCTCTGATTTCATCACCTCTCCCTGTGTGAACTCTGTGTCTCTGTGGTAAAAAATATTATAATTGTCATGAGTCGCGAACGTTAACGCAGTTTTCCCGCAGGGTAGCATCTAAATAATATTAATATAATTGTCATGAGTCGCGAACGTTAACGCAGTTTTCCCGCAGGGTAGCATCTAAATAATATTAATATAATTGTCATGAGTCGCGAACGTTAACGCAGTTTTCCCGCAGGGTAGCATCTAAATAATCTACAAGTTATATAGATTCTTCGCTACGCTCAGAATGACAGTTTAGAGATTCTACCCTCCGGGAAAACTCCGTTTACGCTACGCTCAGAATGACAGTTTTAGAGATTCTACCCTCCGGAAAAACTCCGTTTACGCTACGCTCAGAATGACAATTTATAGATTCTACCCTCCGAGAAAACTCCGTTTACGCTACGCTCAGAATGACAGTTTACAATTTTACTTAATAAAAGTCTGGTCATTCTTCAAATTCCCACAAGACTTATCCTGACTCAAACCAGTATACTCATCCACCAAACATAAATTTCTAATCTCATAAATTTCCAACTTATCAGCACGAACACTATAAATAGCTTTTTGTAAATCAGTCTTCATACTTTGTGGATACCCAAAAGCATCAACCGAACGCACAAGCAAATCCTTATTAAAGGGAATTATCACACTGCGGTTATCAGACTGTTTTTTCTGTATTAAATCTGCCACCATTCCAACTTGCCACTTACCAGGAGCAATTTTCTTAGGTGGATATATCCTTTTAACCGCTAACCGTGACACAATAGCTTGACTCTTGTTATTTAAAAAAACTTCAGGTGGAGTCATTTCTGCTATCTTTTCCAAAAACCCCTTACGGAAATCTTCAGATAAAGCAAACCCAGCAACCCAACTAGTAGTACTAATTTTTTGATTCCCTTTTCCTGTTGGTACTGATATACCCGCATCTGGTTTAGGTTGTGTTGCTTCTTCGATAGACTGTGGTGGTAACTTTCCTGACCAGGTAAACATCAACGACATAGTTTTATTTACAAACTGACGTATCGTCTCAGGTTCCGGTTCTAAGTTAGATTTAATTTCTTGCGAATTTATATCTACCGTTTTACCATCTATCATCTGCACGAAATTCGGGGGTTTCTGTAAACTCAACGAGCGAATGTTTAACCCCTGTAACACCAGCATCGATAAAGCTAATAGATGTAACCCAAAAGTTGTAAACGCAAAAATCGTTAGAACGCTTGTTTTAGCTTTTTTCTTTTCGAGTAAACGAACCATTTGTCACACCTCGCTAAACTCTATCTCGAACTAATGCACCCGTATAGCTAATGGCATTAAATATCGCAAACCCTCCTGCACCTGCTATAACTAGAGAAACAATAGGCGCCAATAAACCAAGAAAAATCATAAACCACATCAAGTCAGGGTCAGTATTGGCATTTTGTCCTGGCCCGTTGACAATGACTGCGGCTGTTATTATGGCGATAATATTAAAAGATATTTTAGAAATTCCTAAACATAGAAATCCTGTTAACCATGCAAAAATTGGTTTACCTGCAACTGGTAGTAATGAACCTCCTACTGCGAGTGGACCTAAAGCAGCTACTAACAACATCGTAGCTTCGATCAGGTTCTGAAATGCATACTGTAATGAAATAAAAAAGTTTTTAATAATCGTTTGCATTGTCGAACCAAGCAATGCGTTAAAAGTGCTTTCTGATACAGCCCCTTGACTATAAGCAATTTGAGTTACTTTAGTCTCTAAGCGGTCTATCCAAATTTGATTCCCGTATAAATTCCGATATTCTTGCCAAAGTAAGCTAGCTTTTTCACTTGCTTTTACTAAGCATTGAGTTTGCTGTTCTCCCAAAAGTGACCCACATGGACGCAGTAAAGACCCCGCTATTTCTTCACCAGTACTCATGTTTAAAGCTTGCTGATATATTTTATTCGCGTCTGCTGTTGTGATAATTTGCTGGTTGACTGTATTGAGTAAATTCCTAACTCCTAGTGTCAGGTTAGATAATGCACTCCCAGTTCCTGTGTTCGTAAGTAATAATACTATAATAAACGGCCATATTAAAGCTGATATTGGTCGCGAATAGTCACTATATATTAAATCTTTGAGCCATTGGAACATGAAAAATAATAATGTACCAACTGCAAAAAATATACCTAGGTTTGTTAAGGCGCCGTAAAAGCTATTATTACTTTGTAATAAATCTAACCACTGTTTGTCCCATGCTTCGGCGATACTCTTTGCTGTAGTGGCGCCGCTACCTATTACATTATCTATACCAGTTTGGGCTAAATAAAACATAGTTAAGGTTTTCGACCGAATAAGTCAGTTTGAGATGTGGTACGCAAAAGTCGCGCTGCTTCGGTTGAGTTATCGACTCGACGCGCACGGTTTGTGTCTTCTATCTGCTCTCCGATACTGGCTAGGTTTAGGTTTGAGTATTGTAAAAGCTGGTTTTCGTGAATTGTTTGTGCAAGCGTTTCGGCGATGATTTTTGATTGGTCACGCTGAATTCTAATTTGCTGTAATGTTAAATTGGATTGATTTATGGCGTTGAGTAAGGTTCCGATGAGTGGGTTGTTACTACTAATTTGAGTAAGTTGACTAACTTGATTCTGAGCTTCGCTAACAAAATCTTGGTTGATTTTATCTGCTTCTTCGCTGAATGCGTCTATATTTTTTAATTCTCTTTCGATGTTTTGAAGTTTAATTTTTGTTCGTAGTTGTCCGTTGTTGCCTAATGTACCAGCAGCAGAACTGCGAAATATTAAACGGTTCATTTCGTTGCCGAAAACTCTTGAGTTGATTAGGGGGTTTGTTTCATAGTTGCTGGATAATAAGTTTATGTTGATGTCGTTGCTAAGTATTTCTCCGGCGCCTAGTGGGTTAGGGATGTTGAGTTCTCCTGTGGCGCCTGTTATAGCGCTTTGGCTTTGTATTTGTAAGGGGTTTAGTTCATTAAGGTTGTTTCTAAGATGGTTTTGTAGGTCTGCTGAGTAGGATTGAAAGTCTGTCCATACTTGCCCTAGTTGTGCGGTGGCTGGTAAGGTAATAATGAGGGAGAGAAAAGAAGTAATTATAAAGATTTTTTTCATATAAAAATTAAGACGGTTTTCTTAGGGATGTAATTAGTTGATGTGCGAATTTTGATATTGCTTCGTATTTGTCGGGGTATTTTTTCATAATTATGTTTCGCGCGTTTTGTTCGTTGGGGTTATTGGCTACTACTGCTAGTTGTTCGTATCCTGGATAGTAACGGCAAAAGGTATATATACCGTTATTATCTAATAACCATTGGCTGTATACTCCTTCTTTTCTTGGAAAAAAGCTTTCTGATGCGTTGCGTGAGATGATTTCGCGTGGGTATTTTAATATGTCTACAAAGCTATCTATCGCAACGGGTTGGATACGTCCAACTAGTCTTGTTGTTAAGTTTTGTAATATCTTAGATGCAGCTTTTGATTTGGCGATAGTGTCCGGGTCTTGGGCTGATAAAATAACTCTTATTCCTGCTTTGGCGCCGTTGGCACATATTCTACCAACAAGATTGGCGATTTGCTCGAATTCAAACAAGATTGGCGCCTCGTCGATGAAGAATATTGATGCTGGGTTACTAAGTGCGCGACGTAATGCTGCTGAGTATGCGCTCAATGATAATATTGCTGCGTCTTCACTATCTGATAAATTTCGTAGAGCAAATACTAATAGTTGAGCATCGGTGGGAAAGCTCGATGGTGCTGATATTGCTTGTCCGACTCGACTCGATAACCAAAACCGCAACCGCAAACGAATTTGACTAAGTGCGTCTTCAACTCGCTGACTCATTGCGTCCAGTTGTAAATGTTCGGGTGAACAAAAGTAGAGAAAATCTTGTAAGGTTGGTGTTTTTTGCCATGCTGTAGTTCCAAACCCTCCTTCCATTGCTGTTCTATATCTTTGTTTTATCCCCTCGTCGGCAAAGAATGCTGTTAATGCAATATTTAATAGTGAGCGTACTGTTTGTGATAACAATGGGTTGTCGGTTTCGGCGCCTAATACCATTGTCATGAGTGCCGATTCGAGGAAAGCTGTATAATCTAGCTGACGGTCGCGTTGTTCTTCTGGTGATAATAAGCGTAGGTCTGGCTGCTCAAATAAATTGTTCGATTGCTTTGATATGTCAAAATAGGCGCCTCCTTCTATAAACTGTGTGTAGTCAGTAAATGTTGATGTTCCATCGGGTTTAGGAAAATCTAAAGCAACTACTGGTATATTATGTGCTAAAGCTTGCGTTAATATCCCTGATACTAATACTGATTTACCTGCGCGTGTTGTGGCAAATAAAGCTAAGTTCTTATGTTCATTAAATAAATCTAAATGTATCGGTGTCCCACCTTCTTCTGCGATTAATTCAAACCCGTACTTGTCACTGGGTTTGGTCAGCACTAAAGGCATTAAACCAGGAACTTCGCTGGTTAAATATAATTGGCGCCGATTAAATGGTTTCGCTAATAATTTTTCCCATACAATTGGTAAAGTTTGTAGCCATATTTTCCAAGTGTACTGAGTTTCTCTTACTACTTCTGCTGGACGTTGAAAGCAATTTTCTATATATCTCGTTGCTTCGTCTAGTTGTTCGACGGTGGAACGATGGACGAAAATAACTACTCCTGCGTAAATTGGTACGGCGCCTTCGTATAATTGTTCTTGCGCTGCTACTGATTTTCTTAACTTTAACTGAGCATTAACGTCAATCGTTTTACTTTTTTCTTGAGCCATTAATGCGGTCATATTCGACTGCTTTAACACTCGCTGTAACGTTGTTTTGACCAAAGCTGGGTTTGCCGCAGTGAGTTGACAAAATACTTCTGTGTCTACAACCGTTTCACGTGCTAATAATTCCCATAAATATCGTAACTGCGCTGTTTTATTCTGCCAGCTACCAGGTTTTTCTAGAAATGTTAAGGCGCCTATATAATTATCTTTAACATGAATCCAACGACGGTCTGCACAGGGTATACTTGATTTGATTAATAGTGTTGTACTATGAATATTTTCTAATAGTAGTTTAGTACTTGCTAAATCAGAATGAACTTCTTCGTTGAGTCCATTTTCATCGAATGTAAGCAACTGCGGAATAGGGATGGGTGGATTATTATTAAAACGGCGCCAAATTTCACTCCAAAGTTGTTCAGTAGTCAAAGGTCGAATATCGAGTGCCATTTTATTGGCTAATACTTGCTCCCAGCGACAAAATCCTTGAAAAGCATCGGCAATAATAGCTTCGAGTCGCTGATTCTCGACTTCTGCGACTTCTCCCTTGAATTTAAGCCAGAATAATTCAGCTTTGGCTAAAATTCGTTCTATCCAATCACTTGTATTAGTCGAATTGCTTTCCACTGTATAAGTGACATAAATTCGTAGAAATTTTGGCTTGCGAACACCATTACTCGTAAGTTCTTGAATACGCGCGCGTTCTGCGAGCAGTAAATATTTTATATCTTTTGAGGGGACATTTTTAATTAGAGACGCAAGTTCTTCTTGCCGTTGAGCATCTGAACTAAACGAACCAAGGTGAAAAGTAATTTGCTCGTTGACGGGGATATCCTTTAAACCAGCTTCGATATTACCAATGATTTGGTCGATTTGTTCTGTTCTCAAAGTCGTATGAATACCACGACACTCAAAACCGAAGACAAAGCATAATCTATCCTTTTGAGTTCCTTGTGTCAAAATATAGGCGCCAATATCGCGTCCACCTAGTGAAATCCGCAACATTGTAGCCAAATTGAGCGCATCCTCAAACGGAGTTAATCTTTCACTTCCTGTTCCTTCGACGCTTTGCTTTCCGATTTTTTCCTTCATGATTTCTCAGGATGCTGTGATAACGGGCAAATCCTCTAGTCCAAGTCGGAACACCGATAAACTTACTTAAAAAGCGCCAACTTTTACCTCCTGTGAGTATCCACCAAGTGGCAATTCCCCATGTCGCAACTAATGCAGTCCACAACCATCTTTGAAACCCATCTTGAAATAAACCTCCAAAAATACCGTTGATAATGAAATAAGAAGCTAAAGCAATAATCGTCCAAGGCAGCACCTGGTCAGCTGGTATAGGTCCCAACGAAGGCTGACTACCGAGTATTCTATTAACTGGACGAAAATCCTTATCTTTATCTTGACTCATTAATTACCAATTACAAATCCTGTAAGTACATCAGCAATTGTAACAGCAATCACAACCAGCAAAGGAGTTCTAGCGATATTCTGCCAGTCATCATCCCTACGAACTGCGTTAATTACGCCAATTAGAGCTACTGCTATATACAGTAAATACAACGCCCGTAGCACGTTAAAAATCAAACTTATGGCCGCTTGCGTACCAGCAGCATTAGTAGTATTAGAGGTACCTTGTGTTAAGTTCGTTCTGAAAAAATCCTCCGCACGTTTAAAAAACTGAGCTTGAGCCGGGTCTGCAAAATAGTCTAACCAAAAACAAGCTAAAATGACACTTACTGCAACAACCTGTAAAAATATAACTTGGCGCCTGGGTAAATTGACTTGGCGCCCGATTTGATGTATAATTACTGAAATTAAACTACCTGCGAGCAAGCAAAACAGCAGCACAGGACTTTTCAAGCTAATGGCGCCTAATAGTATTGTGCAGGCGATTAAGAAAGGTATAAATTCAAGCATCATTAAATACCGAGATTACAGTAACCTTCTCAGAACAATAAAAAGTACATGTATAACTATTTTCGACAGGTGGTCATGTTAATAATGATATAATGATACATTAATTTTGTTCGTCAAGATACTATAAAACTTTGATTACATTTTTTTTATATTGTTACGGTGCGTGACGCTCAGAAAAAATTGAGGTAGGGTGCGTGACGCTTAAAAAAATTTGAGCGTGGTTACAAGACTTGTAGCGTCACGCACCAGCACCAGTTACTTCCTTAATCAGGTGCGTGAAAGCACTTTATATTGCGTTACATTGATTGATTGTAATGGCTTTCACGCACCCTACCATTTTCGTCGTTTAACAGGTTGTGCGGGATTACCTGAATAAATGGTCATTGACTCTAAAGAATGAGTGGTGACACTACCCAAAGTCAATACAGCACCCTTACCAATAGTTACACCCGGCCCAATCATCGACTTAGCGGCAATCCAACTACTTTCTTGAATATAAATAGGAGCTACAGACAATTTGAAACTAGCGTCGCTCCAATCATGATTACCAGTACATAAGTACACAGCTTGAGACAAACAGACATGATTTTCGATCTTTACATGAGCAAGATTATCAATCCAGCAATCTTCACCAATCCAAACACAATTGCCAACAGTTAGGCGCCAAGGAAATTTTACCCTAACACCAGGTTTAATCCGAACTAGTTGCCCAATTTGCGCTCCAAATAAGCGAAGTATCCCAACTTTAATATTAGACATTGGCAACCAATGGCATTCCACCAAAGGAGAACCGACGAAGTACCATAGAATTTGCTTCCATAAAGGCGCCCCTGGTGTATAAGTGCCGATAGTATATTGGTCTAAACGCATAAAAAATTATTTCTCATTTACCAAGCGTTTGTGCTGTAAAAATCCACAGTACCGAACGAAGCATATCTCGGACGATACGAAAATTTGACTCTTGAGGTTGATTTGAAGGAACAGAAACAGGAGTAAAAACAATACCGCGACTGCCTAGAACTAAAGTACCAATAGCTTTAGCTCTGGGCATATGATAATCACTGGTAATTAGATACAAATGTTGAATTTTAGATTGTTGGAAATCATTTACCAAAGTAGTAAAATTAGTCACAGTATCAACTGCGTGTTGGTCAATACGTAAGCGAGTAGAATTAATACCCGCAGTTTTAAAGATTTTTTTAGTTTCTACAACATTGGGAACCGAAGATAGCCATATATTTAGATTTGGAAACCAACGTGCAATTTCAGCAGTTGCCTCCTCGCGTTTTGGGTCACCTCCTAAAACAAAAAATGCTTGAGGTTGCGGTGCTTGATGTAACGCTATTTTAATTTTGATGGGAATGGTTAGAATCAGGGTAAGAATAAGAGCAATTATAAATAGGCGCCAGTATTTTGTTAAAAAACGATACAAAAGTTTCATTTGCGGTAATAATGAGACTTTTTAATTCCATATTTAAACACTTTGCGAATTCCATTACGCAGTATGGCATCTCCTTGTAATATAATATCTCTAAGCTTTTGTTCTGGGCGCCCGCGAAAAGAAGTAACGTGAAAATATGATTCAGTTTCTACAGGTTGGTCAGAGAAATAATAATTTGATACACAACAACGTTGTCCTTGATAGTTAACTTTGTTAACAGAATGTAAAGATTTTTTATTAGTCATCATAATTACTAATCGGTTGAACTTATAGTCAATAGTTCGACACTGATTTTTTAAACCGGAGTCCCACAGTTCTAAGTTGCCTCCATATTCAGGGCGCCAATTAGGAGTAACATAATATAATAAGTTTAAAACACGATACTTGTCTCGGTCTTTATCATGAGAGTTATCAAGGTGTGGATTAAGAAAACAACCCTTATCCATTAAGCTAATTCCACCTGCATACAGGTATTCATCGGGGAATAGTTGTTTAATTCCGGTAATTTCAGAAATAACGTTTACTACTTTCGGATGTTGGAAAGCATAAATTATTTCGGATATTATCGGGCTGTATTTATCTATTTGAATTCCAACATATTTATATTCGCGCCAGTCATTCAACTGTAACATATCTTGCTTTTTAGGGAAAGCTGCGTATATACTTTTAACATCAGCTTCATCCAACAAATGATCAAGATAACAGCTACCTATTTGCTTAGGAATATGGAACTGTTTTTTGAGGTGTTCTTTAGCTGCTTCTAATTTAGAAGCAATAATCTCAGCACATGTGTTTCGATTTAGTAAATTATCAGAAATAAAATAGTTCATGTTTGTTTTGATAGCGACAATTTATGTTAAACCAATTGCTTGATTTGAAAAAATTTATATCAGTAGAAAATAATGTAGAAGCATGGGAAGATGGGATTTTAAAATGTAAAATTCCTCATATAACACCAGCGATTGAAGCAAATAGTTATTACTTTGGGCATCCAGAATGGGGAAAGAATTATTTTGATGCTTGTCATCGAGATGAGAAATTTGTAGAACTTTGGCAGGCAGTTATAAATCGTTGGGATGCGGCTATAGTAGTTGATATTGGTTGCGGCCCAGGTAATGTGTATGCATCTTTGAAAGACCAATGTGGAGAACCAAGTTTGTTAATTGGTGTAGATGTATCACTCGGCGCCTTAAAAATGGCTGAAAAAATTGGTTATACTCCTGTATTAGCGGATGCACATCAATTACCATTTATCTCTGGATTTGCCGATATTGTGATGCTCAACGCTTGCCTGCATCACTGCGATGATATGGGAAAAGTTTTAGCAGAAGCTGCGCGTTTAGTGCGTCCTGGTGGACTATTAATAACCGACCACGACCCGCAACTAAGCGCTTATCAGTTTCGAGGTTTGGGTTTACTGCTGTGGCAAATACGTTTACCGTTTTATCGGTTAATAAAACGAGGTGGACATTCCACATCTCAGGAACAATTTTGGAGTATAGCAACAGAAGTACATCACAAACCAGGAGATGGTACAACACCAGAGTTTTACCGTCATATACTTGAACCGCTTGGATTTGCAGTTCAAATATATCCCCATAGTCATATGGTGGGTGAAAAAGCTTTACAAGGAGATTATGGTAAATCTTTCGACAAATGTCGTTTTGCTCAACGCTTATCCAGTATAGACCCAGATAAAACAGAAGCAGCATTGTCGTTGATGTGTGTTGCTAGGCGCCATTCATAATTTAAAATGTGTTGTAGAGACGTTACATGTAACGTCTCTCGATTTCAATTAAACGGATTGCGAGGATAATTTCAGCCAAAACACGTTGAAAAGCATAATACCAGCCTCGCCATCCATCCAAAATACCACCTTTGAGAATTAAGCAGTAAACTAAGACAACAAAAGGTGCCACTATTTTCTGTTTGCGGATAGTATCGCTTAAACTTAGCTTACTAACTGGGGTTTGTTGTAATTTTTTAGCTTCAATTACCAAATAACGGTCTTGTGCCCATAACCAACGACTTAAAGGTTTACGGTCGTCGTGGTAAATATAATTTGAAAGCATTCCCGACTTACCTTTGACTTGTAAAAGCTGTGTGTGTCCATCATCTATGTAAATTGATTTGTCTTTACGGAAAAGAACTTGTCGGGGAGGGAGTATTGTACCACGCAAGGGTTTACCAAACACACAGTATTTAAATTTACAATAATATCCATCGATTGGTGTATTTTCAGGTAATGCTTTGATTTCGGAAATTAGCTCCGAAGAAACTGTGTAATCGGCATCTAAAGAAAGTAACCATTCAGAAGTTACTTGTTGTAAGCCGTAATTCCACTGCATTGCATGAGTATCAAATGCACGTTGAAATATTTTAACTTGTGGGTATGATTTTAGAATATCTAAAGTTTCATCGGTGCTATAACTGTCAATCACAATAATTTGCGCTGCCCAACACAACTTTTCGAGAGTCCGGTTGATGTTGGGCGCCTCATTATAGGTGAGGATAACAGGAGTTATTTTTTCTAACATATACTAACTTATAGCCATAATTGGCTGGTGCTGGAGTAAACAAGAGTAAACTTCTTGCATTTGGCAAGCTACTTTGTCCCAGGTATATTTCTCAAAGACGAATTGACGCGCACGCTCACCCATTATTCTCGCTTGTTCTGGATTGCTTAGACAATCAATTAAAGCGTTGGCAATAGCCGAGCTTTCAATGTCAACAACCAAAGCAGCTTGATTGTTTGCAGCTTCAGGAAAATTACAACCTTTAGTGATTATGCAAGGTAAACCTGAAGCCATCCCTTCTAAAACAGACATACTAAACCCTTCTGAATACGAAGGTGCAACATAAATACTAGCGGCAGCAAGTGCAGCATATTTCATGGCGCCTGTTAACATACCCGTAAAGGTGACAGCATTAAGGCAACCTTCTTCAGCAAAGTAATTTTGAACTGTTGGTAAAAACCCAGTACTATCGGGACCTGCAACAATTAAGTGAGCATTAGGAAATTTCGCTAATGCTTTGGCAAATGCAGGCGCCAACAAGTCAAGTCCCTTCTTGGGGTCTACACGACCTAAAAAGAGAACTAAGGTTTTGTCGCGCGTATAGGGAAATTGTTTGTAAAAAGCGTCAGGGTTGTGTTGTAGTTCAAACTCTTGGCAATTGATACCATTGGGTACTATAAATAAAGGTGCTTTGATATTTAAAGGTTTAGCGTTTTGTGCTTCTGCCTGATTTAACATTTGAATAGCGCTAGCATTATCGAGAGCAGTTTTTTCTACTACGTTGTAGTAAAGTTTTTTCTTCCAAAATTTATAACTAAGTGCCCAAGGTTCTAACATTCCATGAGGGCTATTGATATAAGGAATGTTATGGGTTTTACAAGCTAGGTGAGTAATAGAAACTGGATAGGAAAAAACAGCAATTGTATGTACTAAGTCGTAATTAGTAACATTATTAAAAAGCCATTTTGTCAATGAAGTACTTAATTTATAATCTCCAATATGCCAGCGTGGGAAGTATTGGAGACGGTAAAGTCCTTGATTAAGCCAAGTTCTTAATGGTACGTCTAAATCTTCTAAGCCATTGGCATTGGTCGTGACAATATCGATGTCAATACCTAGTTTACCCAAAGCTTGAGCAAATTCGATTGCTACCTTAGAAGTACCACCATATACATCGCCAATACCAGGAATAACAAGTAAAATTTTCATGATAATATTTTTTAGACAGGTCAAAGTAAAGTTATTGTTTTATTTTGGCAAAATAAGCATGTTTTAGGGATAATATGCTATTTGTATAAAATTTATATAAAACTGGTTGATGGACTAACTTAGTCATAATTTTATCGTATACAGAAACCGTCCCATTAAAATTATTAAGTTTTTCAAAAATTTGATTTTGATAAATATTTGTAGTAAAATTATATTGTTTAAGAATTTTTAGTTTTTGATTATCTGTTTGATTGCGACATGCTAAAAAGGAATTGCATAATAATTCTAGGCGCCGCGACACATGTTGATTATCAAATTTATCTATCATCTCTTTGCGTCCATATTTACCCATTGTAGATACTTGCTTTTGGTTGTGGAGCAGTTCTATCATGGCATTAAGAAAACTTTTATAGTTATTAACTACTTTGCCAGTGTGATTATGTTCTATTATTTCTGTTTGGCTATTATCTTTTGTAGGAGAGCTTAAGGTAATTACAGGAGTTTCGCATAATAGAGATTCTGCGAGTACTATTCCAAAGCTTTCGCCAATTCTAGAAGCATGAAGCATGACATTCATTGTTGAGTATAAAAGCCTTAATTCATTGTCATCTGCATTTAGTATCGGTGGAATAATAAAGACTTTTTTGCCAATATTGGGTGTCAAATTTTTGACTTTATCTTGGATAGATGCTGGTGGAGCTACTAACATCAATGAAATATTATCTTGTTGTTTTGCTAATTCCTCAAATGCGTCTATAATAATTGGATGCCATTTACCTTCACAATTGGCGCCGACTCTACCAAATACAAAATCATTTTCAGGTATACCTATGTCTTGTTTTTTCGCAGTAATTTCATTGACAGAGCTTCTATAAAAATTACTTGAAATTAGAGAATTAGGTAAAACTGTTCCTAAAGGATTATAATTCAAGGCTTTAGACCATTCTAACCACTTCCACAAACACCATTCAGTTAAATGTAAATGTAAATCTATATATCCTGATGGAATTTGATAATCTACACGAGAAAAAATATTTGTCTCTAATATTAATGGATTGATAGAATTCTTTAAATTTATAATTATCGGATTTATGTGCTTATCATACATACCCGGTCTATGAACATGCACAACATCTGGAGACCAATCAAAGATTTTTTGTAAAGTATTTTGGTCGTCGTTAAGGCAAACACATTCAATACCTTCGCTTTTCAAATAATCTGCTCTTGCTCCAAGTCCACTAATTGTTAAAACTTTTACTTCATTCCCAAGATTTTTCATTTCTATAGAATAGTTTTGAGCGACACGTTGAGAACCTCGGTATTCGAGGTTTTCTATAATTGTTAAATACTTCATAAATTATGTTAAATTATTTTCAATTTTAAAAATTCGGAAAGAATAATTAGTTAGCGCTGTGCTAAAGCGTACTTCACTGCCTGCATCAACCCTTGAGCAAAATAATCTGGAGAGAAATTTTGAATGTGTTTCAAAGAAGCTTGACTCATAGCTTTTAAGTCCACAGCATCTGAGCTAATTTTAATCATCAGTTGCGTTAGCTCTTGTTGATTTTCTGGGTCAAAACCAAATCCATTAATACCCTCTAAAACTAAATCTTCAAAACAGCCACAACGGTTAGAAACAAGAACGGGTAAACCTGCTGCCATTGCTTCATTAACTACTAGTCCCCATTGTTCTTGAATACTGGTATGGATAAAGCAACCAGCATGAGCAAAATAGGGGAGCATTTCATCTTGTTGTAGAAACCCAGGAAGACGAACGGAATTTTGTAAGCCAAATTTTGCAATTTGTTCTTTTATATTTAAGCTCAGTTCTCCATCACCGCAAATAACTAAATCCCAAGCATTATTACCTGCTATTTGACAGTAAGCTGCATAACATGCGATGAGAAAGGGTAGATTTTTTTTAGCAACAAAGCGATTAATAGCTAAAAAGAAAGGTTTTTTGATAGGATTTGGTAAATATTTAATTTTATCCGGATGGAAGCAATTATTACCTACTACATCATAACCCAAAAAGATTGCTGACTCTGGCATCCCTAACTTAATCATGTAACGTTGATGGGGTTTTCCTCCTACTAAAGCTGATTTATATCTTCTTATCAAAAAAGATTTTACTTTTTCACGCCACCAACTGCGACTAGCATCATCCTCTTTAGTTTCAGATAGCAAAACTGTTGGTGTATTTTTCCAAATGCTCCAAAGCAAAGCCTCACGCATTCCAGGTACACCATAGCCACAAATAATCAGCACATCAGGCTGAACATCTGCAAGAATTTTAACAATACCTTGAAATAAATTTATTGAAGATTGCTTCTCTGCTGGTTGATGAGATAGAACTATTCTTTTATAGGGGGCACTTAAGTTTGAATTCCAAGAATAAATTTCTGAAACTTCCCCTAGCTCTATTAAAAAGAAAGAAACGTCAGGAAACATAACAGCAAAAGCTGAATATCGAGCAACAATATATGGACCCGATACGGTTGTCAGCGCTGCAACTTTCATAAAGTATATGTTCCTATTTTGGTGAACAGATAACTCCAATACCCTCAGTAAGCTGAGGATAAAAGTGGAGTAGTAAGTTAGTTATTTTTGCAGGTAATCCAGTACCACCGTTTACAAAACTAAAGTAGCTTTCTATGATAAATCCGTGACGTTCAAGTAATGTTTTGAGAGTATGAAGTGAATGATGAGATGTATGGTCTGGATGGATTAATTCGTGTTTTGCTACTGCTCTGGCAAATCCTTTTAAAGAGTAAGCATTAGGAACGGTAATAATTAATTTAGTATTTGGTTGTGCAATTTTACTTAAACAATCTAAGGCTTTACCTGGGTTGCTAAGATGCTCTAAAATTTCACCAGCTATAATCAGATCAAATTGTTTTTTGGGGTAATCTTCATAATTTTCTATATTGCCATAATGAATATTGTCGATGTGATGATTTACTTTTAACCAGTCAATCATTTCGACGCTAATATCCATGCCAACAACTTCTTCACTAATATTAGTTAATTTAGTATGTAAAAATCTGCCATGTTCAACAGCACTCTTGGTTTCGGGGTTATCGGTTGCTCCCAGATGAAGTATTTTTTTACCTTTACATAAGTTACAAAGATAAGTTGTTCTTTCAACTAGTTTTATTCCTTTTAAAGAATTACGAATCATAAATCCTCTACTTTAATTTAAATGCTTATTAGTACTAAATTTTAGTCATGAATCATATTGACATGATTGTAATAAAATTTATTTTTTGACCGACAATAGTACGCAACCAGGCATACAAAACTTACTTGAAATATAGCTTCTTGGCAAAACCTTCCTATTCCATGTGTAATGGCTATCATTGATGGGCTAATTAATCCTATATAAAGGAGCCTACTAAAGTAACTTTTTTGATAAATTGAGGATATCCATAGATGTTTAAAAATATATCCTATTATTGCTAACAGAAAACAACCAAAGTAACCAAACTCCATAAAAGAGTCTCCAATAGCAGTAACTGTTACACCTTTGGGAAGACTATAGCCGTATAAATCTTTTAATAAATTTGGATTAAAAATATTAAACTGTAGAGATTTTTTAAACTCAGCACCTAAAATTTGTGCGGGAACATACTGGAATACGATACTGTCCCAAAAACCAGTGCCATAGCCATACATATTTGTACGCTCTACAGCGTCCATTAATAAAGCAGCATTTCTTAATTCCAATATCTCGCCTTTTTGTTGTGTTGCAAATGCCTTTTGACTTAAAGATTGTATTTGCTCCCAGTTGCCGCTAAAAACTAAATTCCAAAATTCACCACGTATTTCAGCAAATAAAGGAATAAGAACACCTATCATGACTATAGCTGTGATAACTGCCCATCTTGGAGGTGTATAGCGACGAATTAAAAACAATGAAACACCTACTACAATAATAAATGTCATCGTCGGTTGTCGGCGCCCTATTAAAACCTGTTGAAATGGATACCAACCTGCTAAAAGTGTGTATATAAAATTACTTATACTTGGGTGCTTAAATAACTGTAAAAGAAATATAGCAAACGCAATGTAAGAAACATTCGTAAAAAGATAATATATAGTTGCTGGAGTCCCTGACTTTAATACACCATCAGTTTCTGCAATTGTACGAGCTAGTAAAAAATTAGATAACCATCCTATTAACATTAGAGCTATTCCGGCTCTAAATAGCTTCCGTTCGTCCATTGTTATATTTAGCTTTACTAACCATTTTCTGTTTGGCTTTATTTCATAACCCAGCCAACAGGCACCTACACATAAACATGATACAAATAATACCCTTTCTAAAGCTTCTTGACTTACTTGACCAGGGTTATCAATTAAGGCAGATACTTGAGGCAAAATAAAAGAAGTAAACAAGGCGCCCATAAAAAATGGGTATTGGTAAATTCGCTCAACTCGAATTATTCCCCAACCTAATATGCCAAGGCAAATTAAAATTAGTAAATATTTATATACTTCAAGCATAATACGTTAAAGTTTGCAAAAGTTTACTCTCCGAATCTTTTAATGTATCTTGTAAATAATTGCGAATATTAGCTTTTTTTTCTAAACTATTACCCATGTTATAAACTTTCAGAATTTTATCAGCAATTGCTGATATGTTTCTAATCGGTACAATAAAACCATCGATTCCATCTCTGACAATAGAACCTGAATTAGGAGTAGTAATAATAGGCAAACCAAAACTCATTGCTTCATAAGTCACCATTGCAGACCCCTCACAAATAGAAGGCAAAATAAATACATCTGCCCAAGTATATAAATCTTTAATTTGAGAGCGGGAAACTCTTCCTAAAAATTCACATACGTTACTATATTCATTAACACGCTGTAGCTTAATTTCTATAGTCCCAGCTATTTTACAAGTAAAAGGTATTTTGCCTTTAATTTTTCGTAAAGCTTCTAATAAATACGGAATTCCCTTTCGTAATCCTACTGAGCCAGCAAATAATATTTTTAATTCATCTTGTTGTATACTCTCGTTTACTCCTTGAGCTTGAACTAAATTTTCATCTTTGAGACGCCCTATTGGTAGTACAAATATTTTATTCGCATCAACTCCCCTAGCTATCAACGAGTCTTTAACAAAGTTAGAACCACATATAATTTTATCTGCTAAGTCTTGTTCACCTTGTTCTCGCTGCAATAATTCTAAATCACCATCATTAATTGTAAACGGTGATAATGACCATCCTTGCCAAAGCTTTTCCTCTTCTTGCAAAATTTGATGTACAAACGAACGTTCAGCTTGTGTTTGGTCTAAAATACAGCGAAGTCGCTGTTGTTTTGCGTATTCAAACAATTCAAGAGAAGTACTATTAAATCCATAGATGGTATTAGCATTTCCTAAACCTCTATTAATGAATCGTTGGCAAAATGCTTTTCCTCCCCAGGCATATATTTTTCCTGCTTCTTCGATTGGAGCTTTTTTTAAAGCTTGTATAGCTTGATAAGCTAATAAAGGAAAATGAATGATGTCAGCGTTTTTAAGACCTGGCTCGTATCTATCTAAACCTTTTTTAAGCAAGTTGGGTAAATGTTTATAAATTCTGGGATAGCGTAATAAGTTCGCCAGCACGCTATGCCCTGAATAAAAATCTGTGTATAGTTTATCCAAAATACCCCAACGATGAAATAAAAGAGGTTCTTGATAGTGTTTTCTGGCGCCTGGTTGTGCTACTAAAACCTTGGTATTTTTCATATTAAAGTCTCACACGTAAGATTTAATCACAGAGAGAGGTAAGTAATTCACTATAACAGGCGCCAACTTTTTCAGGAGCATATCGCTCAAGATAAGCTGAACGAATAATTTTTGGTGATATTGACTGTTGTTCTATTAATTTTGCAATTTCCATCAGGCTGTCAGCGAAGTTGTTCGGATTGGCGGAGTGAACTATTCTGCCAAGGCGGGAATCGCATAAAATGTCTGGGAATGCACCTGCTGAGGTTGCAACAATTGGTCTACCACAACCCAAAATTTCCAAAGCTGCTAAACATTGTCCTTCAATGCGAGAAGTAAAAGCAAACATGTGGCATGACGTTATAACATTTTCTATTTGATTATTAGGAACACTGCCATGAAAAATAACGGAAGATGCGATGCCAAGTTTTTCAGCTAGTTGTTCTAATTGCTCACGCAAATGACCATCTCCAAATAGATGTAAACTAGGCTTTTGAGATTGTGTATTTTGATTATATGCTTGTATATATTTATCTTTAAAACAGCTAAATGCTTCTAGTAATAAAGGAATATTTTTATCTTCTACCAATCTACCTAAAAATCCTATTTTTAATTCTCCTAGTGCTAACGGTTCGATTTTACCAGGTTGATGAGGGATATAGGAAATGATTTCTACCCGTCCTTGATAGCCAATTTGACGCAAATCATTTGTAAATGCGGAACCTTGTACTATGATTAAATCAAAGAGATTCAAGACATCTAATAGATGATTTTTTTCGGTATTGCTACTTGGAGGTAAAGGTCTATAAGGAGTAATATAAATAAACTTGGTTTTTTGACTAGCTTGCGCTTTTATTTTCTTTAATATATTAATATTAATGAGTTTACCAAAAATAACTATATCAGCTTCCTTAACTTGTTTTACTCCAATAGGTAAAAGTAACCATTCGGGCAAATTCCATTGACAACCCCACCGCCATGAAGTGCGAAAAATTTTTACTTTTGCCTGTTCAATAGACTTGAGCAATGGTGACATCTGACCCCAGCAAACTAAGCGACAATCGTATTTTTGACTCTGAAGATAACTGAGAAAATTTTTGCAGAAAGTCTCGATTCCTCCTATTCGGGCAAATCCGCTAAAGTAAAAGACTATGTTCATATATTTTAGATAAATTAACTATCCTATTATTTATTAAAAAATCGCTCAATAATTCTTGATGCTCCTCTTACGTACTTTGCTAAATATTTAATGTACAAGTAATCAAACTTTGGTATATCACAACATTTATTATTTAAAAACAAAACATCTCCATTATTTTTATTAGAAAAAACTATACAAGTAAAATCAAGATATTTTAAATGCTTTTTGATTGCTTGAATCTCTTTGGCAATAGGAAATGCAAAATCATGAAACTCAACTGTAATTTGCTTTATCTTGCTGATTGTGTCATCACTCATTGAGTGAAACAAGTCAATTTCTGCACCTTCTATATCAACTTTTAGTAAATCTATAGACTCAATTTGCTGCTGTTGGATAAAAGTTTCTAAAGAAACGCCTTCTACAGTAATAGTGTCTATAACATTACTTACAGACCATTTATCAACATGATTATATTCTGGGTTATCTGTAATAGCAAATTTTACAGGTTCATTGGTTAGAGAAATAGCATAGTTAAATTTTTTAATTAAAGGAGTTTCAACAATTTGGCTATACAAAGAAGGTAGCGCCTCCACTGCATAACATTTACATCCAAAGAGGTTACTTACTTGATTAGAAAACTCACCTAAGTGAGAACCTAAATCAATAACTGTAGAATTAGAATTAACTAAATTAGAATAAAAATGATGCCCTCTAACTGAGACTAAGCCTGATATATTTTTTATTGATTTCATAAATCTGATTTGGTTCACACAAATTTTCTACGAAGTGGATAAATTTTGATAGCAGTATAAATTTTACCAACCGTGCAAATCATTCAGCCAGTAGCTGAGAATAGGCGATTTTCCAATAAATTCTCTAATTGCTGAACGTAGGCGGGGGGGTAAAAGCTGAAAACGACGAAATGGAGGTTTAAAAGCTTCTGGTTGCTGACCTTTTTTACTTCTTTCAATTGGCTCAAGTTTGGCAATTTTATAAATTAGAGATTCATAACCTTGCCACATGATTGCTTCGTTGAACTTGGAACGTGCGCGTTCAACTACATTAGCACTAAAAGCTTGATAGTTTTCAATTGCGTATAATATTTGTTTGGCTAAGGTTTCTATATTCCCTAATGGTGCAAATAGTCCTGTTTGATTTGGCATCGCGATTTCTTTTGTACCACTGTCAACATCCCAAGCAACTGGAACACAACCCATACTCATTCCTTCAACTGTTGCCATGCCAAATGCTTCAAAACGACTCAGCATGAGTAAAACTTTTGCTTCGGCAGCAGTAGAGAAAATTAACTCACGTTGAACGTGACCATAAATATAAATATGCTTAAAGTTAGGTAGATTTTGAATTTTTGCTTTAAATTCCGGCGCCATATTACCAAACCAGTGCAACTTGCCCCTAAAGCCTTGTTTATTTAGTTGTTTCCATAAGCTCAGGACATCAAGACTTCCCTTAACCAAATTATCGCCACCCAGGAATATTAGTGAGTCTTGCCGTGGTACATTTTTTGCAGGTGGTTCAGGAAAAACAGTACCGTTATAAATCACAAATAGCTTCGATGGCTGTTTTAACAGGTGTCGAAATTTACTAGCGACAGTCTCGGACACAGCAATTATCGCTTCTAGATTATCTTCCTCTTCCAGACCTGGGCGCCAAGCTGAAGGTGGAGCATCGTGGACAACATAAACACATTTGATGTTCGGAGGCAAGTAGGGAATTACAGGGTCAAATTCGCTACAGGCATTAAAAAATACTACATCCTGTGGATTGTCCTTTAGCCATTGCAGCAGGATTGCAGGTGTTTCTGGTGCCTTTGCATACAACCCTAAAAAGGATACTTGGAAATTATCACCAGTTATCCAGGTGGGTTTAGCAAGTAAGAGCATTGTAGTCTCATGTCCAGCTTGAGCAGCTTGACGACAACAGGACAAAACGACAGGGGATATTCCACCACTGTGATCGCTAGGAAGTAGCCAACAAAGTTTCATTTGTAGCAATCCAGATTTTATTAACTATTTATTCTAGATTTAACTAGCTAATTATCGCTTTTGCTACGTCAACTTCATCTAAAAGGTATGAAGCAAGAATTTTGACGTGTTCTGCTCCTCTATGATTAGCGTACCACTGACGAGCATTGTCTGCGATAGATTGCAGTTGCATTGGAGTCAAATTGTTTAATTGTTCGTCAGCAACTGCATAATGCTTGTTAATTTTCAGCCCAGTTGTTTCTATGAGATTGTATTGAGAACTAACGGGAATTAATCCATGAGAGCAGTAAGCAGCAAAAATGCCCGACTTACCTATATCCTCTGGACAGTGACTATAGTCGAAGAATCCGGCCAATGAAGTTAACATTAATTGACTGACGACTTCGGCAGGCTGTTCTCCCATTTTAACGACACGGATCCCAGCTAATTGGGGTAATTCAAGTTGACTTGACGAGCCGATATCACAAATTTCTTCAATTTCCAAAATTTCGCAACTGAGCAGGAGCTCTTGGAGATATTTGTTATAAACACGACAACGAGAGTATTCTGCTCCAAATACTATCATTCGACGTTCACGTTTTACTAGATCGGGAACATGCTTAGGTTCACCAATATTTGAGAAAACGGGGACACATACTATGGAACACTTTAGCCATTTTGAAAGAATAGCTTGATACCTAACACTCGGTGTTATAACATTATTCGCAATTTTAGCGATGCCGCGCGCAGCAAAAAAACGGTGAGGATAAAAAAACTTTATTTTATTCTTTAAACTAAAAGTCAGACTTAACTCATGAAAAATTACTACTAATTTCAAATGGTGTAGTTTGACAAATGATTGTAAAACTTTCATTAACCAATATTGATTAGAGAAACCTCCTCCTTCAGGTTGAGAGTAATGTACAATTATTGTGTCAGTGTTTTTCGGAATTAAAGACAAAAAAACTTTCAATTTTTTTTGAGATAATATGTTTATGGGAAATCCATTAATTGCCGATGGTATCTGAAAATTTTTATAAATCGGAAAGGGAATTAGAAAATGAGTGAAGACTCCATAATCTTTAAATAATTCCTCTGCCAATTTCAGTGAATATGTACTAATCCCACCAATATCTGTTGGTGGATGAGGTACAATTTGTATAATTTTCATAATAAGTTAATTAATGAACTGTGATTTTTGTTTCAAGTTGCGTGCGTATCTTGTTTACTATAGTGAGGTAGAAGAATTTGGCACATATCCATAAAGTATAAAAAACCATTTTTAAAGAAAAGCTACAAAGGAAAGCTTGCCTAATTTGGTTTATAGCACCGTACATATCACCCTTGTTAACAAATTGACTTGCCATACCAAGTGCAAGTGAACCATATCCATTTAATGATTTTTGGGTCATATAAACACAATCACTTGGCAAATACTGCTGCATAGCACTAATTGCAGTTCTTATATCCTGCACATTCTTACCAGTACGTACAAAACGTCCAGTTAAAGATGATGAGCTATGACGGTATAAAGCTAAAGGTTCAACTTCGTACCAAATGGGATAGGAGGCTGCAATACGAACCCACATTTCCCAATCTTCAGCCCAACAGAACATACGACGGTCGAATCCTCCTAGTCGCTCATATACATGACGCCGCACTACAATTGAAGGAGTTTGAATACGTTGGTATTCAGTAATTCGCTCCAACCAATTGTTTAAGACACCACTTTCAGATTGTTCTAATGCAGAAATACTAGTCCAATGTCCTTGTTCATCCATAGTTATAGTGCGACAGAAAGCAGCTCCGACTTCGCAATTCTCCTCAAAAGCACGTTGCAACTTGCTATAAAACCCATCCCTTACACAATCATCTCCATGTAGAAGATGTATTAACTTTCCGCGAGATCGCAGCAGACAAGTTTCAAAGTTTTTAATGTAACCAACATTCTCTAGTTGACGATAGAAACCAACACGACCACATCCTAGTTCTTTAACTACTGCTTCGGGGTCATCTTTGGTAGAGCAATCGTCTACTACCTCAATCTGCATAATATCTCGACCTGGGTCTTGCTCAAGCACACTTGCTAGAGTTTCCCTTAGATAATTAGCACAATTATAGGTAGGAATCATTACAGACCAAAGTGGACGAGGTTGAGCATCTAAAATTGGTGGAATAAATCCACGGTGAGAATTGATATCACTCATAACCATTTATTAACTATTAGATATTACTAACAATTTTGATTTTAAATTTTTAAAAGGCTGATTTTGTAAGGTATGAATGTCTTTCTATCAAGTCGTGTTTATTAACATGCCTTTTTCAGCTATATTTCTTGGAACCATTCCGAAAACGAAAGGGTCTTCTGATATTCCATATGAGTAAAGCTAAATATTTATTTGTGTATTCTATGGCCTCTTTATTATTACTAATTTTCCTCCTATAAATTTTCTTCCAATAAATTATAGCCAATTGCTTATAACACTCAGATAGAAGTAATTTGATTTTACTCTGATATTTAGAGTCTAGATATTCGTCTAGACAATAACACCAGTTTACCATTTCTAACAGACCTTCAACTTGACTTTTTTGTGACCAATTTCCTTGGGAATGAAGTCGATATACACTCATAATCTCATCTATATATCCAATATTCCCATGCTGAGACGCAAAAAGTTGTATTATCCTATCAACAAAATCTACTTTATAAATCCAGTCAGGAAATTCGTGTATAAAGCCTTGTCGATAAATTATTGAAGCAGTTGGCATCAAATTATTAAATAAAAGTAAATCTTCTAAATTGAAGACCTTTTGAGGTAAAGCTTTATGATATTCTAATGTGCTGCCATCATGACAAAGATATAAGGCATTATGAAAACAGATTGTATAGTCAGGGTGTGTATCTAAAAAATCTACTTGTTTCTGTAGTTTGTAGGGAGAAGTCCAATAATCATCTCCTTCAATAAGTGCTATGTAATTGCCTCGACACGCTTTCAAAGTTTGAATAAGATTATCATGCATTCCTAAATTTTTATCAGGAAGTAGTAAGCGAATTTTATCTGGATATTCTTTTTGATAACGAATGAGAATATCGCGCGTATTATCTGTGGAACAGTCTTCACCGATGACAATTTCATAATCAAAATTAACTTGTTGCATCAGGACACTTTCTAGTGCCTGGACAATAAATTGCTCGTGATTGTACGTAATCATTGCCACGCTTACTTTCATAGGAATACTTTCTAATAATCTTAATTAATTTTAATACTTACAGTGTTAACTTCTCTGCTTTTAAAAATTCCTGTTTAAATCTATTAGCTGATGTAGCTAAATTATTATGATGAACCTGAACATTATAGTTATCGCCATTAATAATGTCCATCAGATATAACCCATAGCTGCTTTTAGCCAATGGTTTGGCGAGTTGATAAAGTTGGTTTGCATCAATATATCCTAAGCGGTAAGCTATTTCTTCAATACAAGCTATTTTCAATCCCTGTCGTTGTTCCAGAGTTTGAACAAAGCTAGCAGCTTGGTGAAGGGATTCATAGGTACCAGTGTCAAACCAAGCGTAACCTCGACTTAAAAGTTCGATTCTTAGTTGACCCCGATTGAGATAAACTCGGTTCAAGTCGGTGATTTCTAGTTCATTGCGGGCTGAGGGTTTGAGCTGATCTGCAATTTCTGAAACCTGAGAATTGTAGAAATAGATACCTGGTACAACATAGTTAGACTTGGGAATGCTGGGCTTTTCCTCTATATTTACTACCTGACCTGCGTCATTCAATTCAACCACACCATAGTGTTGAGGTTCAGCTACTCTATAACCGAAAATCAATGCACCCTCTCGCAATTGGGCTGCACGAGTAAGCACGTCAGTTAAGCCATACCCATATAAAAGATTATCACCTAAGATTAAGCACACGGAGTCATTGGCGATAAAATCTTTGCCCAATATAAAAGCCTGTGCCAAGCCATCTGGTCGTGGTTGTTCAAGATAGCTAAACTTGAGACCCCATTGACTACCATCCTGTAAAAGTTGCTGGAATAGTGGCAATTGGCTAGGTGTAGAAATAACCAAAATTTCCCGAATCCCAGCCAACATTAGAATTGACAAGGGATAGTAAATCATTGGTTTATCATAAACAGGCATTAGCTGTTTACTCACCACTTGGGAGATTGGGTATAACCTTGTTCCAGAGCCACCAGCTAGAATAATGCCTTTCATGATTAAGACCTCAAATAGTTTACCCTGTTTGTTAACGTAATTGTGGTGTTTTTATTAGCCCCTTTAAATTTAATTTTGAGATAAAAATAAAAGCTTTCAAAGTTTGAATCAAATGTTAACTCAAAACCTAGTTTTCTAATCATCAATGTGCCAGTACCGAATTCTCAGCTGGGTACAGTAGTCTCTGCTTCACTTCATGACTATGTTGAACTACAAACCGAATAATCTGGCAGATTTTATTAATTTCCTCTGCATCAAGAGCAGTACCTGTGGGCAGAACTAACACCCGTTTGCCTAAACTTTCAGTTTCCGGAAGCAGTAGTCCTGCATGAGGAAAGTAGGAACGATAGGGTTCCATGCGATGGCATCCAGGATAAAAGTAGCGTCGAGCTAAGACATTTTCAGCCCAGAGGATTTTTACCAGTTGGTCTCGACTGAATTGGGTAATTTCTTCATCAATTTCTAGCACAATGTACTGATAGTTGCACTTTTCAGTCTCATCATAGGTTAATAATTTAACACCTGGTATGTCCCTTACTTCGCGCTGATATTGCTTGTAATTACGATAGTTAACAGCTACAAATTCGTCTAAACTTTCTAAACCCGTTAGCCCCATTGCAGCACAAACTTCGCTCATTTTTCCATTGGTGCCGATATAACTAACATTCTCGAATCCAGAAAAGCCAAAGTTTTTCATCAGACGAATTTTGGCAGCTAGTTCATCATTATTAGTGGCAACAGCCCCTCCTTCAAAGGTGTTGAAAAATTTAGTTCCATGAAAGCTGAATACTTCAGCATCGCCAAAGTTACCAATCATTTGTCCTTTATAGGAACAGCCAAAGGCATGGGCGGCGTCAAACATCAGCTTGAGGTTATGCTTCTGGGCAATTTCTGTGAGAGCTTCCACATTACAAGTTTGTCCCCACAGATGAACTCCAATAATTCCGGTCGTGCGCGGCGTAATCATTGACTCTACCCGCCAGGGGTTAATGGTGTAAGTGTGAGGGTCTATATCACAGAATACGGGGGTAATCTCTTGCCATTGTAATGCGTGAGCAGTAGCGATAAAGGTAAACGAAGGAAGAATGACCTCTCCTGTGAGTCCTGCTGCTCTAATGGCAATTTCTAAAGCAACAGTACCATTACACATCGGTATGCAGTGCTTGACCCCTATTATGCCAGCCATGCGTTGCTCAAACTCCTGAACGTAAGGCCCGTTATTGGTCAACCATTTTCTATCTAGCAGGTTGTTAATTCGCTCAAATAGGCGATCACGGTTACCAATGTTAGGGCGCCCCACATGTAGCTTTTCATTAAAGGCAGGGGTTCCATTGAATATTGCCAAGTCTTCCAATCGAGTTTTGTTAATCATTTGCTATTATCCTTCGGCTTATCTTAGGTTTATTAAGTGAAATCATCTTCGGGTGGGCACTGCCCACCTTACCTGCTAAAATTTCCAGTGTGCTGGTACATCGGGTACAGCTTGTTTGATTTTTTCAACGACTTCGGGAGCGAGGGCGCCTAATTCCACAGCTTGGAAATTAGCTTTTACTTGTTCAGCATTTCTCATTCCTGGTATAACGACTCCAACCCCTGAATGATGTAAGACATACCGCAACGCTGAAACTGTAATTCCTCCAGGCAATTCATCTAAAAAAGCTAACTTTCTTGCACTTTCGAGCAACCAGCTTTTATCTTTTTCGGGCAAATAATGGCGCCAATCATTTTCGGCAAAATCTGGGGTTTTGTACAAATATTTTTGATTTAAAAAGCCCGAAGCTAAAGGCACTCTAGCAATGAATTCGGAATTCAACGCTATATGGTTGTTAAATAAATATTCTTCAGCACGCCTATCTAATGCATTAAAAATTGCCTCAATCACGCTTCCAAACTTATCGTTTGCTACTTTTAATGCACCTTTAAGCGTTTTTGAGCTAACACCATATTTCTTAATATATCCTTTCTGAGTAAGTCGGTCTATAATAGTAACGTCGTAATTTTTCCAGTCAAAATCATCTGGCGGACTATGAAATAATAAAACATCAATGCAATCAATCTTTAAACGTTCAAGGCTATTAATTACAGCTTTTTCGAGCCATTCGGGAGAAAAATCCTGAAAATAATTACCATCATTATCGTTCCGATTGCCAAACTTGGTGCAAATAATATAGTTTGCATTTGGATAGCTTTGAAAAGCTTTGCCTAAAATTTCTTCAGACCTCCCCTCTCCGTAGGAATCAGCCGTATCAAAGAATTGGATACCGTGATCAAGAGCAAGGTGAACCGCCTGAATAGCTTCTTTGTCGTCAATATATCCCCATCCTTTATGCTTACCGCCAATAATATTTTCGCCCCCAAATTGCCAAGTCCCAAAGCCTAACTTATGAATTTCTCTTTTCATGCTTGGCAGTAAAGTTCTAAATTTTTATGTTTTCTAGAGTGCAAAATTACAGAACCTTTAAGGAGAACGCGGTCGCCTTTGTTCGAAGTAAAAAATGCATTTCTACCATGCAAAAGTCTTTCATCATGAAAAAATACAGCCTCTCCTTTTCTTAATATAATATCCGTGCAAATTCCGCTATTATGAACGCGATCTTCAAGAAAGTACTGAAATCTTTCAACTAAATTTTTGGCTTCTGGAGTGTTATCTTTATCTAAAGGGTAATAATTATAATTCAAGCGAAGCCCTAATTCGTCTTCTGTAATAATGGGCTTAGTTTTGCTGGTGCCTTGTTTTGAAAAACATACAGGAATAGTTTTGAGGTCTTCTAGTAACTGATGCTCACTGTCTAACTCCAAAACTTTAATGAGCAATTCACTATCTAAGAAAAAAGTAGCACCTCCTACTTGCGCCTGAGATAAGCAATAAAAATAATTCACAGCATCGTGATGGTTAAGATAAGAATTATCCGTATGAAGAGGCTGCCTGGTTTTACTTGAGCGGTACTTATTCGGACGTGCAGGGTCGTAGCTAATATCTATCCAACGTTGACCCGTTCGTTTGCCTGTATCTTTATCTTCATCCATGCTAATCACTAAGCCTAAAAAATCACTAAGTTCAGTGAAATAATCGTGAATACTTATTTGAAAATCAAAGCCGACAAAATGAACAAGTTTATAATTTTCCAGCGCTGAACGAATAGCTTTTTTAGTTTCTTCAGGAGAGGTGTATTCAATTTTTTTATAAAATTTCATATGAGCCTTTTTGAATAAATTTATATTTACTTATACGTTTTTATACGTCAATTTTCCTTATTACTCTAGCCGGGATGCCATAGGCTAAGACACTATCAGGAATATCATCGACCACAACCGCACCCGCCCCGATAAGAGCGCCTGCACCTATCCGCACGCGATCTATCACCGTCGCTCCAATTCCCACCTTGGCTGCACGCCCCACTGTTACTCTTCCAGCCAGGTTAACACCTGGACAAATATGGGCTCCGTCTTCTATTACACACTCATGATCTACGCTCGCACAGGTGTTGATAATGACATTCCGTCCAATCCTCGCTCCAGAATTAACAACCGCTCCGGCTGCAATTACGGTTCCCGGTTCTATAGACACGTCAGCAGCAATTGTTGCCGTCGGGTGGATAGCAGTCGCTAAGGAAAAACCTTTTCCAACAACCAACTCAGACAACTTTAATCGCGCTTGACAATCTCCAAATCCAAAAATTGTGTGTTCAATGCCTTTATCCTTACAAAAATCTAATTGTTCCTGTCCTCCAAAAATTGGCACTCCGCAGAAATTTTCACCCTGACGTTGTGGATTCACATTGTCAAGCAAGCCAACAATCTCATAGATTCCTTGTAAGCGGATTATATCTATCACCACTAAGGCGTGTCCTGAAGCTCCCCATATTAGTAATTTGGATATCATAAAAATTTAACAAAAATATTCGCGCTCATTATCTAGGTCTTAATTTATTCTCAATATTTTTTAGCCTGTAATACCAAGTTGTCAACAGCAAGACTTAGAAGTAGATATTTCAATGGGAGCAAAGTTCCATTTCAAATTGGGGCGAACTACTCCTTGCCACTTGCCATACCATTTGAATTCTCTCTCAACATCATGCACAGTAAAACTCAGCAAATTTGCATATGTATAAAGGACACTTGAAGTATCTTGAACAATCATCATTGTAATTTGATAACTTCCATCATTGAAAAAATTTCCAGGAATGTAACAAACTCCTCGGATTAGTCCTTCAGGACAAGGAATAGAAGCTGAGATTGAGTTAAAAACGCAAATTCCCTCCAGTGTGTAAACGTGCAAGCTCAAATTTAAGTGGGCGCCAGCGAGGTAATTCCAATACTCAAATTCAATCTTTAGAGGGGTTTTAACTGTAATTTCATCTACTGATTCATCAATATCTGGAATTACCCTGATTTGATGGAGGCGAACTTTATCATTGCCAGGAGCAGTTTCAATATCATCCCAGATTCTTTCGAGAAAACTAGAGTCATTGTCGGATTCTAAATAATGAGATACAACCTCATGAGTTTCTCCATCATTTATCAAACATCCTGATTTAAGAAGTATCGCTCGCTCACATAGACTTTTTAATGCTGCCATATTGTGACTGACGAACAAGACGGTGCGCCCTTCTTTTTCGGCAACATCACTCATTTTCCCCAAGCACTTCTTTTGAAATTTGGCATCCCCTACCGCCAGAACTTCATCAACAATCAAAATCTCTGGCTCTAAATGCGCTGCCACCGCAAATGCCAGACGCACATACATCCCTGATGAATAGCGTTTAACAGGCGTATCTAAAAACTTTTCAACTTCAGCAAAAGTGACTATTTCATCAAACTTTCTTTTAATCTCCACCCTGCTCATTCCCAAAATGGCGCCGTTGAGATAAATGTTTTCTCTACCTGTCAATTCTGGGTGAAAACCTGTCCCCACTTCTAAGAGACTTGCGACCCTACCTGTAATGGAAATACGTCCACTTGTTGGTTCAGTAACACGGCTTAAAATTTTGAGTAGGGTTGATTTCCCGGCGCCATTGCGACCAATAATCCCAACGCGATCGCCTTGTTTAATCTCAAACGAAACATCGTTCAATGCCCAAAACTCTTCACGGGTTGGATTAAATATTTCTTTACTAGAAGGCTTAAGCAATTTTTTACTCAGTGAAGTAACCCCATTACTGATAGATTCCCGCAAAGATTTATACTTACTTCTTCCTTCCTGTTGGTGACTCAGGACGTACTTCTTACTCAGATTCTCAACACTAATTACTGTATCAGACATTGGTACGTTACTCTCAGCTTTATCAAAAAGTAAAGGCTTTATGGTTTTGCACGAACTGGCCACCCGTAGACGAGGCTCGGCTTACTGGTATTAATAACGTCTCCGAAGTTTAGGAAGATCGCCCAGGCGGAACTCACAGCGTCGCGGTAGGGGCCCGTCGTACTCGACCAGTAGTTGAACTGGACATTGGTGGCCCACTGTATTCCTGCTGCAAAGCAGCCTGCCCCATACTGGTCTACCAATGTTGGGGCACTACAGTTAAGAGATGAGGGAGGTAAGATCGCCGTAAGCTCGTCTTTGGTTGGCAAACGCCAATCGCCAGGAGAGGAGTTATCTGATAAATTACAGTCGCCGCTTTTAATCTCGGCTGCTTTGTAATTGGCACTTGCCCAATCTGTTGCCTCGAAACAATCTGCCTTCTTAAGCCATATGAGTCCAGTTGCTGTATCAGTCACCGTGCCGTTACCACAGTCTACATAGCGATCGCTATTATTGAAGCAGGGACCAGTGGCTTTAATCGCAGCCCTCGCGTAACGTTGGGGCTTCGTGTAGGTTACAGGGATTTGCGACTGTACGACCACAGGAAGAGTAATGGTAATAGCCAGAAATAATAATATGGATACAGCCCCGTAGAGTATATTGATTGCAAAACGAGGGAAGCGAATACGGAGCATATTCCTGAACTCTAAACGTCTAAATCTCACAATAAAAGCCTTTTTTAAACTCGCGCGAACGCAATTTTATCGACTGCGAGTTTTAAGAGCAGCGTCATTTCGCCAGTTTTCACATCGACAGTGAACAGGGAATTAGTTCCCTCATTGTTGGGGTCAGCAAGCGCAAACAGTTGACCTGATGAAGAAAAAGCTAGACTTGCCAAGTCATTGTCCAGCGGTTTTTTGTTAAAGCTTAATCCTACCAAGGGGATAATCTTTCCCCTGCCAGTAACTACTGCCCGGTTTTCTAGGTCTAGCTGCACTAAACTTGTGGTGTCTTGACCACCAACATTAGTAGCGTAAATTTTTCCATCCGGAGATTTAGCAAGGTTACTGAGTCTTTGATTAGGTGGCAGCGTTGGCAGACCCGTCTGGGCACTAGCATCTACTTGACCTGAGTTGGGGTCAATAAATGCCAACTCAAAAGGCGCCACACCTTCTGCTAAACTAACTACACTAAGCAACTGGTCGCCTTTTTTGTCTTTTATAGTAGTGAAGAGCAAACTTTCCACCGTACTAAACTTCTTGTCTTTGGTTTTTTTGATTTTCAATCCTTTTTTAGGAGGCTTTTTCCCATTTCCTTTAGGAGGTTCAATAAATATAAGGCGACTGAAATCGCCATTCTTAGTGGTCGCTGTAGCAGCTATAACGAATGTGTTATCGGATAAGACAGTAAAACCAGTTATCCGCTCGCTGGGCTTTTTTACAACAAAGGCTTTAGTTGCTGTCTCAGTGGTTTCCTCTTGGTTACTAACTGTTACCGTAGGAATTTCAGTAGATACCAACTGCTGACCAGTTGTCAAGTTTATGGATTGTAAGATAATTTCCGGGGTGGTGTTAGCTGCGGCAGCGTCAACTAAGTCTTGTGTTTTACTGCTGCTAATTGAAGAAAGGAGTACACCAAAAAGCTGCTCCGACTCTTGTGCAATGACCTTGGATGTGGAGTTGGCGAGCGCTGTTGTGACAGCGCTTACAATAGCCAATTGTCCAAATCTTCGCCGTTTTATTCTAAAATTCATAACAAGCACTCCTAGTACAGTTTTTCAAGGCACAATTATCTTTGCGCCGGGAGTTACAGGTTTGGCACCCATATCTGCCAGGATATTAACAACCATTTGCTTGACGCGAACATCTTCGCGTGGAGCAGTAACGCCATAGCTATCTAACCCCCACATAAACTGAATGGAGCCAGTCGAAAAGACCTTGGCGCCACTGGCAGAAGTAAAGCGAACTGCTTGGGAAATTCGGGGATCTGTTCCAGCAGGAAAACCCTCTAACTCAGCTTGATCAAGGTTTTGCAACTGTGTGGACTCGCTTAGACTGACCAACCCACTTAGAGATGTGTTTAGATTCATTGCATCCCATTCAAAGCCCACCAAACCACTCAATTTATCACCATTATTCAGGTTTGTGTTGGCGTAGTAAGGATTGTTACTGTTTTTTACCACGAAATCGAACCCATCGAAATAGAAATTCTGCCACCTTCCTCCAATGTACATATTTCCTTTCAACGCGCTCTCTGGCTTGTTGTTTTCTGGGCTGCGGAACTTGTTTGTTGGTGCTACAGGGTCTGAGGTATTTTTATAACATGCCATAACCCTGTTGGGTGTCCCCGTACTGGAGTTTTCAAAGCGTACTCGCCAGTAAACACTGTTTCCTGAGAAAAAACCTTTGTTGACACTGCTGGTCTGGACACTATTAAACTCCTCTAGCGACCAGTACTCGTCGTGACCGACCGACAGAAATACTTTGTGCTGTTGCAGCAAATTTGGGTTGGCGTGGATGTCCACGTTAGTTACATAGGATACATCATATGCCTGTGATTCTAGCCACCGGATCATATTGTGTTCCCAAGCCATGATAATGTTGTTATAAGGATTAGCGCCACTTAAAGTGCCATGTTGTGCGAATGGTCGGTCGTAAGAAACCTTAAACGCTCTTTGACCTCCTATACTATGATCTGGGTATAAAGAATAACCACCACCTAGATTGTAAGCCAGCAAAGTGTTGAAGCTGCTCTGGAATAATATGTCAGACCCTCCACTGTCATCGCGAACAACAAACAATACCTGGGACTGATTGCCAGTTCTCTGGTCGGTTAGCTTGGCAATATACAAACCACTCGTCCAGTCAGATCCCACTGGTAACGTGTAGGAATCTGACCATTGACATTCGATTTTGCGGGTAGAATTGTCAAAACTACATGCGGGCTGAGTAATTCCATTCAACTGACCACTGCTTAATATCAGTCGGCCACCTTGACCTCCGTAATAACCTAAGCGGTACACATCAATGGTATAATTTCCAGGTTGTGCTAGGGAAACTTTGATTGGCAGGGAGCCGCCCTTATCTACACTAGTTGCTGCTGCATAGCCAGCAATATCTGATTGAGGAGATTGGGGAATCTGCCAGCCTGTACTACCAGGTTTCTGGTTTTCCAAATAAATGGCATTAGTAGTTCCTGGATTAGCTGTGGCAGTGAAGGTGAGGCTGCCTATACCAGAAGCCGTCGCACTCACAGTATTTGTTGTACCAACCGTTGCACCCAGCGTTAGCACTGTGCTGGCTTGACCATTGGTACCAGTTACTGCACTGGTAGGCGAGACTGATCCCCCGCCACTGGCAACGGCAAAGTTGATCGTGATGCCAGCAGTAGGATTGCCACTACTATCTGTGACTTTTACGACCAACGGGTTAGATAAAGCAGAGCCTGCCGTGCCACTCTGATTATCTCCGCTTACTTTAGTAAGGCTATTGCCAGGGACAAATACTATGTCGCGAAAATAGTTGCTGTTTTGATGAGAATTAGTTGGGAATGAATTGGGTGTACCATAAACTGCATTATTGTTATCAGCAACTGACCTGAGATCCCCATTCACAATTGAGGTTCCCAATATATTCTGCGTGACACCAAAATAGCTATTGCAACTGACGGTGACTACATAAGTTGTGTTGGCTTGGATGCTTAACGGTGTGCTGAGAACCTGTTGCTGCCAACCCGAAGCCGTCTCATTCAAGAAAGTAACGTTTGCTAAAATAGCTCCCGTTGCCGACCAAATTCTACCTACATGGGCGCCAGTCTCATTAACCGCTTTCCAATAGCGAATCGCGGTAATTTGACCAGCCTTTGCACTCTGGAACTTCATTCCCAGTTCATAGGAGACACCATCGCTCCATTCAAACCCAGGCACCTGACTTGTAAAGATAGTTTGTTGAGCCATTGGCGTTAAAATTGCTATTCAAATTTTTTTTCAATTGTCGGTAAAATATATACAAACTATTTTTTTATTTTTTGCACAAGTCTAAAAATCATAATTTTTAGACCGAAGCACAAAATCTCTTCTAAATTACGTCAGCAAATGTCTTTTCCATTCGGCGGAAGTACCAAATTCCGCTTACTAATAAAAGCACAACTAATCCTACAGATAGCATGAATCCAGACCAATAAAGTCTTGACTCTCCGCCTAAAATAGCCCAACGAAAGCCGTCAATTACACCAACCATTGGATTTAATGAATAAAGCAACCGCCATTGTTCGGGTACAATATTACTACTAAATCCAACGGGCGATATATATAAGCCAAACTGGACAACAAACGGCACAATATAGCGAAAGTCTCGATATTCCACATTTAAGGCTGCCATCCATAATCCAACTCCAATAGAAGCGGCGAAGGCTATGCTAATAAATAATGGTAGCGTTAATATACGCCAACTCGGAACGTAGTTATACCAAGCCATTAGCCCTAACATAATCATGCCAGAAATCATAAAGTCTACGAAACTAACAATTACTGCACTAGTAGGCACAATCAAACGCGGAAAGTAAACTTTAGAAATTAAATTGGCGTTGCTAATTAGACTAGTGCTGCACTCACTTAGTGCAGTCGAGAAAAACTGCCAAGGTAACATGCCAGCAAACACCAAAATAGGATACGGTACTCCTTCGGAAGGTAATTTTGCCAAATTTCCAAACACTACTGTGAACACCACCATTGTTAAAAATGGTCTGATTAGTGCCCAAGCCATGCCAATTGCTGTTTGTTTATAGCGTACCAAAATGTCACGCCATGCCAGAAAATAGAACAGTTCGCGATAGCGCCATAGGTCTTTCCAATATTGCTGTTCAGTGCGTCCTGCTTCAATTACTAATTTCTGCTTGGGAAGTATCTTGTCGCTGTTCATAGATTCGTGCTTAATTGACAAATTTTTGCCTGCTCCTTCCCGATTTTATCTTCAACAAAATCTTAGAAACCGGGTTTCTTTGTTGAAATCTATTATAAAAATGACTATTTTGCGTAGAAACCCGGTTTCTTAAGTTTCAAGCGCGTGCTTTTCAAGTTATTAACAGACACAGTTGAAATCTTTGATGCAATGACTACCAGTTAATCTTGCCTGTCTGCGTGTGAACTCTCCTACACTTGGGTTGCCATTTGGGTCAATTACCCCTGATACTTGCTGCCATAATTCATCTGGCGCCAGAGAAACTGTATATTCACGTTCGTGTTTACGGACGTGATACCATTTGGTTTCTTGGCACTCCTCACACCAAAAAGCTTCTAACCATTCTCCTGGTATCAAAACAGCGGTTTGAGATGCTACTATTATTAGTGCGTTTTTCCGACTCATCCCTCTTTGCTGTAATTGACCTGCTTTATCGGCAAAAAGTAGATGTTTCGGACTTCTACTTTCTAGAAAACAACCATGAATTGGGCAGTATATTGCTCTTTTTTTCGAGCGTTTCCGATTTTTGTCACACCTTCTCTGCATAATTCGACCTCCAATCTCAATACAAAATACTTGCATGAAGGTTACGTTTGGAGGGACTGAGATCATAAGACCATCGAAGCCCATACTCCTAATTGATAACTCACTCGTTAAATTTATTTAGTTGTACTTAATTTATTCAGTTTGCTCACTTTATTTAATCGATTGAGTGGTTTTGATATTGGGTAATGTACTAGCCTGATAAATCTTATGGGCAACACTTAAAATCACTACTTTCAGTATATAACAATCTTGCGAAATTGTTGCATTACATTTCGTTATTTTAAATTTTAAAATTAATATTAACAAAAATGTTACTGAAATTTGCCACACCACAAAGTAGGAAACAAGTATCAAATAAACTAGCTTCAAACCAAAAGCAAGTAATTTGAGAATAGTACTAATTATAATTAATACTATGAGCGTACTGTTGGGGTACCCGTTCAGGGGGCGCCTACTCTACGTGAGTTTGAGTCATACTGACGATTTCAGGGGAAATCACCGCTTGCTTCAAAACCTCTAAATATTGTTTAGCAATTATTTTGGGTGTAAAGTTCGCGCGCAAATATTGACGACCAGCTTTACCCATACGTTCAGCTAATAAACTATCTTGACTCAGCAAACGAATAAATTGAGTCAAACCGTTACTATCTCCGTTATCAAACGAACTACCACAGTTAGCTTCGCTAATGATTTGCCTCAAATAACAATACTGCGAACAAATTGCTGCAATTGGTCTTTCAGAAGCTAAAGCCGAATAAAGCTTACTAGGAGTAACCAAATTCTCTGTTCGCTCATCTACACTTACAAGCGATAAATCGCAAGCTGTTAACGAGTAAGGTAAAACCTTCTTGTCTTGATACGGTAAAAACAAGAAATTCTTCAAACCAAGACGGTTCACTTCAGTAACCAACTCAGTTAGCTTGGCGCCTCCACCAATAATTAGGAATTGAATTGGGTCATCTTGTAATTGCTTGGCAGTCTCAAGAATCGTGTTCATATCATGACAACGACCCAAATTACCAGAGTAAAGCACCGTAAACTTTTTGACCAAATTGTATTTCCAAGCAAACCAATTTTCATGCTTGGCAATTGGTAATATCCAGTTTGGGTCTGCCCAACTGTGAATTACCGAAACCTTATCAGCAACAGCAGGACAGTTTACTACCACCTGTCGCTTCATTGCTGGACTTAAAACGACTATTCCCATAGCTCTTTTCCAAACTTTTTGGTTCACAGACTCCCAAAATCTTGCCAACCAATGGCGTTTAGAAACCACACCTAGTGCTACAGCAATATCTGGATACAAATCATAGAGTATGCAAACATAAGGCGTTTTGAACACAATATTTGCGAAATACCCTAAGAGCGGCAGAAATGGTGGTGCAGTAGATATCAACAGCACATTATTCCAGTGTCTAGCTCGAAACAGATGCCACGCAGCACGCAAAGTGTACAGAACACCATTAATCGCTTTGCCGCGAATTCGTCCTGGAGCAAGTTGAGCAGTGCGTGAACGCTGAATTCTAACTCGACCTCTATACTCAACCTGTGGAGCATTTTTCACCTGATATGCATACCCAGGTTGACTCGTAAAAACATCAATCTCAATTCCCAGTAATCCCAAATTCATTACCAGTTCTTCCAACAACTGACCCGTTGCCGCATAATCTGGAGGAAAAAATTGGGTAATTACAGACAGCTTTATGGACTGCTGAGTCTCTATAGACTTTTGTCTATTATCTTGTCTTGAGTCTGGTTGCTGGGAAAAAACAGAATGAAATAATTCGAGATTAATCCATTTGTTAAATCTCATCGTCTAAATCCTAAATGTCCTTTAACTGATACTACTGAATTAATCAAGCCTTAATAGTGAACACTGCGAAGTTGCCCAAAACTTTGAGTTATCACAAGTCAATTTAGGCAAATTACTAAGCAATTTTTAAGTAAAGTAATTGGCTTATGTAAAACTTCTTTTAACTGATTAAGAAGCTATTGTAAACCAAAGTATGTAAAATCTTCTTATTTTTAATAAATTTCCACACACAATCCTTAACTACATTACCATGTTTTGCATTTTCTAATTATCTTCATAGAAAATTTATATAAATCAATTATTATTTCACTTAATTTTAACATTTCTTTCTAACTGATGTATCAAAAAAAAGTCTCTGCAATATTTGATGCAAGTATTTGCACTTGTATACAAAAAACGTATTCCCAAAGTCGTAGTATTCAAGCATATGTGCAATTACATCAACATTAGATACCAAGTTTATTTGTAAAAAAAGATAATTAGTTGTATCTTATGTTACTCGTAGTCAATTTAAACTTTGTAGTCATGATTATTAATTTGGTAAAATACTTGCTTGCAAAAACACGCTTAATTGCTTGATTTCAACATAAACCTAATTTTAAATATAAATTTAAAATAATAAAAATCATTTTCAAAGCGAGAATCTTGGCAACGGATGCAGCGGATGTAACGGATGAACCACGTGTTGCAACACAAAATCAGCTGTCCGTTACATGCGTTTATAATCCGTTGCCTATATTCCTACAGCTCTATCAAATCGCAGCATTTCCAAACTGCGCTCTCCATATACACCTTCGATTTGTTCACGACAACAGTCAATAGCAAAATCGTTTAAATCTTCTTGCTCAATACCATACATATCCTCAAATACGTCTGGTTGCACCCGACAAAACCTTGGACGGTTGGCATAAACCTTACATTCGCGTGTTTCTTGGTCTAAGTTAATGCACCAACCACCTTCACCAACCATACTCATGTACTCGTCTAACTCAGAATGGGTCAAATATTCATGAATATCAGGACGGTCTGCTGGGTCTAGATTACAACAGGCGCCACAGTTTTTTACACATTGCCAAGTAGCCATAGTTTGTCTGGGTAGAGGGTCAGAGGGATAATTGTATCTTTATTTATAGTTTTGTTAAGAAAATTAAAATTAACCGACCGAAGCCAGATATTATATAATCCTAGTCCTTAAGTGCGCTATTTAACTTTTTAATACAAGTTCGGAGGAAAAAATGTTTGAGGCGTTGGGAAACATCAATTGGGAAGTTATTTTCCAGCTTACATCAGTAGCCCTAATCATGCTGTCTGGTCCAATAGTAATTTTTGTATTAGCATTCCGTAACGGTGACCTCTAATAAAAGATGTAGAGACGTGTAATCCGAAGGATTTCCCGAAGGGATTAATCCCGTCTCTACGGGTATTAAAAATCATCATTATCTAAAGCTAAAAGTGCCGCACGAATAATGGTGTCGTAAGGAGGTTGAGATACATCAACCTCTTTTGCCTCTTGACGGCAGCTTCCGAGTAAACCAGTTGTACTGTTTGGTGTTACAGCCAAGATTTTACCTTCAGAGTTTTGTATTCTCAGTTCCAAGGCGCCATTATTTTTGTCATTATTATAGATACAGCAAGTGTAACTGCGACCTTGATGTTCAAACTGGGTACGCGGTTTCGTTGAGACGGACTTAAACTGATTAAACAATATTATCTGTGATTGCGGTGTTGGAATCGGTAATCTGGCGCCTATAATTTCGAGTTCGATGTTGGTTTCACCATTGAAGGTATTTTCGCGAAGTTTGTAGGCTATATCTATATTTGCTGGTAGAGGACAATACTCACGCCATCGCCATGCTATCGCTTTTATTGTATGGCGCCGATTGTCTACCATTTGCTCTATTGTCATTTTTATATGAGCTTTACCTACGGTTCCTTGCTCGATAATTCGGACATTCGGTGTCCAAAAAACTGGCTCAGGATTTTCGATACCACAAGGTTCTAATACATTAAGCTGTCGATAAAGTTTTTGATTGAGTTGATTAAGATTAGCGAGTGTATCGATTTTGAGTAAAGGTTTTAGATGCTGTATTTCTAAACACTTGTTTGCAAACTCACTTAGACGTGAATGCACTAACTCTAAATTTTCCGCAGGTATCGAAAAACCACCAGCAGCTTTATGACCGCCGTATTTGCCGAGCAAGTCATGACAATATTCCAATGCTTCAAATATATTAAATTCAGGAATACCACGTGCTGAACCGCGAATATGTCCTTCGTCCTCATATGTGCCTATAAATACTGGGACTCCGTAGCGTTCAACTAAACGTGAAGCAACAATACCAATTACACCATGATGCCAACCAGGACAGACTACTAATAATACTCGATCAGCATGTAAAGACCCTACATATCGTGTTTCAACAAATTCAATTGCTTCTTCTTCAATTTGTTTACACATGTCCTGACGCTGACGATTTATACTTTCGCACTGCATCGCCCGTTCGAGTGCCATCCCCATATCATCAGTTGTGAGCAATTCGATCACAATTTGGGGGTCGGCAATTCTACCAATAGCATTAATGCGAGGACCAAGGCGAAAACCAATATCTTCAGGCTTTAACGATTTGGGATTTTTGATTGTGGATTTTACTTCGCACATGAATGGATTACCGAAATCAGCCGTTAGAACATTTGTTTTGTCTTTACCAGCAGGCGCCTGAACTCCTGACATTTGAATTAGTGCTTGAATTCCTGCTAAGTTTGATTTGGGTAATACCTTTAACCCGCTTTGTACCCAGCGACGATTAACACCTGTTAGTGGCGCCAAATCAGCAATAGTACCTAAAGTAAAAAGTTCTAACATTTGTGTAGTAATGTCAGAATTTGCTTGTCCTAGTTGTTCGGCAAGCGATACAGCTAAGATATAAGCGACACCAACACCTGCAACACCACGGTAAGGAGAATCTTCGCGAATAAGTTTAGGATTTAATATTGCATTTGCAGGTGGTAACTTTTGAGGTATATCATGGTGGTCAGTAATAATCACCTTTAAACCAAGTTCTCTAGCTCTGGCAATTGGTTCAAAAGCAGAAATACCATTATCAACAGTGAGAATTAACTCTACTCCCTCACTATGGAATTCTTCAATAATCCGTTTATTTACACCGTACCCCTCATGCATTCGACTTGGAATTGCATAATTAACTTGGGCGCCTAAATGTCGTAAACTACGTAACAACAACGCAGTACTAGTCATTCCATCAGCATCATAGTCACCGCAAATGGCAATTTTAACTTGTGATGCGATTGCATTTTCCAACAACTCCAAACTTACAGCTAAGTCAGGAAAATCTTCAAGCGGTGAAGGTAAATTCAATAATTCGGGTTCTAAAAATATTTCGGCATCATAAAGCGTATCAATTCCACGATTTATCAAAAGCTGACTTATAATCGGCGATATATTAAACCTATCCGCGAGCATTTGCGCTAATTCGGGTTTTTCTGGTTGAATTTGCCATCTTTGGTTAGGCAAACGCCGAGTATTTACAATTGACGTGGAAAAAGATGTGTTGAGCATTAAAATTAAAAATGCAATTAGGATTTTTCATCTAAATATTAAGACGGGCAAGATGCCCATCCCACAAGATAGATAACTTATTGTTACAAAACGTTAATCATACCATCATCACGGACATAAACCGAACGGTCTCCAGGTTGGCACCAATTAGGTCGCAACTCCACACGTAAAGTAGACGCATTTAGCTTTTTTAATGATGCACTCAATGAGCGTCCAGTATCATCCCAAAACAGTAAAGATATATTTGGCTCGGTCAAACGTACTTGCTCGAATTTTATAGTTTGCCCAGGCTGTATAGCTATTGACTCAGAAAATTCACTCTTCTGTAATGCTAACACACGGGGTGTTCTATTTACTACTTCCACTCTCACTAGCTGCCCAGGTACAAACTGAAGCGGGCGCCGACCACACTTAGAAGCACAAGTTTGTGCGAGTGTTGAGTTAGGGTGATTAGTTATACCTAGTATTAAAGTTGTAGCAATAATAGAGGTAGATACAATCTTCGAGATTTTCAACATGTTTAGTAATTCCTGCTTCAATAAAAAAACACAGACGAACTGATCCCCCCTAACCCCCCGCGAATTCGGGGGGAACCAGAAAGGGGTGTTTACCCCCCCTTACTAAGGGGAGTGGGGGGATCAATATAGCGTTTGTCTTATTTATTGTTCCCGTTTAGTACGAAAGAGTTACAAAGCTTTGGTTAGAGCAACTTTAATTGTGTGTTTTTCTCTACCATAGAAAGTTGATTTTGACTAGAGTCGTTACTATTTTCGCTGACCAACCAATCTTCTTCATTTTCTAAGAGTAAATTTTGGGCTGCTTCTAACATTTTTCCAGAGATATCCTTTAAATCTTCACGATTATTTAAGTAAGTTTTGAGTGCTTCGATAGGGTCGATGCTGTGAGTTGCGTTTAACTCAGGAACACGTGGACGTGCAAGTTGACTAATTAATTCAGGATGAATGCTGTAAGTGTGGGCAGAACTTAAAGCTTCATGTAATGCAGAAGTTTCGATTAAATCTAATTGCTCGGAACGGAGTTTATAGATTAACCTGACTACTGCATCAGTATTATCGTATTTGGCAATAGCTTTAAATATTGCTGCTTGGGGGTTTTCTGCTTTTGATACATCAAGCTCGATAGTCCGAAAGACTCTTACGGGTAAAGGACAAAATTCCCATTCGGCACTTCCTGGTTCCAAGTCAATCATTACATAGCCTTTATCTTCCTTCTCTTCGCTAAAGTCAACTCGTTCGATACTACCAGGGTAAATAACGGGTGGATTGTTGTGTTTGTTTAAGTTTTGGTGACGGTGAACATGTCCTAATGCCACATAATCAAAACAATCGCGTGTTAATAAAGACAGAGGCAACGTAAAACCTTTACCAACAGCCAAATAACGTTCGGCGCCAAGCGTTGCATTATCTGCCATCAAGTGTGCTAAAAGTACCGTAGGCATATCAGGGTCAAGACGACGAATTTCACCTTCAATAACCACACGCAAGCGGTCGGTCAATAATTGGTTAACTTCTGAAAGTGACATTCCCTCAGTATCTTGACGTGTCATTAACGTTGAACGAGTTAACCAGGGGAGTGTAATTATTTGTACTGGACCACTGCGAGTTTGAATTACATGTGTAGCTATTGAATCACCAACTATAAAACCGGGCACACCCAACGTGCGGTAAATACATAAGCTGGCGCCTCCTATTCCCTGCGAATGTTGGTCGTGGTTGCCCACTAATAATACAGTAGGAATATTGGCATCGACTAGGCGCCGGAACTGTGAGGCAAAAGCTTCTTGTACATAAGGTGGGGGGGTAGCATCTGGAAAAGCATCACCACCAAATATTACCAAATCAACAGGCTCATTTATCGCACGGTCAATACATATCGAAAGCGTGCGAACAAAATCTTCCAAGCGGGTATTCAAACCAGTTTCCGCATTAATACGTCCGTGGGAAAACCCACTGCCCATATGAATATCAGATAAATGAAGAATTTTAATCATAAGGAATGTAGAGACGTGACATGTCACGTCTATAATTGGTGCATTTTTACAATTAAATCTAACTGCTACATAAAACCAAAATTTCGTAAATCGATCTTAAATAGCCTTAGACTTACTGCACATCGTATAATATTTTTGTACCAAATACTATAATACAAATAGAAATTTATTTTTACAGAATTGTAGGTTGGGTGGAGCGCGAGTGCGGAACCCAACAATACTGACAAAATTTTTAGCTTAAGCAAGTACCATTTAAGAGTACGTTATGTGGCGCTATTAACAAGCTTAAAACGAAGCTACTCATTTAGTGACCTGAGCGCACTAAAACAAATAGCGTAGTAAAGAAAATTTAAGTGATTCTAGATTTATAGTACGTCTTATAATAATATACTAATCCTTTGAAATTCTACCTTTTGATAAATCCACCGCATTACGTTTTTTAAGCAATTAGATTTTTATTGTCATTCTAAGCGTAGCGAAGAATCTCTAGAATTCATTTTATTATATGCTTCTGCGATAATAAGGTATATTACCACAGAGACGCAGAATACAGAGGAAAGAGTTCAAGATATACTAACTTATTCCTGCGTTACATTTTTAAAAAAGCAGCAGGTGAAATTTTGAAAAACTTAGCAAGTTTATTAATATGCTCAACCGTTAAATCTATTTTGCCGTTTAAAACATCAGAGACATTGGATTCGGTATGAAAAATTGGAATTAAATCTTTAGTACTTAAATTTAATTCTGATAATAAAGCCTTAAGCAAATCAATACCATAAATATCTGGTATTTTGACTTGTTTTTCCTCATATTCATAAACAATAGTACCTAAAATATTCAGGTAGTCTTGCTCATCGCTTGTTAGTTGACCTTTTTTATCTATTAAAGAATCAATTACTTTTTGCGTAGCAACAAACTCTTCATGAGAAGTTATAGGACGAGGTGGAAAACCTTTTAACAATTCTATATAAGCATTATTATTCTTCGGATAACCACTTTTCATAGCCACAATCCATAAATTTTTTTATGATAGAGTCTTTAATATTAGAAGAAGATGTTTCCATTTCTCCAACTCGATAAACTTCATTTAACGCAATGTAATAATTCTTACCTGTATATTCAGCGATTACTTGTGCCAAACTACGGTCGGACATGTGTTCGTACAGTAATGATAGCAGAGGAAAGTAGTTATGCTCCTCGATTCCTTGGGGAAAGGCACATTTTATTAATTGGTAAGTGTTGACTAGATGTGCTGGTATTATTTTTTGCATAATTTAAGAACTATTAATCTTTATTTGTTGATACAGTAAAAACGGGTTATAAATTTGCTCTTAAAACAAGCCAAAATTTTTAAGATGCTACCCTGCGGGAAAACTGCGTTAACGTTCACGACTCATGACAGGTTATAAATTTGCTCTTAAAACAAGCCAAAATTTTTAAGATGCTACCCTACGGGAAAAGCTCCGCTTTACGTTCACGACTCATGACAGTTCCTCAGCATGACACAAGTTAGTATTTTATCCGTTGTATCCGTTGCCAGTTGTTTTGTTGGGTTACGCTATAGCGTAACCCAACCTACGTTGTTAAATTTTGTTAAGTTTTGTTAGAAGAATAGTTCTTTTATGCCTTGGCTGCCAATTTCTATTGCTAGAGCGGCTAGTAAGAAGCCTAGAAGTTGGGTGATAATGACTTCACCTTCGGCGCCTATCCATTTGTCGATGTTGTTGGCGAGTCTTAAAATTAGCCAGGTGACAAACATTGCTGCGATAATGCCAACAATCACACTGATGTGAGGACTTGGAGATTCTGACATTAGTAGCATGACGGTTGTCAGTGTACCTGGGCCCGCTAGTAATGGTAAAGCTAGGGGAGTAATGGCGATATCACGTTCTTTTTCAACTACTGGTGTATCTAAATTACCTTGGAGCATTTGTAGCGCAATCAACAGCAGCAATAACCCTCCTGCTACCCGTAACGATGCAAAGCTAACACCTAAATAACTTAGTATAAACTTCCCACCAAACGCAAACAGCAATAAGACACCAATTGCCACAATAACAGCTTTGTCAATGACTTTACTTCTTTCCTGTGCTTCCATTCCCTTTGTTAGCACCAAAAGTATAGGGATATTACCCACTGCATCGGCAAGCACAAACACAGCAACAAAAGTTTTGATTAAAATTGACGTATCCACTCTCTTTACCAGTATTATCAAGGCTTTATAACAAAATTAACGTAATTCGGGGAACTCTTAATGAGTAATAAGGAATAGAGAATAAGGAATAGACGATACCCAGCACTCCATACCTAATTCCTAATTTCTGATGAATTAGTGACTTTTTTGAGTGATGATAGTAGTTTGATAACTTGCGCTCCGCGTTATTTGACTGTTGTTAATCGAATCTATGAAGTCTTATTTAGCCGCTGCTATTCAAATGACCAGTGTGCCTGATGTTCAATCAAATTTGGCTCAGGCTGAGGAATTTATTGATCTAGCTGTAAATCAAGGCGCCCAGTTGGTGGGTTTGCCTGAAAATTTTGCGTTTATGGGTGAAGAAAGTGACAAGCTCTCCCAGAGTGATGATATCGCACTCGAAACTGAGAAGTTCCTCAAAACGATGGCGCAACGCTATCAAATAGCTATCCTAGGCGGCGGCTTTCCTGTCCCTACCGACTCTGGCAAAGTTTACAACACAGCTTTGCTTATTGACTCCAGCGGGCAAGAACTAAGTCGTTACCGTAAAGTTCATCTTTTTGATGTAAACGTTCCTGACGGTAATACATATCGTGAGTCCAGTACAGTAATGGCAGGTACCGAACTACCTCAAGTTTGTTCAACAGAAAAACTTGGTTGTATTGGGCTTTCGGTTTGTTACGACGTTCGTTTTCCTGAACTTTACCGCTACCTGTCGCACCAAGGAGCAGATATTTTGTTTGTACCTGCTGCATTTACAGCGTTTACAGGAAAAGACCATTGGCAAGTTTTGCTGCAAGCGCGAGCTATTGAAAACACTTGTTACGTTATTGCCCCTGCTCAAACTGGCATTAACTACGCAAGGCGCCAAACGCATGGACATGCAATGATTATAGACCCGTGGGGAAGCATTCTAGCAGATGCAGGCGAAAAACCTGGTATTGCCATCGCTGAAATTAACCCCTCTCGACTCGAACAAGTGCGGCGCCAAATGCCCAGTCTTCAACATCGAGTCTTTGTCTAAGAGTTAGGGGTTAAGAGTTAGGAGTTAAGAGTTAGGAATTACAACTCATAACTCTTAACCTGCAAATATCCATCAAATAACTACTAATAAAAAATCCTTTAAAAAAACTGGAAAATTTTGTGCCGTTCTCAATCTTTTTATTCACAATAGAAGCATCTAAACCAAATTGATTGTAGAAGGTACCACGAATTGAGGACTCGAATTATAGTCTTTTCTCTAATTGTAACTCAGTGTTTACTTGCAGGCTGTAATCTCCGAAACCCACCTCAACGGCGCACACCGCAAGACGACCCTTTCTCTACACAAGAACCGTTTGCAACCCCAACAAGGAGCGACGCTGAACGGAATAGAGATAGTAATACTGAACGCGGTACAGGAGATACAGAACGCAACAGAGACGGTACTAATGAACGCGATAGAAATGATACTGAACGCGACAGAGATGGTATCAATGAACGCGATAGAAATGATACGGAACGTGATAGAGAAAACAATAATACTGAAAGAAACAGAGGAGGAGAAAATTCAAGACGAAGAAGGATTCACTGTAATGGTTTTGTTAACCAAGTAGGAGTATGCCAAACACATGAAATGAACATACAGCCACCGCTTGTAAATAAAACGTAGGGTGCGTGACGCTACAAAAAATTAAAAACGAAGCAAATAACCTTGTAGCGTCACGCACCAAACAACAAACAATACAAAACAAAGCAGAGAATACCAATTTAATATGAAGCTGCAACAAATCAAATCCCCCCAACCCCCCCTTCATAAGGGGGGCTAAAACTAATAATATGCATCTTCATATAGATATGGTATAACCTTGTAGCGTCACGCACCAAACCCATATTTCATAACACTTAAGCTCTTCTTACATTTATCATCGTTACCTCTTAACAGTAAAATTTTAGGGTATTAACGGCATCTTTATAAATCAGAGTAATTACGATTACAAAATCGGAAATCTCTGGAAAGGAAGTATGACGTTAATCCCTAAAAAATGCATTCCAGCAAACAAAAGACTAGATTTTCGCCTTCATAAAAAAATAAACTATTTATTGCCGCCAACTATATAACGGTAATATTTCTGTTATTTCCAAATTTATGTGCTGCTGAATCTGCAAAAGTTACTTCAAATACATGTAACGCTAATCTCGGTCTCCAACCAATCGCTCGCTTAGTATCTGCTCGTCGCATTAATACCAACAGCAGGAGTTAAAACAGAATGCATTTGAACCACAGACCCAATTACCACAATAGCAGGCGCCTCGAACTTACTTTTTTCAACTTGCTCAACAATAGTTTCGAGTACACCTATTAACTCTTCTTGATTAGAACGTGTTCCCCAACGAACTAAAGCAATGGGTGTTTCTTTACTCAAACCTGCCTTGGTTAACTCGTCAACTATATAAGCTAAATTGTGAATGCCCATGTAAATCACTATTGTCTCAGAACCGTGGGCTATCGCTTGCCAATTTACAGCAGGACGATATTTACCTGCGGCTTCGTGACCTGTGACAAACGTTACTGATGAGCTATATAATCTGTGAGTTAAAGGAATACCCGCATAAGCAGGCGCCGCTATACCTGATGTAATACCGGGCACAACTTCCACAGACACTCCCGCATTTATCAACTCTTCCATTTCCTCGCCACCACGTCCAAAAATAAACGGGTCGCCACCTTTTAACCGCACAACAATAGCATTGGACTGCGCTTTCTCAATCATTAACTGCGTAGTTTCTTCTTGTAACAGCGAGTGTCTACCTTTGCGCTTTCCTGCATCAATTTTCTCTGCTTGTGGGTTAATCATTGCGAGAATTTGCGGACTCACCAAGGCATCATAAATGACCACATCCGCGCATTCAAGCAACGTTTTCCCTTTGAGCGTAAATAATCCAGGGTCACCAGGACCCGCACCAACAAGATATACTTTTCCTACAAATTCGTTCTTTTTAATCTCGGTGCAATTCATTTATGCAAATAATCCCAAATTAAATCAGCAAATTCTTCGTTGACTCCCAGTGGCTGCGCTAATTTTAAACTCACCCCAGGAAATTGTAATTCTAGCTTTTCTATCGCAGTTTCGATAGCGTCAGTTATGCCACCCGTGAATAAAAAGTATGGGATAACCGCAATTTCTGTATAACCAGAAGAAGCAAATTCTTTCACTCGTAGCTCTAACTTTGGCTGTACTGCCCAATATGCTGTAGTTAAACCTAAATTTGCCGCTAGTGTTTCGGTATGATGTTCAAAACCGGAACGACGACTGCCATGTGCCAATAATATATACTTTTGCGCCCGAATACTATTCTTTTGTAAGCGAACCAAGTCAGCCAAACCACTGTGACAACCTATATAAGGTTGTAAATCAATTACGACATTATCACCTAAAATTCTTTGTGCAGCTTCAACTTCTGTAGGAATATCCTCCATAACATGGACTCCTGCAAGAAGGAACAAAGGTAAAATTTTGAGGTGCAGTGATTGTTGGTTTGAGCGTGACAGAATATTTTGGGCAAACTCTACTATTTGCAAATGCAGTGGTTGAGGTTGTAACTCTAAATAAGCTGTACCAACTGTCTCATATTTAGTCTCACATTGAGGAGGTGCCGCAACACCAGCGTACTTACTGTAACTAATCTTGTCTTGTTGACTTTCGATTTTCTGGAAACGTGACTGTACAGAGAAAGCAAGATGCGACATTGCAATTTCTGGACGTGGGTCATGACTTCCGTGAGAAACGAGCAGGTACGCAGATAACATTGGCATTCAGTTACGTTACAAAAGTTAATTATAACTTATACTATCGCAACATTATGAAACTAATCTTATACAGCAAACCTGGTTGCCATCTTTGTGAAGGGTTACAAGAAAAACTCGAACAAATAGCTGTTACACCAGATTTAAATTCAGATATCAACCTGCAAATCGAACTTCGTGACATTACAACGCGCGATGATTGGTATCAAGCATATCAATACGAAGTTCCTGTGCTTTTTGTCGCCCAAGATACAGAAAATAATGGCAATGCTATAGAACGAATGATATCTCGCCCATCTCCACGCGCTACCGTCAAACAACTAGCGCAAATGCTACAAAAGTATATATAGATACTTGTAAAAAAAAAGTATCTATGCGTATTTGTATAAAAAGAAAAATGGTGCAAAATAAGCGGAGTTAGAATGGAATTGTTATATGAAACTGCGTGAACTATTAGCATCTGTAAAAGATATTGTGCAATTGACCGAGCATCCAGCAATGGATATGGAGATACACGGTTTAACAACCAACTCTCATGCTACGAGTCAGGGTGATGTATTTATAGGTATGCCAGGTACCCGCGTTGATGGTGGTGAATTTTGGGAAAGTGCTATCGGCGCCGGAGCAATTGCTGCGGTAATATCTGAACAAGCAGCCGAAAAAGTACCTCCTTCAGGGCAAGAAAGTGCTTGTGTGATAGTCGCTTCTGACATGACCAAAGTTTGTGCAAAATTAGCCGCAGCTTTTTATGGTTATCCTGGACACGCGATGAAGCTTGTAGGTGTAACAGGTACTAACGGTAAAACCACAACTAGCCATTTAATCGAATATTTTTTAGAACGTGCGGACAAAGCAGTAGCTTTGATGGGAACTCTTTACACTCGCTGGAAAGGGTTTAACGAAACTGCCGTACACACCACACCCTTTGCTGTCGAACTCCAAAAACAACTCGCAGCAGCAGTAAATGCGGGGAATGAATATGGAGTAATGGAAGTAAGTTCCCACGCTTTAGCTCAAGGAAGGGTTTCGGGATGTCAGTTTGAAGTTGCCGTATTTAGTAACTTGACCCAAGACCATTTAGACTACCACAAGGACATGGAAGATTATTTTTCCGCAAAAGCCTTGTTGTTTACTCCAGAATACCTTGGTGGCAGAGCCATCATTAATATAGATGACGCTTATGGAAAACGCTTAGTTGAAGCTTTAGATAAAGACAAAGTTTGGAGTTACAGCGTTAATAACTCTGGCGCCGATTTATGGATGAGTGATTTAAGCTACGAGCCAAATGGTGTAAGCGGCATAATGCACACCCCAATGGGAGACGTAGCATTCCGTTCACCGCTTGTCGGTCAATACAACCTCGAAAATCTACTATCAGCAGTAGGAGCAGTTTTACACCTCGGTATTGAACTAGAAGTAATTGCAGGCGCCATTACCGACTTTCCTGGTGTACCTGGAAGAATGGAACGAGTGCAAATTGAAACAGCACAAGATATCAGCGTCATAGTAGATTATGCCCATACTCCCGACAGCTTAGAAAACTTGTTAAAAGCATCGCGTCCATTTATACCAGGCAAAATGATTTGCGTATTTGGCTGCGGTGGAGATAGAGACAGAACCAAACGTCCCAAAATGGGTAAAATAGCCGCAGAACTTGCTGACATTGCAGTTGTCACCTCAGACAACCCACGTACAGAAGACCCCGAAAAAATCTTACAAGATATTTTGGCAGGTATTCCCGAATCAATTAACCCACTTGTAGTAAGCGACCGTGCGACAGCTATCCGCACAGCAATTTTACAAGCACAACCAGGTGATGGGATATTGCTGGCAGGTAAGGGGCACGAAGATTATCAGATTCTTGGAACTGAAAAAATTCACTTTGACGACCGAGAACACGCACGCGAAGCTTTAGCTGAAAGAGCGAAAGGTAAATAGGCAATGGATGTAACGGATGTAACGGATGGTTTTTTCATTTATCCGTTACATCTGTTGTGTTCGTTGTAAAAATAATTTTGTTAGAAATGGACACATCCAGGTGACAATGTAAGGCAGTATTATTTATTGCTTTATACTGACTTCTTAATAGCTTGGTTTTGCTTTACCCATGAACGTATCTCTGACTCAAGACTTTTCTATATATAAATTGGCAGCAGGCGCCGAAAATGCTCCCAACACTATGGCTGTTAGCCCTTCCGCGCTGCTTGCTACCTTGCGCGCGCAAATTGATTTGTTAATTGAACAACAAATACCAGCGACGTTATGGGTAAAGCTACCAAAAGGCAATATTTGGCACTCCGAGCTTCAACGCTATGAAAAGCGCGCATTACCAGGAGCAACTATTTACACATATCATTTAACTGGTAATAAGGAGATTGAAGCGATACCTAAAGATACCCTTTCTCAGTCTTCGTCGCATTCACCTATATATTTAAACTCGAATCAGTTGCAGCGTGAGTATTTTTGGATTGTTGAGTCTCCCAAGTTTTGCAGCTTGGTTGTAGCGTTACGTCCTTCTAGAAGTCGCATCAAAAGAACTGGCGCCAATAAGTCAAAACCCCTTTTAGTTGCTATTACTTCTTATGAACATAGTATTATACATCAAGTTACAGCATCTTTACCATTAAAAGGCGAAACTGAAAGCTCTACAAATAATACAGAACCAGCACTGTTAGGTAACTTAATTGTCAAGCAAATGCGGCGCCAAGAAGAAATAAGCGTCACTCGTAGTAAAAAGCGGCTTGAGACATTAAAGCAACGAAATCAAAATTTGTATACTACGCTACAGCAAAAAGACGATTATTTAATTCAAGTTTGTCAGGAGTTACGGACACCTGTAACGCATATGAAAACAGCTTTATCATTGTTTAACTCCCCGTCGCTCAAAACGTTGCAGCGACAACGGTATCAGCAAATGCTGAATAACCAGTGTGACCGTCAAACGGTGCTTATTAGTGGTGTTTTAGAATTAGTGGAATTAGAAAGAAGCTTACAATTTGCCAATTTTGAGACAGTGCGTCTTTCGGATATTATTCCTGGTGTAGTTAGCACTTATCAACCGCTAGCTACCGAAAAAGGTATCATGCTGGCATATACAGTACCAACCGACCTACCACCCGTATCATTCATTGTTGGTGGACTTAGACAAATAATGATTAATCTACTTGCAAATAGTATTACCTTCACACCCGAAGGAGGACAAGTTTGGGTGAAAGCGCGTACCTCTGGAGAATACGTTTACCTAGAAATTCGTGATACTGGTATAGGTATCGCTGAAAGCGAACTACCCAAAATATTCAACCGCTTTTACAGTCATCGTCCCCCAAGCATTGAAGAACCAGGAGGCGCCGGACTTGGGCTAAGTGTGGTTCAATATTACTTAGAAAAATCAGGTGGTAGTATCTTAGTCAAAAGTAGACTAACAGAAGGCACCACCTTTACCGTTCAACTTACAGCAACCCCAGAAAGGCAACATTAATTTATAGATTGAGTAAGCGTTTCAACCTCAGAAAACAGTCTATCAAAATCGATAGGCTTACTAATATACCCATCTATGTTCTTATCAAAATCATCATAATCACATACATTATCCCAAGCCGTCAGCAATAAAATAGGAATAAAAGGTAAATTGTTATTGCGTCGAATGCGTTTAGCAACTTCCAACCCATTTATTCCGGGCATCATCATATCCAATAAAATTAACCCTGGAGGCGAAGACTCGATGATGTCCAACGCTTCGTAACCATCTTCTGCTATTTTAACGTTGTAACCCTCAGTTTCTAAAAGCGTTTGCAACATCATGCAGTTGTCTAATATATCATCGACTACCAAAACGCTTCGATTCAAATTGTCTAGTTTTTTTCCAATGATATACATATATTTAGCTGATAATTCATATATTATTGATTTATATGCTAATTCTCCCAACTCCAACTAAAACCGTCCTCTTACTTTAGACATGTCTAGAGGTAATATATTTAGAGCTTTCTTGTGGAATGGGCATCCTCCTCGCCCGTTCTATGTGAGGTGGGGTGGGCAAGAGAAAGCCCACCCCACAAGACTGTTAATTTGATTTTTGAAATATACTGCAAATGGGTAAAATACAGACTTCTGTCATGCTGAGGTACGAATGTCATGCTGAGGTACGAAGCATCTGGAATGCTCCAATTGTTAACAGGACTTACGATATTGTCACAATTGGCAGTTGGTGCGTGACGCTACAAGTCTTATCACTACGTTAAAATTTGTTCATAGCGTCACACACCCTACGGTTATTATGTGCCAATCGCGTAAGTCCTAGTTAAAATACAAGATGTTAAGTGTTTGAGTTAAATTGGTCTAGTCCCCATTGGTAAACTAAATCATTACGCTTTTTTCGGATTTTATATAATAACTTATACCATTTGTCGTTGGAATTGATTCTACGAAAGTTACACCAGCCTGATATTAACTTTTTAAATCCCGGTTTATAATCATTTGGATAATATTAGTTAATCATTTTCAGGACTTACGCATGAAAAGCTAGAAACCTGGAATATACGTTGATAACATGTAATAAAAATGACGATTTGTCTGCGACAATGAATGCGTAGAAACCAGGTTTATGTAGCGTAAGTCCTAATTTTGACTCCATATTGTTTTAGGTTTAACTTCAAACGATTAAAGTCAATCTTTGGTATGAAATAACCTTGCATCTGAGACGTTATAATCAAAGCCACAGTTTTAATATTGGCTAAATAAAATGAGTGCATTAGTACCCGTTGTTCAACACTCTGAAACTTCTGACAATACGCTGCGAATCTCTGAACTGCTGCAACGATTTTTGGAGCAGCATCAAGGGGATGAAGTCCGCTTGCGGGAGCTGCTGAACGAGATGGGAGATAGAGCGTTTGGCCCAACCCTGCTGATTTGCGCTTTACCTGAAGCCCTGCCGCTGCCTATCCCTGGTATTTCTGCCCTTGTTGCCGTGCCCTTAATGCTGGTTTCCGGTCAGTTAGTGCTTGGATTTCAGCAGCCCTGGTTGCCTGACCAGTTGCTAGACCAGCCCATCAAACGAGAACACTGTGAGCAGGTAATTAAGGGCGCCATTACTCTTCTCGAAAAGCTGGAATACTTTGTTCAACCCCGCTTGCCGTTTTTTACCAGCCCTGAAGCAGAACGTGGTGTCGGCGTAGTTTTGTTGTTCCTCAGCTTCATCATTGCCCTGCCCATTCCGTTTGGGAATATGCTGCCCGCAATCGTCATCGTTCTCATTTGTCTTGGTTTGATTGAAAAAGACGGGCTAATCATTGCAGTCAGTGCGATGATCACTGGCATCAGTCCGGCACTTTTATTGTTGCTGCTCTAATTACTGAGACTTAGCCCAGTTCCCCACTTACCCAAAGCATGATATTCGATGCCTTTATATCTCGGTAAAAAAATTTCTGTTAGTGTACCTGCTTTAAAATACTGAATATACTGTGAACGGATAGATATAGACTTTTGTCATGCTGAGGAACGTAAACGCAGTTTTCCCGCAGGGTAGCATCTTAAAAATTCTCACTGATTACAAAAGTAAAGTTGTGACCTGTTTTTAGTCTAATTGCCACAATCAGCAAAATTCAGCATACTGCTTTAATAACTTCTAAATAAAAAACTCAAAATTTTCTAGTTAAAAAACTCTGCCAACAACGAAATCTACATCGAATATCTTGTAAAAAAGATTACCGCGTAATTTTTACTATTGATGAAAGGATGCTTTATCTTGGTTAATTAATTTTTCTGATGAGTGGAAACAGCATGGTGTACCTATTACGGTGAGTGTTGGTTTTGTTTGGGCAGGTCATAGTGTACCGCAACGCGATATATTAATGCATTGTCGCGAAGCTGAACAAAAAGCAAAGTCGTTAGGACGAAACCGCGTTACGATTCGAGTTGTGTTTAATAGCGGTCAGTTTATTGAATGGACTTGTCCCTGGCATTATTTAAATGTTTTCACTAAATATCAGGATAGGGACGGTAATTCTAATTGGAATCATATTTATGGTGATTTAGCACAGTTAGAAGCGCGCGGTGCTTTTAATACTAATGTGAAGAATTTTGATAAAAATTTAGTACTATCATTTTTTGATATTTATTTCCCTGGTAAAGGCATAGAGTTACAAAATAATGATTTTGCAAGAGATATTATTGGTTATCAAGATGAAGATAAAGCTGGTGAGCGTGTTACAAAGCTAGTTGATTGGATACAGGGCTTAATCAAAGTTGGATTTCAAATGAACGAGTAATTATTGACAAATTCTTAAACTATGTTTCAACATTTAATTTGTATTAGACCTTATACCAATTCTGCATAAAGTTGCGCCAAATAAATCCCGTAGAGATTGACATGTCAATCTCTACAGTCAGGGATAAAGCGCATCTTCATCGAGAAACGGTATTAACAAGATTTTCTTATCGCTATCCTCAACATCAAGATTTTCCAGAACCTAAATGGATGTTACTCGATAAACCTATTACCTACCGTTACCGTACTAAGAAGCAGTTAGGAAGGGGACGATATGCAGTTCCAGCAGGAAGCATTTATGTCCTTGATAAACCACTAAACAAATCTTGGGCAGAATGGGACGAAGCGTGGTTCCCTAACGAGGGAATAAATTTGAAACACATGGGATGCGGTTTTTGTTTACCTTTGATAATCATAATAGCCCATTATATACTATCTGCTTCATTAGAATTATCAGACATCTCATACAATAAATCAATTAAATCTTGTAACAAATCAGCTTTTGTATTATCTTGAAGTAGAGCTTCCTTTATTTTTTTGATACAAATATCTAAAGTATCCGAATCTATTTCTATATCAATTGACTCAATTACTGAAAATGCTTGATGGCTCACTTCAAAATTTCCATCAATAATAAGTTTGACTAAAAATGGTAACAAATGATAACAATTAAATCCTTCTAAAGCATAGATTAAAGTGCCTCTATTACCTTCTGTTTTTGGGTCATTAATAAGTGATACAATAGGATAAAGCGCTCTTTCATCTCCAAGTTCACGTAATCCTACAGCCGCAGCATTGCGAATTGCTGACTCGTTAGTTTTTTCAAGTATCTCTATTAAAAGTGGCGCCGCTCTACTATCACCCATATCTCCAAGTGCATGAGCAGCTTTGATTACCAAATCTTGGTTGTCTGAATGAAGTTGATCAACATATTTTTGGTAGTTTGTAATACTTAACGTCATATTATATACCTCTGTCATCCAATCTTATTTTACTGTTGGTTTTCCTATTGATTCCCAATATTCATAAACTTCTTGCGCTTGTTGTGCATTATCAATATCTCTCCCTTCAAATTGTTCTTTTCCTTCTCTATGCCACCATCTCTGAAAATCCTTATTGTCGTAGCCGTACCATTTATCGCGTTGTTTCTTCCTACCTCCCCTAAAGCTCTTACCCTTTTCTCCTTTTTCACCTCTTGATTCGTCGTTTACATAGTCGCTGTTTTCGTTGTTACTCGTACTCATCTATAGGCTGTTCTTTTGTAACATTTCTGTAACAAATCAACTTACCGATTTTACAACTTGATCTGCAACTTATATTTTATCTTAAGAGGATAAAAGCAGAAAATATAGTTTTTATCACCAAGCATTAAAGCAATTGATTAATAAGGGTTTTGTTCATTGAGACTTGCAACACATACTTACTGCCATCCACTGCTTCCACGTTTTAACTTTTTACATATTATCAGCAACGTAGCAATCAGCCTTTCGAGCTTTTTTACTGCCATCGTCTGGTTCCATGTCACTGCGATCATCTGGTAATAGTTACTGCCATTTTATGCTCATAGTCAACTGCCACTTTATGATTTAAGTAACAGGTACTGCCATCGTATGCTCGTAGCCTACTGCCACTTTATGCTTTAAGTGACAATGAGTGCAAGTTAATGCTTCCACCCTGTGCAAATTAATGGGTGAAGTAATAGTTAGGGTTAGCCGCGATGAGGCGCCCAAGCTGTGTTTCCATTAATTCCACTTCCTATAAAGGAAGCGACTTTCTATGTATGCATTCTTACAGCGACACCCAAGCATTAGAAAGATTAGGCGTTGCATAATAGAAGTATGAATTAGGGTGTAGCTCATGCATTGTCCAAGGTGTGCATCAACTCACGTTCGTAAAAACGGCAAGAAAGCTGGTAAACGCTCATTACATATGTGCCTCCTGTGGGC